>Ga0247609_10000009_pt1 | contig 326542 bp, 393 predicted proteins | sample 172DNAGHGlowgp2_FD_193487 | JGI IMG/M metagenome (GOLD analysis project Ga0247609, IMG submission 193487) | Sheep rumen microbial communities from Palmerston North, Manawatu-Wanganui, New Zealand - 1728 DNA GHGlow gp2 | ecosystem: Host-associated > Mammals > Digestive system > Stomach > Rumen...
CGATTTTGTTGAAGCAGACCTTGACCCGACTGTAATGACAGAAAATGTTGATGAAACTCCTGAAGAAAAGAAAGCCCGCCTTAAGGCAGAACTTGCTGCTCTTGAAGCTGACGAAGGCAAGAAGTAGTTTCTCTGGTAGAGGCTTAAAGCCTCTATCGAATTCTTGGAGAGCTTATGTGGACAATTGCAGTATATGCTTATAAGGGTGACACAGATCCTCCTGAGTATTTATGGTCAGCAGAACGTGTTCATTTTGATATAGATGATGGTGTTGAATGGTGGAACAATGACACTAGATCATACATAGATGAGTTTGTTGAGTATGACATAGACTTACAAAACAAAGTTATCATTATCTATAAATATGACACTCCAGACAATAAGAAAAAGTCTACAGATGAAGAGATCGTCTGGTAAAAAGAAAAGTGCCTTATCGAAAGGGCAGAGGAGAAATAAACTATGGGTGGCGGAAGTTATTCTAGCTCAGATTTTTCAAGTTATTCATATAGCCGTGGGTGTTCTTATGATGCAGTAACACATCGTGTAAGCGGTCACAAATTCACAGCATCTTCAATTGCAAAAGAGCTGAACGCAAAAGGGAAAATTCGCGAATGTTGCAATAATGATGAACATCCTAACACAGTTCCTGTTATTCTTGCATTGGACGTCACTGGTTCAATGGGAACAGCATGTGATGAATGTGCTGCTTCAATCTCTGCTTTGATGAAAGACCTCTATGAGCAGTTCAAAGATGTTGAAGTCATGGTGATGGGCGTTGGTGATTTTGAATGTGATGATGCTCCGCTTCAGGTATCTCAGTTTGAAAGCGATGTTCGCGTTGCAGAGCAGATGGACAAAGTTTGGCTGGAAAAAGGCGGTGGTGGAAATGGCTATGAATCATACACAGCTCCTTGGTGGTTTGGTCTTTACAGAACTTCTTTGGACTGCTATGATAAGCAGGGCCGTAAAGGCATTATCATCACAATGGGCGATGAGCCGCTTAATCCTATTTTGAATAAGAGCGAAGTATTCGATTTCCTTGGTGAAAAAACTGACAGAGACAAGAATGCACAGTATGTTTTCCGCACGCCAGAACTTTATGAAGCTGCTTCTAAAAAGTTTGACATCTACCATATCACTGTAAAAGATCTTCGCACAAATTACGATGGTCACAACGAGTACTATGAAGATAAAGTAGATGAGTCTTTCAAAGAAGTCATTGGCGAAGAGAATTACATTGTTTCTTCAGTTAACAGTTTGAAAAACAACATCGTAAAACTCATTGAACGCAGCTACAAAATTCGTGAACATCTTCTTGAGGCAGAGAAGCCTGCTGAAGACAAAACAGTTAAGCATGATGAGACTGGAGCTATCGTATGGTAGAACGCTATCGTAAAAAGCCTCTCATAGTAGAGGCAATTCATTGCACATTTGACAATAAAAACGAATGGTGGGACGACCTTGCTAAAATGTGCGAACATGTAGGTATAGAGCCGTCATTCGTAAGCAGTGAATACGCGGGAAGTGGGGCTTGGATGTCTACAAAGATTACTTTTTCAAATGGTTATGATTACAATGGCCGAGCACTTAATGCTTTAGCTCCAATTCGTGACGGCGACTATCTTGTAAAAGGTGTTGACGGTAGCATTTATCCAGTTATTAAAGAAACCTTTGAAAAAGTTTACGACAAAGTTGATGATAACAATGAGACTGGCGTAATTTCTTGGTAGCTCTTATTATATTACTATAACAGGAGACATGAAATTATATGAGCTTAGACGTTATTATAGGCGCTGGATTCGGCGACGAAGGCAAGGGTCTTACTACTGCACGAGTTGCAAAGTTTTACCATGATTATGACAACACAATTGTAGTCTTAAACAATGGCGGTGCGCAGCGTGGGCATTCAGTCAATGTAAATGGCTTTGAGCATGTCTTCAAGCATTTTGGCTCAGCTACTCCGCTAAAAGTTGAGTCTTACTTTGGTCCAAAGTATATTCTCAATCCAATGCAGTTTGAGAAAGAATACGATGAAATTTTGAACACTTATGGCATTCACCCAATCTCATCACGTTCTTCAGACTGTATCTGGTCAACCCCTTGGGATATGATGGCAAATCAAATTCATCAGAAAGAAAAATGGACTGGCTCTTGTGGAATGGGCATTTGGGAGACAATCAAGCGTTATGTAAAGTCGGTGACAATTCCATTTGATGATTTTTGTCTTGGCTCAGAAAGCTCACAGGTAACATATCTCACAATGATACGTGACTATTATTTTGGTCAAATTGAAAAAGTGAATGTGCCTGTAGAGTACAAAGACGCTTGGTTTAGCGATGGAACTATCAAACATTTCATCGAAGACTGTATGACTATGTTGATGCGTTGTCCAGTTCGCAGAGACTTAAGTGATAAAGAACATGTCATTATTGAGAATGGACAGGGAATGCTTTTACGTGATGACGGCAAAGATGATGTTGAGAAAACTCCGTCAGAAACTGGAATTTATACGCTGTTCGGAATTGATAAAAACCTCATGGCTGAAAGTCCAGTAGTTCATTTTGTTACCAGACCTTATCTAACTCGTCATGGCTCAGCAAATTGGGAAAACAACAAGAAGCCTCATGACTATGTTGATGCGTCTGTCGAGATAAATCAATATAACGAATTTCAGCATGAACTGTGCTATGCTCACCTTAATATTGAGGATTTGAAGAACAGATGTGATGCTGAAGTTAGTAAAGTTGGTTTGAAAAATTACGTTGTTGAAGTTACGCACTGTGATGAGTTGGATGCATCTTCAGAATTTAAACGAGTTTTCAAAGATTCAAAAGTACGATTTTATGACACGAGGTATTTGTAATGTTGTTTGCAGTAAAGACCCCTGAAGGCTATGTAAAGAATAAGCCAAATGGATATGGGTACAAGTTTTCACGAAGACTGAATGACGCTCGTATCTTCAATAAGAGCAATGCAGCGAAGATTGTACGGCGGTATGTTATGAGAGAAGCTCAGCGTCTTCGAGATTGGAAGTGGTCTGACGTAGAAGTTGTTGAAGTCGGTGCAATTGAACTTGCATAGCATCTACTAAAAACTTCTAGCAAGCTCCCTCTTAAGGAGGGAGCTTTTTTCTTTTAAAAAACTTTACAGAACCTTTATTATATTATTATCGTATTCTTGCATTATAAAGGTTTTAAGAAAGTTTTCTATATTAGGTACAAAAATAATATTTTTACTATTATGGAACTTTCAAAATTACTAAGTGTTTCTGAAAAAACGATTCTTAGACACTTAAAAGAAAATAAGCCAATAAATAAATCTAGTCTTGTGCTAGAAGGAGTCAAGTATGAGAAGTTATCAGTGGGAGAAACAACAGATTAAAGGAAAATGGTACACAGTTTGTATTAGTCATGAACACATGCCAATGATTGAACATTGCAAAGATGGTCGCTACAAAGTGACTGGCTCAGATGGAAAGTCTAGAATTGAGAAAGAATTCGTTGATGCAAAGAAGTTTGCAATTAGCACTTTCAAAAAGATGACGAAATTCAACAAAAACTGGGACAAGGACAATGCGTAATATGGAAAAAAGAAAGTTCATTGATTTTACAAAAGATGAATTGGTTCCTGGAACACTTGTTGAAAAGTTTTTTCATGACAGAATTGTAAAAATTGTCAAAAGTCTTGAAAATGCTGTATTGCTTGAGCTTGAAGATGAGAAATATTCTTCAAACAAAAAGTATGCAGTTTTTGCTCTAAATAAAGACACAGGCTACTGGAATATGAGAATTTCATGCCCTTCAGTTGACGAAATGCATTCTTGGCTCTCATTCTACAACAAAATGAGGTAAACTCTATGGCAAAAAATGTTGCAAAAATTCTCGATAAGATCGAAACAAATCTTAAACTCCAGCAGGAGAAGCTTAAACTTCTGCGTGAAAACATGTCTTATATTGAGTATCTGGCAGACTACAAGAATAGTTGTTTTTGGCTGCCTCTTACTGAAGAAAAAGCAGCAAAGTTTGCAAACGATACCTGGAATCTTGACGAGCTTCGTCTTACAGTATGGTTCCTTGTCAAAACAGACACTGGCATTCGCATTTTGAATAAAGAAGAGTACGAAACTTGCATGGATAAAGCACAAGTATTGTATCAGGGTACATATCAGGCTTGCAAAAACTTCATTAAGGTGTGAAGCTAATTCTGACTGCAGAAAAATCTCTAAAAAGGCTATTATATTATTATAGCAAACAACACTTAAAAAGGAGATTATTATGACTGCATCAGAAAAAACAATTTTTGAAGATTTTCTTAAAGAAGCTCACTTCGAAGTAGAAAGTGAGAATAACGGTCTTTATGAGATTTCACACAGATACTCATCAAAGACTGAGACAATTCAGACAAATGGCTATAATTTGCTTTACAGCATGCAGCGACTCACAAATTCACAGCTTGCAAAGGACGTTTTGAGATAATTTCAAGATTCTGTATTGTAGGAGATACTATGGCTAAAAACATAAAAAATGAGCTGATTGACAAAGTATTAGAACCAATTCACGAAGCTGGCTTTACTGTTGCTTTTGTTGGCGGTTGTGTTCGTGACAAACTGATGAATATCAAACCTCATGATTTCGACATCGCAACTGATGCAACTCCTGAAGAACTTCATAAAATCTTTAACAAATTTTCAAAAGTCTCAAAAAACAGTGAGCCTTTTGGCGTAACAATGCCTTTGATTGAATTTGATGACGGGACTGCTGAAGAAGTTGAAATTGCAACTTTCAGAAAAGACATTACAAAAGGTCGACATCCAAAAATTGAGTTTACACGCTCAATTGAAGAAGATGCAGCTCGCCGTGATTTTACAGTAAATGCTTTGTATGAAGACATGTTTGGAAATATCATTGACCCTACAGGTCAGGGCAAAGATGACATTCGAATAAATGCATTGCGTTTCATTGGGAATGCTCAGGACCGCATTTCTGAAGACCCATTACGAATCTTCAGATTTGTTCGATTCTTAGCTTCAAAAGGCTTTATGTCAGCTCATAGCGCAAAAGAAGCTTTAGAGTGGAAAGCCGATTTTGCAGATGTCTCAAAAGAGCGTGTTTTGAAAGAGCTGGAGAAAACATTTGGCGGAAAGTTTCTATTTGAGACTGCATTTGGCTTGACTCCGTTTGACTTTTTCATAGCTTGTCGTATTGATGAGAAAGTCGGTATGCGTCCGCTAATAGTTGATATGTCAAATATCGAGCAGTCTTGGATGTGGCATGCAGAGGGCTCTTTGTGGTGGTTGGACAGTGGCGAGTCAGTCGCTGCTGAAAGCATTACAGACTTTTCCAAAGCTACACCAAAGACTCATGGCAGTGCATGGGACCACACTTTGCGAGTTATGAAATTGATGAGCAAAGAAACGCAGAATGATCCAGACGAGCATCACAGATTTGTCTTGATGATGGCTGCATTCTTGCATGATATTGGCAAAGCTCATTCAGATCTTGGAGTTAAGACTAATCACTTAGTTTTTAATGGAAAAGAGATTGTCGAGACAATTCCGAAAGTGTCTGACCACGATAAAGTGGGTGCACCAATTGCAGAACAGTTTTGTAAAGACATTGGAATGACAAATAAGGATGCTAGACTTGTATTCCGCTTGGTTGCAAATCATATGAATGCACATAAACTCGCAGACATGAAAAAGAGGTCTTCTATTTGGAGGCTCGTGTCTCAGAAGTTTTTTAAAGATTTGGTGAAGCTTGCTAGATGTGATGAGAACGGTTGTATCAAGACTACAGATGACAAGTGGTGTGGTATTGACAATGCTTTGAAGTTACAGAAAGTTGCAGATGTTCTTGGAAAGCCAATGCCAAAGCCTATTGTAACAGGCGATGACTTGATTGCAGCTGGACTGAAACCAGATAGCTCATTCAAGAAAAGACTTGATGTTGCATACAATTTGCAGATTGATCAAGGCTTAACAGATAAAGCTAAACTTATCAAGCATGCAAAAGGTATGACATTGCCTAAAAGCTTGTAAGCTCAACTCTTCTTTTTAGAGTGGGCCGATCTTTGTCATTAATTTCAATCACTTTAGTGACTTTGTATCGGCCATCTAGTATGACTTCTTGCTGCCATCTGTAATCAGAGTCAGACCACTGACTTGTAATGTCATAAACACTGTCTGGAATTTTCCAACCTTCAGCATTATGGAAGACCATTTCACAGATGTCAGCGTCAGAGTTTTGCGAAGTGAATACAGTAATTTTGTCAACAAAGCTATCATAGTTTTCTTTGCTGAGAAATTGCAAAATTGAGGAAGAGCAAGGTGTTGCAGAGAATATGTCACCCTCTTTTAAAGACCAGACATTGTTTTCTTTGTAGTAGTCGTCCCATGGACGTGCTACATAACGGTACAATACATTAAAATTTTCTTTGAAGCAGCTTGCAGCTTTCAGTAGTTTGTAAGAGATTCTACTAGTGCACACCCAGTCTTCAAGAGATTTAAGATAGTCTTCTTTAAGAGACTCCTTGACTGATTCTTCAATAAGCTCATTAGATGCTTCCATAAAGAATTAGTTGAGTTAATCTTTTTGTAGAGCAGGATATAAAAATCCTTGTCTCTATAACATATAACATTTTTATAAATAGGAGAACACATTAGCATGTGGGAAATCAATGGAAAGAGAACTTCTGATGAAGCAGAAGTAATGAAAGCGTTTGGCCTTAAATATCCGCCAATGGTAAAGAGTCTTGATGACACCGACCTTTATAAGGGCAGCATGGGTCAGACATACCATCATCAATTCGGTAATTTGAAGACAACTTGGGACTTCTGTGCCCGCAATGTTGGACTTAACTCAAAGCATCCTGAAAAATACACAAAAGAAGACATCACAGAAATCAAAAATCAGCTGCGTGCATATTGCGCACTTCGTTTTGAAGACGAAGAACTTGACTATCTTCGCAACAAATGTCCTTGGATTAAAACAGACTATCTCAACTTCTTGAAGTTCTGGCATCCAGTCTTTGAAGACTTCACAGTCGAAGAAGATGAAAAGACAGGCATTAAGCTCTCATTTGCTGGCGTGCAGGAATATGTAGAGTACTACGAAATTCCTGTTCTTGAAATCTGTGCAGAAACATACTACCGCAATCATTACAACTATGATAAGCTTCTTGCAAACTACAAGAAACTCACTGAAGAAAAAATTGCCAAAATGAAAGAAGGTGACTATCACTTTGGAGCATGGTCAGAGTTTGGAGCTCGCCGCCGCCTTTCTTATGAAGCACAGGAATGGTTGATTGGCCGCCTTGCTGAAGAGAAGAGATACACTGGTCCTTTCTATGGTTTCATTGGAACTTCAAATATCCGCCTTGCCCGCATGTTCAACGTAACACCTGTTGGAACTTGTGCACATGAGTTTATCGAGTGTGTTGGACAGGGTGATCCTTCACTTAATCCTGCTTACAGCAACAAGTTCGCAATGGAAGCTTGGATTAAAGAATACGGAGTTTGGAATGGTATTTGGTTGACTGATACAATTGGTGATGAACTTTGCCGCCGTGACATGCAGAAAACATATGCAACATTGTTCAGCGGAGTTCGTAATGACTCTGGTGACCCGTTTGTTTGGGCAGACAATTGGATTGAGCACTTCAAATCACTTGGAATTGACCCGAAAACAAAGACACTTTTGTTCAGTAACAGCATCAACAGTCTTGAACTGTGGGATAAACTTTGCCGCCATGTTGAAGGTCGCGCAAAACCTGCGTTTGGAATTGGTACATACTGGTCAGGTCCTCAGGACATCGACCCTCTCAACATTGTTGCAAAAGTCGTTCTGGTAAATGGAATGGATGTTGCAAAGTTGAGCGACGATGCTGGTAAAACAATGAGCCGCAGCGCTGAGTACGTTGACTACCTCAAACGTGCGCTTGATTGGCGCTTGAAGAGCGGAAAATAAAATGAAAAACCGCCCATGAGGGCGGTTAATCTATTTTTAAGGTGATGAAAAATGATTTTATGTATAATCTTTTTATGTTTCTGTGGTTTGTGTTTCATTGGACAATGCATCACATCAGACTGGTATTATTCAACTCATGATGTTGATAAAGACATAATCAAAAGTGAAGAAAATCCTAAAAAGAAACGCGAGTTGAAGATTGAAAGACTTCAGTATAAAATTTCAAGGTTTACATACTTTGTTTTTGGTGAGTTAGACTCTAATTGCATACGCGCTTGGATAGTTGGTTTAGCAGCTGTTGCTTTTGGTTTATTTTTGGTCATTGCTAAATGTACTGACTCATCTGAAATTACAAATCTTAATGCAAGATATGACTATTATGCAACCGCCATTGAGCAAGGATATATTTGGAACTCGCAGAATGACATTGTAGATGAACAAAGAAATATTGCTGAGATGAAAGCTTGGGTTCATGAGCATCCAATCAGAACTTTCTTCAAAGTTGAAGATGTCGATGCTTTGTATGATAAAGTCATGAAGTTTGAAATTCCTGCAATCGAAAACACAGCGAAGTATCAGTTGAATACTACACGAAACGTGATAAAAACAGAGAGATAAAACGCATATGAAATTTGACAACAAAATTTGCAATCATGTAATTTATGTAAAAGGCAATGGTTATGTTGCAAACAAACCAAATGGTGGCGACTATAAGTTTACTCCGCATGTACAGCAAGCTCGTGTTTTTAGCTCGTCTGGAGCAGCAGCAAATGCAGCCAACTTTGTAGCTAAGCAGTTTGGTTTTACATCATACTACTACGGCAATCTCCAGATTATACCAGTTGTTCTGGTAGAGGTAAAATAAAATATGAGTAGCGGACTTCATAATCGATGTAAAGAACGAGCGCAGAAAAAGAGAAAATGCCAAGCAGCATTCTATGATAGATACTATGGTACAGTCAAATTAATGCTCAGATATCTTCTTGAATGTGAATATGTTCCGTTGACGTTCGAGAACGAGCATGAAGTTGAGTATGAAGCTACTGAGTTCAGAAAGATTTGGAAGTCTGTTTTCAAGCTTCCATATCTCAGTATTCGTGGAATAACTGAAAGCAGGGCGCCAATTCCATATAAGATTGTTTACAATCGTTGGAAGCGCTTTCTTAAGGAACGCTTGGTTCATTTGCGTTCATTGTATCTTATTGAAGTTATTGGATGCAGTATGCGAGATGGCGTAAAAATCGATGTTCGTGAATTGTATTCAGATCATAACGAAATCAATGAACATATGAATACAAAGGTTTTGTCACAAGCTTGGGTACAAAATTACAATAAACAGGTTGACGAAAACCTAGACAATAACCAAAAGGAGCTTATCTGAAATGGCAAAGATCGGAATTTTTGGGGGAACTTTCAGCCCATTTCATCTCGGGCATCTTGCAATCATTAAGAAAGCTCTTGAAAAGCTTGATAAAGTGATTATTGTTCCGACAGTAATAAACTACTATCGTCCTGGCAAAAGGAGTCTTTTTAGCTTTGACGACAGAGTTCGAATTATTCTTGAGATGACTGCAGGTTTCTCAGGAAGCGTAACAGTTGACTCAGTAGAAAGAGACAAAGACTCTACTTGGAGAACTGTTGATACGCTTCTATACTTTAAAAAGCTTTACCCAAATGATGAGCTGTATTTTATCATGGGTGAAGACTCTTATTCGCAGTTCAAAACTTGGTTTAAGTATGAAGATATTCTTCGCTTGGCAAAATTACTGGTTGCAAATCGTGGTGAAATCAAAGCTGATCCTGAAGTGCCTTTTGAAGAATTAAATATTGGGAAAGGCTTTCAGGAAACATCAGCAACTGCTATTTGTGATAAGCTCATCGAAGAGTTAATTGATACATATATAGCAGATAAAGAGTGGTATAACAGTCTTTAAAAAATTCTCCAGCTTATCAAAAAGTTGGTAGAAGAGGAGAAATATTTATGGAAAAGAAGTTTGAGTCTTTGAAGAAAATGACACTTCGTCAGGCAGAGAAATTCTTGGAGAGCGGTAGACTTCGTTCAGAGTTTAATGAGCAGAACACAGCCTACTCAGAGAAAGACAGAGAAGCATTGTATGCAGCAGCTCTTTCACTCTCTGAAGCTCGTAAGTTTATCGATGAGTTCTCAAAGAAAGAGCGTTTTGCAACTGACACTTTCCGCTATGGTTTCATCGGTAAGAAAGTGAATGATGAGCATGGCACAGAATACGTGCAGGTTTCTCGTGGTTCGCCTTATGGCTCAATTGCAGCAGTCTATGATGAAAAGACAAAGAAAATCTACGCAGGCTTTACTTACGTAAGTGAAGATGAGCGTTTCCCACATTCAGTAATCGGCCAAGCAATTGCTCTTCGCCGTGCAATCGAAAACCGCGACAAAGACATTGATATTGAAGCAATCGACGGAACTCCTTGGCTTAAAGGAGCTGATGAGCTTCAGTGGAAGCATTTCAAAGACAGAGTATATCGTTACTTCCGCCCAGATGAGTTCTCTCATTCACGTGGAAAGACGCCTACTGCTCAACCAAAGTTTGATGAAATTCATATTTGGCAGTATGTTGTGGAAGCACAGCATGCAAAAGATAAAAAGTCTTTCAAAGAACTTCTCAAGAAGATTGAGAGCTCTTTGACAGAACTTAATCCAAAATTGAAGTAGTCTTGTACATAAAAAATCAATAGATGCCGCTACAAAGCGGCATTTTTTTTTTTGAAATTTGGATATAACATTTATTATATTATTTATAAAGTTTAATTTCATAGAGGTATAGAGAATATGTATACTAGTTTGATCAATGAGCTGTTAAGAGAGATAAGTCGTTCTCATGTAGCCTATCCATCAGAACAGTCTTCACAGTCAAAGAAAGAAGACACTCCTGAAGTAAGTGAACTTCTTAAGACTGCAGAGCAATATGAAGAGCAGGCAAAAGCTCTAAGAGAAGAAGCTCAGAAAAAGCGTGAATCTCTTCGAAAGCTAAAGTACAGTCCAGCACATTCCTCAGAAGTTACTGCAATTACGACAAATGGCCACACTGAGTATTTCGTAAGAGAAGATGATGCTCAAAATTATCTCTTGTTCTTAAAAGAAAATGACATCAAGAATCCTGAAGTGAAAAAGATTTCAGTGACACTTGTTGCAGATTTCTGGCGAGAGTAAAAGGAGCTGCATTATGAAAGCATTTGTCTACTATGAGTTCTCTTATTCATTCTCAACTTTGCCAGATGATACAAAAAACTCTAAAGAGAAGTTTTACGGTATTCCAACTGTTTCCACAAAAACTGGCTCTGGGAGAGAAGTCGTTTTCGTACCGAACAATCTAACTCCTACTGAGTACAATAAGTGGATTGATGAATACGAAGACAAGAAAGGCCAAGAGATCCTTGAAGACGATATTTTACACAGAGATGATGTCTTTGTACAAGTAAAAAACTTTTGTCAGCTCCCTTAAAAACATATATACATTTGTATAATATACATTTCAAAAACATATATACAAATGTTTAATATACGAATTCGTCAACTATTAATGGGGCTCCGCTGCATTAATAGTGGGTTGGTTGGCTTGCTATTAATTATTAATTAATTATTAATAGAGAGTTAATTTCTAATTTGGAGATTTATTTATGGCTACAAAGCATATTTTGACTGATACACAGTTTGAGCATTTAAGTTCTCTTTTTGAAGAGCGGGAAGATTTGAAAGGACAGTTTGCAAAAGCAAATGATTTTCTGTATAAAGCTCGATTTTGCTTGAAACTTTTTGACACTTATTCGAATGCAACTTTTACAGAAGACAGATGCAGAGTTACTTCTTTAGACAAAACAGATATTCGTATTGTCTACAGAAGAGTGCCAGAACATTTCCAAATTGATGGTGAAACTGCTACAAGAAATCAGTTTTGTGAACGTATTCATGATACAAAAAAGCTTGTTCGTTCTCTAAATAGCAAGCTTGACAAGACACAAAATAAACTTCAGGCAGAAGTAAGCTTTATTGCAAAAGCATCAGGTGAATTTTCTTGGAAAATTTGGGATGAGCTCCGCTCAAATTACATAAATAAGAAAAAGATCGAGAAGCAGCAGAAAGCTGTAGAAGATGCAGAAAAGAACCTTAAAGAACTGAAAGATGTTCTCGATAGCCTTAAAAGGAGTGTCATTTAAGTATGGAATGCAACTACGAGAAAATTCGGCTAAGTCGTGAGTATACGAAGCTTTTGAATAAGTACTTCTCAGAAAGGACTATGTTTGTCGATGCTTGCAGAGACTACGAAAGAGCTAAGACAGATTATCGTAATTTTGCAAAAGCTGAAAATCAGCATCTCTTGTTTGTCGAGACTAAATGTCTTTTAGACAAAAGTGGCTTTCTTTCAAAAGAAGAGTACATTAAGTATTACAATAAGAAGCTTGTCCCTTTGACTCGTATGCCATTTTCAGAAATTCAAAAAATAAATGCTGCAAAATGCAAAGAGACAAAAGAGAAAAAAAGAGTGCATCAGCATTGTATGAATGCAGCTTTTATTGAACTTAAAGAGTTCCTTTCTTATAATGGCTTCAAGGGGTAAAAGAAAATGGCACCATCAAGTTTTGAGATATTTTATGAGACTCGCAAAGTCTTAATTGGCAATAAGCCAGTACCAGAAAATCTTGATTACAGTGCTTGGTTTAAAGAAGAATTAAGACTTTATTGGGACACAGCTCAGCAATCTTTGATTGAGAATCACCCTGAAGACTTTGACAGAGAAGAACAGCTGAGCGCAACAATTGCTGAACTAGAAGACGAGCTTGAAGAGCTCAGATTGAAGCTCAGAGATATTCATTCATTAAGTGAGGAATCTTGAAATATGTACTCTAAAAAAATGCCAGATTTCAGATGGAACGAAGTTTTAGACTTACTTGAATTCGAATCCAAGATGATGGAAGACGGTCATGAAGGCATTTACAGTACTGATGACTTCCAGTACAGTGATTGGAAAGACAAGCTTCCTGATAGCTGGGGGAAAGAAGATGATGCACTTCGAAAGTACTTCGACATAATGAATGAAGCTGAAAAGCTGTACTGTGCTTTAGGTGAATTTCATCGTGATGTGTCATCTGAAAATATTCCAAAATACGAGATTTACATCATGCTTCCAAGCGGAAGAAAGATTGGAATGTATTGGATGACTGGTCAAGGAGATGACTTCGGAACATTTTTGCTCGACAAGAAAAAAGCAGATGAGCTTGGACCGTACATTATTCCATGGTGCGGTATTGACAATCTGGTCGATAGAAGTCCGTCTAAAAAAGCTGACTGGTACTATAACCAAGTTTTGGATGGAGCAGTTCGCTTGCAGATAAAAGAAATTTGTGATGCAGAAGGCGAAAGCACTGGTAATACAATCAGTCTTCAGCATCTTGTAAAAAATAATGCTATGTTTGTTTTGGGCCAGATGTCGTTTAAGCAAGGATTCCCTTCAACATTGAACTTAGACAACATTGAAAACTTTGTAAAGGAGTGCATATATGGATAGCTTTACGAAATCAAGAATCAGTAGACTTGAAGCTGATGTAAGATCAATTTTTGAGTCAATTGAAAAGCTTAAAAAAGAAGATGACAGAAGTAGAGACTCAATCAATGCACTTGTGAGAGTTGGAGAGAATCTCAATAACCGCATTACTGCTCTTGAAGAGACTTCTATGCCAACAAAAGATGAAGAAGATGACGATGCATCTCTTCTTACAGAAAAGCCAATTGAATACCAAATTGCTTGGAAAATGCTTTCACGCTGTGCTGATTGGTTTTACAGAAAAGCAAAAGAAGACATTGGCTATGAAGGCTATGACACAGATGTAGAATCTTATGGAAATTTTATCGACACTGTTCGTAAGACTGGATTTATCTCAATAAGTGTTGTAAACGGACGCGCATTCTTGTATGCTGCAAATCCTGTAGCATTTATTGAGTTCAAAGACATGTGGAATGATGTTCAAGCATTTATTAATAGCGAGCTTGGCTTCATAATTGCAATCAGTCGTTTCGTATATCCTTCAAAAAATGAAGACATAGCACCAGACTACGGTGAAGACATGACTTCAATCGTAAATGAATTTATTGATGGGCTAAGGAAGCCGGGACAGGACTAAAATGAGTAAGTGGCTATATCACAGTGGACTAAAAACAACTGCAACATTCATTGGCAATAGAAAACGAAAAACTGAAGCACTTCGTTTGTTTGAATGCTCAAGAGAAGACAATATTGAGAAAATTGAAAAGTTTGTCAAGGGGCATGAGCTTTCTTCAAAAACTTGGAGACTGGACTATGACAGACCAAGTGCGTATGACGCTTATGACAGTGACGCTTATGCTATTATGTTCTCAGGCGGCTTTGACAGTCTTTCATTAGCTTTGCGTCACTTAGAAAAGAAAGAACGTGTCTATCTGTTGTCAATTGGTTTTCATGAAGATGAGCGTTGCTCTGCTTGGCTTACTGCACAAATACTAAAATCAGTCTATGGTGAAGACAATGTAAAGTTCATCAAATTGTTTGATGAGATTTTAATTGATGGTGAAGGAACTTTTGGATTGACGCAACAGCCTATTTGTGCTTTTTATGCTTCACACATGCCAGAAGTTGTTTTTGAAGACATTAAAGCAGTTGAATGTGCGTATGTAATGAACGATGATGCGATCTCATATTTGAGTGAACTAAAAGCAATTTACAGTAATGCCATGAAATGCCACAGTGTCTCTTGCAGTCGTAAAGACTTCCCGCCTATGAGATTCCCTCTTTCAAAAGTTCAGCATCATGAGAATATTGACTACGTTCGCAGAATTGAAGAAAAATACGATGTGATTTTCCCAACATTATCAGCTGAACACATTCGATCAAGAATGTATGAAGCAAAAAATGACTTCGTTTACATTATTGAAGCTGGAGAAAATCAAGACAAGCCAAACAAAGAATGTGATGTCCATGCTTATATTTTCATTGAGCATCTTCGACAGATCAATAGTCTAAAAGAAGTATTCTCACATTCTCTTACGAAGAGAATCAAAGAGAGACTTGAGAAAGTAGCAGAAACGCTGGAAAGTTAATCTTTTTACATGAAGAATAGAACTTGGGTATATGCAGATAATAGAAGAGTAGAAGTCTTCTTACACATGGGCAACAAGATTTTCAATAGAATGCATTCTTATGAGAGAAGCATCCTTGGCAGAGAAAACGAAAAAATTGTAGTTCAGATAGTTCGTTATTCTGAAGGCTCAAAAGACTTGTCTATTTGCTGCTGGTACTGGAAGAAAAGAGACATTAAGAACATCACTTATGGGTCTCTTCTTTTTGAATGGAGAATGCCTTTTGTAAAAAATGGTGTTTACAGCTTATGTTGTGATCTTCCAAAAACTGAAAATTGGCATGCTATTCGAAGCTGTTTTTCAACTGTTAAAGAAAAGAAACCGACAAAAGACAATGCATTCTACTATCAAAATCATGTTGGACAGGAATGCTTCACGAATGATGAAATAAAAGACAATGAAGAAGCCGTCAAGCTTACGATCGACAGATACATGACAAAAGACGAAGCAAAAGCAACTTGGAGACACATCAAAAAGAATAATTGGGTCTCAAAGTTTTATTGGGACCCTTGGATGCATGAGTATGACTGCTACTGCAACTTTTGCAAAGCTATCTCTGTAACAGAGCCTAGAAGAAGCTGGAGATCATGGGTGAGCAATCCAGACATTGGCTATGTTTGGCTAGACGAAATACATTGCAAGAGTGACTATGTCTACAAAGGAAAAGCTTATGTTCCTTGTCCAGCTGAATTGTATGATCGTCTTTGTTTTTTTAATAAAGAGCAATATGAAGAAGAGATAAAAGATAAGACTGGGCGATTTAAGACTTTTGATGAGTTGTGGAATGAAGAGCTCACAGCTAAAGAAATTAAAAGCAATGGAAATGTCTGTGGTGGTGCATGGAGAAATCTTCTTAGCAAAAATATTATTGCAAAAGATGATGTAGACAATGCAGATGATGCAAATCTTGAGAAAGTTGTCACTCTAGGCTGGCATAGAACAGAGATAGAGCATGCAGTTCGTTGTCCTGTTTGCGATGACTTGTATGAGATTATTTGTCGTAGCGACTACAACCCTGTGCCATTCTTTAAGAGACTTAAAGAGAGAATTGTATGGAAAGCAGAAAGACTTGAACTTGACGCTATGCTGCACAATTTTCTCTATAATTTAAAGGAGACATTAAAATGCAAAAAGAGAAAATAGGTGCTCTTCCTATTGAGTACTCTGTAGTACCTTATAAAAAAGGCATTGGAGGCACTAGATGCTATCGATATTTTAGCATTATGCAATCAGATGCTGTAGACTCATTAAAGAGACAAGATTGTCCAGTGCTGTATCGAAGCCGCGATTTTAGTAAATGCTTAACTTTCGCAAAGCACTTCTTTAACGTTGCAGACTTGAAGAATAACTATGAGCTAAATATGAATAAATGCTGGATTGCTGTGCATGGTATTAAGTACCATCCAGCTAAAGATGCTTGGCTTTGGTGGGTGAGCCAGAAACAAGAAGACATAAAATTTATCTTTGATGAGCCGCAAGACAACACCTTAAAAGGCCTCAGTATAACAGTTCAAAGACAGCATGATGCAATTGCAACTCTTAAGCATGAAGCAAAAATCAGAGAGAGACGATTGTCTGAACTCGAATCAGCTGTTTCTACTCTTTCAAACAGACTATCAGAGTATATTACTTCTCATTCAGAATGCGCAAAAGAAGAGACGAAAGAAGAGCTGCTCAATCTTATGGATTGGATTTTCTGGAGAGCTAGAACTGGAAGACCTGTTGACAAGACAAACATCTATGACTTCTTTTGTTTCGCTGATTCTCGTGGTTTCGCAAATAATGCTACTAGTGCAAGAGTTTGGGACTATAGATATGAAGACCTCTTCTACAATAATTTTGTACTTGTCAAATAAAAGCTGTGAAGGAGATTTAGAGAATGAGAATGACAGTAACAGACTTATGCAGCCAGCTTCAGTCACTTGCTCATGAGGGCTATGCAATTCATGCTATTGAGCTTTTGACAGAATGTGATAATTGTACTTCTGACATCACTTTAGATAATCCGACGCTAGAGATCATAAAGTCGGACAAAAAAACAGTTAAGCTCCTTTTTAGAAACGGAGAGCACAATGACTAATGATGAGCTTCTTGCTAAAGAAAACACTCTTTCAAGAAAAGTCGATGAGCTTAAAAAAGAACTTGTAGAAAAGCAAGTAGCTCTATGTAAGTATGATGGCTATGAGGAGACTTCTAAGAGAATTAAATCTCTGATACAGAAGTTCTTGAGCAAAAACTTAACAAAATCGAATCTGACATAGATTATGCTTGTAACTAATTTTTCATATAGGAGATTTTTCTAAATGAGAAAACTTAATGAGAACATAGAATGGGGAGACTTCGATCAGTTCACAAACTCTGATAAGTATCTTCCTGCACGTGGTGAAGGCGACAACATGGCTACTCAAGCTGCTACTGCTTTGAGCAAGCTTGTCTATAAGTGGTTTAATGATGGTGATGTCTATGATACTCGCTATGAGCTTAAAGGCTGGGCAAATGACATCTCAGGTTCAGCAAACTGGCTATACAAATACATTCCAGAGACACAGCCTATTCTTGATAGAATTGAACTAATCGGGACAGAAGATGAGTACACAGGACTTTTGTTTGACCTCTGCAAAGTTGTAGATCCAAAAATTCCAAGTCTTGAGAGCTTTGACTTAAAAGGCGATGCATACGACGAAGATGGCAAATTTAAGTACTGTGAAAGATGCAGCAATTGCGGTTGTGTAATGCCAGACGGCGATTACTGCGATGGAATGTGTAAAGACTGCTATGAGGAGCGGTATGAAGACGACTACGAGGATGAAGACGAAGAATTTGATGAAAGCAAAGTCATCGATATGCCTCGTATTAGAGAAGCTCGCAGAGCAAAGAATACAAAATGATTGATGCTTTGATAGCATCTGCTTTAGCACTTATATGTGCTACTGGGCTTTCATTGCTCATAGTAGTCATAGCTTGCTATTTAGATAGAAAGCAAAAGAATGACTGAGATAAGAAACTGAAAAGCTCATTAAAAAAGCCGCTCATTAAGAGCGGCTATTATTTTGCAACTTTCTAAATTACTTCATCAATTTGAACTTAAAGCCTTTCTTCTCACCGTCTACTGGACGATTAAGAGATCTCTTAATGATGTTTGTAAACTTATCATCAATCTCTTTTGAGACAGCTACTTTTTTGTAGTCTTCACAAATGGTCTTTATAAGACGAAGATTCATTTGAATAGATTCTTTGATAGGAAGCTTATAGCCGAGAGACTCTACTTCATAGAAGAATTTTTCTTCAGGATTCATGTTCTCAAGCTCATGCAGCTTTTTAAAGCTGTATTTAGCAGTTCTTTCTTCTATAGTTTTGAGGTCTTCACCAGTCTCGCCAATGTGTTTAATGAACTCAAATCCATAGAGCTTCAAAGGCTCGAGAACTTTTTTCTTTCTCTGAAAAAGAGCTCCTTGAATGTTATCTGAGCCGTCTCCATAAAGTGCTTTGAAGTACGTAACACTTGCAATAGTCGGCTTGAACTTATACTTTTCTTGAAATTCTTTTACTGTGAAAAGGTCTTTTGGCCCACGATTCATCATGTGAACGTTCTCAGACAGGAATCTCGACCAGTCTTCATCAGTAGTGACCATTAGAATTTTCTTATCAGAAAACTCTTTTACAATAGACTCTACATAATCATCAGCTTCATATTTGTAGCTTTCGCATTCAATTACATTTGGTCCTTGATGCAAAAAGTATCTTCTAAGAGTGTCTACACACTGAAGAATAAGTCCATCTTTCTTTCTGTTCTCTTTGTACTTCGCATTGAGTTGTTTTCTTTCTGTAGAGTATTTAAAAGAAGAGTCTACAGTCAAGTCATCTTTTGCAATAGGATCAAAAAGAAGAAATAGCTTTCCATCTGTAGAAAGCATCGGCTTCAATTCGTTCTCAATGTAGTCAATAAGATTATTTGTAATTGCAACAGTAGACTGTATAGCTACATGAGATTTGCGTCTATAATAAAGATTAAAGACATCAATTAAGATTAAATCGTATTTCAAAAATAAGCTCCAGGTACTAAAGATGCATTTTCTTTAGTGTTCTAAAATTGCCTGGTTTCTCTTTGTCTTCTACGATGCGAGTAGCATTATTGCTCTTTGCTTCGTCAAGTTGCTCAACAGTCACAGGCTTTCCGTCAAGAGTAAGCTCTTTTGTTTCTTTTGTGTTTTCCATAAAGGATTCTCCTTGCTAATAATTAGTCTTTCCTGTGAATTCGATCAACTTAGTTAATAATAGAATATTAACTTACTATTCTGAAACAGCAATAGGACTCATGTAGGAATGAGCCCTGTATTTTTGAAATTTTAAAGACTTATATAGACTTTGCGTCTTCTTTTTCACAAGCAATTTCAGCATTCATATCAAAGTACATTTTCTCAAGAGTTTCATAGATGTCTTCAATATTGTAAGCTTCTCTTCTGTCTTCGTTGTCTCGCAAGAACTCATAAAGACTAAGAAGTCGCTTTTTGTTAAAGCATACTGCATAATTAAGAACAGCAAAATCATAACCAGCTTCCCAAATCTTCTGATTAGACAATGCTGAGAAAGTTTTGCCTGTCTCATCAGTCCATGCAGCAGTGCCATCTTTCTTGAAAATACATGCACTTGGACCAGCAGACATGCCTTCTCTAAAATTGGCTGTCTCTAGCCATTTCTCGTACTCAGGATTTTTCTTTTCATTAAGAGCCATACATTAGTCTCCAACATATAATTATTTTTTCACCCATTCCAGAAAGTTCATTTCTGAGAAAGTTCCCTTATCTTTAGCTTTTTCAATTCTTGCATTTGTAATGTCTTCATTGCTGATAGAGAATTGTCTCTTCACAATGTCAAGAACTTCAAACAAATCTGCAAACTCTTCAATAAGAAGCTCATGTTCAAGTGTATGATCACCGGGCTCAACTTCTGTTACATGATCGTACCATGCATAAGCACTTGCAAGCTCTTTTGCTTCTTCTTCAATTTTGTTTGCTATTGCATCAATGTACTCTTTAGTAAACTTCTTTATTTGATGGACTTTGAGAGCATTCCCGTCTTTCATTATCAATTGTGGTACTTTATCTCTCACCAGTTTTTCGTATTTTATCTTTCTTCTCATAAAAGCTCTTCCATACTACAAATAAAACAAATAAAGCAAAAACAACAAGCTCCATTACGCCAACTACTACAAACATTTTCAAGCACCCAATAAGAAGTACTTTTAAAATTGTCATAAAGTCACTCACTTGCGTAATCTGCAACTACTGGACAATAGAATAGCTTGAAGCCTTCATCTTTGTAGTACTCATATCTTAATGAATGTGCACCTTCTAACCACAAGTAGACTTCATTTTCTGCAATGTCATACATGTGAAGCATCTCTTGCAAAGCATCTTCTTTGATCTGATCTAAAGCTTCAAGGTCATCTAATTCCTTAAGATAACCTAAAGATTTTTCAATGTCTACTACTTTCGCCCAATCAAAAAACGCCATAATAGATGCTATTGATTTTGCAACTTTAAGTGGCATAGATTCTTTCATACGTTACCATCTCCACATATCATCAGTCATATCAGGCGCAGACAAACACAACTTATATCGATAATATTTCTTGCCTACTTCAGCAATTGGCATATACTTTAATCTGCCATTTATTCTTAACTCTGAATAAAAAACTCTATCAGGAACAGGCTTTTTTCCATTGAAAGCTTCGTTAAAAGTCTTTGAGTCTACAGCTATCGACTTCATCAGATTCTCAACTGTATTTACAAGATACGCTTCAAATGTTCTTGCGTCTTCTGACTCTTGAATTACTTCACCGATACTGTTGACAACAATCCATTTCTGATTGGTTGTAGCATTCAACTCATGTACAAAATACCACATTGCTTTGTGATCAGGATCGTCCCATCTAGATGCATCATCTTTGCTGTCAGTAAGTGAATAGTGACCACAAAGATTTACAAAATATGAATTATGCTCAAGTCTTCTAATATAGTACCACATAATCAAAGATTAACCCTAGTCATTTACTGGAGTCACTACAAATTCTTTTGAAGACATTGTTTCAGCAAAGATTTTAAGAGCATCTTCTGCACTTTTTGCTGCAATTATGATGTCGCCTTTGTGCGTAATTCTGAACTTTCTTTCAAGTGATGATGTCAAGCAATACTCATAGTAGGGACTAAGACCTGCAGACTCAAAGTCTAAGTCTTCCCATTTATCTGCTTCATAATCTGACATGCAAGGATGCACATTACGATATGAGACTTTCTTCCCATCGAGAATCCACTTCATTACAGTCTTTAAGTCTGTAGTAGTACTTTCATTCACTGCTCTTTTTGCTTTCTCTGCTAAGAATTCTGTAAATTTTTTGTCCCAGTAATGACCTTGAGCATTAGAAAGCAGTAAACCGTTTATGTAAAGCCACTTTTCAAACTCTGACAATGATGTTTTTGTAAGATTCTTCTTTTCAGCCCAATCGCCTATAGATATCATGCTGATAGAGTCTTTATGCATGTTGGCACTTTCCAGACATGCAAAACGAATGAGGAATGACCAACCCTTGTCAACAGGGTCTTCGTCTGAAACTACATAAACTGTGCCTGTGCTTGGATCAACGAACACTGACCAGGGATACGCAGTCAACAAGCTATTATGACTAAAATGGTCTAATTCAGTAGATGCTGTGGCGTCCGACTTAGCATTGCTAAGAAGAAACTCTTCATAGATTTGCATCCATTCTGCAAAAGACGCATTTTTGGTCATTGGATGCTTATCTTTTTTATAGGCAATAAAGCGGTCTTTGTTAAAAGCATCTTTCTTTAAGTCTTTGAAAAACTTATCAACATTCATAGTTTTCTCCTGAGTATTCTTAAATGCAAAAAGAATTGCAATTGAAGCACTTGAGCATGCAGTTGGATCAACACATATATGTGATGCCAAAAATGACTGGTAGGTGACTTCAGTCATTTGTGTCCAGTACACTGGGCTAACCCCAGACTTTTCCCATCCGCCATCATTGACATAGTATATTTCAGAATAGCATGCATAGTAATGACAGCCATTTGAATCAGTGAGAATAGCGTACCAATGACGATACTTTCCAGTCAAAGGATTTTCATTTGCTACATTGTCATAGCGTTTTTCATGATAAGAAACGTAGTACTTAAGATTCTCACTCATTTCTTAGGCTCCCAATTCACAATAGCGTCTTTTATCTCTTTATCATCAAACTGTCTGTCAATACGAATAATAAATGATCCACGAATCAATGCATGAGTACAATCGTCAACTGAACTAAGATACTTATTAAAAGCACTTAGGCATCGATTTGCTGCATCATTAGCAAGATCATTACAACGACTGTAGCCAAATTGCTTTTTTCGCTCTTCTTTTTCCTCAAAAGATGTTTGCTCGCTCAAGCCCAAAATACAGCGTTCAAAACTTGCAGGAACAATCAAATTCTCAATTGAGAAGTCAAGCTCATTCTTATTATAATGATACTCAAATCGCTCTACATGATGATCATAGAGCGCTTGCAGCCTTTCTTCTATCGTATAGTAACCACTACCAATAGACATTTCTTCATCGGTCCGTTTTTTAGATATTTTTTGGCCTTTCAATATCTTAACAATCAGCTCTTTCACTAAAAATGAGATTAAGCCAATAAATAAAAGTGCACCAAAAATTGGGAGAATATACGCCATGTCTTACCTCCAAAGCCCAATTGCAGGAAAGTATAAGATTGCAACAAACAAAATGCATGCAATATGTGCCAACTGATCTTGTACAAGATTAATTTTGAGCTTATTTGCTTTTGCATCGTCAATAAAATAATGTGAGCTTGTCAAAAATATAATAGCAGGGATAAAGAGAAACCATGAATTGAGTAGAGTCTTAAAATGCTCTGAAATCAGCATGTCAATAATCATTGGAAGCATTACAAAAATTGCATTTTCAAAGCTATGTGCAAAAAGACTCATCTTAAAGTCATCTTTATACTTTTTAGAGTCCACATTCTCTTTTTTGCATTCTTTTAACCACCAAGTCTTTTGCTTAAGATTCGCTAAGCAGCCTTGAATATGGAAGTCTTCGATGTAATGCATCAAGAACATCAAGAGGACTATAAAGATTTTATAGCTCATCGTAGCACCTCAGTTTTGTCTTCACATATCTTTAAGAAGTCGGCATACATTGCATTTGTGTCAATCATCTTAAAGTCTTCTCTATTTTCTGGAAGAATAAAGTTGACTGTTCCTTTATTCAAGTTTCCGTTCTTGTCAAAATAATGATTATTCCATGCTTCAGCATTCTCAATAACAAGCTTTGCATTTGTTTCCCATAGAGGAATATTCTTATAATTGCTATCACAGTACTGCACATAGTCAGAATAGTTTCCATTGTCATACAAAACTGATTGCTTATTAAATTCTGATACTGAAAAGCCGAGAAAAACAACTCCGAAGAAAGCTGCCAGAAAAGCAAGAACACAATACATAGACCAGGGACCAGCATTAGAAAATCGAAGATTTCTTTTAAAGAACTCAGCAACATACTTACCGGGCCATTTGCAATATTTGTTCCATGCTTTATTTAGCTTCTCATAATGTCTCTTTAAGTCGGGATATTTTTCTGTATTGTTAGAGTTGATTTCTGCAAATTCATTCACAGAGTACGATGAGACATGGTACAATGAGCAGAAGTCTCTATTCAAAGTGTCCCAGTGAGAATGTAGTCTCTCATTTATAAGCCAAAAAATGAAATGAACAAGCATTTTGAGCAGTACAACCCCAAAAGTGCCGATTAAGATTAAGCTTACCAAAATGTCAAAATGATACTTTTCAAAATTCATTATCTGAACCTCACTTGTGATATATCTCTTTCTGGAATGGAGTCTTTGACTTTTTCAATTTCGTCAAGTAGTCTTGCTATTACATTAACAGGATCAGAAAGACACTCATCATAGAGTTTCTTAGCTCGTTCATGAAGTTCTTGCTTATGCTTACGTTCTGCTTCTGCTGCTTGCTCTTCTCTGATTTTTTTCATCATTGGCTGAACGAGCTTTTCAAAATTCTCGTAAGAACAATCAAAAGGCTTCATTGGCAATTCACTATATGGCAATGGATTGCTAAGCGAATATTCTGCCCATTTACGAATTTGTTTTTCAGAAGGATTTTCATTCACATTCTTAAGATAGCAGTCATGGCAAATCGTACCGTATTCTTCTTCCCATAGACAAATCGTGTTTTTTGACTTATAAGGCTTTTTGCAAACATCACATTTTACGTCCCAATTTTTTGGGTCATGAATATCTTGAAAAAAGTCTTTGTCCTCTAAATTTAAGTTCATAGTCTTGCGCCCATGTAAAGATTTGAGACATCGTCTGCACAGTCATTTTCCCAGTTGATGAGCCATGCTTTTTTGAACATCTTTCCAACATTTATGCTTTCATCAGCATTAATCCAATAAACGCAGTCATTATCATTACATGTGAGACGATTTATGATTGAAATTGCATCTGTAAAGTATTCATTCCATTTGCCAGACCCATTTTTTCCAGCCCAAAGGTGAATAATAACATTCTCGTATTCCTCACCTGGAGAACAATCTTCTGGAACAGCTTTTGCAACATAGTCAATTTCAAAGCCATTGTCTTCTGTACCTACAAGGCCAAACCTTACTTTGTTGATAAAATTTTGATCTTCAACCAAAGTCCAAATTTCACCGTACTTTTTACCATCTACAGCAACACGGTCTTTTAATGTCATTACGTCCATCATTTTTCTCCTTTTTATAAGTAATTGAGCCAACTATTATCGAGCATTGCCCATAAGAAGATGAGAGTGACACCAACTGTAATGAACATTGCCCAAAAAAAGATTAACCAGCCATTTCCCATAAGCATGCTTTCACGAAGTGCTTCAAAATCTTCTGGCGTGTTATTTTTGTCATGGATTGCATTGTCAGTTCCAACATCTCTGTTGTTGATGTTTATGAACGTAATTCCTGAACACTCAAGTGGATAGGCTCGAATTGTCCATCTGTCACTTCCAGAACGATTGTAGCCAACTTGATGACAGCCGTTGAACTTGAATGTGCCGTATGGAAATTCTATACCTGCAAACTTTATTCTTCCAACATGAAGCCAATTGTTCCAAACAGTGTCCCATGTGTAATAGACTTCAGTACGTGTATGTGTTTTTCCATTGACTGTATAATGCACAATTCGTGTATGGCGCGTGTAATGTTCTTTCTCAATGCCGATAACTGAGTATTTGCCATTTGCCTGATTGACAGCAGCTCTCATACCACTCTCATTTTTGTTGTAATGGCTTATCCAACTTTCAGCAGTTACGTATCCAACAGCTTCGAGCTTTCCATAAGCGAAAACATCCGCTCCTTGTTCTGTCTCATAGGCCTGTTTGAATGTGTCATTGTCTTGGATTACATAAGCATTCATATACTTCAAGTTGTGTTTGTCAATAGCAGCCACAATCTTTCCGTGAATGAACATTCCCAAGACTATGTAGATGGCGAGAATACCAATTCCGAAAATCAGTTCTCGTGCTGTGATTTCGCCATAACCTGGAAGATAGAACAAAACAGCTGGATGTTTATTCATTTTATGTCTCCTTAGAGTGTTGCAGGTTTACCCTGATTTGGAAGTTTTACTGATGAACCATCATAGAGGTCTTCAAACTCGATGACTTCATAGCCAACCATATCAAGGAAATTGCGGCGAGGCCAAGCCCGTGTGCATCTTCGATAATCTGCTTTTGCCCGTGCATATGCTTTATGACTCTGTGCAACTTTTGAATTGTACCGCTGTACAGCTGTCATATATTCTTTGTATAGTTCTGCTGCTTTAAGTTCTGGATAAGCTTCATGTACTGCATTGATATAGATCTTCGCCTGCTCATTTGCCTTTGCCAATGTTTCACTGTTCTTAGAAATTGCTGCTGATGAATTTCCACCAACACGTGCGGCCACAATCTTTTCGAGAGCTTCGCCCTCATAGTTCTTGTAGTCTTTTACCGACGCAACCAAAGCTTCAAGTGAATTGAACATCTCATTCTGAGAAGCTGCAATCACATCAAGCTGTTCAGTTACTGCCTGTTCTTTTGAAAGTGCTGTGTTCTGTGTTGTGAACACTCCAACTACAACAGCAAGTGTTACAAGAACGACTGCTGTAATTGTAATGACAATTGTACCTGCTTTACTCATCTATTTCCTCCATGTGATGAATAACTGTGTAATGATGCAGTTTTTGATGTCATATCTTCTTAAACCGCACCCCTTTATCTTTCAAAAATGCATAGATGCCATTTAGATCGTCCATCTTTGCTTTTGTAAAGACATATTTAGGGAATAGCTTATTGGGGTCTCTCTCAAGACAAGCAATAAGATCACCTTTATGAAAAACATTAATAAGATCAGCTTCAACACCTTGATTGAATTCAGCAGTGTAACTTTCCCAAAGGTACGGAAGCCTGTGACTGCCTCTTATGCAATGCTTATTTTCTTTGTTTAGTGCATCAGTCTCTATGCTCATCTGCACTGTCCTCTTCTGCTGAGAGCAAATCTGCATAAGCTTTCTGAGCGCCAGCATCATCAAGACTATTCGGATTAAGTCCAGCTTGCCGGGCAATCAAGTCAAGCTTTGCATTCAAATGCTTTATCTCATGCATAAAATTAAAAACTATTCCTTTGCTAACACTAAACAAAAGAAAACAACCACAAGCAAATAATGCAGCTACCATCTTTCCAGTTTCGCCTTTCGAAGCGTGTATACCTGCAAAAACAGCCCACATAACAAACAACAAGAGATCGATAGCAATATCTCCAGTACTCTTTAAAATATCTTTTTTACTGCGTTTAGTAACCATACAAATACCTCACTTCTACACTGTCTGAGTGCATAATAACTTTTGGTTTTTCAAGAATTTTCACTGAGTCTTCTGTAAGACTTTTGCAGTAGGTGAGAATATGATTTCGCACAAGTGCAGGAAGCCAAGTCTTCCAATTTCTTTTCTTGAAAAGCTCAGAAAGAATAGCTTCATTTTCAGTGAAGTAATTAAGCTTCAAGCAAAATTTGAAGCCTGCTAGTTCTAAAGTCTTGTCAAAATAGTTGTCAAAGTACCATAAATCCTGCGGAATCATTCTTGCAATCGATATGACAATATATGCAAACATCTTTACATGTGAATTTTTGCAGTATAATTTTGCGCAATTGAAGCACCAATCAAAAGATTTCTTATTCATTTCATCTGGGAAAATCATTTCACAAAAGTCCTCTCAATAACAAAAATTACACTTGCAATACAGCAGAAAAGATGAATAAAATCAATCTTTTCTACCATATTAAATAATATAATAGAACTTCTCTAATTATTTTTCTTCTGCAATAATCTGCATCCAAGAACGTTTGTCAAATTTTGTGATTTTAAGAGAAGACTTAAAGAAGTCTTTTATAGTTTTCTGAGCTTCTTCCACAGTTTCGTATTCACTCATATCTGTAGGACTTTCAGATACAAATGCTTCAACTTCAAGATAGGGACCGATTCCATTGACATTCACAATCTCACAGTGAATTTCATGTCCATTCTTTTCGCACCAAAATGAAACTGATGTTTTCTGTTTCTCAAAATAGGTCTTGAAATTGGCAGCTTCGAGAACTTTATTGAATGCAATAAAAGCCTCTCCTTGGAGAGCACCTTCAAATTCATCATTTGTCTCAATTCCATTCTCATCAGTTCTTTTGTTCTTTACTGTAAGGAATGCCTGAAAGTCTTTTTTTATGCTGTTGACTTGTCCTTGAACAATCTCTTCAAAAGATGTAGTATCTCCGATAGAAGCTTCTGTTCGAAGTCTGATTACTGTCTTTGGCTTTACAGGAACAATGCCGTCAAAAGAGTAATATTCATCTTTCTTTGCAATAGCATGCCAGCCACCACCACGAGAAATAGACCATTTGCTAGAGCCAAACTTACTGTCTACAAGATCAATAGCTTGCTTTAGTGTGATTTTCGCTTTCATTTCTACTTCCATTTACAATGTCTCCTCTGAAATTTTCTCTAAACGCTCAAAAAGTTGTTTTCCATTTTCATCTGTATATGTAAAATGATTGTAAGTAATTCTTTTCTGAGCTTTGCTCTTGTTCACTTTCACAGGGTCTTCATCAAAAATGTCTTCTTGACATTCTGTCAAGCCCTGTTCCCAGAAAAGAAGATAGGTCTCATCATCAAAATCTAGAATTGTGACCATTCGTCTTGTCCAACGACCTTCATCAATAGTAGTTTGATAGCCGCCTTCATAAGCAAGCTCTCGCAGCATGCTTTCAGAGAGCTGCTCACCAGCTTTAATTTTGTCGTAGTATGACTTCATCCAATCTGTCATCTCATTCTCCTTTGTTAAGAATATTAATGCATCTCTGCGCTAACTCTTCTGTCAAGCCCTCTTCGTCAATGCTTTTACAGTCTCTTATAAACCATCGTGTTTGAACAAAGTTTTCCCCAAAAAGATGCAAATCACCATCATCATCGTCTAGCACAACAAATGACTTTACTGGGAACTTCCAAGATTTTGTCATATAATTATTGATTTGAAAACCGCGCTCATAAAATTCTGTAACTTCTGGCTTTATGTTTGAGCTTTTAAATATAATATTGCCATTAGCATCTTTTTCTCCATAATACCCCGAAAACTTTAGCCATAAAGCTTTGTCGTATTCTCCACCTGTACAATGCTTAATGACAATTCCACGCTTTTTCAAATCTTTTTTAAGCTGGCGTATCATGTAGCGCTTACGAAAATGTTTACTGAAATATAGCTTTCGCCAAGATGAAGACATGACAATTGTACAATGAGTAGCATCATGTATTTTCTTCAGTAAGTCAAGCTTTTTCAAACTCCACTCACGAACATCGCCATTAAAGCCTCTTTTAATTTGTTCCATGTGATGCTGTTCATCTTTCTCAAAAAAGAAATTAGAGTTTAGCACGCCATCAATATCAAGAAACAGAAGTTTTGTCGGATCATCTTTAACCATCACTGACCGCCTATTGAACTTAAAACATCTTTTACAAATGTAAGTTTATCATTAGAAATTTTAGACGGGGCTTTGAAAAATCTACGATGAAAATCTGTTGCAGTGTATATTGTCTGCATAGCATTTAGAGAGAAGACTTCAATGTTAATAGGCCAGCCGTCTACGTTGACAAGAAATATGCCTCTATGAGCTTCAATGTCTGGCACTGTGAAGCTAACATTTTCTCTCTTGCTCATATTCTGAAACAAGTCAAGCGTAGTGAATGTCTCAACTGTTATAAGGCGAGTTTTGTCAAGTTCTGCCAGTCTTTCTTCCAATAGCTTTGCTGTGTCAATCATAATAATAATATAATAAAAGAGAACTTAACTTTTCTCTGTAAAACCAGGACAGTCTCTGAAGCTCGGAATGCAGGGAGAGTCACTATGAATGCATTTAGAGCAGTCTGGTGCTACCCAAATTTTGCTTGCTTCTACAGAAAGCTTATGGATAGCGTCTTCATGCATTTTGATTTCTTTTTTAATGTCAGAAATTGTTTTAGGCTCTGGCAGCTCTAGCTCGTACTCATCATAATCATGATTCATGTCTGGGCCACCTTCTCTAGACTCAAGCCAATTTCCAGCTTCCCACTCATCAGTAGTAGCTTTTACATTCTCCCAATAGCCTTCCCCTGAAACAATCTTATCAGAAACCCAACTTTTTAAAATCCAAATTTTTAACATTATAGACCTCCTTGTCTTTAGCTTAAAAGCAGCTCTCTATTATGTTTCTAGACTCCCAAACATTATGAGGCATCCGAAACTCATGACCAAGGCAATCTCTTACTAGAGTACACTCTTTAAGCCCTCTTTTCAACGGTAAAAGCTGAACAATTGCTGTAGGATTCAAGTATGCCAATTTATCAGAGCCTTCTTCATCATAATGAACAGGTACGAACTGCAATTATCTTACTCTCCATTTACTACTTTTAGAAACATATCTGTACTGCCAGGCCATTCATACTCGTCATTGTTCACATCTTTAAAAAGAACTCTAGGCCAGTAACCTAAAGAGTCTGTGCTCTCAATGAAAGACGCGATGTAGTCGACATTCACCTGAGTTACTTTACCAGATTTAGTATTCTTGCCGACTATGAATCTCACCAGCTTCTGTCTCCATTTGCAGTCTCATCTACACTCGAAGGGAAATCAGAACTAGAATCATGTGAGCTAAGTCGAGTTTCATCTGGATTCTGATCTCTAAACATTTTGCTCATCAAGCTGTCAAATGTCTTTTGCTTTACATAAAGATTAACAAGGAGAAAAGCACTTTCCAGAGAAGGAAAATAGACTTTTGGTGACTTTTCAGCACCTTTGTAGTTTCCTTTCATAAACTGAACTGACCAACAATCACTATCATCTTCGTAAATTGAGTCAGCCTCTTCTAATTTTTTAGGGTCTACATCTTGAGCAATACAAACAACATAATCTGCAAATGAGCCCCAGATCTGATTTCCCTGAACTGAATATCTATTATCAATTGTCTGCATTTTCTAAAGCCCTTGCCAGTTCTTTTACTTCATCTTCAGTAAGAAGTTTGTCATCAATTGTCTCATCTTTGTCTGAGTCAATTCCACACAATTTTGAAAGATTAAGAAGGACATTGCATCCTCCGCCTTCTGCTACACAGCCTGCGTCTACACAACGATCAGGAAATGCAACACATTTTGCTCTGTCTTCTGGTGTGCATTCCTGGTGGACAAGTACAAAATCATTTTGAGGAAGTTTGACTGCATCAGTGGGATGTGCAATACAGTCCTGAACAAAGTCTAGAAACATTTGAGTTTCAACAAACTTTGCAACTTCTTCGTTTGAGATGTCTTCTCCTTCTCCTGCACCGCAATCAATGCAAGCTTGCTGATAAACTTTCTCAAGAAGCTCTTTTAGGGAAAGCTTTTCAAAGTCTCCATTATTCTTCAAATATTTGTAATAATTGTTGAACCGACGTTTGTCCATATTTTGTCTCCTAGTAGTCTTTGATTTATTGTCCTAATTTATAGAAAACTTCATCAAGAATGTTACGAGCATCTTCATAGCCCATTTCTTCAAATTTCGTATCAAGAGCTTCTTTCGCTTCTGACAATGCTTTTTGATAACCGTGAGCATAATAGTCTACACAACCGCAATTTACTTCCAGTGCTTCAATTGCATCGTCAAATTCACGAGCATTTTTATATGCTGTTTTTCCTGGTGCTATGCTTTCGTTATAACTCATGATGTTAAATCTCTGCTGCATTCATGCTTGTCAAAGTCTATGTTGTATAGACTTCTAAGATTGTCTTTTATGCTGATAAGGTCATCAACATTAAGCGCACTCCAATTGACACTTTGAAGCTCTTTGACAAGAATCTCTTTTAGTTCTCTATAGCTCATTGGGTCCATAGTCTTTTCCTAAGACAAGATTTGCTCTAAAGTCTTTGTTTTTCAAAGCCTCAGCTTCAGCAATGCACTGTTTTTTCTTTTTTTGGAAGAAGTATTCTTTCAAAACTTCAATTGCGTTATGAATCTTCACAGCCTCTTCTTGATTTGAGTATGGCTCAAACACTTTTTCTTCATCATAAGCACTCACTCTCTCTTCATGAAGAGTGCCCAACAAGTTCTCTCTAACTACATTTACTTTATAGTCATAAGTGTCTTTCCCAAAGTAGTCTTTTTCAATCTCATCAAGAGCTTTTAATGTTTCTGTCGGTGTCATACTCTAAAATCCTATCCCCATTTCTGCCAAGTTCATGTCGAGCTGTGCTTCTTTTGCAGCTTTTGCTGTTTCTTCTTTAGCCGACTTCATTCGCTGAATATTGTCTTTTATTGTAGTCAATTCTGACACATTAAAAATAGACAGATCGAATTCTCTTATCTCTGAAATAAGCTGTTCTTTTGCTTCTTTTATAGAAGGCCCATTTTTCAAAGGTGTCATACTATGTCGTACTCCCTGTTCATCTCTTCTCTAGACAAAACATGAATAAAAGGCTGCCCATCTTCAGTGTAATCTACATAATGGAAATTATTGATCCTGAACTCCATAAAGTAGTCAATAAGATCATACTTATCACCAAAGTCTTTCTCATCTGGTGCAGTAAACTGCACTTCTGTACGAGTATGTGACTTAGTTTTGTAGCCGTCATACCCATTGAAGTCTTTGTTATTTGTAACTATAAGTTCTGGTAACTGAGACTGCAGCCACTTATAAAACTCATCTACATTTGTAGACGTAAGAACGAAGCCATTCAATTCCTGAGGCTTACGCTGCAATTTAATTGTTCCAGACGGCTGATTCTTTGTATTGACTTCTTTCGCTCTAAGCTCAAAGTGCCAGCCACTCCAGTCCATTGTTTCTTCTATAGAGAAATACGGTGAATACTGCCACTGTGCAGTATATGAGATAGTATGGGGCTTTCCGTTAATGTTGCAAACACCAATTTCATCACCAAATGACTTTGTTTCTACGCACTTTTCCTGGTCATTTTCAATGATCTCGCCGTCATATTGAGCTTCTCTGAAGTAATCCCAAATTTCATCTTCATAGTCATCTCCACAGTCATCAGCAATTTCTTCAATACACTCGCAAAATTCATTAGTTTCGATAGAGCGTACACCAAAATGCTCAAGCATGTATTTGAAGAAATTAGCAAGAGCTGGGTTGTCTTCTGCTTCATTAATTACAATATTATCCAATTTCTTCAAATTGGCAAATTCAACATGATGCATAATTGCTGCAGCAGTTTTCACATCCATTACTGTTCTCCTATAGTTTGCAAAATATGCTCAATGTAATCTCTATTCTGAGCAAAGATCGGAATGTCTTTATCAATTTCCCAGCGAGAGCGATTAAGCTTTTCGTCCCAAACATGAATTACACAAGTTCCGCGTTTTTCAACAGTTTTGCAGTCATTCCAATTGATATTCTTTTCGAGCATCAATTTATCCTGAAGTTGTGAATTGTTCAAGCCCTGAATTTGCTTCTGTGAGAAATTTGCCTGTGCTAGTCCCTGGATAGAATTACGAGTTGCATCATTCTGACGCCAAATAAAATAATTCGTAACTTCTTCTTTTGGAATATTGAAACAACGAGCATCAAAATATCCGCCGAGATCTACTTTTTTAGTCAGAACATTGTTGTAGTATCTCTCATTATCATCTTCATGCCAGTTATCTTCTACGTACTTTTCGTAGAATTCTTGAGCTTGCTCAGCCCATCTCTTATTAAAATACATTGCGGCCATAGATGCTGCTACAGAGCAAATTTTCTGAACTTGATAGTCAAACCATGCTGCAGTTTGCAATGTGTCATAGTCTGTAATGAGAAGCGAAATCTCATCGCTTTCTACATAACCAATTTTGCAGCCCTGAATGTTCTCACACAAGTCTTTGCATGTAAGCTGCATTGTCTTGATAAATATTTCATCGTAAGGCTTTCTTAAGCCTCTTGTAAATGTGTGGAAGTGACATCCGTCAATGCGTATAATTACATTTGACCGACGAGTCAAATATGAGCGAGAACGCGCTTCATAGTATTCTTTCATTCGTTGACCGAGTGCACTTTTCTCAGTTGATGACATAAGAAATCTCCTTCTATTAAGTAATAATATAATAATTAACAAAGATGCATTTTGTTAAAATTCATCATTTTCGTCAAAACACTCTTCTTGAAAAACAGCAGTTGCATCATCTGTCTTATAGATTGCTTTTGCTTTCATTATAGCATCTTCTAAAGAATCTGCAGTGATTGTAGTAGACTTAGACTTTGCCAAATCTAGGTTTCCGTCAAGTATTGTGAAGTAAAACATTAAGCACAATCTCCTCTATAGATAGCAAACTACTACATTAAAGTCTGCAAATATCTCTTCAATCATTGGCTTTACTCTATTCCAATCTAACTTATCGAGGCCGCAGCCAATTCGTGGCATTACAATCTTCTTTGGAAGCTTTTCAAATTCTCCAAAATAAGATAAAGCATGGCACAAGGAATTTTTTAGCGTTTGATATGTTGGCTTTTGCCAATATTTATTTTTTGTGACAAGATTGAAAACAATATTATCTTTATCAGCAGGAGTTATAATACAGATTCCACAAGTATTGAAAAAAGAATTCTCATCACGCAGCATTAGAGAAATAGGCCAATTTTCTCGTATATGAAACTTTTCTTGCATGGGCTTTGCAATGCCAGCACCCATTTTCAAATCTGCTGAAATGCAATGAAAAATGCAGCATGGTTCTTTTTCAATCTCTTCAAATAAATCAATTTGCTTTTCTGTTATCATTTTTAGCCTCTGCTCTGCATAAGTTAAGCCAGCTTTAAAAGTGCATTTATGCTAGCATTTCTTCTAGTTGAGCTTTAACTTTTACAATTTCACCACCATTGAGACTGCAAAAGTTCTTAGCTATGTATTGTTCAGCTAAACAGCTAGGATAGCATTCTGTAGTCCAAGCATTGCTATAGAAATCCCAGTATTGAGTTGCGCTATCCTGACCAATTCGCTTTACAGCATAACGAATGTAGTTATTTTTCATTAATTTTCTCCGCGTAGAACTCTTCATACTTATCGAGCAATGCTAAAGCATCTGCCATAGTTGCGAAGAAAGTCGCTGCTTTGCGAGCTTTTTGAGCTAAGTTATTATCTTGTAGCATCTTGTCTGGAAGCCAATTTCCATTTTTGTCTCTGCACACTCTGCTGCTAACAGTCTCTGAGTACTCAAAAGCATCTTTGCTCTCATACTTCATGCCAGCTGCTTCGCATTCTCTGGCAATTCTTCCAGCAGCTGCATTCATGTCATGTATCAATGAAGGATCACCCAAAAATGTTAGCACAGAGTCATAATGATTACGAACATTCAAAAGTTTGTCTTCTAGAATGTTACGAGCTTTGCGTGCTTCAGGACATTTCGGAAGCTCTCTGAGTATCTCTTCTTTTGAGATTTCTACGATTTCGTAGGGCCCGTCTTTGAAAATGTCTGGACGGCACTCAATCAATTCTTGCGGTTTTGTTTCATCATCATAGAGATCTGCCTTAGACAAGTACGAATCAAAGCCATAGAAGCCGTAGTATTCGTTATGCTTGTCTTTGATTGCATACTTTACCATATACACCACTCCTCATCATTACCTTTACAAAGGCAGTCAAACTCATACAAAATTTGGCTTGATATCTCTTCAACCTGCTCGCGTTTTGTATTAAGCATCTCCCAAATCTCTTTTGTCTCTTCCGAGGTAAGCTTGCATTCAAATGGGTCATTTGCCCATTTCTTGAATGACTCAGGAAGATTTTCTGGAAACTCATATTTCAGAGGCTTTTCCATAAAGTATTCGATCAAGTTACACTCTTCTTGAGGTTTGCGATTAGTTATCATTTTGCCGCCAAACAATTCAACAATGCCTTTTATCTCATCATTAAAACGAGGATAAGAAGCTGAGCCCGCGTATTGAAAATCCATTCCCATAATTTAATCTCCAAATCTTCTGCCTTTTACAACAAAATAAGAGCCAATGCAATTCTTTTCATGCTCAAAAATAAGCTGCTCTTCATAGTCTTTGTTGTCCCAGTTTTCAACCATCAAAATCTTTTTCCAGAAAAACTCGAATGCTTCGTCCCATTCAGTAAACCAATCAAAAATTTCCATGGCACAAGAATTAAGAGCGTAAGAACTGGCATCCCAACGAGAAGTTGAAATAGCAAGATAGCCACGAGAGTAGACAATTGTCCCAAGAATAAAATCATCATCACTGCTGTCTGTTTCTTTGAAGTCAAAAGCTGGAATATGAGCGCATTTATAGATTACATCTTCAATCTCTGCATGCAATTTTTCTTTAAACACTTCTTTAATCATTATAGCTCTCCTTTCTCTTCAAGTTCAATGTATTCCTCAATTGAAGCAATGTCAATATGAGTGTAGAAACGATCACCATGTTCATCTTCATAAACCATCGGGCGAAAGCCATCTTTTTCTACTCTTTCATCATAGCAAACACCAATTGGCGTACAGTCAGGATGCTCAGCTCGCCATGTGCTCATCTGATTGTAAAGTGATTGCATGAGAAAGCGATTATCAGCATCATGGTGGCCAATATTTTCAAAGTCAATTCTGCCCTCAATAAAATAAAAATCATCTTTGATCTTTCCCATTAGCATCACCTTTTACACGATAAGGAAAATCACAGCCTTCATTTACCTTGACTGTGTCAGCATCCATCCAATGAGCTTCTGAACTCCCTCCGCCTGCACAATGTATTTCTACAGATTTGCCTTCAGCATAGGCTTTAAGCACTGGCCAAATTTTAGATGCATCTTCTCTAGTCATTCTTTTACTAGTCCCTGCTCTCTACACTAAACTCTAGTTTTTAAAGATTAACTCTATTATTCAATATAATCAATCTTCCAATCACCATCTTCAACGCCATATTCAGAATCAAGAATTTCCAAAGAGCCCGGGTCAAACATATTATTAGCTGTTTCTTTAACTTTTTCTACAAATTCTGGATCAGCTTTCAATGATTCCTTGGTTGCGTCATCTGGGACTTCTAAAGTGAACCTCTTTGTTGCACTTACACAAAACCCGTCTGGGCCTGTTGTGTCTCCAAAATCTGGATCGTCATCATCTTCCCAGCTATCCCAAGCTACAGAAGTCCAACCTGACAGTTCTGCTGTGATGTGCGCTTTCTTCATATTTAACTCCTTTTAACTAAACTTGCTCTTGCACTTACTGAAACAATTGGAGAAGTTTTTGGTCTAAACAAATCTTTATAAATCCACTCTTGCTTTTCTTCGTCATAGCTGTATGGCTCGCACATTCTGCTGCAGCATGTACAATCAAAAGGAGCTCCTGAGCAATCTTCGTAACAATTATCACTCATTAGATATATCTCCTTTTAGGAACAAGAATAGCACTACGGCCATTAGGGCTTGCGTGCTTTACCAATTCCATGTAGGCATTAAGAAATCTTAAGGCTGATTCTACATCAGATTTTGCACAATTAAACTCTACATCTTCACCACAAAGGCCACATTGAATATCTTCAAGGATATCATTGGCTTCTTCCAAATGCTTTTTGACTTGCTTGAATTTATTAAGCTTTTCAGCAACCTGTTTTTTATAAGCCATATTTTGTACCTCCGTCTAATAATCTTTACTTTTTCATAATCTGAGATGCAAGTTTCTGTCCAACTTATATTCTTTACTTCAGTCAGCTTGCTCTTTTCTTTCAGCATTTGTCATTTTACTGTCTCCATTTCTTTTGCAGCTTTTCGTAGCTTGCACAAATCTTTGATTTCATGCTCAAGTTCAATAATGTCTCTCTGATTGCTGTAAGGTGAAGCACCACCACGACAGTAACCAACTGTTTTCTTGATGTAACGAAGACGCGCACGAAGTAAGTTGATTTCTTTTACGTATTCTGCATAAGATTTTCTGACAACCAAAATTTCACTATCATCATAAGTTTCTTTTGCAGCTCTTTCTGCATCCTGGCAGAGCTCTTCAACATCATTTTGTAGCATAATTATTCCTCCAGTTTTTTGTATTTTTCATTAAGACTACGTTCAAGGTTTTTAAATTCCAAAGCAAGTACATTCAATGCTTGATTAAGATTTTGCTGCTCAGTCTTAAGCTTTTTATGAAATTTCTCACCGTATTTAATAAGCTCTTTATAAAAGAGACTCATAGCATAACTTAATGTTGCACTAGAAGGCAAACAATCACTGTCCCAAATGTCCATAGCTGGTGAATAATATTCATGTTTTTCTTTTAATGTGCGAATAGAAATAGGATAGTTTTTGCCAACTCTAACTTTTGCGCATTCCTGCTCTCTATACCAGAAATTAAGATCAAATTTAGACTGTTCCAGCTCTTTGTTAAGCTTATTTAGCTTTTCAGTTGTTTTAACAAAGTTTTCATAAAGAGCATCATAGTTATGGCGCTCGTCTTCTGACATACTCTGCCAGACTCCAGAGTTCAAATGACACTTCATAGACCTTCTCCTTCATTATCACACTGAGCTGAGTCATAGCCTTCATTGTAGCCAATTTGATGAATTTCATCATAAACCATTCTTACAAAATTATTGAGTGTTGAGCTATAAGTCTCATAGTCTAATTGTCTGCTCCTATCGATTGCTCGAATAAGCTCATTTGTGCAATTTGCAAGCCAAAGCTTAACTTTGTCTTCTTCGTCTGCAGGAAGCATTCCCCATTTAGCTTCAACATGTGGACAATCTAAATACTTAATTTCTAATGGCATTTGCAAGCTCCTTAGTATTTTCTACTTCTGCATCTATAATATAGACTCTAACCCTTGTTTCAAGAGCATGACGAAGTTGGTGTGGTTCCCAGTCTTTTGGAAGATTTTTAAGGAACCGATGAATGTCTGTCAAAACGCCCCAAGACGCATCATCAGCATAATCATATGACATGCTTCCATTTGGAAGAATATGCTCATGAAGAATAACTGTTCGAGGTATGCAGTTTGCAAATGGCCACAGCATAGACTCTGAAAGTGGAACATCAGAAAGAGCGATATTGATTTCGTATCTGTCAAAAATACTCTTCACTGTTTGATCTTCACGAGTATGGAAATGATTCTTAACATTGAACTCTATCATACTGATTATTTGCTCCTTGACAATAATAATATAATAAAAAGTTCAAAGTTTTTTAAAAAGAAAAAGCTCTCTTGTTAAGAGAGAGCTTCTGCAAAATGTAGTCTCTAGATTCTCTATTCGAAATCTTCTTTGTTTACAACTTCAACAACAAACTTTCCGTACTGAAGAGTTCCTGGACATGGAAGGAATGACTGATTAGTCTTTTCCCACTCATCAAACCACCGGAATTGTGACTGCTCAGTAAAGTCTTTTGTTGAAATTTTATTCAAGTTCCAGACAACAAGCTGAGTGAACTGTGTAATTGGGTCTGGAAATTTTGGGCCCTCAAAAGTTTCCTTTTTACGAACATTGTCAGCCCAGTATCTCATGCCTTCACGATGTGCAAGAACGTGGAAACCACCTGAAGTTCGAATAATTGCAACATTGCTTTTTCCGTAGAGAACATTTCCACAAGTTCGAAGTGTGTTCATAACAGTTTCGATTTTTTCTGGATCAGCTTTTACGCCTTCAGAGAAGTCAAAGTCAAACTGTGTCCAAAGATGACGACTGATATTTACAGCACGGCAAGTTTTCTTGTGTGTATCAAGAGTTCGCAATTTGAAGAGCTGCTCTTGAATTCCGTCTTTAGACATGTTTGTGCATGCATTGATGAGGTCATTCAAAATGCCATTTGTGAATGTCATGCTGTCCATTGCAACTTTGTGTTCATCAGACGGATTTACATAGAAGTAAAGAACCAAGCTTTCCTGCGGATAAGGGTCACCCGACTTTGTAACCATTCCCTCATAAGGACATTCATAACGATAGATAAAAGACTTGAAATAGTTGAAGTCCCAAAGTTTTTCTTTACCGCGAGTCGTTACAACCTGTTCTCTCATCATCTCTCCACGACCAAGCTGGATACGTGCTCTTTCTTCTGGAGAAACTTTCTTTGCTCGTGAAGAGATACACATAAGATAACTTTCATTAATTTCAGGTTTTACAAGAATATGATCGAAAAACCATTTAAGCTCTTCTTCATCTCCTAAAAATGAATAATGTTTCTTTTCAAATTCCATAAAGCATCTCCTTCTATTTCCAAATTCCCTCAAAAGTGACAGGCTTTAATTCACCTTTTTTAGCTCTCTTGCCAGTGTCAAATAAAGAGCTCTCAACTCTGACAATCTTTAAGTCTTTAATCGGTAAGTCCTTCACTTTTGCAATCTTATCTCTAAACTTCAAAGCAGTCTCAATATAATGCATTCGTCTAGGCCCTACATGAAAGCAACCACGAGCTTTTGTATATGCACTAGGACTGAAAATGCCAAACTCACCTTCATAATTAGCACCTGGTCCAAAGTCATGATAAAACTTGACATGATGCAAATCTGAATCATTTATCAAGATGTAAAAAGGCGGCTCTAAAGATTTTCTCATTTTAAAGTCCTCCTGCAAAATGGGCATTTGTCACCAGGCTTACCAAATCCTTTCCAACAATATCCACAATGAACGTATTTCATTTGCTATACTCGTTGACTGTTTTTGCTACAATTTCACAAATGTCTTCATAAGAAAAGCCCATCCTTAAAGCGCATTTGAGCGAATCTTCAAGATTCTTTTTTGCAAGGTCCTTGAACTGCGACTTTAGTGCATCAGATAGCTCTTTCTTAGGCATTTTCATCTCCTGCAGAAATGTACATGAAATAAATAAACAATTCTGCAATTAAAGTTGATACCGACCAGCTTGCAAACTTCTGCATTGGAAGAGTGAAGTTCAATGCACTGAGAATAAGCTCAATTACTGGAACAAGAATTGCTACTGTTGGAAAAAATCTTTTAAGCATTTTCTGCCTCATAAATCTTAACAAAGTAAGTTTTTCCATCTACATGCTCAAGTGATGCTTCGCAAGGAACGCCAGACCGCATGCTAACTGCAAATGCTGCAATAATACGAGCAGCTTCACCAGAATCTGTGCCTTTAGGTACAGCAATGATTCTCTGAGCTTTCTTAATTTGGTCTGTACGCATTTTAACCATAATGTAGCCATCACGGAAAATGTCTACATCGTCAAAAAAGCCAGTCTTAAGAAGTGACATTCCAGCATCAGTAACATCTTTGAACATCTAGAAAACTCCTTATCACCAAAATGCATTTTGATTAGCTGCTTCCTGAGCTCTCTTCAATGCATTTACTTCTGTATCAAGATCTTCGATCTTGTCAACCATTCTCTCCAAAACTTTTACAAGCAAGTCTTTCTTTTGTTCTACATCAAATCCTTTGTCTAGCTCATCAGAAAGCTTGTTTATAGCAGTTCTTATGTCTTCAATTGTTGTCACTCTTTGCAACTCCCCTTCTTTTCACTGAAGCAACTATGAAAAGTCAGGCCAAGAATAAAAGCCAGAATAACTGCAATTGACATTATTGCAACTCCAAGCATCTGCGGTGTTATAATAATCATAAAAGTTTCTCCTTTTAGATACGAGCTTCACAAAGCATACCAGCAATAGTAGCTGCATCTGCATCAACAAACCAATTCTGACCAAAGTCGATAGCAAGTCTTCCTTTATGACCAGCAATAGTAGCAACAGGCCAGTACATTGTAGGCTGACCCTTGTCCCATTCACCACCATCATTTTTTGCATATTTGCGGTCAATGAAGTAAATCTGTTCTACGCCTTTGTCATTGGTAAAGAATTCTGCTCCCCAGCGTTTTGTAAGTGGTATGTAAGTGACATTTGTCTTTGTCATAAATTAACCTCCAGTAGAAGATGATAATAATATAATAGCTTATAGAGAAATATTTTAAATCTTTTTAAGTAATAATTAATAGCTAAGCGACCTATCACTCTCCCACCTTTTTTTTAGCTGCGTCGTCTCCATTAATAGTTGACGAATTCAAGAAAAAATCTCTCAATAATGTCTTTAAATTAATTAATAAAAATTTAAATTAATAATAGCACGCTCCCACCAACCCCACTATTAATGCGAGCGTCCCCATTAATAGTTGACGAATTGGTAATATATAGTTAACAATTGTTACCTATGGTTAACAAAAAAGTCTTTGAATACTCTGATTGCTAATTTTAAATGACAAGCGGGATTGAGTTATATAAGAAAATTCAGAATCCCTGCATAGACACTCCTCAAATAATAGACACTAATGATGATAATTTTGATGAGCAAAGCAAGCAGAGAAGAGAGACAGTTCGAAGAATTTTAAAGCATAGAAAGAGCGTACGAGATAAGTTAAGATTCATTGCTCAAGAATTGCTTAAAAGAGCTGACAATCATGACTCTTCAAAATTACAATTTCCAGAAGTTGAGTGGCTGATGGAGATGGATGCTGAGCCGCAGTACCCTTATGGCTCAGAAGAATACAACGAAAAGAAAGAAAGATGGTCTAAGTTTTTTACTCATCATTATGCAAATAATAGTCATCACCCTGAGCATTATGAAGGCGGCATAAACGGAATGGACTTAGTAGACTTGTGTGAGTTCTGCATAGACATAATCAGCTATTATGATGTTCTTCGAGTGTCACAAGGAGAGAGAACTCTTGAATTGCAGAAAGAAAGATTTCACATGTCTTCACAATTACGAGATGTGCTGTCAAATACTTTAAACAATTACTTCGCTAGTGTAGGTGATCTAGGCTCTCCTTACATTGACAGTGAGAGAGCAAAAAAAGAGGCAGCTTCAAAAGAAACTGCCTAATCAAAACTATTTAATTCTGTCTTTACATTGCTGCAGTAGATTCAGCACTGCGTCTTCTGGACAATTTGTTTCTTTTAAAGCTTTAAGCCCATCAACTCTAAAATGTTCTGCAAGCTTACCAACTATAGCATAGTTATCATAAAGCTCACCCTCATCTTCGAGTCTATCTAGCTCAGCTTCAAAGTTATCTTCAATTTCCTCTTCAGTTCTGCCAAAACAAGAGAAATTGTCATCTACAAGATTTTCTGCTTCTTCATCAGAAACTTCGAAATTGTCTTTGATATGCTCAATTGTCTCGTCTCTACTTGATGTCTTAGCAACATCTCTTGCAGCTCTTAAAGCATCTTCTCTTGTATCTGGTCCCATACCGTATTCCTTTCGGTCTTGACGATATGCAACCGCTTCACTACTTTTATCCATAGCAATTTCTCCAATCATAAATATTTAGTTTCTCTATGATTGGAGAGCATGCGCTAGAATGTTTTGTTAAAGATCTCTTCAAGACCGTTGGCTGAGTCAAAAACAAATGCCTGAGCTCTTGGTGAGCATTCAAATCCCATTTCTGCAGACCATGCTGAACGACCAGACATAACAGGAAGTCTACGAACTACAAGCGGTCCAACATCAAGAACTTCTTCATGGTGCAAATGTCCAAGGAAGAAAGTCTTGAATTTGCAGCTAGACCAATCTTCTGCTTCATTGCTCATAATACGCTGAACTTCTTTGATTTTTGTCTCATGGCCAAAGCCAAGCAAATTCTGTCCGAATTTAAAATAAGTTCTTGGGTACTCATCAGATGTAAGGTCAATATCTACAAAAGGCACACCAGAGTACTTGTAGTACAATGCTGCCATCAATGCATGAGAAGACTGCTTATCATGATTTCCCTGTACAGAGAGAACATACACGTTCTTGAATGCTTTTCTAAGGAATTCAATTACTGTCACTGCAAGATGGACACCTGCATCAAAGACTGTGAAATGTCCAGCTTCATTGTCTTGGCGAGTTCCTTTAGTAGTAGTGCCAAATACATTGTCTGCATTGAAGAAGTCATTGCCAAGAGTAAGAAGAACAGAATCAGCTCCGCCAGACTTAACTGCTCTTGAAGTTGCGTCAGTCACATAAGCTTTAAGACGCTCTTCAGCAATCTTCATATCATATCTATTGCCTGAAGTGTTGTAGTCTGAAAGAAGACCATAGTGCAAATCAGCAATCGGAAGGACCAGCAAGCGACCATGATTTTCAATTTTCTCAACCTTAAGGTCCTCTGGCTTAAAATTGACAGCTTTGTCAATTGTCTTCATAATCTGCTCAGGTGCGTAATCTTTAAGATTTCTCGGTTCAACCCAGATTTTAGAGGCTACAAGAGTGTCTTTTCCGTTTTCCCAAAGTGAGCTTGTTGATTTTGTCACTTTCCAAAGATTTGTGTCAAAGCCATGTAATTCCAAAAGCTCTTTCTCGTCTGTAGTGTCTTTTGCAAGAAGTGCTTCAGAAACTGATTTACCAGTCTCAAAGTCGGTCTCACTTTTAAGCTTTTGTGATTCCTTATACAATGTAGGCTCTTCATGATTCTTCATGTACAAATACTTTTCTTTGTAAGTTTCTCCAGGCAGTTTTTTGAACAATGCAACTTCAGTTGAGTCTTTGTGTCTGTAAAGATATGATCTCAACTTCTTAGCATCAAATTCGCCTTCTGCATCGAAGAAATTTGTTAATTTTAGTGATGCCACGAAATTCTCCTATTAAGAAATATTAACATTAGTCATACATTGAGAAGTCGAAACTAAATTTACAATGATAGCACATTTAGCAAAGAGCTCTCACATTCTCTATGCAAATCTTAGCAGAAGTATAGACAAGTTTATTAAGAAACATCAGGAATTGCTAGATATCTCTGGAATAGACATATCATACAATGACAAATACATTGACATACATAATAAAAATTTTCTTAAGAGTGTTCTCGTCTCATATAAAGATGGTGCATTTTCTTTAGAGCCTATCAGTCCTCTTGAAGACTTACAGATAGCTCATAATTACATAGAGGTTGGCAGACTTCATAGATTTGGAAAATTGCATAATGACAAAATTTGTGAGCAACTCTATAGAAGTCAAAACTTCATAAGAGACTGGAAGCATATCAGAATAGATAGAGAAACATTTGCTCTTGAGAAAGAAGACTTAGACTTCAGCGAAGCATACTCCGTTAATGTAGAAGACTCTTTTGATTTGATTCTGCAGTGGATTGAGAAATATAAGAGCCTTACAGAAAAATATGTGTCTAAACAAATGTTTATTCCTACTTTGACAGGCGGTTTAGACACCAGAGCTCTTACATATTTCTGGAGAGACTTCATTGGAAAGCCAATTACAAAGTACTTCTTAAAAATAAACAAAACTGCAGATGCAAGAAAATATGCGGAAGATCCTGCTGCATATCTTTCAAAATATGGAGAGACAATTATGAATACAGCAAAACTTGAATTAGCAAAAGATGCGGTGGAGCATAAATTGTCGAGTCAAGTAGCAAAAAGACTTGGCAATTTAGAAGTACAGGCAAAGCTAGAGAATTTTCAAACAAGCTTAAGTGGTCTCGGAACTGATTCATCTCAATTCATAGAAAGAATGAACAATAAAGAATGGGTTAGACAAGTTGTTGGAACAAGATGTGCAACAGAACGTTTAATCTATCCTTTCTATGATGATTTATTTTTGAGAATAAAATTTCATAGAGTGCATGAGCAAAGAATCCTATTTGCTCTGATGCTATGTCCCGACTTGCTAGACATTCCACTCGTATCTGACAGGAAGTTTGGCCAATATATGTTTAGTGATCTTGACTTAAACGTAATAAGTTATTGTGAGGAGCTTTTGAAAAAATGGAACTGGAAAAATTAAGACTAATAGAACTTTTTATCAAAACTTGCTCTATCATAGAAGAAAACAAATCTAAAATCTCTACTATTAAAATTGAGAAAGAAGCGAATGGTGAATTGTCTCTTTATGTCACTATAAATGATTCTTACAGTAAAGTTATGAAATTGCCAGTAACAAAATCATTTTTAGACAATTTTAGCTTTAACCTAGAAGATCTTAGCTAAATACAATTTTGCTTGTATGATTGCAAAAATTGCATCTATGCGTACAAGTTATTGGAATTCGCATAAGAGCCTTTAATGCTTCATCTGTAATAGTCTCTGCTGGTAGTCTGATACATGAAACATCGCATGCAGAAGAAATCATTCCGTCAGGTGTTACTCTAAGTTTAGACTCATGTGCAAAACACTTTGCTCCGATAGTATTGATGCTTTGTATTGCTTCATATCTAGATATTTTTTGTTTGCTTCCATCTTTCAGAGTGACAATGAAGCACTTCTTTCTTTTCAATTCATTCTCTACTTCATCTGATGAAACTTCTTTAGCAGCTAATGTGTTGTCTTCATATCTCTCAGCTATCAATCCATGGTTAAGTTTTTCTCGCAGGCAATCATGAAGCCAGCTTCCAACTTGCTTTGAGTTCTCTCTTGTTTTCATTAGAATCACTTTTACAGAGCTTTTGTCTTCTACAATTTCTGAAAGCTTGCAAGCTTTTTCAAAGAATTCAGACCACTTTGCTTGAGAAGGGTGAAAGCTGCATGAAAGTCTAATATTGTTATAAGAACTCAAAAGTTCAGCATAGTAGTCGTATGATTGTGAGAAGTTTGTCACAATTCTTATATTGTCAAAGATGCTTGTATCCATCTTGTCAAAAAGCATCTTCTTTAATGGGAAGATTGTCACCTCTCCGCCTATTAATGAAAAATCGTAGTTAATAGTTGGATTGATTAGCGATTTTATTCTTTTAGAAAGACCGCAAACAACTTCAGCATAATGTTCTATTAAGCTAATATCTATTTTGTCTAGCTTTCTTTTATGTCCTTGAATACAGTAAGGACATCTATAATTGCATGCATAAGAGGGCAGCCACTGCAAGTCAAAAGTGGGCTTTCTTTTATCTGAGAAAGCTGTCTCTAGCATCTTTATATCATTAGCACTCACCTTTCACAATCTCCACTTTTCTTAAACCACATCCACCACATTTGTAAGAGCCACTACAAACATGCGTCATCCCTGTCCACTTAAACAAGTCTTTCCCAAGCTCTCCAAGAAATACATTGCAGTTTTTGCAAGTACCAAGCCACATTTCATTATTTGGATATATCTTAATAGAGGAAAGATGACAAATTGCGTTTGTAGTGTCCACGCTTCTCAAAAAGTATTTGTCTTGCAAATCTTTTACACTGTCAACTTTAAGATTTTTAACGCAAAATTTTCTATATTTTTGGATTATCTGATCACTTACAACAAGATTCTTCTTTTCATCAAACTCAAATGACACTCTCACATCGTCTTTCATCACAGTCTTCAAAATTTTGAATGTGTTCTCATTATCATTTGTCATTACAAAATTGCATAATATCTCACAACCTTTAGATTTTAGATCGATGTATTTCTTTAAAAAATCTTCAATAGAGCAGAAGTTCTCGTGGAATGATGCACTTATGACTATTGGGTACTTTGAACGTAGGTACGTATAGAATTCTGCAGTGTTAGAGAGATTTGTGTTAATTCTGAACTTAGCAATGTTTTTTGCATTTACAACATTAAGCACTTTATCTAAATCAAGCAAAGATGGTTCTCCACCAATTATTTGCACTACGTACTTTGTGTCACTGTTGTATTCTATGAAATTGTGCAGACTTTTTGCATTACTTAGAATCTTCTCCATAGAAGGATATGCATCCTGCCTTGGGCTGTGCTTTACAAAACAATAGCTATAATTGTAGTTGCAGATGTCTGATAGTTCCCATTGAATAGTAAGAGATTTGATAGGCTTTTCTATGATCATAAAGTCTTCCTCAATTCAATCAAATCTTAGCTAAATTTCACTCTTTTAGCATTTATTGGGAACGAATTGCAGAATAACTCTGCTTCACATCTATGCTTTGTTGGCTTTATTACAATTTCATCTGTGTATAAGTTTCCCAAAATATATTTAGACAAATAGTTGCACAAGCCTTCTCGTACAATACCCTCTGGTCTTATTTGCACTGTATGACACTCACATTCAAAATCATGCATGTCAATTGAGCCAAACTCTGACTGTAGCTTAGAATAACTGTACTTATAGAAATTTCCATCTTTTGTGATGAACTTCACATTGTTGTTTTTCATATTATTGGCTAAGTAGTCTAGAATCTTTCTCTCTTTTTCTTTGTCTTTCAGCTCAACTGGTGTTTTATTTTTATCGTACTCAATTCTAAATTTTATTGGAACATCTTTTATGTTGTTAATGAGTTCGCAACACATATCTATATTATTATTGTTCACAACAACTCCGATGGTCATAAAGTTGTCAAAGCCCACTTTTCTTACTTTATTGAAAAACTCATTATAGTCTGGAACTGCTTCTTCGTGGTAACTTGCATATAGCTTTAGAGGAATCGACTTTTGCCTACAGAAGTCCTTTAGCTGAATATAGTATTCTGCGTCTCTGAAAAAATTAGACGTCACCATAAATGAAGAGATAAACTCACTTGTAAGATTCTTCATTAGAGGGAGCAAATCATATATGCAAGGCTCTCCTCCGATAAACTTCATGTCCACAGGAATCTTACTACGTAGAATCATCTCATTTATCTTTAATGAAAGCTTCTCCACTTCTTCTTGCGAAAGAAAAGAACTCTCTCTTGCATTCATAAGTTTATTGCTGCAAAAAGGACAATCATAATTGCAAAATTTTGTGATCTTCCACTCAGCAATCATAGAATTGCTATTTTTTCTATCTACAAATTCGACGACATCATTTATATTCATTTTTCACTACCACTCTATTTATCTTTATATTTGTCGGCAATTGATCGCACCTATTTTCATAAAGCTCCTTAAACTTTTCAAGACGCATAATCTCATGTCTTTCCATGTGATCAATCCATTCTTCAATATTCTTGAAGTGCACTTTATTAATGTATTTGTTTCTGATTCTAAGAAGTTCTTGTTGCTTTTCTAAAGAGACTTCTGACAGCCACTTTTTGTTTAAGTAGAGCTCTTTCCCTTGAAGCATTGCTTGATGTCTTCGTTTTTGACATAATTCTAGATTAAGAGAGTCTTCTAGAAAATGCATTGTCATCTCTACTCCTGAGTCTCTAGCAGGCGCAAAAGCCCAAGAGTATCTATTATTTTCAATCCATGCAATTGCAACAACATTGAAGCCATTCTCTATTTGTCTAATACACTCTCTAATCAAGTTACCGCATTTGTTATGTCTACTGTTGTAATAGCTGTAGTCTGATACATTGCTACTATTGAACAGGATTATTACACTATTTCCAAGTTCAGATTTTAGTTTTTCTGCATAAGTATGGCAACCTGCGCCTTTACAACCGATGATTAGGTGATATGAGCCTGCTGGCTTGTAGCTGTACCACTTATCAAAGATGGGCTTAATCATGTCTGGAATAAAGTCTTTAAAGTAGTCTAGTTTCTCAATGTCAAATCTAAAATCATTCAAATGAAAAATGTTTTCTTTATTATTTGACAACACAATAAGTTCTGTGACATATTTGTAAACAATGTTTTTAAAGCAACAGCAGGTCTCCTCTGCAAATTCTTCAATTTGGGACTCCTCTATAATAACAACAGCTTCTCTTACAGAGTTGTCGTAGTCTCTCAAGACATTGTAGCATTGTGACATATTTAAGAAGTATACTGCGTTATCTTGCACTGAGTCTATGTCAAAATCCTCTAGAGTTTTAGCTTCAAAGTCTTTGTATAGATTTGTTTTCTTCTCTGTAAACGAAAATATCATTCTTCAGCAACCTTCTTAAAAGTATCAAACATGTCTTCAAATAAGAAATTGTCTTTCAAGTATTCTAGGATTTTCTCATCATTTTTGACAATTCCATGACCTCTAAGCTTTATGATAGACTTGAACAAATCTTCATTATCAAAGTCATTTTGCCATTTATTTAAGATTAACTGAAATAAGTATCTGTACAGAAAATCTTTATAGTTGAATCTGATATCTGAATGTCCACGCTTCTTAGCAACTCTTAGAGTCTCTTTCATTAGAGCATAATTCTCAATAAGAGGAAACTTGACAATAGAACTTTTCTTTTCAAGCAATAGACTAAACAGCCCAACTACTTCATTAGACTCATTGATGTCTTCTGTAGAACACAAATATGGGAAGTGTCTTATATTCAACAAGAAATCATTTTCTGGCGAGGCTTTTATAAATTGATAGCAATACTTAAAATAGTTTCTCTTATCAACTTTATTGTCTTCTACATGCAAGGCTGTCTCATTAAAAGACTTATTAAGATTCATTGCATTTACTCTAACAAGTTCAAACAATTTAAGATAAATCATTCTCTTTTACCACCATTTTTCAGCATCTTTGCTTTCAGAAATAGAAAGGTCCTCAACTGTTTCCTCTACTTTAGACACACTTCTTACAAGTTCCAATCTGCACTTATCACCACTCTCACAGACAATTGGCTTTGTGCTAAGACTAAAATGATAGTCCTCATAAATATTTCCAAGAGGCCTGTTGAGCCAAGCTCTGCATTGACCGTGAGCTACAAGACCATCAGGATTTATGTTTATCCCGCTTGAAGTGCAGTACATATCTTTCAAGACTTCATCTGCATAAGTCATTCTAAATCCGTGTATGTCGGTCTTTCGTATAAGACCTGAGTCTTCTTTTATTTCTATATGAAGTCTTCTTTCATCATCTTGATTATTCAATCGTCTTAATAGACTTAAAGAATCTCTATACTTTTTATTTTTGACTAAAATAGCTTTATGAGTCTTATAGTCAAAGCAATTTAATATTGTAGTGTGCTTGAAGTTTTTCGATAATTTTATAAGATTGCTTATATTGTCTTCTGTTAAGACAGAATTGACGGATCTTAAGTCTTTTATCTTCTTTGCTTTCTCTATAAAAGAGTCGATGTCTACTTGAGAATTATGAAATGAAGCTTTAAGCTTTAATTTAGGACCAAGAAATGCGCATAAGTCATTATAGTATTCTGCAGTGTTTGAGAGATTTGTCGTTAATGTCACTTTCCCTACTAGCTGATTGTCTATCAAAGGCTTAAGTATTCTTTTGCAATCAAAAAGAGTCATTTCTCCGCCAAGTACAATGAACTCTACATTTTTCACATTTATGAAATAAATCATTTTGCTTATTTGATTCGCAGCAAATTCAAGTCTTTCTTGCGTAGGATGACTCTCTGACTTCTGTCTTAATTCTCTTTGATAGCAGTACTCACATTTGTAATTACAGTCAAGAGTTGCAGTCCACTTAATTTTGTAGGCAAATTTACTGTCCTGATAGATATGCTGTATGCTCATTCTATTCTCTGAATATGACACATAGGACATCTGCTTTTAGAGCATGTCACCAAGTGTTCTTTTAGTATTTCTTCAGTATTGTATAATAAGTCAATATGCCCAAACTGCACAAGCTTACAGTTATTTGCAAACAATCGTCCATCACTTTTTATTAAAAGACCATGTTGATAACAAGTTTTTCCTTGCATATTTTGCTGCTGATTTCTATATCTATTAAGCTCTTCTTCTGAAAAATCGAAATTAATGCTGCTAATGCTCTCATTCTTGTTTGGGTCAAATCGTAGTTTTAAGTCTTTGTGTCTTTTTCTAAGTTCTTTCATATAATCAACATTTTTAGAAGTAACGACACACTCAATGAATGAATTTTCTAGAGACTTCTCTAAGCTTTCATACTTCTTAAAAAACATAGCTTCTTCTGCGAATTCTTCATGAAAGGATGCACAGAATAACAATTCAATTTTGCGATCTTCACACCATTTGATAAGCTCTTTATAGTATGGTTCAGTATTGCTAAAATTTGTGTAAAACTCAAGAGACTTAAGATTGTCTACATATAAAGCATTCAAAATCTCTATTAGACTTTTAATGATAGAAAGTTCTCCGCCTGCTAGAACAAGCTTAATCGGCTTTTTCACTTTAAGAAGGATCTCTTTCAATTTTTTAGCTCTAGAAATAGCAGTATCTTCAGAGAAAACTTTACGCTTATCTGACTCTACTTGAGTGCAATAACTGCATCTAAAATTGCATTGTGTCGTTATCTGCCATTTGACAAGAAAATAGCTAAAATTATCTGTAAGCATTTTGTACAAGAGTCTCCTTGTGCACAAGAATTTTCTTTAAGTCTTCTTTGTCTCTGCACATGCTAGTGTTTCCAAAAGCTGTGCAGAATTTATGCTTTAGCTTTCCAGTGTTCTGCCAATCTATTGTGGTATGACATTGAATCGGCTCAGTCGGCATCGTGTATTCATTAGTCAAAAGACTTCCTATTCTATTTTCAGGCTTTCCGCACCATTGACAGCCCGCTAGTCTTAAAGAGCCATCTGCTTCAATTCTCAATCCGTCTAATCCTGCAGAACAATAAAATCCCTCTGGGTCTAGCCCGCCGTCTTTGACACTATTTATAAGCTCTATATTTGAGCTAAACTCCAAGACTGAACCGTCTTTCATTGTGACAAAAAAGTAGGGCTTTACTGATTTTTTCATTTGAGAATTCAAAAAATCAACAATTTTCATAGTCTTTTCTGAGATGCTTGAATTCTCATTATCTGCAATTCTCTCTACAGTTGGCTGAATCACTACATTTGGATATTTCTTTGTTAGCTCTAAGTATTTCAGAATGTTCTCATCATTTACTACGCACTTAGCTCTAGACCTTCTGTTATTCCCTTGATTTATACGGGAAAGCTTTTGCATAAACTCATCAGGGTCACAAAACTCTAAATGCATAGATGCTGTGATAGTGAATTCACAGCCTCGATTCTCACAGTAATCTCTTAATCTTAGCCAATAGTCTAGTGAAGATGAAAGATTTGTAACAATAAGAACTTTCTTCAATTGTTTAGACTCTATTTGTTCTAAGACTTCTATCAAATTGAAGTAACCAACTTCTCCGCCAATAAGATGAAGCATAAAAGGCTTTTCTGGAAAGTATGTCTTTGCTAGATTGTCAATGTTTTTTGCAATTGTCAACAAATTCTCTTTTGGTGTATTCTCTACAGCATTCTTTACATTATTTGCCATGTAGCAATATGAGCATCTGTAATTGCACCAATTTGTCATCTTCCAAGAGAACTTAAAAAGAACACTGTTTCTTTCTATAGAAACAATATCTTTCATATCAATCATCAATCTAGAACACCTCTACATTACAAGAGAACATACAAATAGAATTAGGACAACTTATCACATCGTCTTTTATAGAGAAATCAAAGTCTTTTATATCTGCTATCTTAGTTTTTTGCTTGCAAGACCTGCGATATACGCTCCCATCAATGTCAATATAAAGACCATTAGAGCGACAGTCATGTCCAACAGACACAAAGCCAGATATCTGAGAATGATGAATTTTCTCTCCATTCAAGAAAATATCTTCTTTCTTGTTAGATACATCAAAACTCTTCTTAGCAATGATGTTATCTTGTCTATCTCTTAAGTAATCTAGTGATATTTTTATTTTATCATTTTTGACATTCAGAAGTTTCTCAATTGTGTTAGAATTCTCATCTGTAGAAACGCATTCAATATACAGCTTATCTACAAAATTGGCGACACCTTCTGCTTTCGAAATGAATTCATTCTCATCACACTCAGTCTCATGCAAGGAGCATGAAAGCTCTAATTTTACATTTCTTGAATGAAGATAACTAGCAAGCTCTTCAAAATATGAAAATGACTTTGAGAAGTTTGTCGATACATAGACTGCTTTCAGAGCGCTAGTCTTTATTTCACTCATTAGAGCTTTTAAGTCTATAAGAGTAACTTCTCCGCCGATGAGCTCTAGTCTGAAGGGTTTTGTCATTCTACTGAGACAATGAGCTCTCTCTATCAGAGTTGAGATGCCCGGAAATTTTTTGTCTTGCAAGTCTTTCCGTATGCAATAAGAACAGTGATAGTTGCATTCATTAAAAAGACGCCATTTTATATAAAACATAGGGTCTTCTAGACAAACATCTTTTATTGCATGAGAGCTGTCAATATTCGCTTTTGTGCTTTCTACTTTGCAGTCTTTACTTGTGCATCTCTCACATTGCAATTTCGGCTCTGGAGCTTTTTCAGAAAGACTACAAACAAATTCTTTTTTATCACAAGTGCCATAAAAGAACTTATCATTAATAATTGAGACAGTGTCCACTCTATTTGCGCAAATAAAACTGTCTTCTAGCTCTATGTCTAGCAAAGCCTCATCTTTAGAGCATCTTTCGACAAGTTCTTTTAATGTCACTGTTGTGAAAGGACAATTGTCTGACCCATAAGATGTTCTTATCAGTCTCTTATTATGAAATGCTGCAGCTACATAACGTAATTTCTTAGACATGTCAGAAGCTATCTCTGCAGAACAGTTAAAGTACACAACTATAAGCTTGAAAGCATTTATTTTGTCAAAGTACTTATTAAGATTTTCAATTGCAGTGTCAGACAGCTCTTTATCTAAGCTAATCTGAACTTGAAGTCTTCTTCTCGAGTAAATCATCTAAAACTTTCCTATCTCTTGCAATGCTAAAATCACCGCATAGACTGCACAGACCATTTGCACTTATGCATTTAGTCGGTTTCAAATCTTTTATATGATATTCAGAAATTGGTGTGTACTCATAAGATCGCACACAATAGCTGTTCTTTGCAACTTTGTCTTTGTTCACATAAATGTACGTAATTCCAGCTGTGCAATAAAAATCTGTTGACGGGATTGCCTTCTCTGGATATCTGTTTATGAGTTTACTTCTTGTTAGAGTAGTATCTTCTGAGTTATCTGAATAGATAATTTTCCATCTTGGCTTTGACACAGAAGACTGAATGTTGAACTCTTTAGCAAAGTCTTCATTTTGCGATTTGTCAAACTCTAACAGAAGCTCTGCATCGTACTTTTTGCAAGTGTCAATCACTTTCTGCAGAAGATGCTTACTTTCTGGTGCAATCACAAACTCGATCTTTAATTGATAGACATATTCAGGACTACAAGCGTCTTTGAACTTTTTGAATTTTGAAACGAAATCTTCTATGTCTACATACTCATTGTGCAAACTTGCTGTCATAGACAATAGAATTTCTCTGCTTTCAAGATACTTTGCAAAGTCTATGTATGACTCTAATGAATTAGAGAAATTTGTCGTAATATTTACTTTTTTAAGATTTTTTGAGCTGATGCATGATACAAGTTTTTTGAGATCAAAATAAGTGACTTCTCCACCAATCAAATTGATTTTAGTCGGTCTTCCAGATTCTTCAATAAGTCGATTAATCTCTGGCGCAGTTCTTAGAACTCTTTCAAAGTCTAATTTTGTGTCTTGCCCTTTGAATTTCCGTAAGCAGTATGAGCATCTGTAATTGCACCATTCTGTAAGTCTCCACTTGATAGTAAAGAGACTTTCATGATGGATAATTGCTGAAATAGACTTCTCCATAAAAAAAATATTAACAAAACTAAATTATCATGGAAGAATCAAAAATTAGCTCTTTAACTACCAGTGAACTTGAAAAAATCTATAAAGAGTACACTCATAATCAAGTCTGGTATGAGTACCCATTCTTTTCAGCACTAGAAACGATTAGATTAGTAGATAGCGTTATCGACAACAAGTACTCTATTATAGAGCAAAGTGCTGGCTTAGCAGGGATGTCTCTATTGTTCAATCTTCTTTCAGCAAAAGTGAAAAACACTTATATCATTGACAATAGAACACTCAATCAGTATCTCCCCGTGATTAAAAACTTAGATGTGCCAGCTTATTTTGATACTTTTGCTAAAGAACATAATATGAAAGTTAGATATGGAGATCTTCTAACAAAAGATGACTTTCATCGAAAAGGTAAAGAACCTCATGTGTATCTTATTTATTGTTATGGCGAAAATATTTTCAAATTTTTGAACACAATGCAAGAAAACAACAATTTGCAGACAAATGACTTAATTGTTGTGTCTACTACAAATGAAGCAAGAGTTGGCAATGATCCACACATGTGTCTCTGTAAGTATTTAGAGATTAGCAAAAATGTAAAACTTGTAAGAAGAACTTCTTCAGGTGGTAACACAATTTCAGTGTTTCAGATCATTGATAGAAGTGTAGACTTCTCAAAAGACTTTGTTGTGCAGATGGAAACATTGCGAGTTAATATACTTGAAAAATTTAAGCCTGAAAACTTGCAGGATTCTGATTTCACAAAATATGAGAATCTTACACAGCATCTTATAGATAAGCAAAAGTTCTATGTAACAACAAACTATACGACTATCTTTAAGAGTAAAGGCTACACAGACAAGCAAATTGAAAAGCTATCTCTTCAAGAGAAAAGATTCGCTAAAGACTTTATAAGAAGCTTTTATTATACAATTAGAGGAACAGTGTTTAGAGATGCATAATGACTTTGTAATTGATGATTCAATATATTCTGTGCCAATCGAGAATGCATATGAAGTTTTGCATGATTGGTGGTACGACATTCTAGAGCAGTTAAGAGGCAAAATCATAAGATTTGACATAACTGCTGGAATGGACACAAGATTCTTTTTGTCTTGGCTTAGTAGAGGCATTGCAAAAGAGCTTTACTTCAATAATAGACCTTATAAATTTGAAGGTGAAGAGAAAGCAAAAAAAGAGCCAAGCTTGAGAGCACATGGTACGTACGGAATGGATGCTCTAGGCTACATGTTTGGCATTATGCTTGATGCTAAGCCAGGTGCCAAATGGCAAGATTGCGAACTTTGCTTATCAGGTGCAAGAGCTTCTCAAATTTTAGGCAAAGATCCTGACAGAATAGATGAGTGTACAAAAAACGGCATCACTTTCATAATTGAAGAATGTCGCAGACACAAAACTCTGTCTAAACCAAATTTTATGAATCCATTCTTTCATAAAAATATTTTTATGGTAGACTTCCATAAGGAAATGAAGCTTCTTTCTACAGTGTTGTACTTGATTTACATGCCAGAATGGGCTCTGAGATTTCCTTTTAAGTCGATGACATATGACCCATACTACACAATCTGGGATTTGCCTGTAGAGCGAGCTAGAGCTATAATCTCTCAGTGGCCATTGAATGATTTTGAGAAAGAGAACTATTCTAAAAATATGAAGCTTTATGACTCAATGACTAAGAGAAAAGCGTCGGTTTTTAGATTGTAAAAAGAGGCTTCAATGGATTGGAAATTACTAAAAAGACATTCTGACACTCTGCTAGAGTTATGGAAGACTCCTACAAAGTATCTTGTTTGCAAAACATACGAAAGATTTTACAAGTTCTTTGAGACTCATAATGAAGCTCTTGCGTATTTTAATGCTAAAAGGCAAGAGAGTTAATATCTTGAAATGGAAGTTTCTAAAGATATTCAAGCAATTTTCTCACAAAGTCCAATGAACTTTTTAGGCTGGTGTGCAGAAAATCTAAAGCACGGATTCTTAGATATGATGGGACTTCAGTATTTTTCAGCTACGCCTAGATGGAGAATGCTTTGGAGACTTTCTAAGGGCACAAGTTTCGCTGACAAAAAAATCGGAATTGTCTATGATTTTGTAGAATTCCAAAGAGCATACTTTAATTTCAATAACATAGAGAATCGTACATTCTTCTTTATAGACAATACAAAAAATGTTTCACATGCTTTTTCAGTTTTTGCATTAGACATAGACGGCAAAAAGACTTGGTACTGGTTTGAAAATGAATGGCTAGTCTTTACTGGAATACGAAAAATTAAGACTGCAAAAAGTCCGCTAGACCTAGTGAAGCTCCAACTACAAGCATTCAAAAGTTTTTATGATGCAAAAGACATTCATTGCTGGGAGTACTTCGAGCCAAAAGAAGACTCAGTAGATTTTTCTCTATTCTACAAAAACATTACAGAAAATGGAGTTTCTCTCTTCTAGAAATATGCTCACATCTTTTTTTGACAATATTGATCGTATCAAATATCCCGTTTCTATTTCTCGTTTTAGTCCATCTTGGTATGAAGGACCAAAGTATCTAGATGTTGCCCCATCTGAAAGTCTTTTGAATTGGTACCATAATGAAAAGAAAAATGGTGCTAATGAGTACAATCTTCAAAAAGAATACGAACAAAAATACATAAATGAGACACTTAGTCAATTAAATCCAGAAAAAGTCTGGAATGACATTTGTAGTCTCTATCCTGAAGCTGATTCAAGAGAAATCACTCTTCTTTGCTATGAAGCACCCGGAAAATTTTGTCATAGGCATCTATTAGCTGCTTGGCTTAAAAAGCATGGCTATCAAATAAAGGAGAAACTGTAATTATGCAAATACAGCAAACTGTCGGTGATCCGAAGAAGCTCTTAGAAAACATCTCATACAATATGAAAGAATTCTCTAAAAAAATCCAGTCTATGACTTTTGAAAAGAAAGACGGAACTACTTTCTCAAAAGCTCTTGGCTTCAAGCTCTCTATTTCTAGAGACTACGAATTGTATTTAGACTCAGGCAAAATTCGATTCGGTCAAATTGAGATTCTTTTTGATCTTCAAGACCCAATTTTTTGGGACAAACTCATGCTTGCTATGATGTCCGACTTTGAGTTCTTTAGTCATATTAGCATAAATGGCTCAAAAGTAGAATCTCTTGAAGTGACAAATGTTTGCACTTACATTTGTGAAGATGGAAAGTCTTACAATGAAGCTGACATCAAAGCAGCGAAAATTACAGCTGACAACGAAATTTGCTGGTCACTTTAGACATCAAGAGAAATATCTTCTTCAATAAAGTTAATTTTCTCTCTAGCTAATCCTGACTCATAAGCCATCTTTAGTATAGAAAGCAAATCTGTTTCTGCTTGTCTCAAAGATGGCATTTTCTTTGCAGCTTCTGAGTCTATGTAAATTGGACTTTTCAGAAGCTCAGTCCCATCCTTGTCTACTACAAGAAACAATAAAGTATCTTCTTCATTTTTGCATTTTTGCACTTTTACTGATATCATAAAGTAGTTCCTATTATCTGACTGAATTCTGGCTCTGATGGCATAATGCAAGGACTGTCTTCTACAATAGGGTACAATGTATTAGACATAATTCCGTTGATTGCTTTTTCCATCTCTTCTTTCTGGACCTCTGTAGCAGTTTCTGAGTATGGCTCAAGTTTAACTGCTGTCTTGTAGCCTGATGCTTTTGGCTTCATAGCAGGGAGCTCAATCTTCCAGTAATCTGCTGTTTCTTTTGAAGCACAAATCAAACTTGTAGGATCAGTGAGGCCCTCATCTACAAGCTCTTTAGCTGCTGATAGATTTACAGACTGATACACATCAAATATAATGTCTGTTTCACCAATTTCGTCTGTTAAGCTTGAGTCTGGCAAACCGAATCTTATATTCTCCCAAATAGCTTCGTCCATCTCATAATCTACCGACTTGTGCTTTGTCTCATCAGGCTCATTCTTATTGAAGTTCTTTGCTGCTAAGTTCTTCAAGAATTCTTTTGACTCAAGTCGATACTTTCTGTTCTTTGGCTTTCTTGCATACTTGTACTCTGATGCGTATTCTTTTACTACACCATTTGCATCAAACAAGAACAGTCCAGTCTTTTTGTCTCTCTTATGAGTCCATGGAAGAACTTTCACATAAGGAAGTTGATCGATTCTTCCCTCTTCAAAATCTTTAAGTCCTTGCTCATACTGTGCTTTTGTGCCATATTCTACAGGCACATACACATACATAATTCTATCTTCTACAGTCTCACCATTTTTTGCAGCTTCAAGTCTTGTAGCTACAGTCTGGTCTACTTCATAGAATGCAACAGGCAATTCAGGATCTACATAAGCTTGAGTAGGGTTTTCAGCAGGGGCTTTTGTTGTGCTTCCCCAAGTTGCCATAGGCAAAAGAGACTCCAAATGTCTAGCAAGCCAAAGAGTGCCATCTTGCTTATTGAATCGTTTATTTATAAAGAATCTTCTGTATTCATAGAGCACATTCAAGTATGCCAAGAGGAATCTCTCTATCAGGTCATCGTTCAAAGAATCTTTATAGCATTTGTTCATTGTCTCTACAACTCTAAAGTACTGTCCTGTTGACCAAGATTGAACTGGCAAAGATAAAATGTTCTTTACTATGTTGATAGCTTCAGTCAAATTCATGTATCTCTCATGTATAGCATCTTCTACAGTTCGTCTATTTGTTTCATTCTTCTCTTTATCAAGAGTAAATATTTTAAGAGCTTCATTTATCCATTGATTGTACTGGAAGACTTTCTTCTTGTAGATAACAGTACCTTTAGCTGCATTTTCAGGATCAATCATTTTTTCTTGGTCTGGATCAGCTAAGTACAACACCTTATTTGATACAATTCCAGCTTCACCATTTGCGCCTCTTATCATCTTTCCAATAGCATCAAATGAAAGAACTCTTTGCATTGTCTCTTTCTCACCAATGAATCCAAGAAGCTGCATAATAATGCTAAGGTAAGATCGCTGCTGCACTGCACAATTAAAGAAGAATCTGATTGGTGCATCTGCTGAAATGTGATAGTACGGTACAAATGATTCATTTGCACCAGGCTTTGTAGATGCATCTTTGAATGAGTTGTCTGTATAGAAAGTAGCAGATGTGCAAATCTCAGTCCAAGCTTTTCTGAGGCCTGCGTCCCATGACTCTTCATTGTATCTTGGCGCACCGTGATCTAATATTGTCTCAAATTTAGCATCGTCTTTATACTCACTTTCATAGCTGTTTCTATCTTCTACAAGAGTGCAGTATTTGTACGGAAGTCTACTTATTGCAAAATCCTGACCTCTTAGATTGTGACTCTCAACTGTGAGTTGCTGTTTTGTATACTCATCAAGCAAAGGATAGTCTATAGCGTCAGGACTGAGTCCCTGAATATGACTAAGAACACCAATTCCCTCGAATGAACGAATTGATTCTTGTGTTGTCTCTCCTACAGCAAATGAAGTAGACTGTGCGTATTCTTTTACTCTTGATGTAAGATCAGATGTGTAGTCTGTTCCTTTCTCTCCACTTACCTGCCATGTAGACAAGTCATTGCCTTTTGCATAAATGTTATTCCACATTCCATTTTGAGGAGCTGACAGTACGTAGTCTGCATTTACAATATCTACAGAGATAATGTCATCTTGACCGACAGCTGATTCTCTTGTGTACCAATAGTCTCTATGACATCTATGCTTTTCAGAATGCTCTTGCCAGTAGTAATACACAAATGAGAAAGTCTCATGCTTAACAGGAGCTCTAAATATGTACTGAGGTCCTTTAGAATATCTGTCGCCTTCTTTAGACCAGTCACAGCCTAAGAAAATAGCTTTTGAATTCTCGCCGTTTCCACTGAAGTTTACTACTTTCTTCAAGAAGTCTTGCTCTTCTGTAGTATGCAAGAAAACAAAGTCGGGATAGCCTACAGAAGGGACTGTCTTCACTCTTTGAACACTTGATGTAGGAAACTCTAGCTTCCATTTTTCTTGAGTAGACACGATAGACAAAATGTATCTATAAGAGAATCCCCACCACCAAGTAAAGAAATGAGATAGCCAGCCAGTAGGATCTCTCTCTACTGTTACTTGAGCTGTATCAGTCTGAATCTGGCATATTCTCCATTTAGACCTCGGCATATCATGCATTATTGGTCTTTTGTAAGTTCTCTCTTCTGTAGTTGTCCAGAAACATGTAGCGTATGCATGAGACTCTGCTTTGTAGTATTTTCCACCAAATGTATAAATGTTGTAGCCCTTAATGCTGCTCCTCTGAAGCTTGTCATACTCTTTCTTAGAAATTTCTTGCGGACTTTTCGATTCGCACCAATAATCATTTATTTCATGGCTCTCTATTGATTGTATTATTACACCAAACAGTCCACTTTTTTCTCTATTTGTGATTGTGTAAATTGTTTTCTTGATGTAGCTGACTGAGTGACCATCAACAGTCGAAGGAAAATACGGATATTCTTGATTGCCAACTCTTGATCCACCTTCCCATGAAAGCTCTATTGTCTTATAATGTGTTACAGAGAATGTCGCTTTTGCATCTACATCTGTGTGAATGCCTTTCTCTAAAAGATTTTTTCCAAGAGCAAAAGACCTCTCAAAATTTCTTGGGCCTATGTCTGAGAAGTTTTCAAATCCTGAGTTACCAGAAGACCACTTCTCTACTCCTGAGAAGAACGGATAAGAGAATCTTGCAGGGTCATTAGACTTGAACACCCTTGCTTTTGTCTCTATTTCTGGATCTGGATTTTTAAGCAATGATATGCGAGGCACATTTCTCAAGAAAGGATTATTCTCTTCATAGTATGCTTGAACTGTAAAAGGAGAGTGATATGGAGAATGCGGACCTCCATACAAAACTGGATTTCTCTGAGGAATGCCCAAGCCGGGCGCACAGTCTGCATCTTCTGAAGAAGCGCCCAAAAACTTCTCTGTAACTGAATCTGCAGTAGCCAAACTTATGTTGTTCAAATCAGCTTCTTCATTATTTGAATTTGCTGCAGGAGAAGTGTTTCCAGACACATTGTTTACAGCTGAGATTGCAGCACCAGTCTTAGAAGACTTTGATGGCAGAAGCTTTAGAGTTGCATCAAAGTAAGACATCTCTACAGAACTTCCTGGACTCATTCCTTGAGAAGAATTGCTAACAGCTTCTTGATCAGAACCAAAAGTTCTAAAATTAAAAGAGTCTGAAAGAATGTCTTCACTGCTCAGTGCTATGCCATACACATCACTAAGAACATTGTCAAGCAATGTCTGAGTCTTCATATAGCCATTTGCAGCATTCAAATGACTTACATCTACAGAACTGATGCTATCTTCTGGAGTAGAGTAAAGCGCTTTATAGTAGTCAAGTCTCCACTCTCTCCACCCAGATGTAGCTGCACCAACAAAATCATCGTATTGAAGTCTTGCTAAAGCAGTCCAGTTTTTGCTTAAGCCAGACTGACTTTCACGAAGATAAATCTCTTTATAAAAAGTAGGGATAAGAACGCCTGGCTTTTCATCACTTCTTGCATCAGCAGCTTGATACCACTCTGGATACGACATCCAATAAGGAGAAAGCATGTATAAGCCAGGTGACCATCTTAAGAAAGGTGTCAAGTACTGCTTACTTACTGCTGCATTTACTACACCGTATGCATAAGCAGATGATTTTTCTTGACCAGGCAATATGTGGTCATCACCCACTCTATGTACAAGCGATATGTACTGGAGAGCTCCACTCACTGTATTGTCATTATTTAAGCCCTCTTGGAAATACTGAGACAAGTCCCATTCAGTCAAGTATGTCGAGCAGATTCCTGTAACTTTCTCAAGCATCCACTGAAAGAATGCAATGTTATCATTTACAGATTTGAAAGACGGAGTTCTATATGTAAAGCCTCCACGGAAATTGTACATTTTAGAGAGTTCTACTTTAGCACCTGTTCCTACATAAGTGCCACTTTTCAACTGCTCTGCAAATGCTGCCCACTCTCCTAGAGTAGCTACTTTCTCATTATTTGTAAAGTACGGTGGGAAAAATAGATTTGCATACAAGTCTTTGTCTTTCTTAATAGAATTTACTGCACTAGAAGAGTAGTATTCAACATCAAAAGCTTGCATGAAGTTTGATCTAGTGTAGATTCTACCGTATGCATCAGTCTGTAATGTGACAGGAAGAGTATAATTTTTAGAAGCAGTCTCAGCATCATCTATCACATCTTCATAGACTACATTTCCTTTCTCGTCTTTCATGATTTCGCCAGTGTAAGGGTCTTTTTTAGCGACTTTTTTCATACCTGCACCAGTTGAGTGCCAGCTATCAAGAACACCCGTTACTGTACCAAGACGATACTTAGCATCAAAGCTAGAGCCCATGTATTGTGTATAAAATTGCTGAACAAGAGAAAGAGTAGCCTCTTTTGTGACATTCTTTATATAAGAAGCGACTTTCTTATTCTCTGCAAGAGTTTTCATTTCTTCTGAAGGATTCACTAAACCGTCAGATTCTAGTCTTGCAGTCTCTGATATTGTTTGATTTATGTACTCAGACAAGTTTACATGTTGCATAGCAGAACGAGCATTAGATGGAGCGTCTGCTATGATTTTCTTTATGCTGTCCTGAGACATATTGTACATTTGAAGTCTCGATTTTAGTGCATTTTCTACACTGCTTCCATAAAGAAATTTATGAAGGTCTGTTTCTACCATTTTATTACAAGACTCCTTTTATTGTTGCACCAGCAGCTGTAGCATCAGTAAGTGCTGCAGTTTCTTTGCTAGAAGATGAGAATATCGCTGCAATAGAAGTTCCTGCTGCAGCTGCTGCTTTACCTGCATTTTTAAAAGCATCTACAAGAGCATCTACTTCTTGAGCTGCTCCGCCTCTTACAAGAGAGTTTATTTCATTTACAAGATGTTTTCCATCATTTGGAAGTAAGTTCATCCACTTATCTTTATCCAAGAAGATGTCATCAAGATTCTCAATGACTTCATTCATCTGATCTTTAAGCTGCTCGGGGTATTTGCTTATGTTTTCTTTGAAAGTCTGCTTTGCTTTTTTGATTGCTTGAGCTGTTTTCTTTGTTTCATCAGCAACGCCTTTCACAGTAAAACTCATTTGCTGGCCTACACCTGCAATTTGTTTCAAGTCTGAGAATGCTTCTCTTACAGCATCAAGAACAGATTGAGCTTGACTTGTAAGACAGTCTAAATGAAGCATATCCCATACAGAAGCAATAAGTTTGCCCAATAATTGAAACAAGATCGCTGCGACCTTTTCAAGAGCCAGCTGAACTGCTTCACCTGCAGCCGGCGGATCAACCCAACATGATGCAGCTCTAGCTACGATCTTTATCATAGGAACTGCTATTGCAAGAGTTCTTAAAAGCGCTTTTCTTAAAGACTTTACAGTTTTCAAGACTGACAAAAGAATCTTTAAGAAAGAAAGCTCTGCCAAAGCACATTGATACAAATCTCTTCGCTTGTCATCAGCATCTTTTCTGTTTAGCCTAGGATCTCCAGCAGCATCTGTGCCTGCTGTTGATGAAGCATTATTTCCGCTATTGTTGCTTCCGTTGCTGCTCTCATTACTACTACTTGAGCTACTGCTGCTTGAGCTGTCAGATGCATCAAAAATACCCTCTGTATTCAAATCGCTATTGCCATTTGCAGCTTTTGTCTTCTCCATAACAGTCTCGTAGTCTAAATCTTCACAATCAAGCTGAAATGTAAGAATTGACTCTAGACTTTTAAGAGGATTGTCATTATTTTCATTTTTCGAAGGGACATTATCATCTGAGGGCGGAGTACCTTCTGAATGAATATATGGAATAAGAGACACGATAAAAGAGTCTATCTCTCGTTCTAATGCTGATATTGGGTCTGGGTCTGCGTCAGGAAATACAACTGGATTGTCTATTCCATTAATGATACTTGTACTCTCTGGGGTTCCTTTATTCTCACCTGCACCATACGAATAAGATGTAAAGGTATTCTCTTCTTTTTTGTATACAGCTCTGTTCTCTGCTTCAGTATCAGCTTTAATTTTTTCAAATCTAGCTTTTATGGCATCAAAGATTTTCTGATCTTCATCAATAGAGTCTTCAATTGCATGCATCTCAATTTCTCGTCTTGGGTTCAAGTCTGAATCACCGTATGAGAAGTCTGTGCTCAAATATTTGTCATATACTTTTTCTAGAAAAAGATTCTTATCTGCCATTGTTAAGAAATTAGTTTTTAAAGCATATTTTCAAGAATCTATTAAATTTAAATTAATTAATAATCAGCGACTAACCAGCCAATGCGAGTCGTCTCCATTAATAGTTGACGAATTGGTAATACATGGTTAACAGTTGTTACCTATGGTTAACAGTCTAAAGCAAGGTTAATTTTATTTCTGTATGATTACATTAATTTGTGGCCCAATGTACAGTGGCAAGTCTACAGCTTTGTTTCAAAGAATGGAACGTCTTCTTTATGCTGGAAAAAAAGTTCTTTTAATTCGTCCAAAGAAAGACAATAGAGGCTATTTCACACATAGTGAAGGAATCGATATTAGAGCTGTAAAAGGAAAATTTGATGAGCAACTTACGATTGAAGAATTAGAAGAAATTCCTGTGAGATATACCTGCAAGAACAAGTACGATGCGATATTTGTTGATGAGTACTTTATGATTCCTGGTGCTCATCATCTTTGCTATCAAGCTGACATTGATGTTTATTTTGGCGGTCTGTTAGCTTCATCTGAGTGTGAGCTATTCGAAGAAACAATTAAAATCTTGCCATTTTGTGACAAAATCAAAAAGCTTAGCGCTGTTTGCATGGATTGCAAATGTGAGAATGCAAGCTATTCTTATGCTGACTTCAACAAAACTTCTACAATTGATGTTGGAGACACAAAATACTTATGTTTGTGTCATAAATGCTACATTAAGCGACAACGAATCAAAAACGCAAAAAATTAAAAATGCATAAAAATAGCCGCTCATTAAGAGCGGCTTTTATTTTATCTCTTAGCGGAGATTAACATTAGGCTTTGATATATTTTTCACCAAGAATGTCCTGAACAAACTTTGTAAATTCTCTTGCGTAGTGGTCAAAATCTGTTCCAAGCTCTTCTTCAGTTGTAGCGTCGCGAAGGGTATTATTCATATCTTCAACAGCATCTTCAAAGCTCTCAAAAGGCTCTACCTCACCACTTGACCACAAGTCTATTTCCCAGTGATTTCCTACGCTGTCTTCAACATGGCAGGGATTTTCTTTGTCATCGACTTTGAAGCCATAGATGTTATGAAACTTACCCTCTCTCAAAGGCTTTTTGTCTTCTGGCTTTTTGTTTGATTCCTCAAGAGCTCTGCTGACCATGTCTGTCAGATCGAAGTCTTCGTCCCTGTCTTTAAGATTCTCAGGCACATACTGCGGATCTACTTCATCAATAAAGTCTTCAACAAACTTAATTGCTTTTGCAGTAGGATAATAAGTATTCTTTGTTGTTGCACGAATAAATCCGTCTGCATTCAAAGCAGAGAAGTATGTGTTCATATAGCCTGCAGCATCAGACACATGGACCATTCCAGCAGCATCTCTCGAAGCCTGCCAATTTCTGTATGTAGGTGAGTTTTTGTCTCTTGCAAGCTTTGCAGCTGTGTGAGAATCTAGAAGCATTTTGTCTTCAGGGTAGACTTTCTTGAGAATTTCTTTTCTTGTAAGACCAGGGTTTGCAACAATTTCCATCAAGAACTGGAAATATCTTGCAGGCTTTCCATGACTTACAGGCTGCTTATAGTTCATTCCCCGAGACCTCATTGAAGCATAAGTGAGATTACCATCTCGATCTTTTGCGTTTCTATGACTGTAATATCCGTCACAATTTGCGATAGGATCTCTGAATACGACGTCCTTTACAATTTTCTTTGGATCAAATTCCATTTGCAGTGGCTCCTTATCTGTTTTTTGTCATTATAACAGAAATAATATAATAAAAGTTAGTATAAGATTTAAAAAAAAAATACTCTCTACTGAAGTTTCTCAATAGAGAGCTAAAAAAGCAAGTGAAGGATGCTCTGAGAGCTCTTTGCCACAAGTGCTGGAACGGTATAACCATTTCACCTTCACCAGAAACCGTTTTTTATTTGCACGTCCGAGACGGCTACAGTGGCTATTGCTCACTCTAATAAAGTGGCTCACACTGCATTTTGCTTATTTAGAGTATCTGACCTTGAACCATGAGCGAATAATTCGCTCTTCATTCTTCATAAGCCAATGTGTAAGTTCTTCTTCAGTTTTGAAGGTATGAGGAATGAGTCCTCTATGAAACAGAAATTCCATCAAGTCTCTATCGAATTTAGCTTGAACGAACTTCCATTTGTTCAGTCTCCATACTCTTACATTAACAGCTTCAGACGGAATTTCTCCAACATAAGGATAGTGGTCAAAGACTTTCTTTTCTTTTCTATACTGCAACTCTGAGTGTGTATTGTATATGCAACGCTGAACTCCAGCTTCTGTATCAAACACCAAATCAAGTGTAGTGACAAGTCTTTCTCCATCTGGAACATTATAAGATGCTATCCATTCTTGATGGATATTGTTAGCAGCTGCATCACGCCACTTGCAATACTTATCCCATGCAAAGTCTTCATTTTGCTGACAGCGCCATCTTCTATAATCTTCCTTAGCAAAAACTGCTTTATTGAAGTCCTTTCGAAGAGTAATGAAATCGTTTGCAAAAGTTCCTGCACAACCGTCTGAAGGCCAGCTCCATTGGTCAGCCATGTAAATGCTTCTGTCAATGTTTGCAGTAATAATATCATCGAAACGCTCTTCTTTCAAAAGTCGTTTCATCTTTCTTCTAGAAAGACGATGATAAATTGTTCTGCATTCTTTGTCACCTCTGCTGTGAGAAGTGAAGCCTCTCTTGTAAGTTCTACTCATGTTTTAAGTTCTCCTAACCTAAAACACTGCAAATCTCCTCATATGAAAGTCTCCTCTTTAAAAAGCTAGTTCAACTCTGACTCGTATTTCTTCTGCTGCATCAGATAGCCTTCAACTTCCCATACTTTATCGATTGCATGAGAGAAAGAAATCTTCTGGCCAATCTCTAGCACAAAGTTTTTAGGATCTACAACAGCACTTTCTCCACGAACTGTAAATCCGTTTGCAAGAATGACTTCACAAATAACTGCTTTGCCTGACGGCATTACAGTAAAAGTAACATTTTTCACTTTGCTGACTATGTCTTGCTCAGTGAGTCTGAAAGGCGAAACTTTACCTTTTGCAGGAATTTCAATCTCTGCTTTTCCCTCAGCTACTGCTGTATAGCTTACAACACCGTTAGCGTCTACTGATTCTTTGAATTCAATCATTCTACAATCTCCATTTTGACTTCTTTGACTTCCCAATCGATATGAGCATTGACATCTTCAAACTTTAGCGCATTGTCAGCATGATTTTCATTAAGTGACTTTGCAGCAGCATACCAATCTTCATACTCTTGGATAGTCTTTTCAGCTTTTTTCTTGCTCTTTGCAAAAGTTGCATGAGCAGGATTTTCTACATACTCTTGCGATTTGTTATAGTAGACTACTGTACCGTTCCATAGTCTACCACGAATAATCCACTGACTTCCAATCTCAGTTACAATCAATCCCAATACATCTCCATATAATCGCTAGTGTTCAAATGCACTGAAGCAGATCCACCGTAATTTGGACTCGTGAACCACATATTGCCAGTTTTCGGATTTACATGCAGTCTTTTTGTGTAAGTGCGAACTTCTCCATTGTAGTCTTTTACATAGATAAAAGAGCCATCAGCATTTCTCTTCAACTTAGCCCAACGATGAACCGGATCACTTTCTTCTTCACCAACTGGTGCTGGGCAGGTAGTCCAATCAATTTCTCTAAGAATGACCGACTTCGGAGTAGTTCGAACTACTTCATAAAAATCTGCCATGCCATTCCAAGAGCAACGGAATACCATTCCAGGAAGAATCTGATTAACCATAGATAGCCTCCTGACAAGTTGGACAAATACCAGTGATAAAAAATTCTCTCCATTCTGGAGAAACATCAGGCGCTACATCTTGAATGCACTCAGTACCACGATTAACCATGCGAGATATCTGATTTTCTGTAAGTGGAAGCAAAACGTGCTTTTTGCAAATTCGACAGTCCATGTACTGTTTGAAGCTTTCCATAATTATCAACCTCCAGTAATGAAAGATGATAATAATATAATAGATCTTCTCACACTTTTTCTGAAGCTAGCAAATTCTTACAATGTTGAGTGGCTCAGGCTTAGGAAACTCTACTTTATCATAAATAGCAAGAAGTCCACAAGCACAAATCCCCATAGCATGAGACATTACGTCTTTGAGCGGATCCAAGTCATCTTTATTTGTGATGAATACTTCACAGTCTTCATTTTCATCAAGCTTTTGAGCATGTCTCTTATTGAAAACATCTTCAAGATTGCTAATTTCTGTATAGAAAATTGTCATTGTATTGTTGAAGTATGCAGGGTTTGGATTGAATGACGTATGCAAAACTTCAATATCACTCTTATCAACAACGATGCCTGTTTCCTCTTCTACTTCACGAATTGCTGCATTTGCAAGCGCACCATTAAGACCATACTCTTTAATCTCATCATCGTCTACTGTACCACAAGGGAACTCAATAGTTTTGTCTTCTAAGCCCCAGCGAGTTTGCTTTACAAGAACAAACTGATTTGTCTTTGGGTCTTTAATTACGACCATGACCCAGTCATTGCAATTAAGACCAACAGGTTTAAAAGAAGTGTTTTCAAATTCTTTTTCTACTACAGTAAATACTGGTGTCTTTAGCAAAGTTTTCTCAGCAATTTTCTCCATATACAGAAACTCCTTAAAAAGGAAATTAACTTTAAATCTTTAAATTAATAATTAATTAATAATTAATAATCAACGACCATTCCCCCCCTACTATTGCGCTGGAGCCCCATTAATAGTTGACGAATTCGTATATTATAAATTTGTATATATAAATTTCTCATGTATAATATACAAATGTATATATGTTTTATGCATAAAAAATCCCTCTATAAAAGAGGGACCGTTCAAGATCAATACTTAGTAAAGCACAGTTTCAAAGAAGTCTTTTACTTTGCCGTCTCTATCACCATAGTTTACAACAACTCTTAAGCCAAGAAATTGCTGTTTCTCTTCTTCTTCAAAAAATTCATCGATTTCATCTGGCAGAAGAGCATCAAAGAAGTATGACAAAGCGTCTTCAAGAGTGTCTTGGTCTCTTTCTTGTGATTCATAATCAACCCTTACAAGAGGTCCGTCTGCATCAGCAGTTACAGTGCAATTCATGTATTTTGGACGAATTAGATAGTCTCTGTCACTGTTGAATTCTTCAAGGAGAATTCCTGGATTGACTGGTTCGTTCCTAGAATTCATGCATTCATAGGAAAAGCATCTGTCAAGCTCTCTGTCTATAAAGTCTTTAAGCTTTTTACTGAGTTCTTCTGTCATTTGTAAGCTCCATTTTGTGAATTTATTTATAAAGAAATTAGTATCTCTCTACTTTCACAAAATGTACAGATGGATGCACGCCGTCTTTTGATGTTTTTCTAAGAACATGCATAAGAGCTTCATGAGAGCTATTTGCATTAAGAATTTGCACAATATGAGTGCTTACACCATCAATATCAATATTGTATGATACTTTGAATCGTTTTGTCATTTTTACATGCTCCATGTTGAGAATTTGTTTTCTGTATCGTATTTGTCAAAAACGTAAAGGTCTATCTTAAGGTCTTTGATTCCACAAGAGCTTACAGCTTCTTTTATCATATCAATAGCAGGAGATACAGGAACGTCTTCAGTCTCCCATTCAATTTGAATTACATTTGACTGGCTAGGCCTTACACAGTACCCTTTGTCTCGGATAGACCAGTTACAGTCTTTGCCGTACTTCTCAAGCAAATCTCCTGCATCTTTTGGACGATCATCACTCCATTCATTAAATGAGCATCGCTCTCTTAAAACTTTGTGAATGGCTTCTATCGCATTTCCCATAGTGTCTCCTTTTAGAATATCTGAATTTCGTGAGAATCTTCTAAAGCAAGAACTTCATTTCTTACATTGTAAGATGAACCGTCTTGAGTGTCTGCAGTCAAAATGAAGTCACCGTATCCGTCTTCAATCAAGTCATCAAGAAAATCTCTAAACTCAATCAAATTCATTCGTTCTTTTGAATCAAAATCAGAGACTATAAAAGTCTTTTCGTTAAGAATAAAATTTGCTTTTCTACGATTTAGCGCCATGATGAATCCTCTAAAGTAAAAGACGATAATAATATAATAGAGAAAGATCATTAATTCTTTAAATTAATTAATAATTAATAGCAAGACCAACCAATTTTTTTTTGGCGCGTAGCGCCATTAATAGTTGACGAATTCGTAACCTGTAGTTAACATTTGTTACCTATGGTTAACAAAAACTAATTTCACAAATGATTCAAATATTCTCAGTTTCAGTTCTAGACAATGGATTTTTTGATTTTGAGAAAAATGAGCCCACAGGTGAATTAGAGAAATTTTGCTTCAATTCATGGAAGTCTTTAATAAAAGCTTATCCAAAGTATTTCAATCAAGAAATAAAAGTATTTGGTCCATGTGACAAAGAATATGAATACATGAAGAAATTTAAGAGCATTTTTAGCACTACTAGAACTGAAGTGCTTGCAGACATTTATAGATTTTATCTACTGTCATTGTATGATGATATGCTTTATCTTGATTTTGACATTTTAGTGACAAATCCTGAAAAAGCATTGCAAAGCATTCTCAAGAATAATATTCTTTTCTATAGAAAAGGTGAAATAAGCATCTTGCAAAGAAAGACTGGATCTAGCAATGTGTTCTTTTCAGAAGTCTTAAAGCATTACGAAGACTCTCTTTCAAGCAATCGAGATATTGAAGCTGACTGCGAGACATTATCAAAAGTACATGGCAACTATATAGATGATTGCAACTTCGAGACTTGTGCTAATTTAGGATTTTTTCATTTGTCTCTATTCCAGAGTGAGAAAGAAAAATTCATAAAATGCATAAATAAAAAGAAGATTTTCCTTTCTATCTCTAGATCAAGAGTGAAACAATCTACTTTGTCACTTGATTTTTTGTCTTTAGTGAATGCTACTTACAGCTCGTTAGAGAACTTTTTGGAGCAAACAAATATACAAAACATTAAAATTATAGAGAGCAGTTAATATTCATTTTATGGAACCAATTTTTGTAGTTACTTATAAGAATCGATCAGGAAACATCATTCAGAAACTTCTGGATAAGACTTATGAAGTAGATCCCAATCGTAAAGTTTTCTTTGTTTGCTATGATTTTGACTTTACAGAGTCTGGATATGACAAATACAATCTTCCTGATAATATGACTTTTCTCAAGATTGACTTTCAGAAAGACTTTGTTGAAAAGGGCTATGAACGATGTATTCAAGCAAAGAGACATTGGCTTGTAGAAAAAGCTCAATCTATGGGCTATCATTATTGCTGGATGCTTGATGACGATTTACTTTCTATCTGGAAAATTGCATCTTATAAAGATCAGACACCAGGTGCTAAATGTAATGTAAAAGCTCAATGTTCTTTTGAGGAAGCTCTTCAGTATATGGAAAAAGAGATGATTGGGAAGAAATTCTCAGTTGCATGCTTCCCTTATAACAAGGGCTCAATGGACTTCACTTGGTCTAGCAAAGCATATCTCAAAGAAGATGTGTTTCCGATTGACGGTGTATTCTTGAACATTGACGCTTTCAAAGAAACAGGCTTGAATTACACACCACTGAGAAATCATGCAGAAGACTTGATGATTACAGCTGATTCAGTTCGTAAGGGCTTGCATACTTATGCACTTGTCGGATCGTATTGTTTTCATTTTGACCCGCCTGGAAAATCTGGCTCGATTACAAATAACTATAAAGTGCTTTCTTACAATGTCTGGAAAGAGTATGGTCGTCTTTTTAGATACATTGACAAAGAGAGCAAAGCTGGAAAAGACAAAGTTCACTATATCAATGTTCAGCTTGACAGGAAGCGTCTTGCAGAGAACACTTTCAGAATTGAAGACGAAGCTCAAATTGAGATGGAGAAAGCAAAAGATGCAGATGAGTGGACTCAGATTGTTAGTGACTTAACTAAAAAGCTTGAACTTAAAAAGAAGGGCTTGTAAGTTGCTCTACAATCTTGGGCAATAACTGCTTAAAGTTGTCTATTGCATAAGCAATATGCTTTGATATGTGTGGGCCTTTTGTGCCCACACTATGTATTTTCTCCCATTTGCCAGTTCCTTTTTCTCCAGTAAATTTGAACATGTTTGCTCTTATAGAGACTAAAGATTCCCAGCTTCCTTGATAGTAAAAAGACGGATCATCTTCAAAAACTTGCACATCATTTGTAAGCATTGCATGCCAGACTTCTTGCTCACTATAGTTTCTCAGTCTTACATTAAACCACTTGAACATTACAGTGTACCAGCCGTTTGGAGCTTCTGGTACATCATTTGATGCAATGTAGTTTACAAATTCTTTGTTTGTAGAAGATTTTACAAAAACTGCAATTTGTAGAGTCTTTCTTCTTTGATCATACTCAACTTCTGCAAGCTCTACTGGCGCACCAGACAAATCATTAAGATGCTTTTGAGTTACATCAGACACACAAAAGTTTCTTAAGTACTCAGTAGAGACTTCTTTTAGTGCTTCTAAAACTGCTTCATGGAGCATGATCAAATTATTCATTCTTATTTCTTCCACCACAATACATAGTGAGGCTTTTCTTCATCGTAGACTCTCCATCTGAGGTAGTCGTCTACTAAAATGCAGACTGCTGCCAAGAGGATCCAAGCAAAGAAGAACTGTGGACAAATTTGTCCCATAATGTTGCATGGAAGATGTGAGTAGTCCCAAATTACAGGTCTTTCAAGAAGAGGACAAAGCCATTTATTTACTAGAAGTCCCATAAGGAACTCAGCTACAAGAATTCCAAAACCGCCGATAATAGATTGTAACCAAACAGGTTGGGCCCAAGAGAGTTTCTTGTTTATCTGACCTACAAGAAGTAAAGCACATCCGCCAAGCAAGCCCATTGTGAAAGACTGAACCCCACCATAGCCTGGTCCGATAGTTTTCCATACACCTTCAATGCACTGATAGATTGTGAATCCTACACAAAAAATCAAAAAGTTTTTCAAAAAGTATCTCATAAATCAATTAGTGGACTATGTTAGTTAATATTTTTACAGTATGGCAGAGAATAAAGTTCTTGATGATTCATTTGTCGATATGATCATCGCTCTTCAGCAAAAAGGCTTGAGTGACGAAGATATTGTTTCAGAAGTAAAGAATGCATGCCCTTCTGTAAAGAAACAGCAAATCATTGATGTTCTCAATGACTTCACTGATGATGCATCATGGAGCATGCTAGAGTGACAATTTTAAGAGCTATTAGAAATACTGTTGAAAAACAGACAAAACAATGCAAGCTTGTCATTAGAGAAAATGAAGACTTAAGAACAGTAATGTCTTACTTTGACATCTCTTTCAATCAAGCTTGTGTTCTTTCATATATGATGTCCGACTTTCTAGAGAATGATCGATCTTTTCTTGATGCAATGGATATTGTTTCAGATATAGGTGCAAGCACTGTTGAGCTTGCTGAACTTATTCCTGATTTCGATGCTCTTCTTAAGAAAAGACTTCTTATTCCTCGTTTTAACGTAGACTACATTCCAGAATCATTTGATTTGACAACACAAGTCACAATAGACCAGTCTCTTATTCAATGCGTTGCATACGGAAGACCGCTAAGCTCTTATGAGCCAAAAAGAGAGAATGTCACTCTTGATGCATATTATTTCCTCAACATAATGCAGACTTATAGCATCGACACAGTTCTTTCAAGTTACAAGATTGAAAAACTGATGCAGCCATTCCTAAAAGACAAATGGATCTCTTATGTAATAAACAAATGCGTCGGCACAAATAGTGATAAGCAATATCTTATGAAGTATGCAAATGGGCTAGACTTGAATGTTAGACTAGCTTTTGCATTTGGTGCAGCTCTTATTGTTGATGATAGAGTCTCAGTAAAAAATTTCTTTGTGACTGCAAATAAGCCTTATCTTGCTTCTCAGTATCTTAGAGAGTTTAAGAATGAGAAACATATACTTTTGACAAGCAAAATCTTTGAGATTGAAAAAAACAATTTTGGAGATGACATATTCATCAGATGGGGCAAGATGAGTAAAGAACTGATCTTCAAAGGAAAAGAAGAGTTACTTGTCACAAAGGTTGATTCTAAAGAACTTGGCAAGATTACAGCTGATAAAATTCCAGAGAAGACTCTATTTTACAATGAGTCTAATCAAAAAGACATTGACCGCTTGACTGCTTTGATTGAAGAAAAGCAGTATCAAGGAATTCGTTCTCGACTTAAAGAAAAGCATCTTCCACTTGGCGTCACAGCTCTTTTCTATGGAGCACCTGGCACAGGAAAAACTGAAACAGCTATGCAGCTTGCAAGAATGACTGGCAGAGATGTGTATCATCTTAACATTGAGCAAATTAAGTCTTGCTGGGTTGGTGAGTCTGAAAAGAACATCAAAAATGTTTTTGAAGCATACAAGCAGCATAGCGGAAAGTTGAAGCCAATTTTGCTTTTTAATGAAGCTGATGCGATTATCTCAAAAAGAACTGTAATTGAGGGTGATAACAATCCTGCTGTTTCTAAGATGGACAATGCAATTCAGAATATTGTCCTTGAAGAGCTTGAGAAGTTCGATGGAATCTTTATTGCAACTACAAATATGATAGACAATTTTGATTCTGCTTTTGATAGACGATTCTTATTCAAATTAAAGTTTGATTCGCCATCTACATCTGTAAAAAGCAAAATTTGGAAGTCTAAAATTTCTTGGCTAAACGATGAAGATGCTTATACTTTATCCTCTAAGTTTGATTTGTCTGGTGGTCAAATAGAAAACATCTATAGAAAGTCGGAAATAGACTACATTCTCTATGGAAGAAATCCTACAATTGAGGAAATGATCTCATTCTGCGAAAAAGAGAGACTTGATGCATCTGGGAGAGCTAAGCCAATAGGCTTTTGCTAATAAAGCATTAATCAAAATTATTCATACTAATTTTTTATCAATTTAATCTCCGTGTGTGCTAATCATATCGCACAGGAATATGGGAGCAAAATAGTATGAGTAAGTTACAGCATTTTCGTGAATGCTTGATAGTGCCAAACAATGTTCAGTACTATCAGAAGTTGGATCACGTTCCTGAGAATCTTAAGGAATGTGTAGAGAACACAAGAAAACGACTTCGTGAATCTGCAGATGCTTCAGCCGGATCAGTGCTTAAAGCAGCAATACACCTCAAGGAAAGTCTAAGCAATCAGGAAGACATTGATCTTCTTGAGCAAATCATTTCAGAGCTTAGAAAGAATCAAACAGTAAAAAACGATCAGTCTTTGTGGAAATTCCCTGTCGCAAGAATCAATGACATCGACCACCCAAACGGAAATGGTAGAGTTTACGGACTTCCTCTTTGGAAAAATGTTGTTGAGAACCAGAGACATATTTGGCAGGGCGGTGTAGGTCTTGCAGACCACCCGAAAGATGATGACGATCCTGGTGAATTCAAAACATCTGCTATCATCTGGTATGATATGATGATTGATGAAGCCAATAAACTTATTTGGGCAATTGGCTCATTTGTTGGTACCTACGGAAGACTTGCTCAAGAAATCATTGAGAAAGGCGGAAAAGTTGGATTCTCTACATCAGGTTTCGGTGAACTTGAATTTGACAAAAAGACTGTAAATCCTGACACATTCCAAATTGAACGAGTTGCAGATATCGTAACAAATCCTTCACAGTCAGTTTATGGAAACTATCTTGAGTCACCTCATGAGAAGATTGACTTGAATGTTGAGTACTCAAAACAGAAAAAAGAACCTGAATCAGAAACAGCTACTGAAGATCAGTCACTTTTTGAAGAAAGTGCTAAATCTAAGTCGGCTATTGTTGATGCTGTAAAGCTCAATGAGTCTAAGAAAACTAACGAACTCCTTGAGAAAATGGCAAAATTGACTGAGTCTGTTATTGAGCAAAATAAGAAACTTACTGAATCAAATTCGGAGAAATCTATGGAAGAGAATACAAATACAGAGCCAATGAAAGAGACAAAACACGCTCTTTCTGCAGTAGAAAAGGCTATTATTTCTAAATATGTAGAGAATATGACTTCTGAAGCAGAGAAAATCAAGAAGCCAGCAGATCGTCTTAGAGAAGTAAATAAGCTCCTCAAAATGGTTGAAGAGCAGGGCGATGAAGAACTCAAAGCAAAAGTTCAGGAAGCACTTGTAGCTGCTAAAGAGAACCTTGAGAAACTTGCAGAACAAGCAGCAGACATTTCTGAAGAATTCGGAGACCTCTCAAATCTCAAAGAAAATGTAAAAGACATTGCTAAGCAGGGAATGCTCCTTAATGAGCAGGTAAGTGATTACAAGCTTCTTGCTGAAGGCCTCACTGAATCAAATAAAGCTCTTATCAAAGAGAATGAAGTTCTTAAGCTTAAGCTCAAGCTTAAAGAAAAAGCTGAGACAAGAGCAAGCAATTCTGAGGCTGATGCAATTGTTCTTAATGAGAAGAAATTTGAGCAGTATAAAGACAAGATTCTAAAACTTGCTGAAGACAATGAAGCTCTTACAAATGAGTGCAAAGCTCTTAAAGAGCAGGTTGAAGACCTTGGAAGATCTAACAGAAAACTCACAGACAAGATCGAAACTTCTAGATCAAAGCTTAATGAGCATTTTGAAAACAGCTCAGCAGAACTTGAGACATTGAATGAAACAATTGAAAATCTTAAGAAAGACAATGAAGCTCTTAAAGAAAGCAATGCAGCTCTTGAAGCTGATAACAAAGCTCTTAAAGAGTCTACTGCAAAAGTAACTGCTGAAGGCGAGTCAAACATGACTGAATTCAAGGAATCTCTTGATGTTACTCTTGAGGAACTCAACAAAATGAGAGAATCTTTGAAGATTGCTAATGAAGCAAAAGCTGCTGCTGAAGCAAAACTCCAGGAAGCAGAGAACAGAGTAAAAGTTCTTGCATCTAGCAACAATCGTCTTATTAAGTCTAACAAAATGCTTAGAGAGCAGACAGAGTCAATGAAGAATGAGTTTACAGCTTACAAAGAAGATCTTAAGATTGAGAATCATCTTGTAAAGCCTTTTGAGTCTCAGGTATCATCACAACTCAACTTCCGTGAAAACAAGGGAATTGAAGTAGAGAACTACTGGCAGAGCCTCCGTGAAACATACGGTGATGCAGTTCTTCCTTATGAAAGACAGATTAGATACGCTAAGACATATCGTGAAGCATTCGGAAACTTCTTGAAGTACAAAGAATCAATCGACTCTTCATTTGGCGACTACAGCATTGCAAAAGTAAATGAGAATGTAAAGGGCTCAGCAAGACGTGAAGCTCTTAAAGAGTCTGGAATGAATCTTTCTACAAAAATGAGCGTAGATGAAATTAACGCTATTGAGTATGAAAGAATGAAAGCAAAAGGCTTCAACTAAAACAATTTCTCGCAGGACTTAGTTCCTGCGAGCTTTTTATGGAGATTTTAGATGCAGGAAAATGCAATAAAAGAAGCTAAAGAGCTTGCTGACTTGATGTCTCTTAAGGAAGTTAATCCTCTTGCTACTGTTACTGGTGCTATTGCAGGTGCAGCTGCAGGCCTTGCTGGTAGAGCTAAGCAAGCTATTTCAAATGGAGTGTCTTCAAGTCTTGCAAAAACAGCAAATGCTTTCAATAAAGCAAAAGATGCAGTTGGTGCAGACAAATCGAATAGTTTGTCACAGCTTACCGTAAATGAAAATGCTCTTGTAATTGCAATCGAAAAGGCTACAAAAAAGTCAAACAACAAAGGTGAAAACACTAATGCTAATGAGGGACAGACTTCTGAAGCAACAGCAGATGAGGGAGACCTTTCTTTTGACGGTGGTGAAGCTCTTAAAGAGTCTATGGCTCTTAGAGAGGCAGACCACAGAAAAGCAATTGCAATCATACAAAAACTTGAGCAATCAGAGAAAGCTATTACAGTAGAAGATGTAGTAAATGCTATTAAAGCAGCAGACAGCAATGTAGACATCTCTAAAATCAGCAAATCAACTGTTGAGAATGCTGTAAAAGACATAAACAAGAAAATTGAGAAGAGAACTAAGACTGCTCAAACTCAAGCAACAAACCAAGCAACAGCAGATGACAAAGCTCAAATGCAGAAAGTTCTTGGATCTTATGCAAATGATCCTTCTTGGCAAGCAATCTATCCAGCTATTAAGAGTCTTTGTGGCCTTAAAGAAATGCTTGAAATGAGTACTATCCTAAGAGAAGCTTACTCAAGAATGTTTGAAGCTACTGCAAACTGGAAACAATGGGTTCAAGCAGGAAAGCCGATTGATGATATGCCTGATCAGCTTGTAAGTCAGATGTTCTCAGAACTTAGAGACTGTGATGCACTTGAAGGCAAGCAGGGACAGATGGCACTTAGCAACTGCTTTAAGTCTGTAATGTCTGGCAATAATGCAAAGCCAGCAGGTGAAAGCACTCAAGCAGCCAGTGCAGCACAACAGCCGACTGGTCAAGCTCAAAGCAATCAGCAAAGTCAAGCACAGCCACAGTCTCAGTCTCAGCCACAGAAAATTGTAAATCTTTCTGGTGAAGAAGTCGCTGCAGATATGTCTGTTTTCACACCAAAGCATGCTCAGCAAATTTCTCAGCTCTTGGCTAATTTGTCTCAGTATTTGTCAGACAAAGAAAAAGATGCATTTATCAAGATACTTACATCTAAGGCTGATAATAACGCTAATGCTAATGCTAATCCTGAGCAAGCAGAACAACCCGCCTCTAGTGAGGCATCAAGTAATCGTGCTGGCGCTACGCTAGACGATCTTACAAGTTGATTCTAGCTTAGCTCTCGAAATAGAAAAGGCCAGTCGAAAAACTGGCCATTTTTTTTTTACTGATTATTCAACTTATCGTAAAGCTTAAAAGCTGCATCGATTGTATCGTCCATGTCGTAGTACTTGTATTCGCCAAGACGACCTGCGAAATAAACATTTTGCTCATTTTCTGCAAGTTTTTTGTACTCTTCTAGAAGTTTAGCATTTTTCTCATTGTTGACTGGATAGTACGGTTCATCCCCAGGCTCAAACTCTTTTGAGTACTCAAAAGAAACTACAGTTTTGTTCTTCTTGAAGCTATCAAGATATTTATGAAAATGCTTGTGCTCAATTGAGCGAGTGTATGGCTTGTCATGCGATGTGTAATTATAGACTGCATTTCCCTGCATATCTTGAATGTCAAAAGTCTTCACATCAAAATGAACAGTTCGCCAATCCAATGCACCAAGTGAGTAGCTAAAATACTCATCAATAGGGCCAGTGTAAATTACTTTGTCAGCAAGTTTGGCATAATCTTTGTTGTCTAAGAAGTTTTCACCAACAAGAGCTTCAGTATCTGGTCCAAAGAAATTATTGATGAGCTCATCATAGCCAAACTCAGGAACACCCTGAAATCTGTCATTGAAGTAATTGTTGTCATAAGAGAATCTGACAGGCAATCGTTTAATGATGTCAGGCGGAAGTTCTTTACAGTCTCTTCCCCACTGTTTTTCAGTGTATTCTTTTACAAGCTTTCTATACACAGTCTTTCCGACAAGATTGATAGCTTGTTCTTCAAGATTCTTTGGATTGTCTACTTTATAAAGCTCAATTTCTTTCTCAATCCTTTCTTTTGCATCAAAAGGCGTCAATACGCCATTTCCAAAAATTTTTGCAAAAGTGTTCATATTGAATGGAAGATTATAGACTTCATCGTAGTAAACTGCAATAGGGGAGTTTATGAAAGGCCTCATACAGCAGTTATTGCAAACAATATTCCAAATGTCTTCATTGTCTGTATGAAAGATATGAGCACCATACTTGTGGACTGGAATGCCTTCTACAAGTTCTGTATGGCAATTTCCACCAATATGGTCTCTTTTTTCAATCACAAGAACAGACTTTCCATGCGTGCGTGCTTGATACGCAAAAGCTGCATTAAACAATCCAGCACCGACAAGCAAATAATCGTAATGTTCTTTAAGCGTCATTTATTTTTCCAAAAGAGAGAGCAAATCATCTACAAAGAACTTTGAGTCCATGAAGCGAAGATGCTGTCTCATATATGAAATAATCTCTTTCCTGTACTCAGGATCTGATTTTAATATTAACGCTTTATTTCGCACTTCTTTCTTTGAAGAAACTGTCAAGAAATCAGCGTATTTGCCTGCATATTCTGCAATCACATTTCTTCCATATTCTTCAATAAAGAATGGAACTGTACCATAGAAAGCTGCTTCCTGAATACGAGCTGTCATAAAGCCCATTTCACAGTATTCTCTTTTTGCAAGAAGACAAGTTGCTACAGCTTCACGGTAAGGCTTCTCAATTTCAGATGCAGAAAGTCTTTTGCGGAATTCAATTGTTGGGAACTCATGAACAGGGTCTCCATGTCCAGGCTCAAGCCAGTTTCCATGAACAATTGTACCGTCTGGAAGATACTTGTAGATACACCAGTCACGTTCGTATCTGTTTCCAATGTAAATCACATCAGCAGTGAACTCTTCAGGATTAGTGATAATCTCAGGAGCATTCTTCTCAGTCATTTCTGAGAAGTCAAATGGAATCTGAACTTTCTTTGCTGAGACAGAACCATCTTTCCATTTGTTTCCAAGCTCAATGACATACTTAATTCCAAATTTCTCAACTTCTTCTGAAGTAAGCTTGTAGTCAAGATCAAAAACTACAACAGGAATGCTGCGGGATTTGCATTCATTAAGAACTTCTTCCATCTTTTCACGGTCATACTGAAAACCGTCTGGATTGTTTGCTTTTGTAGCAGGATCATTTCTGCCTGGGATAAGCCAACGCCACTCAAGAAGAACAAAGTCTAGCTTGTCCCAATCCCATTTTACAGCTGCAGCTTTTGTATAAGCTGTTTCTCTTGTTTCTGTTGCAAAAGACTTGAACAGCTTTGTACCAAGTTTCTCATAGCCTTCTTTATCCTGGTCAAGATAAAGTGCTACATCATAACCGCGCTTCTGCAATTCAGAAATAATGCTCCAACTGTAAAAAGCATTTCCATCTGGTGTAGAGACTTCTTTTCCATTGCGGAACTTTTTGTCACCAAGAAAGCCCCAATAAAAATATCCAACCATATTTCTATTTCAACTCCTCAATCAGATTTTTGATTTTTTCAACTGTCTCATCAATTGTGTGATATGTGCATTCAAATTTGTAAGGAATGTTACTTTCATTAAAATACTGTCTCATAAGCTCGTTGCAAGCAGTCTGGTCTTTCCCATGTTCTCGATTGCTACGCTCAAGATCGCAAGGTGCGACTCTTACAAGAACTGTATCTTTGAGGTCAGACAAGACTTTATCGATTTTTTTGAAGTTTTTGAAAGAAGTGCTTGGGTCGTAATTGCGATAAAGCTGACCATAAATTGTATTTGACAAATGAAAACGATCAAAAATCACTCCATTCTCTGGATAGAGCTTGTAAAGCGAAAGCATTGCAAGCATTGTAGACGTTTCACCCTCATCTGTCATTTCAGAGTACTTTTTTCCTTCTTCTGAATGCTTATAAATCTTAAATCCAGTTTCTTTTGCAAGTTTTTCGCATAGAGTAGTCTTGCCAACTCTGTCAATTGAATCTACTATGATAATCATTGTATAAGAATATTAACAGACATTAATTAATTAAATAAAAAAAAATTAGCAACCAGCTGCTTCTCCCTCCCTCTTATATACACTGATCGTCCCCATTAATAGTTGACGAATTCGTTACTATACATAGAAACATAAAAATAAAAAATCTTGCAAGTAGCCAATCCTTTCTAATATAGCGCTCGTGGCCATTAATAGTTGACGAATTCGAATGAAGAGCATTTAAGAGTTAATATTTCAATACTATGGCATTCAAACTAAAACAGATATCAGAGAATACAAAGCCAAAAGATTTTGTAGCTCAAGAAGATATGATTGACTTCGTCATAAAAGACAGCTACACAGGTCAGGGTGATTATTATCTTTTCATTCTTGACAAAAAGCCTTCAATTGCACAGCAAGCTTCTATTATTAAGACAATTGAGCAATGCACTCACAATTATATGCTTGTTACTGCTGTTACTTGTCTTTTCAATAAAGCTACTCTCAAAGGCCAGGGCATTACAGAATTTTTTCAAACACATCGATCACCTTGGAGAAAGCTCGTAGACAAAAATGGTCAGCATGCAAAAGCAATTATGACATTTGGTGGTGCTCTATATTCTGCAAATGGAAGTGCAGATATTATGGTAGACGATTTTATGGCAGACCAGTTTGTCTATCCGTACTATTATCTTGGTCATGAAGTCTGGAAATGTGATACGCATATCTTCCCTGTACATGAAGTAGATGAGCTCTATCCTCGTCTCAAAGACCCTACAATGTCTAATGTTAATTACAAGACAAGATTCTTCTATGCACAGCTTGACAGAATGACAAATGGCTCTAAATTGTGGACGCCAATGCTTGATGATGTTGAATGCATTGAAGTAAGCACAAAAGAAGACGCTAAGAAAGTTCTTAAAGAGAATATGGGTGCAAAGTTGCTTGCATTCGATACCGAGACAAATTCTTTGCAATTCCATCATGGAAAATTGCATTGTATTCAGCTTTGCTGGGACGGAATTCATAGCTATTTCTTCTTATGGGACCTTTTCAGAAATGATAAAGAAATGATCTCTTCTTTGTATGAGAATTTCACTTCTTGTGAAAGAATCACAGGTACTAATGAAAAATTCGATATGGAATGGCTTTGGTATAATGGAGTCCCACTGTTTAGAATAACTGATGCTAGTGATATGATTTGTCATTGTTTGCACTCAGACAGATCTAAAGGCTTGAAGCCGTCTTCATATTTCTTTACTCATTTTGGCGGATACGACCTTAAACTCGATAAATGGAAAAAAGAAACAAAATCACACAACTATACAAAAGTTCCACCTGAAACCCTTAAGGAGTACGCTTGCAAAGATTCAGCGGCTTCTTGGCGTGTAACTCTTGAAGTAGAAGCTCTTATTGATGAAGTTGACAAAAGACTTCCAAATGAGAAGCCTCTTGCATGGACTTTAAGAAGATGGTATGAAATGATGATGATGCCAATTTATTCTGAGATTGCTCAGGTAGAATATAGAGGCATTTATATCAACATGGACCTCATTACAAAACATCGAAATCAGATGCTTGAAGATATTAAAGCTAAGTCGGAAGAACTTTGTAAAATCTGGAATCTTCCGCCGAACTTTAATTTTGGCTCTGCACCAGAAGTTGCGAGATTGTTTGAGCGTCTTGGATTCACAGATTATGGACGGAACAAGCAGGGCCTTTACCTTACTGGTGATGATGCAATTCAGCAGTGGATTCGTGAAGGACACACAGAGCTCAAAATTTTCAAAGAATTGAAAAATGAGAAGACTTGTGCTGGCGGATTCTTAGGGGATTTGGAAAAGAAAACGGGCTGGATTCCTTATGAAGCATATCATGAAGAAGACAATTCTTGGCGTATTCATCAGTCTTACAAAGTGTTCGGCACAACTTCCTATCGATTCATTGGAAAAGACCCGAACTTTCAAAACATTCCTACTCGTGGAAATTATGCTCCACTTGTAAAGAAATGTATCGATACGCCAACTGACAACTTGAACATAATCATTTCTGAGTCTGGTAAAGAGTATCATCTTGCAGATTTTGAACTGATTAAAGTAGTTGGTAAAGGCTACATAAGAGCTGATGAGATTACTGAGGACGATACAGTTGACGAAAGTGATGAAGCAACTACAGTGAAAAGATGCTCTCTTACAAAAAATGGAGACTCCTGGGAAAAGCCTGACCCAATTTTCTTCTAATGTTAATTTTTACTTCAAAGGAAATCAGAGAATTATGGAATTTACAATCAGTAATGAGAATTACAAAAAACTAAAAGAACTTTCAAAAGTTTGTAGCTCTTATAAAGCAGCAGACAATATGTACATTATGAAAGCATTTGAAGACAAGCTCTATGCAATCATTTATGAGAATGGAACAATTGTAAAGTTCTCTGTAGATATTGCTAAAGTTGCAGATCCTGGATACTTCTATGTTGATATGAGCAAGTTTCTTCAGGCTATGGAAAATGTTTTCTTGTCTAGCAAAGAGAATGAAGCAATTATTGTAGTAGACACAAAACTTACAGCAGTTTCTGGAAAGTCGAAGGTCTCATTTCCTCTTCTTGATGATGCACCTACTGAAGAAGAATGCATTGAAGCTGATGAAGCATTTGACAAGCGAAAAGAGTATCTTTTTTCTGAAGACATTACTGCAGTAAATATTACAGAGACTGTCACATCTTTTGCAAATGTAATGAAAAAGTATATCACTATTTTTGAGAACAGTGGTGGAGTTTCTGGAATTGCAGTAGAGCATGATGAGCTTAAGTACACAGACCAGTCACTTTCAATTTTTAAAGAGCGACTCCCTGAGAGCATTTCTGATAAGCTTGAGATTATTCCAGTCTCACTTTTTCCTATTCTCACAACTCTTGCAAAAGTGAAGAACTTTGATCTTGTTTACTCAAATGATGACAAGTTTACAATGATTGAGATGCCTGAGCTCGGCGGATTGAGCATTATCTCAGCACTCCCGCTTGCTATTTGTGAGTTTCCTACTGAAGAAGAATACGCATACTTAGCACCAGACCCAGAAAATAAAATCACTTTTGATGTAGACAAAGCTGAACTTTATACTAAGATCGATGCATTTGATGGAATTTTCTCTTCATCATCTTGGAGATGGAAGTCGGTAGACTTTACAATCAACTCAGATGACAAAGAAACTGTCAATCTTTCACATGCATCAGCTACTGGTCTTGTAGAAGTTGATCTCAAGATCAAGAATCTTGTCTCTAACACTGATGATGACGCGAAGTTCAAGATTTCAGTTTCTATCTTGTATGACTTCTTGAAGAGTTTCTCTGGTGATAGTGAGACAGTTCATTTTGAGTTTACAAACATTGATCCAGACCCTGAAGTAGCAAACTCTTGTGGTATCGAAGTCGCATCTGGTGATTGCAAATTCTGGCTTGGAAAAGTAGTTCAAGAAGAAAGTCTTTCATTGTAAAAATTCAGTTAATATCTAATTCTTAGAAAAGAAAAATAATTCAAATTAAGGAGAACATTGGAATGGCAAGTGCAGCTTTTGCCAAAGCATTGGCAAACATTAACAAGAAAATGCCTGGTGTTGTAAAGAGCGCCAGGGAAGCAGCAAAGGTAAAGTACCTTAAGACAGATTCACCAAACTTCAACAATGTAATTGGTGGCGGTAAGGGAATTGCTATTGGTCGTATTCATCGTCTCGGCGGTCCAGAATCTGGCGGTAAATCGACAATTTGTACTTACGCAATCTCACAGTTTCAGAAGCATCTTAAAGAACAGCATGGTCTGAACAAGCCTTATTCAATTTATATCGACTTCGAGCGTACTTTCGATGTAGATCACGCTACAGACCTTGGAATGCTTTGTGATGATGACCACTTGGTTTATCTTAAGCCTGATGACATTGAGACTGCAGCAAATGTATGTGAAGAGTTGGTAAAAACAGGTGAGGTTGCTTGTATTGTATTTGACTCTGAGTCTATGGCTGCACCTCGTACAGTTATGGAAGATGAAGTAAACAAAGCAAACTTCGGTTCAAAAGCTAAAGCACTTGGAAACTTCCTTCTTCGTTTTGCAATTCTTTGTGCAAACTATGAGACAACAATGTTCATTATTTCTCAGGAACGTGCTCAGACAAATACAATGTCACATGCAATTGCATACACTGGCGGATATATGCTTAAATATGCAGCATCTACTCTTTGTCGTGTACGCAAAATTGAAGAGATTCATGAAGACAACAAGTTTGTCGGCATTCGCATGAATTGCCGTAACTACAAAAACAAAACTGGTATCCCTGGTCGTGAATGCAATATGACACTTAGATTTGTCGGGGGATTTGACTCATTTGATGAGTATGTTGATCTTTGTAAAGAGTTCCAGGGCGATCCTCGCATGGAAGAACTCGTAAAAATCGGTGGTGCATATTACAAAGGACCAGCATTCGGTTCTATTTGTGGTAAAGAGAAATTTGCAGAATGGGCTCGACAGCCTGAGAATGAAGCAGAATGGAACAAAATCAAAGACTGCATTGACACAATCATGGCTGGTGAGAACGTAACTGACAGTAAAGAAAAAGACAATACAGATGTTCCTGCTGAATACATGGAAGATGAAGCTTCAGCAAAGCAGAAAGCTGCTGCAGAAGTAGACAACTTCGAAGAACGTGAAAAAATGCTTGAAGAGGCACTTGCAGAGTAGCCCATCTACTCCACACCATATTTTAGCTGAGCTGAAAGGCTCAGCTTTTTTTTGCACAAAGAAGCCTCTAGAAAAATGTTTTTGAATGCTTACTAATTTTATAAACTTATAGGAGAAACTTTAGTATGGCTGAAAACATCTTTTTGAAGCAATTGATTGATGATGCTGCAGATGCCTTAGACAATATGTACGATGTCACAATTACTTTTCCTGGTGGCGATGAAGGCGCTGCTATGACAGTAAGAGCGACAGGATTTGATATTCCAGAGGCTGAGACTGAAGCATACACTGTAAAGTATAAGGGATCTACTTACTACAAACCAAAGTCTTCAATGAACTTTGACCGTAAGTTCTCTCTTGAATTCCGTGTTGATGCTGCATATAATGTTCTTGAAACATTTGGCAAATGGCATAGCTACACAGCAAACCCAGCTACTGGTGGTGTAGCAAATATTGCTGCTGCTCAAGGTACTGTAGAAGTAGTTGCATTGTCTACTCCTTTCACTGCTTATGGTACAGATGAGACTTCTGTTCTTGGAAATGTAGATGATAACGGCGTATTCAAATCAAATGCTAAGACTAAGAAATGGCTCTTTGAAAATGTATGGGCTGCAAAAGTAGGACAGCCTAAGTTCAAGACTGAGAGCTCTGGTGATCCTCACAAAATTACTGTAGACTTCTACTTTGGTCAGACACCTTCATTCCCTGGCTACACAGACGAAGAAAACAGCTAAAAAAAAAATGCCGCTCATTAAGAGCGGCATATATTTTGCATTTTTCTTAAGACCATTTAGCTCTTTTTCCAAAGAGATTGATGATAGCTGCAATAACTTCTTGAGTAGTCTTTCCTTCTCTCAAATCATCTTTCATATTATTTACAGCTTCGATATATCGACTTACAGTCTTGTCATAAACTTGCTTCATGTAATCGCTATTACCAAGAATAAGCTCATGCTTAGTATAAGAAACTACAGAAAGAACATCAGCTAGCGCAGCAGCTCTTCCTTCTGGAGAGGAACCTTCATTAAACTCGATAAGCCAGTCGGCCATTGTATCTGAAAGCATTTCTCTATTCACAGCTTCTTCAGCCTGCTCAATAGCAGTTTTCAAAGCAGGCACTCGTTTCTTGATAGGATGCGGCACATCTGAAATGAATACTTCAGAGAAGTCATGCAAAAGAGCCAAAGAAAGTGCTTTCTGCAAATCAAACTTAAAGTATTCATAAAGCTTTAAGACATATGTTGCTACAAAGAAAGAATGCTCCGCAACAGTTTCTGGATTGTTTACTGGTGCAATAGAATAGCGTTTGATGTCACGAAGCTTGTCTACATCTTCAAAAAAGCTGCATAAGTCTTCTTTAATCAAAGATTCATATTTATCACTCATTAGCTGCTCCTTCTTCTTTTTCGTCATACGGAATTTGCTGGACAATCAGGCCACACTGTTTCAAAAGCTCTGGGCCTTTAGTATCTCTGTCGTATTCTTCTTCGTAGATAACTCGTTTAATGCCTGCTGCAACGATAAGTTTAGCACAGTTCGAACAGGGCGCAAGAGTTGTGTACAAAGTAGCTCCAACAGGAGAAACCTCATTCTTAGCGCACTCAGCAATTGCATTCTGCTCTGCATGAACTTCAAATGCATTGCTAAATTCACCGTGAACTTTCATAAAGTCTGGCTTTTTCATGTCAGATGGCTTAAAGTAGTCTACACAATGACGGAGACCAGACGGAACTCCGTTATAGCCAGAAGAAATAATTCGATTGTTCTTGACTACAAGAGCGCCTACTTGCTTTCTACAACATGTAGAATGCGTAGACATCTCATAAGCAATTCTTAAAAATGACTTGTCCCAATCTTTCATATTAGCATATATTCCTTTTGATTGAAATTAACTTATTGCTTGTCGTGTGAACAAAATGGCACATCACCAAGATGCAAAGAAACACGATTAAGAGCTTCGTTTCTGCAAACATAATTTACAAGGTCATCGTAGTGTCTCTTGTACAAATGAAGTGAATCAGATGTCCAGACGATTGTGCCAGGCTTCAGTTCTGGATAGGCTTTCTTCAAGTCTTCATACATGTTCTGATAGACAAAGCAGTTCCATGCAAGGTCTGAACAAATAAGACCAAACCGAATGTCATTACTTCGCATAGTATGAACCATGTAGAGATGATTGCTACGAATAAAGAAATGACTGTACATTGTACAAATCATGTCATGCATTCCATCACGTTTGTAGTCTTTGTAAATCTCTGGACGATTGTAAACGATAAGAGCATTGCGAGTAGTTTTGTCTTTTTTCAAAACTTCAAGACAATTGTCGTACTGTGAACCGTTCTCTTCACTGAATACGCACCAACCGTAATTGCTATTGATTTGCTTCTTGTCATCTTTTGTGCAGCAAGACTGCCAAGTAGGATTGTTTTCAATGCCTTCATGACCAATAATTGAAAGGTCCATCGATTTGTACCAATCCAATTCTGCTTTGACGTACTTTTTTGGCGTCTGAAAGTTTTTGTCAAGATAGATGTACGGTGCATACGGGTCAAACTGCATTTTGTAAGCAAGAAGCTCTACATAAGAATTCTGGCCATCTGTCTGACTAGCATTTGCACCTGTCTCAACAAGTTCATTCATCACCAAACGATTGTAAAGTTTAAGAAGTGCCTGCTTAATCACTTCATCATTCGATCTAGAGAGCTCAACAGGCTCTTCTACTGTAAATGTTCTCATATCTAAAAATTAACTCCAGCTTACATTTATCTCTTTCTGCTTTTGAGGCTTTCTACCACAGCACTTTGTCTCAGTACAGTAGCCACTTACTTCACATTTAGGAACAAACAAATTGTCACAAATGATTTTCCACTCATCTGAATAATTGGACAAAGCTTTTTTCAAGTCATTTGAGAGACTCCTAATTTCCCAATAAGCACGAGAACAAAGCCTCATGTTCATAAAATGAACAAGTGTTCGAAGATTCACTCTCCAGACCATTTTTGTTTGATATGCCAGAGGAAGAAGATTTGTCACATCTTCATTTGGAACACCTAATGCTTTAAGCGCTTTCATTCCTCTTTTGATTGCTTCAATTGTCTCGTCCCAAGCTTCTTTTGCAAGCTCATTATTTGCTATAGAGGGAGGCGTTACAACTGGTACGCCCTTTTTCTCATAATCAATATAACGGGTAGAAGCTTGCAATCTCGTAGGCGCTCCTCCGATGTGTGTGTACAATTCGCGAATACACTTCGCTGAATAGCCGTCAAGCACTACATAGACTTCAGGAAATTCTTCTACTCTTTCATGTCCTGACACAATGCAGTCCAAAGCTCTCTTGATGTTTTTCTCAGAGTCTTTTGTGTTAGCGCCCCAACAAATTCCTGCAAACTCACCAATCATTTGAAGCGGAGTTTTTGTTGTATAGTCTTTAATCTCAATCATAATTAAAAAATTAACTTACTTGTACCTCCAGACATTTTTGACTTTACATGTCTCAATTTTCATCATATCAAGATTTTTGAATTGAAAATTCTTTGAATTGAGAATGTCAAATATATGATCACCAGTCTCCTCATAGAGTTCTCGTACAAGTCGTCCATAGAAACCATGACCAATGATGACAACATCATCTGGACAGTCTTTTGTAATGTCTATAAGAGCATTGATCCATCGCGTGCACACATCTGACTTACACAAGTGAACTTTTGATTTAAAAGTCTCTTCATCAATTTCCCAAAACTTTAGTCCAGACTCTGCAAGCTCACTTACATCAAATTCAGTAAGGTCAGGAACAATTGTGTAGTCTTTTTCTGGGAAGAGCTTTTTAGCTGTTTGTTCACATCTTTTAGCTGGCGACACAAACAACTTGAAACTTTTTGGGAGATGGCAGCCAATTCTTCTTTTCCAATCATCTGCATCAAAATCAATTATGTCTTGACTATCATAGTCTTTTACAATATCACCCGTAACATTTGCAGCTGTTGGTGCGTGTCGTATGTAGAATATTCTCATTATGATTGAACGCTGCCCCAGGCTAAAGACCTGGGACATTTCAAACTGCTTACAACCTAAAAGGCTGATGTCAGTTCGTTTTCCTGCTTCATAGAACTACGTGGTTCTCCACAGGCATTTGTACTTTCGGTGGGTTCCCCGCCTACTATGTTGCTTCCAAGCTGGCTACTAACTCGCTTGCATTATTATATTAACATTTTTTTTGGTGTTGCTACATATGCCACACTAAAGATGTGGCATTTTTACGCAACACGCTATAAAGAACATTGGATAAATGTTGTAATATCAACTAAAGAAAGTTTGACAGATGTTGATGTAGCTTCTATAAGCGGTGTTGAAATAACTGATACTGTGTTTGTTCAGTTTGTCATGAAAAACACAGTAAAAGGAAAGGTTTCTGGCTCAATAAAAAATGGCATTTTACATGCCTACGGTACTCTTGAAGCAAACACAGATTATTTGGTTTCTTCATTCTTCATTGCTTGATCTTCAAGTTTGTTGTACTTTCTAATAAGCACCATATAGTAAGGGTCACTTGCTCTGAAACATTTCAATATTCTCTGCAAGAGAAGTTGTTGTTCTTCTGTTTGAGGCTTATCCCAAGTTATTGTTGTTTCATATCCTTCATAAACTTCTCTTTCTGTTATATATATTTTTGAATATGCAGAAAAGATTGAAAACAAAATAACAATAATCATTATAAACTTCTTCATTTTATAGCTCCTTGTAGTTTGTTTTTGCAATAATAATATAATAAAAATGATAGTCGAAGTTTTAATTATTTTGAGTGGCCGACAAAATATAAGACTTTAGACAGGGCAATTTGCGCAATGGACAAAACAGTTCATAAAAAACTTACAAATCTTGGCTGGAATCTTACAACTTGGGGAGATAGACATAAAGATGGATGGGAAGGAAAGTCATTTCCATTCATTATAGATTTTGAGTATAAAATTATTCATTTCCCAACAGTCGAAGACTATCAAGTTCGTGAAGACGGAGCTAAAAGAGAGATCGAGCGGCCCGCAGACTTCTTAAATGGTGATGGCGAAAAGAAAAACAAAGTTGGTGAAATACTTTATGATGCAAGATACGGAAGCGAAGACTACAAACCTGAAGAAACAAAGCATCAAAATGACAATGTAAAATATTTCCGCTCAGCATATATGTTACATTAAAAAGAAAAAGGCAGCTCAAAGCTGCCTTATTTTTTATTGCTCTACAATTTCATAAGTTTCTAAGAAAATATCTGGCTTGCAGAAATAGAATTCACCACGAACTCCGCGAATAATGAAATCGCCAATATCTGCGACATGCTTTGCTTTTCCGTCTTTCCCGTCTTCAAGAGTTTTGATGACCAAATCTCCATCATCAAGACAAACATTTTCTCCAGCAAACTTTACAATGTCAGCAAAATTATTGCCGTTCCATTTCATAGCTGTAATGCTTACAGGCTTTTTACGCCAAACACTTTCTTCGTACCAATAATCTGGTTCCATGTCTTTCTCCTAATCTCAATAAGATATGATTGCTTTTTTCATGTCAATCTCTGGGTGAGCTACTTTGAATTTATCATACGCTGCAACAGCAGCTTTGTATCGTAGTCTTGCAAGCCGAAGGCTGTCTGACGCTTTTTTCCAGTCATTTTTTGCAAATTTGTACAATTGTCTGTGTGCATAGACACTCGGACTATTTTCTGATAATTTGCTGCATGCTCGAATATATTCAGCTTTTCTACTGAGAAGTCTTTCAGTAGCAGATTTTGCAGTGTCTTTCAATATAAGAAATTCATTACGATAGCGATCAATGAAATTACGAAACACATCTTCAGTTGACACATAGATAAAAATGTCATCTAAACAATTGTTTGCAGCTGAAAGTATCTTTGCCATTTAGCAAGCCTCCGTCTCTTTTATGAATTCCATGAGCGAAAGTTCTTTCCAGTCTGTTGAGTAAGGAAGCTCAATGTCATCGCCAATGTCGTAAAACTTTCTGTCATCTCCAAGAATTTCTCTTGCAACGTAATCTCCATCTTTGAGAATAAGCTGATAAGTATAGCCTGAGTTGCCCATAAGAAGAGAAAACCAGATAACCTCATCTTCTTGCCAGCCGTTTCTTTCAATAAGATACTCAGGAGTCCATTTAGACCATTTGCCAGATCCATGACAGTACCTGTAGAGGCTCTCTTGTGCATCTTCAGGAAGCTCATTAAAGGGCGTACCGTGTTCTTCATCACGATAGTAGTCGTATGTACCGTTTTTGATAAGATTCTCAGCATGCTCAAGAGCTTCTTTACGAGATTTTATTTTCTCTATTTTTGCACCATTGGCAATCAACCATGCCTTGAACTCGTTCAGATTTGACATTTGAAATTGTACAACTTTTGCAAATTTGCCGAGACCGTTTCTGAGATTATTGTTTATGAAGTAGTGTTCTTTCATCATGATAATAATATAATAAGAAAAGCTCAGCAATTTTGTACTGAACTTGTAAATTCCTAATAATTGAGAAGCTTTAGCTTTGTAGTTCCCTTGAATCCTTTTTGCCAGACAAACCAAGCGAACATTGCCATAGAGTTTCCTCTGCCCTCATCTTGAAATATGCCATTCTTCCCGCAATTTACTCTTTGTGCATAGGGCATTACATACAATGGAGGGTTCTCTATTAAGAACGGATATCGTTTCTTTCCTTCTAGAAATTGAATTTTTAAGAAAGCTGCTACAATAGCACCATCATCGACAGCTTCTAGTGACTTTTTCATAAAGTCTAAAGCTATGGAATATGGTGGGTTTGTTATGATGTCAGTTTCAGAATAATGTTCTTCATTTGACAAGAAATCTTTCTGAACTGTGCCTGGCCACTTTCTGTCAACAAGATCAATACCAAGTTTCTTGTAGTCTTCTGGCAATGAATTAAGAATGTGTCCCATTCCGCAGCAAGGGTCTAAGACTGTTCTATGAATTTTGACGCCTTCAATTTCAAGCTGCTTGAGCAGCTCTTTTACTACAAAAGGCGGTGTTGCGTAAAAGTCTTCATCTTCTCTATCTGAGTCTGTGTGATTGCTTGCAGCTAAAGAGTATGCAAACTTCTTAGAATTTTTGTCTTTTAATGTTTCCATTTTTAGTTACCCGAGTCAAGAAGAGAAAACATAATTTCGCTCAAGACAGTCAAAGCTTTTTCAATACTTAATTGGTGAGTTACTTTGACAGGAAGCTTTTTTAATGTAAGAAGAGACGGTCCATGCACAAGTTTCTCAGTGTCTTTACATCTCTTCTCTACGTCTTTTTTGAAGTCCTCAAAGTCTACAGTCTTGTATTTGTCTTTTCCATAGTCTTTGAGAATCTGCTCAATCATCTTTACAACTTCTTTCATTCTGAAATCACCCTTCTTCTTGATGCAGGAGCTGTTGCAATAGGATCTTTTGAATGAGATGTAGACTTACACTTCTCAATAAGAGTTGTCATACCAATGATATAACGTGCTTTACTGAGGTAACCGCGAGATGCCTCATCAATTGTCAGAATCTCTTCTTTGAAAATCTCATAGTTCTTGTGAGAACAAATTGCTTTTGCCTGTCGTTCAAAGAACGAAGATGTACCTGGAACCTGGCCAAACAATCGATAAGACTCTGCATCAGCAAGAATTTTCATAATCAGTCTGAAAGTGCCCACATAGTCTGGCGTATTGAAGATTGTTTTGAAGATGTCTGCATTTGTAGAGCCATTGAGCAAATCGGGAATCATATTGTAGTACTTTCCAATAGGTACAAGTCCACAAATAGACTCGAGCTCATCTTCTGTATAAGCTCTTGTGTAAATTGCTCTCTGAAGATACTGCAGTGCAAGACGATAAGAATTCTGAGAGTTCTCTGCAATCATTTCAAGCCAAGCTTTTCTGAACTCTGCAGGCATCTTATTGTACTGAGATATGATGTCTCCTACACCAACAGCTTTTCCTTTGTTAGCGTATTCTTTTGCTTTGAGTTCAGTTGAGCTCTTATCAAATCCTCGTTTGTCAAGCTCTGCTGATTCTTTTTCAGACATCTTTGAATTCTTTGCAATCAAAGCTTTCTCATCATGCTCAGCTGCACGCTTAAATGATTCTTCCAAGAAGTTGTAGACATCTTCATTTGAAGGGAATGGGAATTTCAAATGCACGCATCGAGAAGTGATTGCATCTGCTGGGCGAGCTTCATCCATTGAAGTGAAGATATAATGAATGCCCTTACGAGGTGACTCTGTAAGCTTAAGAAGAGAGTTGATTGCTTTCTTCGACAATTCCTGGAACTCTTCAATAATGACTACTTTCGCTTTGTCTTTGAAAGGCGGTGTAGACGTAAAAGTCGAAACTTTGTCAATGACATCATCTTTTCCTGCCTGGCCACCATCAATCTGAATTGTTTCACGAGTAAATGTCTCATCGTCAATTGCTTTACAAGCAGGACATTCATTACAAGGATTGCCGTCTTCGTCAAGATGAGAACAGCTCATCATCTTTGCTGCAATTTTTGCAAGAGTAGTTTTTCCGCCGCCAAAGTGACCCTGAAACAGCATGGCAGTAGGCCAAGAATTTGATTGTGCATAACCATAGAGCAAATTCTTTTCTTTTTCCATTCCTACAAAATCTTTCAATGTTTTTGGACGCATATTGATTGTCCACTGTACTGTTTCTGACATATTGTTTTTCTCCTAAACATAGTAAAAATTAACATTTCAATTCTTAATTTCTGAGAACTTGTTACCTATGGTTAACAACTGTTACCTTATGATTACGAATTCGTCAACTATTAATGGAGACGACTCGCTTATAGGGGGGATTGGTTGAACGCTATTAATTAATTAATGTTAATTTTCTATTTATGTTAAAGAAGCTGAAAATTGCTGGTTACAGTTACGATAAAGATTGGGTTTCTAAAGTTGAGGCATTTTATTATATAGAAGATGAGACATTCGGTGACAATTTTATTGGTATTCTAAAGTCTTCTAATATGTCTGATATTTATGTCATTTTGTACTATTTTGATGGAGAAACAGTTCAAGTAGAAACTTTCTGTGGAAAAGGCAAGAGTGAAGAAGAGTTCATTAAAGAATTGTCTTCTCAGATAAATAGCACTTTGGAGAACTTGAAAAATGAAAAGAATTAGAAGACTTCAGAGACGAGTGCGAATTGTTTCAATTGCTCTACTTGCTTTAGCACTTTTAGTATTTTTGGTTTGCTCTGTACTTGTATATAAAGCAAGTATTGATTCACCGCATTCTTATGAAACTCAGTATCGTAGTCTTTCAAACAATCAGAAATCAATCATAAAGTCAATGAAAAAGACGGGTGAGATAGAGTCAAAAGTCGCAGGTAAGAACAGAAATACAGGCGGCAATGGTACTTTTATAGAAGAAGTCCAAAAGAATCATAGAAAAGATAAATAGAACCTTATTACTGCAATCATAGTAATTGCATAAAGGAGTGAATTATGAGTAGATGGACAGGAAAATCAGATTTTTGTGACTGGTGTGAAATGCACAATAGTCCTCAGACAATTGTAGAGAAAGCTACAGTTTATATGGGACATGCAAAGCTTTCAATAAATAAAGAAAATGATTTGCTTCCGTATTATACAAATCTTATTTCATCAATGGCTTCAAATCAAAAGAATCAGACAATTCATCTTACGCAAGACTCTTTTATTGACATTGAAGAGAAAGAGTTTCTCTCAACAAAAGTATATTCAGCAATCAAATGGAAACGAAAAGCCGACAAAGACAAAGTTACATTCAATTATGAATACATTCAAGCACAGAAAGATTTTTGGACTGATGAATCAGCACTTTGGAACAAAATCATTTCAATTATGAATAAGAATCATGAAATTGCAAAAGTTCATCTTAATAAAGAGTACAGACATGCTCTTCGTTATATTGAAAAATTTTTGATTCCAGAGTACTTTCACGATGTTCATGACAGAAGACACACTCGTTATCGTGAGCAATTCGTAAAATACTGCTCAGAAAATGGCTACTGTGCATTTTCATGGAATTTTGAAACTGGTGAAGTAAGCTATCAAAATCAAGGCGAATGGCACCCGATTTTGCGTGACATGTGTTTTGCAATTGCAGATTATCATAAAATGTGTAAGGAGTTCAGAAAATGAAGTTTACTGATGCATTGGAACTATTAAAAGCTGTTCATAAAGAAGCTGAAGACATTAGCAATGTAGAGAAAGCAAACAAAGATGCAAAAGACTCATCTGACAAGTTTTTCAAAGTATTTGACAAGAAATTCTTCAACAAACAGATTCATAGACTAAACTTGATAAATATCTTGTCAATGATTCGTCTGCCTGCATGTGTTCTCATTGTAGGTCTCACATTATACAGCATTTTTACTCATAGTGAAGTGCTGCCTTTTGTAGTAGGCATAATATCAGTTTTGACTCTTTCTTCTATTACTGCCTCTCTTTTGCTAGAGAGAGAATATTATAAAGATGAAACTGCTTATAGTGCAATGGAAAAAGAAGCGCTGCTACGCATGTTCTACTATTCTAATATCTTAGATGCAAGAAAATGCTACATAATTAAAAATGTGTATGAAAAAGCTTACGAAATTCTTGAAGAGCTTTCTAAAAATCCTGAGATAGACAAAGAAATAAAAATGATCAAAGATGAGAAAGAAATAGACTTTAGCTTCCTTACTGAAGATATAAGCTTTCTAGAACAATTGGAGAAGCAGAATGAGCAGATTCAAGAGTGATAGCGGCAGATGCATTCCAGTGAATGAAAATGCTTTTAAATTTCGTGACAAGTGGCTAAATGAATGTTTTCCAATCAGATGGAAAAAAGAACATGAGCCAGATAAAGAGAGCATTCATATAAATAAAGCTGCTGAAAGAGGTTTTGAGGTTGGATATTTTGAAGCTAAAAAATCGTACAACTGGATTTTTAATGATGACTTTACATTGGCATACTATGAGCCAGACAATAAACCAATAGAAGAAACTTGGAACGTCCAATTGATTTTAGTGGGCTCAGATAGTGATTGCTGGCTTGCTCAAGGGATGGACGGCTCAAGTAGAGTATATTCTAGCTCTTTTGGTGGAATGGACATTGCTATGAAGTTTTTGGTTAAAGCTTATAAGGAATACAGAAATGGCTGATAAAAAAGAAATACTGGAAAAAGCTTGCGAAAAACGGCACGAAGCTGCTATAAAATGGCGTAAAGAAAAGGCTGGAAACAACATTCTCAAGAAATGGTTTTATCTTGGCAAGAAACATAAAATTACTGATGAGTTTGGTTTTAAGTATGAATATGATGCTGAAAAATACTACTCAGCTCCGTATGATAAGATCGTATGGAAGAGATTTAAGAAATATTGCAAGAAGCTTGAAATAAAAGGCGTAACAATCCATCGTTCTTGGCTAGGTGATGATAAATCTGTCAGATGCCGTATTTATAAATCTCGAAGGCTCTTTGAAAGTCCCTACAGGATGTTCTCATCTTATTGGTGGAAAGACACTCTTGAAGATATTTCTGACACTTTGACATTGAAGCATAATTTCAAGACATGCTCTTTCGACTTTTTCGACATTTATGAGAATCTGATTGTAAACTTGACAATTAAGGGTTTGTATTTTGGCCTTCATGGGATATGTACAAAAGCAAAAGAGCAGATGCATGAGTGCTGGACTATTAGAGACAAATTGCTAAAAGCATATTGTCAAGAAGAATGGGCTTCATACAATGCAACGAAATCTTGCGAAGAAGCTTATGGAGTTGCTTACTCACCTGAATTTGAACTCACAGACAATACAATCAAGATTACGAACTCTCCTTCAAAAGAAATTGAGGACTATTACAATGAGCAATACATGAAATGCATTAGCGATGCTTCAATTTCAAAAGAAGCTTTCGAGACTCTTGCAGAATACATTAATGATCTTTGGGACTAACTAAAAAATACTAGAAAAAGCAAATTATATTATTATTGTATTTGCTAAAGGAGACTTTAAATGGCTGAGGAAAAACCAAAGTTCAGCATCAAATGGTTCAAAGAAGAAGATGTTTCTAATCTTGAAGCTTGGGCAGAAGTAAACAATTATCATATTGATGAGATTGTTGCAGATGACAAAGATTGCTTGATGTACGCATCTAAAAAATTCCATAGAGATTGGACCAAACTCTCAGAGATGGTGCTTTATGACAAATTGAACGAAATTGCTTATGTCATTTACAATGAAGGCGGTCCAGTTTTGATTGGGACTGACGAAGCTCATAAACTTGAAAATTGGACATTCAGGCAGTACAACAGACTAAAAGATGTCCTAGAAAATGGAGATCCTTCTATTGAAGGATAAGATCACAGGCTCTCTTAATTGAGAGCTTTTTTAATGTAAAGAGAGCAAAAGATGTCTAGAAGCTTTAAGAAAGTCATTGCATTTGGAAAGTCTACAAGAGGTAGACAAAATCGTTGTAAGACTTATGGTGACTATGCAGCTAAAAAAGCTCGTAAGGAGAACAGACCAATCATAAGACAGCATCATCGTCATTGTTTGCAGACTTTAGATGATTACGTAGACTATGTCTTAAATCATTTCTATATTGAGACGATTTTTAATGATATGTTTGATAGAAGAAGATGGTCTCAATATCAAAGATTCTTGAATAATAGAGAAGAGACACAAGACTTGGTTTTAGAATTTGCGACTATCTTGTGGAAAAAAGATAGAAGTAAGTAGAGAGTTAATTAAGAATATAACTATGGCAAGCATTTCAGAATTGTGGGGCGTAGCAAGAGAAGCTGCAGAGATGGCTTATTGTCCGTATTCAAAATTTCCAGTCGGTGCAGCAGTAGAAGGCGATGATGGTAACATTTACTATGGCTGCAATTTAGAGAATGGCTCTTATGGTCTTACTATATGTGCAGAAAGAAATGCAATAGCAAGTGCAATTGTGCATGGTTGCAAGCATATTTTGAAAGTAGTGATTGTTGCACCAAGAGGACATAACGTAGGACCATGTGGAGCTTGCAGATCTGTAATTGATGAATTTGCAGACGGTGATATTGTTGTAGCATTTGGAGAAGATCCAGAAAATCTTGTGATCACTAGCTCAAAGAAATTGTATAACAATTCATTTCCAATTGGAGGACTCTATGATTAAAGAAGTGAAAGACTTCGTAAAGTATCTTTCTGATAAGAAGCAAGATTACTCAACAGGCTCTCTTTCAAAGAAAAACTTCGGTTTTAAGTATGTAAAGTCTATTTCATTCCCTTACGGAAGAGAGATTCTTAATAAACTGAAATCTTGCGAAAAAGAGATTGAACTTGATGAGGAAGAACTCGACTACTTGAATGATATTGTGCCTGAGGATTTTTCAGACTATGTTCATTTCAGAGGGAAATTCTTTTTTGTAGACTACTCTACGGGCACTGTTTCAAAAGTCGAAAAATCGAGCATTGATGATGTGAAGATTTTTGACTTAAGCAGATTTTCTGAAGTAGAGACTTTGAAATCATCTATTAGAGCTGCACTAGACATTCTAGAAAGCTCTATTGACAGATATGATGAAGGCGTTATTTATGATGAGCTGAACTATTCTATCGAAAAAGAGAGAATGATTCCAAATGAGACTTATGATGGCTCTCTTTCAATCACAAGAAATCAGTCTAAAGCAATGAATGAGTGGCAAGCTGAGCATAACAAAAAGTATCATAAAAAAGGCTTTGGCTACAGAGGCGCATCTCCCACAAGTAATTTTGAAATTGTCATTGGTTCTAATAGCATTGGTACATACGCTGATTGCAGATGTACTAGCTGCTTAGAAGCTGCAGAAAATGCTAGAGAAGTTGGTGACAACAAAGCTTATGAAAAAATTAGAAAAAGAGCATCTTTTGAAGTATTCAACAATATGTAAGAGGAGAGAAGTCTTATGAGAATAGCAGCCATAAATGGCAATGACATTGTCGATGCGATTGACGGAATAGCAGTCTCTTTATGGACAGTTGGTTGTCCACATCATTGCAAGGGATGCCAAAATTCTGAGCTGTGGGACTATAATGCTGGCAAAGACTATGAAATTGATGATATTGTAGATAAGCTTGAGCATGCTATTAGTAAGTCACATATTTACAGAAGTCTGTCTATTCTTGGTGGAGAGCCTCTTTGTGAAGAAAACATTTATGATGTGAATGAAATCATAAAGCGAATAAGAGCTTCTCATCCAGACATTTTCATTTATGTATGGTCTGGCTACACTAAAGAACAGCTAGAAGAAAAGCCAGTCTTTCAGGAAATTCTAAGCAACATAAATTACTTTATTGACGGGCCTTATGTAGAGTCATTGAGAGATACTCGTTTGGTCCTTCGTGGAAGCTCAAATCAGAGAATTTGGGTCAAGAGCGATGATGGGTGGGGCCTTCTAAAAGAAAGAGACAGATTCGCATGTTAATATCTTTATATGGATAATTCTTTTATGCACCCGTCTACATACGATGACGGAAATATTGACATTTCGAAAGTAGATATTGCAGCACAGACACAAAATTTACGTAGGGAGCCTACAGAGACATCTCTGCCAAAAGGCTATATTGTGCTGCATAATGTGACTGGCGGCATGGCTGTTGTAAAAGCATCAGACATTTCAGTTTTCTTCAATGACAAAGTCAAAGACAACCCGCAGTCTTTCGTAAGTATTCTTCCAGAATCTGGAAAGTGGCAGCTTAGAGTAAAGGAGCCTTTGTCTGATGTTGTTGCTAAGATTGCTGAAGCTCTAGACGACGAGGCTTATGAGGAGTGAAGCTGAATTCTGTACTGTAATTGGACATTCTCTTGTAACTGGTTACAAAATCCCAGATGAATCAGGCTTTCAATTCGGCGCTAAAACAAGCATTCGATGCTTTGACGGCATTGGCATGCTTCCAGAAAATTACTTAGACAAGTCGAAAGATGATAGTCTTGTATTTATCCCATGGGAAGCAAAGCATCTTAAAGATATGAGTGCTTTCTCTCTTAAAAGAGTTGAAGTGCATCAGGATTACTACTTGTCTGAATACAGTAAAGCTAAGAGTGTCTATCCGCTTTTAATTGTCGGGGTCTCAGTAAGCAGAGGCGACAATAGAGCTTACATTTTTGACTATCGTAGAATCGGTCATCGACTATTTCAAGCAGAATTCTCTATTCATAAAAAGTTTCTAGAGAAGCTTCCATACAATCCTATCCATAAAGGAAAATTTAATTTCGACAACATTCTAACAGAAGAAGATTTTGTGAAAGTTTATGATGATAAAAACTTCTGGAAGAAAATTGAGGAGACTATAAATGTCAAGCAAAGCGAAAAAAATTCAGACGCATATAGAGACAACACACCCAATGAGTAAAGATGCTCGTAAAGTAGCAGAAGATATTGCAAGCAATCTTGTGACTATTGGAAACTGCTCTTGCGGAAATGCATTGATGATTGCTCTTGGCGATGAGCACCCGTTCAATTACTACTGTCTTAACTGCAATGCAATCGGCGATGTACGCATTCCGAATAGAAATCATAAATTCTTGAGAGTAGGGATTGAAGAAAATAAAGTGCTCAATTCACCTCTTGAACTTTTGAAGCATGCATACAAGTCGATGCAGAACAAAGACATTACTGATGAAATGATAAAGAACACTGCTATTGACAACGATCGAAATTGTTAATTTTTCTAATAGAGTCATTCATGACTTGAAGGAGATAAAAATGAATCTTACAGGTGAAAAATTTCGAGGAAAATGCGGAAAAGACTATCAGGAAAACTTGAACAAACCTGGCAAATACACCATCGAAGTCATTGACTATGATAATGAAGATGGCTTCACAAATGTTGAAGTTGATGTAAAAGCTGTCTGTCTCAGTGAAGAAGGCTCTGGCGAGCATACAATCATTGCTGAGTTCCTTGATGGCAAAAAGAAAGGTGAACTTCACATGATGTATTACAATGGCAATCAGGGCTGTTGGAAATATGGTCCAACTGGTTGGGACAAAGATGTTTCAACAGTATATCCGCAGCTCTTTGAAAAAACTGTCGAGTTTGACGAATAGCTTGAAAAATTTACAGAAACTTTATTATATTATTTAAGTCTTTCAGCTTTACTAATAAAGCTGAAAGACAAATATTCGGGCGTAACTTTTGGAATCGATTGGTACCAGAGTAGCCTACATATCATGCGTAGTGGTTAGTGTACCCTAAAAGCACCGTAAGAAACGACGCTAATGTTTCATATGCTAAAGTAGCGTAAGCTGATTAGCATCTAGAGACTACGAGAGCTCTAGCGGCTAGATGCAAAGATGTAGGTAGTAGCATTCTTAGTTGTCACATACCACCTTCTAGGAAATCGTAGATGCGGAGCGAGAGCATGTAACGATAACGACAAAACTTGGGCAGAAACCGGTAGCTATCCCGAATCGAAAACTAGCTTAAGCATGTATAGAAATATGTATGCAAAAAGGTAAGCAAGACCTGAGTTCGAATCTCAGTACGTCCACTTATACAAAATTTCAAAGTAGACAAAGCGGTGGTAAGTGCTTGGATTTTTGAAAATTTGCAGAAGTAGTTATTATATTATTTCTGTAAGGTTGAACCAAAGAACAACTTAAAAAATCTTGGTGGTGGGTGCGTAGCTCTTTGCTACCTATTGGCTTAGAGAGGTCAAATGCTCTAGCTGATAAAGGTAATCCGGAAACCTTTAACCGGTGATGTGATGGTGGACACTTAAAACACTCGACCTGGCTGGTGATACAGCAAGTATAAGAGACTATTATGCCTTTAGCTGAAGTTCTCTTATATGGGAGAAAAGCCCTGAGTTTCCTAATAGAGCTCTAGAGTTGGACTTTGTAGACCAAGAGATCCTATTCTTAGAAATAGGGGATGCAACGGCAAAGTTAAAAACAACGCGAAACAACAAGTTTGTTAGCGGCTCCAGTTTCAAACGTGGGAACATCTGCATTCTGAGAATTGACTCAGACACATTAGTATAGGCTTAAGATGATGCAGCATCTGAAAGCCATATTTATCCTGAATAGTTTTTCCTGGCTTTTCCGCAAAAACCAGGTGGTGGAAGTTTGCATTGATTTTTGTTGAAACCGATGCATCCCTTTATTCTGAGTAGAAATACTCGGTGAGAGTTCCTCATGGATAGGGAACCGGATAATCACATGCCGGCGCTGGCGGATTCAACCTCCGCAACTCTTAGAACTGTATGTCATACAGTGTATAATCCATCCTTTTAGCTGGGGACGCGGCCTTATTTTTCCGTTCCCAGCTTTTTTCTTTTAAAGACTAAATTTTTTAGTTCATTTGCAATGAAAATCAATGCATGTCATTATTATATTATTATAGCATTAAAATGATAGGGAATGTCAATATTTGCAAAGGATTGCAAAGCAAAAAGGAAGAATTATGAAAAAAGTTGAAGTAGTGATGGTTGCAGCTTGTGTAGCAATTTGGCTTGGTGTTGTAGCAGTTTCTGTTGCAGCTGCAAAAGTTTGTAGTAGAGAACCTGTAGTAGTTGAAAAGCCTGAAATTACTGTAAAATTTGAATCTGGTGTAGAACTTGTTATTGAGAGAAAAGAAGACTCATACGACTATTCTCTTGCTCTTATGACTTTTTCTGCTATGAAGAAAGCTGAGCTAGACATGGACTGGAATGATGCCCTCTATGTTTCTGAGACAATTACAAGGAAAGCTAAAGAAGCTGGATTAGATCCTCGAGATGCTCTTATTTTATGTCATGTAGAATCAGACTTTAAGTATGATGCAAACAACAAACGCGGTGGTGCAGTAGGGCTTTGTCAAATTACTAAACCTTGTCTAAAAGAGTACAATGATTGGACTGGAAACTCCTACACTATGAATGATATGTGGGAAATTGACAAGAATCTTACTGTAGGCTTTTGGTATATGAAGCATCTTATGACAGTCTACGCAAAGCGTGGATATCCTATTCATACAATTAGAGATGCATATATAGCCTACAATGTAGGCCCATCTTATTACAAAAATGCAAAGAATAGAGAAATGCTTGAAGCAGGAAAGCACTACAACAAATACACTAAGCGTTGGGAAGTCTACAATGCAAACAAGCGTTTTGATAGAATTGCGCAGAGCTATTCTTTCGAAGCATTAGATTATAGCTTTATGTAGAGAAAATTGATAGCTAAGCCCCACTAATTTTTATTATGTGGAGCTTTTTTTCATCACATCCTCTTACGTTCATAGCTGCAGTTGCAATTCTTGCAGCAGTAGTGGGTGTTCTAATGTATCTTCTTGCAAAAAGAAAGGGATCAGTTTCAATAGGAAAATTGTCTTTTGACTTTAATGATAAAGAATCTGTAAAAGAAACAGCTTCAAAAAACACTGAGCAAAAGCAAGCTGAAGAACTTCGGAAAAGATGGGAAGACTACATTCGTCATACTTTAGGAAAACAATTTGATCAAGTGACGCCTTTCATGCACAGTCTTAGACCTGTCTTTAATCGTCTTGTCTTTTCTATACTTGATGATGCAGTAGCAGAGAGTCTCGGAATTAGACGAGAAGAAAGGAAGTTTGTCGAGAAAAAGCCTGCTGATAAGATCTCAGGCGGGTACTATGAAGTGGAAGAAGTTACTACATATCACTCTGAGCCAAGAACTAGAATTTTCTCAAGTCTTGTAGAAAGCACTGTAGATTCTCTCATGGGATCTCTTGAAAGAGAAGTCTACAATATGCTTATAAGCAATCATATTGGCAAGACAAGTGACGAAGTCAAAAACTACATAAACATGAAAAGTGAGAACATCATTGGAACTGTGAGAAACTGCTTATGTGATGCCTATAACAATCTCAGCAATAACAATCTTTTTGACACTCACAAATACTGGTCTGAGGCTGGTATAGAATATCCTGAAGACTGGATTCAAGACAAGATTTATCGACTTTTTGTATTATGCATGCAAGTCCGCTACAAAGACTTCGTCAGCTAATGCATTCTCTACGTCTTCAATAAGCATTGGCTCGCCCCAAATAAATCCCTGTATCTCATCACAGTCCATAAGTCTTAAATGACTTAATTGTTCATCAGATTCTACGCCCTCTGCAATAACATCACATCCAAGCTCATGAGCTGTGTTTATCAAGAATCTCACTGAGCGTAAATCTTCTTTCATTTGCAGTATAAAAGACTTGTCAAGCTTTACAGAGTCTGGCTTTATGTCTAGCAAGTACTTGAAAGAAGAGTATCCGACACCAAAATCATCAAGAGAAATTTTTACTCCATAAGCTCTCAATCGTTTTATTCTGATTGCACTGCTTTTAAGGTCTTTGATTGCTTTTGTCTCTGTTATCTCTATTTTAAGATTTTTTGCAGGATATTGTTTCTCTGTAAGAAATCTAAAGATGTCTGTGTCAAATGTTTCAGAAGACACATGCTCGCCAGACATATTTACAGAAATTCGTAGCTCAGGGTAACTTTGTACAAGTCTTTTTGTCTCAACAAGAACTTTCTCCAAAACTGCATTATCAAGCTGTTCTATAAGACCATTATTTTCAATGTATTTTATAGCATCTTCAGTATCAAAACTTCCAATCCGTAGAAGAGCTTCAAAGCCAACAAGTTTCTTTGTTTTCGTATCAAATTGAGGCTGATACATCATTCTAAAAGATGCGTCATTCAGACATTCTATGACTTTAAGCTCTTTCTCAAATGTCTCATTTACTTTTCTTATAAGGTCTTCATTGCAGTAAGTAAATCTATTCTTTCCACTGTTCTTAGCTACATACATTGTAGAGTCAGCATATCGCAAAAGATCGTCTCCATTGTCTGCATTGCCAGGAAAAGCAGCAATGCCTATAGAAGACGTTATGTATGAGAATTGACCTGAAAGCTTTTTCATTGACTGTATAAGCATTTCTGCGTAAGCTCTTGATTGAGTAGAGGTGCCCTTGTAAATTATTGCAAATTCATCTCCGCCAAGACGATAGACATAAGCTTTTCTGTCAAGAGAGTCCCACATCTCAGAGACTTTTTGAAGCAACATATCTCCAGCTTTATGACCTCTCAAGTCATTAAGTTGCTTAAAGTTGTCAAGATCACACATATATAGAAAGAATGGCTTGCCTACTTGGACTGCTTCTTCTAAGTCTCGATTAAAGCTAGCTCGATTTAGTAGTCCTGTCAGTTCGTCTCTTTGAGTAAGATACGATCTAGATCTTGCTTTAGACTTACAGTAAATTATTTGAGAAATATTGCAAAATAAGCTAATCACTGCTATTGTTGAAATGACTGCTATAAGAATCATGTAAGAATACCTTTGTATCTTGATGTGTACTGACTGACTCTCTCAAGAGGATCATACGTAGCTTTTATGTCTTGCTTAATTGATTTAAGAATTAGCTCAATTTCAGAAACGTCTCTTTTTCGTTTTTCTACATCACAATCGCCTGGCGTACAAGAAGATAGCTCCTTTATAGAGTCTTCAAGAGATGTTATGTCCACTGCAAATCTGTCTGCAAAGCATAAAATGTCTTTATGAGATTTACTGATGTCTGAAAGCACATACTGAGCTGTTGCCATAAACTCATTCATAGCAAGCTGTATCTCGCCGATGTCAGTTTTTCTGTAGTCTTTACTGTTTATTCTTTTTGAGAGATCATAAGAGCCCTCAGTTAAGTCTTTCATTTGCTCTGCAAGTGATTTCAAAGGCTTGAACTCATATCTGAAAATGACACTTACAATCAATAGAGCAATTGACAATAAAGAAAATGCTACAATGAAAGTCTTAATAACTGCATGCCATGCTTGAGCAGTAATTGTTTTTGCAGGCGTCAATACAGCAAGAGTAAAACTTGTCTTAGAGAAAAGACCAATAGTGATAAAGTAATCTATATTTTTGTATCTAAGCTTTCCAGTTATAGAAGTTTTCTTTCCAGTCTTTTCGTTCAACTCATAAGGGTGCTTTATGTACTCTGCAATCTCAGGGTCCATTGCACCTCCCTCAAAGATATTCTCAAAAAATTGTCCTCTTTCAGGCTGACATACCAATGTTCCTTGAGTGTTCATAACAATGGTTATGCCTATTGGAGATGACCATGATGTCCCTCTCATTTTATCTACAAATCTTTGAAGGTATTTATCAACTCTGACTCTTCCAATGTAGCAGCCTTTAGTATAGCCATCTTTATCAAAAACATCAGGCTCTTTGCAAACACAGTACAGATTTGTGTCTACAAGATCTGAGTACATCTGCAATGCTTTTTTCTTTTGTCTTTGATTAACAAGTGCTTTATAGTAGGAATAGCTTGTGCCGTCTCTTGCTGTGCCATCTTCGAAATACTCAATGCCAGTCTTGTAGTCAAGATATGAGATTGATTCAAATTCTTTGTATTTTTTGCTTTTCTGAATCTTTAGTCTAGCCTGTATGACATTTGGATCTGATTCTGCAACAAGAGCATCATCAAACTTTGTGTAGCATCTCATTTGCTGCATTAAGACTGAGTTCACATTTGCAATTGAATACAAAACTTCACTGAGAAACTCTGACGAAAGACTTGCATATCTTCTTTGATTCTCTTTTAGTGTGTCAATACCAAAAAATACTGCTTGAGAAAGCACTACAAATAAGAAGATTGTGATAATCTTTTTCAAAAGAGATGCATGTAAGCTTTTAAATTTGCGGTCTACCATAATAAAATAATTAGTTTTGGTGCTAAACTAATTATTTGTTATGAAAAAAGTCATTTTGTCTAGCTATTTTGACGATGAGTATCTAACAAAATCTTACATTGAAGATGCTCTTAAGTACGAATTCGATGAACTCATTTTCATTGTAAAAGGTGATGAACTTCAGAAGCGAAAATCTGGCAAATTTGCATCAGATGCTATTTCAAATATTATGATGCATGTAAAGTTCCCAGTGAAGATAGTAATCAACAATGACTCTACAGATTCCAGAGTTCTCTTTAGCATAAGAAGCAAATCTAAAAATGATGAACTTATTCTTCTCAAAGAAGCTATGTCTTATGAAATCTCAGAAGATGAGAAAGAGTCTTTGATTGCAAATAGCGTGCAGCTTGCATTTAGATGCAAAAATGTAGACTTAGAAAAGGTATTCAATGTTGCATAAAAATAGCCGCTCTTAGCGAGCGGCTTTTACTTTTACTTTGCGTCAGATTGTGCAGCTTCTTGATGCTGCAATGCTTTTTCTGTAGCTCTTAGACGATTTCTCTCTTCAATGTAAGCTGTCGCTTTTTCAGCTGCTCCATTATTAGGCTTAATTCCAAACTCTTCTTTAAGAATCTTATTATTCTCAACCTGCTCATCAGTAAACATCTTATCATAAATGACTGTTACTTTTCGAATGTAAAGAACAGACATTGATGAGTACGAATTGAATCCGCTGGGTGCATTTGTCTTAATCTTAAAGCCTTCAAGATACAACCCATCTGCACTTGAACCAAGCACTGGTGATGCAATAACATCTCTGTTATCAGGGTCTTCTACATAACTAGGGTTATCAAAGACTAGCTCAAAATCTTCCATTGAATGAATCTTATTAAAGTCTTGAGGCATCAATATCTCTTTAACAGGACCTGTAGGTGAAGTTCTGTACATCAAGATAATCTCATCATAAGGTCTGTTTGTAGTAGCTTCTACTTTAATCGACTTAATATACTTGACATTGTAAATGAAGCCAGTTCCCAGTCCATCGTCTTTTTCATTCAAAAATGACGGGTATGCTACAAGTACTTTATAAGAAGTAGAGCAATTCTCAGGGACGTCCTTTGCCATGAAACGAATTCCGCGGTCTGTAGGCTCAAGAATTGTAAAAGAATCTTTTTTGAAATAGCCAGAATCAGACTTCATTTCAAAATTTGAGATCCAATCGTATCCGTTCAAGTCCGACTTTGCAGTAGCATCAAAAAGAACTTTCTCGTCTGCAAAAATGCTGCCGCAAAGAACAAGCATTGCGACAACAACTCCAATAATTTTCTTAATCATTGTTTCTCCTCGTGTCTATTTGAGACACTTCTGTAATTTTCGACATCCAGATAATAATATTAACAAAAAAGCTATCTCAAACTCTCAAAATAAGAGTAAAAGATAGCTTGCAATGTTACTTTTTACTTATGAGAAGACTTAAAACTAGTCTTGCATGCGTTCTGCATTATTGTCAAGAAACTCTTCAATCTCTTCATTGATTGCTTCTGCTGTGACTTCATCAAAGATGTCTCCAACCATACTGTCATGATCGCCATCATGCTCATTGACGCTAATGAAGTAGCCATCTTCTACTTTCGAAATAGAGACTTCTACATCTTTGAAGGCTGGAACAATCTCATCAAGTTTTACAATGATTGAGTCATCTTCACTTGTGTAAATGCCTGAGTATGCGTAGTCTACATCTTCCATGACATCAGCTACAAAGCCAGACATATCTGTCCACAAACTTTCATTGAGCTTTTTCTTAGACTCATCAAGTTTCTTTGAAGACTTCTTTGATTCAAAGAGAATGTCACTTGGCTGATCGTAGTCAAGAACATCACTGTAATCAAGAACACTTTCGTCCACTTCTGGGACATCAATCTCTTCGTCAACACAGAAACCGTCTCCACCGTAGACAAAAACTACTGTGTCGCCATCTTCATCTCTTACTGCTACAGCATCTTCATCTTCGTCTGCGTAGCCTTCAGAAATAGCATCTTTCATTGCACCAGTGTAGTCATATCTTAAAAGAGAACCAGCTGGTCCCTTTTTTATGACTTCGCCAGTGAGTCCATTGTAGTCTTCACCAATATCACCAATCTTTACATCTGCGAAAGATTTCATTTTAGCCATTATAGAAATATCTCCTCTATTAAGAATTAGTTAGAGAATTGAACATACTTTTCATTCACAAGTTGTCTCTCCAAAACTCCAAAATATGCCCCAAAGTATTTTTGCCAAGAATGTTCTTACATTTAGGACAAATACAGTCACCCCAGTAATTATCATGCCAGTAATTATGCTCAATAATTGGCCCTTTAACTTCTTTTAGTTTACTTAATAGCTGGGGATTATTCATGAATTTGATTTTGACTAAGTCGAACATAACTCTGTCTTTTACTTCATCCCAATCTGAACGAACTTCAACTTTTCTTCCGAGTCGTTTTGCCTTAACAGGCGTTATGTTCTCAAATTCTTTTGCTCTTTTTGGACATTTCTGAGCTTGAAAAGCATTCTCAGTCGAAGGATATAGTCTATCAGCATAAGTCACTGGAGTAGGATAAAAATTACTTAGAAAATCATATTCTTCACGAAATAGCATTTATTTGTCTCTTTTTGAGGACTTTATACAAAAGGGAGATCAAACGATCTCCCTCTACAATTTTTTACTTTAAGCTATCTGATAGAAACCCACCCTTGAAACTATCAGCTACCGAAGTAAGGCCAAAACATTCTGTGACTGAGAATTAGCCTGGGCAAGAATTGCTATTGAAGCCTGCTGAAGAATTGCATTCTTTGTATATTCGACCATTTCTTGAGCTGCATCAGAGTCTCGTACAACTGACTCAGATGCTGTAAGATTCTCTGCTGCTACGTCAAGGCCTTTTTGAGCAGTTTCCATACGATTCTGAACTGCACCAAGGTCTGCACGCTGTTTATTGACTGTCTTCAATGCTTCATCGATTGTAGAGATAGTCTTATTTGCTTCGTCAGCATTTGCTACAGAAACAAGATTTCCTGCTGAGCCATCCTGAGTCTCTCCGTGAAGGCCTAAAGCGTCTGCAGTTGCAGCTGAAATGTTTATTCCGATGTTTTGGTCGACATTTGCTCCGATCTGGAATGTCATTTTCTCTCCATTACCTTCAGCGTCAGCTGCAAAACGTCCAGTGAGCATATTGAAACCATTGAATTGAGCGCTTGAGGCAATACGATCAACTTCTGCGACGAGCTGTGAGACTTCTACCTGAATCTGCATACGATCTTCTTCACTGTAAAGACCATTGCTCGACTGAACAGCAAGCTCACGAATTCGCTGCAAGATATCTGATGTTTCCTGGAGGAATCCTTCTGTCGTCTGAATGAAGCTTACGCCATTCTGAACATTTTTGCTTGCCTGATGCAGACCTCGAATCTGCGAACGCATTTTTTCAGAGATGGAAAGACCAGCTGCATCATCACCAGCTTTATTGATCTTCTGTCCACTTGAAAGTTTTTCCATTGAGCTTTTCAATGCAGCAGTATTAAGTCCTTCCTGTCTTGCTGCAAAAATTGAACTCATGTTGTGATTTATCACCATAAAGTTTTTCCTTCCTTGGATTTTTAGAGAGGCTCCGTCCTCTATAGATTTTGTGTACTTTTTAAATTAACTTTATGTTATGATCTTGTATTATTAGTACTTTTAGATGTGTCTACTATCACATCTTTTACTTTTCCAGATTCTTTGATAATAAAACCATTGTCTAATTCAATGTAGCTTCCATTCTTTAGCTCAATATGGTCTGAGTCTTTTATTTCTGTACCAACTGACACTGGAATTGTTGTGTTGAGTTTTGCTCTTCCTGTTCTAGAGCCATTAGCGCCATACACGCATATCACTGTATAAGTCTGTGCAAATAACATAGCACTAAAAAGAAAAGTCACAATAGCAAGTGATAATTTTTTCATAAGCAATTGTCTCCTTTTAGCTTAGACTAATAAGTCAATAAGTCCCTGTGAGACTCGATCATCAATTTCAATCTTCTTTTCTTTTTTCTTTTCTGATTCTTTTTGCTTGTCTGCTTTTCTATGTTCTTTAAGCCACTTAAACAGAGGGCTTGCTCTGAATCGAAATCTTGTTTTGATTGAGTAGTCCATAAGCAAATGCTCCTCTTAATTAGAATTTAGTTGGCAAAGAACACTACGCTGAGCATTTAAGACGATTTCTCACTTCAAGAAGAGCTCTGCTCAAGATTCTTTCTGTAGTGTAGTCATTAGAGAACTTCTCTAGAAAGAGCCGTTTTGCATGCCTTGATCGAGGGTGTCTCAACCACAAAACAAAATACAATCTAAACAAAACCATGAGACGATCATTGAACTTAACTGCTTCATCAAGCTCGTCAAGAACTTCTTTAAAAGTCTCAAATGCACATTCAAAAGATTTGATTTCTTTATTCTGCTGATACATCAAAGACTCAGAGTTCAGTATGTCTTCTACTTTTGTGCAAGAGTCGTTGATAGTTGCATCAAGAGATATGCTTCTTTCAAGAGGATCATTTTTGCCTCTGTACAATGCTTCAATGACTTTTTTGTCCATCATACCAGCAAAAGATGCGCCTACTTCAAAGTCTTTTCGTGTCTTGTACTGATTCATAAAAGAAATTGTAGCTTCAGAAGCAAATGCATCAATCTCTTCAGGAGCGAAGCCTTTTTTATTTTTCAATCGTTTCTTGATAAGAGATGCCATGTAAGACTGACAAATCTCATACATTCTTTTCCAAGCAGACTGAGAACGAGTTGTCAAGTATTCTTTCTGCATCATAAGAAGCTCTTGCTCTGTCTCAGGCTTTTCTTCTAAAGAACCGTACCACAGGGAATAAAATTCTTCACCATTTTTAAAATCCGAGTCTATAAATGCTGATTCATCGACGTAATGCGTAATATCAAAATCTGTCATAAATATAATATTAACACAAGAAACAGAAAAAGCCCAGAGACAATTCTCTGAGCTTAATCAAAGCAATAAGGACCTGTTCTTTTTCTGTCTTCTCTCCAAATGAGAGAATAAAGTGGCATATTGGTAAAAGAATAACCGTTATTTGGCTTCCATGCTCTCCGTTTCTAGTGCCACAGACTTTGAGCTTTAAGAATGAGGAACTTCCTCATGTTGCCACGTAGACTTCAAACTTGCTCGCTATACGCTTTTCACGTACTACTCTAAAAACAACGGTACCTAGTAGTATCTAAGCGACTCCAAAGACTTTCTATACCTAATTGTTTTTCACTAGAAAGTCTTTTACATTAAGTTATGACTTAGACTTGGTGGCCCATTATAAAAATAAGCGACCGAGGATTTGCACCTCTACTTTTTACTAGCGTTTTTCGCAATAGTTACGATTTAAGGTCTTCACGCCACCTTAAAATTGCCGACGGATATTTTAGAACTTTTCCTTGTTCAATTGCTTAGGTTTTGATTCTCTAAGCCGAATAGTCGAGTGCCAGAAGCACTCCCGACCGCCAAGTTATTTTACGATAATAACTAAAACGTTAGTGGGGAGCCACGGAGTCGAACACGCATAGCTCTTATTTAATACGCGTAACTAAACTTCATTATGCTATTAGGCCTTCAACATGCATAAAACGAGCAACTAGTTCACTTCTAGCCGCAACTTGCCGATAGTTGCCAGACACCCCGAAAAGTAAATCGCAGCTTTATAAGAAGTGTCTTACTGTTAGATTGTCTTCAAAAAAAGCTACTTGTAGAACTGGACTTTACCAACTTATGTTTTGTCCAACTACCATAGAACAGCCAACAGGCAATTGACGCTAGAGGTACTTGAAACCCCAACCTACGGATTAGAAGTCCGTTGTTCTATCCAGTTGAACTATAGCGCCAGATAATAAAAAGTGAAGGCTGAGAATATTGACCTTCACATTAAGTGCATTTTTCGTCGTTTCCAACTATATCCACACATTCATTTCTGAATGTAGCACTCATAGAGGCTCTTGCGAGCTAAAAACTACGGCCAAACTTATAATTTCATTTTTCCTCCCTTGCGACTTGCGGTCTACAGAGCTTGCGGGCTCTTACAAGTTGAGTACTTCAATCCATTCTCAATTTTCCTTGCGGTACTCATTGAGTCAACATATTTCAGTTGAGTAACTCTATTGTCATTTAGTCGTGACCGACACTTTTGCTTGTATAGAATGTTGGGTTTGAACCAACTACACATTGTTTAACATACAACTGCTCTGCCGAATGAGCTAATTCCAAAAATTCGTTGAGATACCTTAAAAGACGAGGTCGGTCTTTGTCCCTTGCCAACTTTTGGCTGGTTTAGGAAACGTCGCCTTTCTTCTTTCGACAGCTACGTCTAATCAATCTACACATTTTGCCATCTGCATCTTTCTCGCAGATAACTACTTTTATCGACATCATCTCATTCAGAATTTTGCATGTTCTTACTAGATGAAGCTTACATCTTCTGTCAGCATTACTGCTCAAGGGTGTTTCTCAACCACCCGTTACAACTGTCAATCTCAGCACTTGCCGTCAATCGACGCCATCATAACTTAGATGATAAGGTTTTCTCACAGAGAGCTTTAAGGGCTCCGCACAACCATTACGAATTGCACTTTCACGGCTTATGAATTCACCGCTTATCTTAACGACCGGAAACCAGCCGTATTGTAAGATTAACTCTTACAAATATCACTCACGTAAGGACTTGAACCTTCAAAAAGAGCTTATTGTAGTTGAGCTATTTCACTCCGTAATGTCTCAACCTTATTCACTCCCGCCCCTTGAGAGGAGCCCAGTGTCGCCCATAACTGTATATCCGTGGCTTTCTCATTTCTGCAAGTATTCATGACTACTGCATTTCCAAGAAGATGTCGACTTCTTCTTGAGTGAAACAATATCTGCAAAGAAGGGACTTGAACCCTTAACCCACTGCACAGAGCAGCTGCTCTCCCAATTGGCATACAATGCATTCATTCATTCAAACTACAGTATAGCGCTATTTTTGAACTGCAGTGAACTACTCTCAAGAGTTTGCAACCTCTCAATTTCACAGAAGGTTGGAATCGAACCAACACTCATTTTTCAAGCGGCAACTTGAAATTTTTGTCCTGCCGGACCGCTTTTCGATACTTTATAGGAATTGCCGTTCCACAATTTCTCTAGGCAGCTTCTGCATAAAAGTATCGGGCTGGATGGATTTGAACCACCTCATTCTTATCTCCATAAGCTCGGTTATTAGCTAGCACTTACTTCGCAGTGGAGTTGGTTGCGCATACCAAAAAGAACCACTCACCCATAGAATGGACCGCTTACCATACGATTTACAACCCGTATTGAACTGCTTTATTGAAGCAGCTTGTAAATGTAATATAATATATATTAACTGAAATTTTTCAATTTTCTAAAAATTTTTCATTTTTTTTATGTAAAAAGGGAGACATTCTAGATTGCCACCGTTCAGCAATATCATTAAGCCGCTCAGCATCTGTTAGAGCTCCCTGGCTAGAATGTCTCCCTCAATAAAGATGAAAAATGCCCGATGTAGTAACGCTACTCAAGAGTACTCGTGGTGCACATACTCAGCTCGCAAGGTCTAGGCTCTCACTTAAGATTGAGCAGGATTATGGCTTCTACAAGTCTCTTCTTTCTCCTGCTCGCCTTTACTGGTCGGTACTTCATCACCTAGGACTCGATGAAGCAGGCCGTGCCTTGGGGGTCCACCAGAAGCGAAACTATCCACTTAACTGGTGTCTTATTCAGAACTACCCGCATAAATTTTCCTTGGTTTTCGTGTCTCCTGCAATCGCCCGTTACTCTGAAATGCAAGCCAGGCCGGAACATGCCTTATTTTAAGATATTAACCTAGAATTCTAGATATAAGCGTCTTTTTGCCATTTCTGCTATCACTTCAAGAGTTTCTGAATCTAATTCTTCATTATAGAGAGAGCAATTATACTTCATCATGATAAGCATGCTACCGCCGAATGTTCCTAGAGCTTCTACTACTTCAAGACAAAAGATCAGTGGGACAGAAACTTTCGGATCTATCATCACTCTTACAAGCAAATCGCCGGGAAGAAGCTGAGCAGACTGAGGTGCAACAATAGAGTACTCTTCATGCTTCTCATCATCAGCAGCTTTTGGCAAAGACGTCACAGTGTATCTGTCAAGCTTATGGTCTTTCATTACACTTCTAACAGGTACATCTTTCATAGGAGGGAATATGATATGCACAATGTCAGCATTTTCAATTATTCTATCCTGATAGTCTCCCTCATCGTCTGCTTTAAGACGAAGACGAATACAATCAGTCGGATTGCCTTCATGAGCAATATTGTTGTCGATAAGCTTTCTTTTTATCTGATCATGCTTCATTTGAAGTCTTGCTTGCCAGCTTCTAGAATTTCCGTATGCTTCCATTGTAAATTATTTAGTAGAATAAAGAGCTTTTCCCTACTTGTTACCTATGGTTAACAACTGTTACTATATGTTTACCAATTCGTCAACTATTAATGGGGACGCTCAGATATAGAAGGGGGATTAGCTGCTATTAATTTTTTTATTAATTTAAATTTCTATTAATTAATTTAAAGAATCTTTTTAATATGAGAGACTCTTTCGAATTCGTCAACTATTAATGGGGCTCCAGCGCATAATGTATATAAAGGGTTGGAGAGAGCTGATTGCTATATTTTTTTCTATTAATTAATTATTAATTTAGAAAATTTTTTATTTTTTTTGAAAAAATTGCAACACTTAGTCATTTTCAAGTTAATATACTAATATCTATATTACATAATCCTTACAGCTACTCTTATTTAAGAGCAAGATGTTTAACAATAGGGGCATTGAAACAACCAAATTGACGCAAAGGGAGATTGAAGCAATTCAACCGTGGAACTTTGAAGCTTGCACTGGGAAGGCAAGTAGTTTCAAAATTTTTTGATTTTAGGTATCAGGATATGGAAAGAGCTGTTAGCTTCACATTCACAAGATTCTCAAATACGGTTACTGAGCCACAATATAATACTACTATTGTGTACACAGATTACCCTGAAAATTGGGAAGATTTATCCTGAAATCTAGCAAAGCTATTCGGAGAGATTGAATGCTAGATTTCTTAATTGGAATCTAGCATTTTTTTTTTAGTTCTTTGCTTAAAAAATTGAAAAAAGTAGAAATTGCTTATTATATTACTTAAGCGATTTTGCTAATATGGAACTATAGAGTAACTGGTCAGTTCACCGCCCTTTCAAGGCAGTAGTTCGAGTTCAAGTCTCGATAGTTCTAGCTGAAGTTATCAGTAGACAAAATGGGAACTGTTTGGCTTATGCAAGAGCCACTGAAGATGTCCGGAAGGATAAGCGCCAATCATACAAAGGGCGTAAAAATCTTGCAAGCCCAATCTGCTTTAAGAATGGCGTTATAGGCTTAAAGTCAGAAAGGCGGTTCTAAGGGGTTGCTGGTCAGAAGCCTCTTATCTATTGGCAATTTATAGATATATGGCTAGCCACCAAAATTGCAATTCTTTACTCGGAAGTAAAGAGTAATTGGTATCTCCCCAGACTTTGATTCTGGTGACACATATTAGTGTCGTGCAGGTTCGAATCCCGCCTTCCGAACTATAAATTTTTACGGTGACTGGGTCAGTGGTTGATCACTCGGCTTGGGACCGAGACCAGGGCGGATCGTAACCGTCGTCACCGAAATATTATTTTTAGGGTCAGTACAGAGAATCGGCAAACTCGGCGGTCTGTAAAACCGTTCCCTTTAGGGGTAGTAGGGTCGGCACCTACCTGGCTCAAGTAGCGAAGGTTGAAAGATTATACGCCGCGCAGAGATGCGGGGAGCGGAAATCTAAGAATCAGTAGTTTCTTTTTGTATGCATACAAATTGAGATGAAAGGTCTTTTTGAATATGCCTATGTAGCTTAGTTGGTCTAAAGCACCCGCTCTGTAAGCGGGAGATCGAAGGTTCGAATCCGTTCCATGGGCTTATAAGTTAAGTTGTGGGTTCAAGTCCCACAGGTTTAGCTACATTACCTTTTGTCTTTCGGATGAAAGGTTGGCCTCTACGAAAGAAGGGGCTGGAAAACAACTTTTGTTCTGTTGTAAGTGTTAATAATGCTTGTAAGGAGATTGAGAGTAACTGCAGCAATGCTTGAAAATCGCCTTCTTGAAAACAGAAATCTTTTTTGGAGTGTTAGCTCAGCTGGCTAGAGCAGACGGCCGTTAACCGTCAGGTCGCAGGTTCGAATCCTGCACACTCCGCTACTCTCAGCGAATGACGTCTAGTGTCTGAGAGCGAGAAGGAAAACTTCATAACCCTGCATGTTTGAGCGACAAGTGTTGACATGAAAGACTGTCACGGTTAATAAAAGGAGTTCGAGGTATTGTGTGTCTCACAGTCGTCATCTAAAGCTTTGACGCATAAATCACACATAAAGCTTTAACTTTTGTCTGTGTTTTTTGATAGTGTAGCCTACCTACGTTACGGTATTTTAATCCGGAAAGGCGAAAGCAGACTAGAGAAATTTAGAATTGTGCGTAAGGTTTTCACTTGAAACTTAAAGAAAGCAACGCTCAACTTTTATCAGGATGTAGCTCAGCAGGTTAGAGCGCTTGGCCTGGGACCAAGGGGTCGGAAGTTCAATTCTTCTCATCCTGACTTTTATGCTGTAGTCGCATAGCGGTTGATTGCGCCGGATTTGTAATCCGGAGGTGTAAAAGCCCACGGGAGTTCGAATCTCTCCTACAGCTAAATTTTCTAGGTTTTGGCCGCTGCCGCGGGGAGGCAGAGTTGGTAAACCGAGGGAAAGTAGGATTGTTGGTTTAGCGCTGAACTTTCAAAACGAAATTCCGCTGAGAGACATAGACTGATTGGCAATCGCGAGCTGATTTGAAGATGTCTGATAGGGAAACTTTTTATGGGGCTATAGATCAGTGGTAGCATCGCCTCCCTTTCAAGGAGGAGACCCAGGTTCAACTCCTGGTAGCCCTATAGAAAAAATCGAGCCCAGGAACTTGTAATGGGCTAAAAGGCAAGCTGTTTATGACAGTAAGCTGAAAGAGTGTGAGAGTGGCCTTGTGCAAGTAGGCAAAGTGTAACACTTGGAAAAAGTTTAGCGGTTTCTTTTTCATTTTTGGTTCCATGGTGTAATTGGTTAACACGCTACCCTCTCAAGGTAGAGAGTCTCAGTTCGATCCTGTGTGGAACTAAAAGCAGAGCTATTCGTACAGATGTTGAGAGACTTTCTGCATAGTTCTGTGAGTTTTGGGGCTATAGTGAAGGTGGTTATCACGGAGCACTGTCACTGCTCAGATCGCGGGTTCAAGTCCCGCTAGTCCCGGAGTTTCTCTTGAGCTTAGCACTAGGAAAGAGAAATCAGTTGGTACAAGCTAAGGTACACGAACTGAAGGTTGAGTAGAACGAGTAAACTTCGTCCTCATAACTACTCTCATGCTGGTTACCTGCTATTAATGTCTGCAGAGCTGAATAAGCCGAGAACGAGACCAAAAGACCAGCAAATTTTTTTTCAATTGAATAATGAGCTATAGTTTAGCTGGAAGAATGCTGGCTGAAAAAGCTGGAGGCGTAAGTTCGGGTCTTACTAGCTCATTTATAGTGAGTTGTTGCATAAATGGCGCCTTTTGTGTAACAGCTTGCTTGTCGCTTGGTTCCATTCTAGCCGACTAGAGAAAAAGAAAGAACCGACTGGTTGTTCGTGAAGCTAACCTGGCAGTGCTGTCCATAAAGCATAAGCTTTTGTTCGAGCTTGCGTATACGCAAAGTACGACTCTGGTACAGAACATTCTTTATAGGTAGTTGGTGTAATGGCTAGCATAGCGAACTCCAAATTCGCAAGATACCTGTTCGAGTCGGGTACTACCTGATAGAAGATCTTGAAGAAGTTGCAAAAAAGTAATTTTGTGAAAAACTCTGGAATTCTTTATTATATTACTTATGTAATCAATCAAAAGGATGGTTTTTTACATGATTAGATATGGAGTTGCTAAAACATCATTTAATTCTTCAAGAATTACTTGGGAAGACTATAAAGCTTGGGAATATGCATACATGATGACTGAAGGTCTTGGCGTAGGGACTTTCATTGCAGACGAGCTTTTTGATACAAAAGAAGAAGCAAAGAGCCATTCTTATGATGTTCGTGAATGGGACCGATATGAGCTTGAGCATCGTCGCTCTGGTTATAGCTCATATAAGCATCGTATTTGGGTGCATGAGTTCATTACTAAAAGTGGTAGTGATGAAGCTTATCTCCCTACAGTAGGAGAAATTCGAAAGGGCCTTGAGTACATTAAAGAAAATCTCAAGTCTGAAGAGTTTGACCGTGACTGGGTAGATTGGATGGTTGCTCATGAAGGTATGACACCAGCTGAAATTCGCCAGGAATTGATCGACAACTACATGAAAGACTAAAAAGTAGTTGTTAATTTTATAAAAAGCATCGCGGCACATCGGGCAGCCATAAAGCTTTAGCGCAGCCAATTTTTCGCCGCATTGCAAATAACCCTTGTGGTTGAGGCATTATGTAGAGGTGGATTGAGAATGTGCCTTGTAAAAACTTAATTCTCATTCCACACTTAAAAAGGCAGAACGTGGTTCGAAACACGGTTTGCTGGAGCAGTTCGAAATGCTCAAGATTTTCCAGTGTGATGGCGCACGGGGTCCCAAAGTATTCGACGATAGGGCCCGACGATAACTTACGACCTAGCTTGGCTAGATGACGGGGTGACAATAGGGCCCGACAATAGAAGAAAACGGGAGCTAGGAATTGCTGGTTCGATTCCAGTGCTAATCTAAAACAAAAACACTCAAGTTGCGGCGCTCCTGCCGGGTAAGGACAACTTGAAGAGATGAATCGTGTTAGAGGCGTAAATCTCGTAAGAGACAATAAACCGAGTTTGGGCTCATCTGAAAGAGTTTAGTTTGAAACTTTTCTTTTTGGGGTATTGGCGAAGATGGTTATCGCACTGGCTTGTCACGCCAGGGATCGCGGGTTCGAGTCCCGCATATCCCGCTAGCTTCAACTCTATTCTAGAACGGAGTTGATAAAAGTGAAGAGTCTTTGTAAGGTGGAAGCGCATTTGATGCCATAGTCGTAATATGGCTAGTTGAGAACCTGTTTTCCTTTAACCCCCAACGAAGCAAGTGCACAATATGCAGAGTTGGATAAGTGCTGGCATAAGCTAAACTTTGCGGGCATCCAGTTCGGTAGGTGACTCTAATTTTCTTATGAAGTTCTGCTGGGAGAACGCTCAGCCGTAAGACTGAGAGACTGAAGGTTCAATTCCTTCCATAAGAACTATATAAAAATACATAGCAGGGTAGAGCAGATGGCAGCTTATCGGGCCCATAACCCGAAGGTCGGGGGTTCGAATCCCTCCCCTGCAATAAAGAACGTGGGAACGCATGCGTAATTGCCTGTGGCGCTGAGAGATGAACAGGTTGAAGACCCACGACTTTTAGAGATGAACAGTCCATTTGGTTGTTTCGAGAACGACGGCATTTCTAGAAGTAAGCGTTATAACCGGTATGAAAACAGCCCGATAGTTTTGGTCTCTATCGTTGATGTATTTCACTTGCGTGGAGCAGTCACCTTTCGGGGAGATTTAGCAATGAAGCGTGAATGATTTTCTAGGAAACGACCTGGTTGAAATTGCAAGCATGTTAATTTGAGCTGACCAAAGTAAGTAACGAACAATAACATCGTGAAAGCTTAAACAAACTCGGGCATGCATCTCTTATACCAAAATGTGGGAGATGCTTTCTAGCTTATGCAGTAGTTTTGGTTGTTAATCAAACTAATAGGTCTCGGGAATTGAAGTACTGGCCGAAAAGCAGATGGTGATGATGAAAGAATAGCATTTTGATTAAGAGATACTTCTTTTTGAAATCAGATGTTAATATTAAATACATCAATTGATTTAGTCTTCTTGCAAAAGTTGTACTAAATATCAAATTATTTTTAAGGAAACTGGATTTATGAATTTTGTAAAGAGTTCACAGCAGACAGTAAAAGCATTCTCAGTAAAGCAGCTAGCTTTAATTTCTAGTGCTGCTATGTCTTTGTGTTCTTCTGGCTTTGCAGGAGCACTCTTTGCAAAACATGCGAAAAAACAGCTTGAGGGTATGATTGGATAATTCGAAGAATTACATGTAGATCCAAAACCTTCAAGCAACTCGAAAGAGTTGCTTTTTTATTGTTCTTTGACAATTTAGAGATTGGAAAAGATATTTCGGTCCTTACCCGAACTGGTATAGGGGAACGGCTCAAACCCGTTTGCAAAAGCATTGAGAGTTCGAATCTCTCAGGACCGACTTTACACATTCTAGAGTAGCTTAATTGGTAGAGCAGCAGACTCTGAATCTGTTAGATATGAGTTCGAATCTTATCTCTAGAACTAGAAGAAGGAGGAGACGCAAAAACGTGAATCAATCACGAGGCTGTTAGTCTTCAGCTAAAAACAAAAAGACAATTTTCGGCCTGTACCCGAACTGGCATAGGGGCTAGACTAAGGATCTAGTGTGATGAAAGTCCATTGTGGGCTCGACTCCCACTAGGCCGATGTAATGGCAGAAAAGCGAGAGCAAACTGCGGACCAGATAAAGAACCTGGTTGGCTCAAATTAAAATGAAACTGAAAGCAAATGTTGAAGGAAAACAACTGTAAACCTTTACATTTTATGGTGCTCGTGGCAGAGCGGTCTAATGCGCTTGATTGTGGCTCAAGAGTTCGCTGGTTCAAATCCAGTCGAGCACCCTTTTAGAAAATTTTTTTAATTTTCTGAAAAAACTAAATCTTCTTTATTATATTACTTACGCTTGCTGGTAAGCAAACAAAATAATTCTAATGAAGAAGAAACTCTAAAATTAGAATTACGGACAAAATTTTATGGGCTACGCGGTGTGATTGGTTTGACACATCGTCCTTGCACGGCGAAGAAGGGGTTCGAATCCCACGTGGTCCAAGAGGTTAAACGTTTCTGAAGTATGATTTAGCAACTTGGCTTCAGATAATTGGTGGTGACGATTAGTTGCTCATAATACTTTTAACCACCATAAGAAAAAGTAGCTTGAAGTACAAAAGTGAAATTTCTGATAATTTTTATAGAGAGGTAGCAAAGTAGGTCAATTGCAGTAGACTGAAAATCTACCGATGTCGGGTTCGATTCCCACCCTCTCTACTATTTCAATTCTCCCAGGCATGGGATAAAGAATTGAGAGAAACGATTCTTCATAAAAAGGTGAGATATAGCCAGTAGGTGAATAACCATCTCAATGAGCGCCTGGCATACGAAACTGAAGAGTAAGGACGAAGGCCAAGACCTGAAACGGAGAACGAATAGACCCGAGGGTACGGGGTCTCTAAAGCGACGAGCTACCGAGTGTAAATGCGTAAAAGGAGAGTAGAGCTTGTAACTCAAAATCTGGGATATGGAAAAGTCCTCGCTGGAAGAAACAAACTGAAAATGAGATAGCTACTCAGAAGTAAGTTTGCAGAAATCGGGAATACTATGGTCCACCAACGGTGAGTGGCACACTGGAGTGTGACGCAATTGAATAAAAATCAATTGCTATAAAGCTGAAGGTTCGAATCCTTCCTTGCCGACTTAAAAGTAGATGCTGCGAAAGCGTGAAGTCAAGCGTTAGTAGTACCATAAAGCATAAAGTGAAATCTTTCAATGCGCTGAAATGCGAGGGTCTATTTTTCGAATAGAATAGGCTGCATTGGAGGAAAGTCTTCATGAATGACAAGTGGAGTCATAAGTTCTAGTTGGTTACTTGTCTAGAACAATATCGATCAGTGGCGCAATTGGTTGAGACGCACCAGACTTAGGATCTGGAAGTAGAAATACTTGTGTGGGTTCGAGTCCCTCCTGGTCGACTATGAAGTTAATAAAATAAGTAAGCTGCTAGGTTTCCTTCCAGTATTAGAAACCGTTCACAAGTTTTACGGCGTGTATCCCCTCACTCTGATAAGGTGTTGAAAGGGTAGTTGGTTCAGGGTAGTTCAATTCTACCGACGCCGACAAGCTGCGATAACGGCAGCGTATGTATTAGCCGCCTGTGAAGCTCTGAAGTTTGGTAGAGGTTCTAACAGAGCAGAGGTTTAAACTACCGCTTATGCATCAGTAGCTCAGTTGGCTAGAGCGCCTGCCTTCCAAGCAGGATGTCGAGGGTTCGAGTCCCTTCTGGTGCTTTGGGTGCAGCAGCGTCTTGGATAGCACGTTACAAGGACTAACCTAATTGCACAAAGGAGTTAGTCAGAGGACATGGTAACATACCTCGTTCTAAGACTAGAGTGTTGGGCGGGCAGGGCCGATGGAAGACACTCAATTTTATGGGGCTATAACTCAGTTGGCTAGAGTGTCAGCTTTGCAAGCTGAAGGTCGTGAGTTCAAATCTCACTAGTTCCACTAGCGTTGTACTGGTTCCTTGAATTCGACTAGTAGAGGGAAAGCAGTTGGTTGGGTCGAAACAGCATAAACTGCAGGTTGTCAATTTACCTTGTATAAAGATAGAGACGGCGCGGCTATCAAAAAAATTGAATTTTATTATGCCGCATTAGCGTAGATGGCAGCGCACCAGACTGAAAATCTGAGGGGGAAGATTCGAGCACTTCATGTGGCAAATAAATTAAAAAGAGACAAGCAGCTAAATATTGAAAGCTAAACAACTCGAGTAAGTAAGCAAGTAAAGAGTAACTCAATGTGAATTTTAGCTGTATTGATGTACGGCAACCATTTATGGACGTCCGCAGGTAAAGGCTCAAATCCTTTATAATGTGTTTCTTTTAATTTTTAGAGAAGAAGTGTAGTTGGTCACTTATAATGGGAGTGAGACTCCATAACAGATGGTTCGATTCCGTCCTTCTCTAATCTTGACGGTCAATGATGAGGCGACGTTTATGGTGGACTTCATCGAATATTTGGAGTCGTGGCTGAGCTGGTTTAAGGCACTCGACTTGAAATCGAGCGAGTTCCGATGAGGGACTCCGTGAGTTCGAATCTCACCGACTCCGTATGTTTTAGTCCAATCTAGAACTGAAACGTAAAAACGGTTGTAAAACAAGCATGTTAACCAGAGTTGACCGTAACAATCAAACTCGAGCATGTGCTGCCATGACAGGTTACTTCATATTTGTGTGGTTCCGACGGAAAGTGCAGGTTGCAAATACCGAACCTGTCCCTGCACTTAGCTTTTTGTTTTGAAAATGGGGGGCAAAACTTATGAAAGACAAACCTTCTAAGTTTTATGTCTATTGGATAGAGTTCAAAATGAAAGATGGTTCTATTAAGAACAGCACTTTCACTTATGACTTCAAAAATAAACGTGTCGTAATTGACACTAAAAAAACGATTGGTAAGTTCTTTTATTTTGGAGACTGGGCAGACCTTTCAACTGGTGAGCCACGACTAAATGCAACTTACAGAGGAAAGTTTGCATACAGAAATACTAAAACATATGCTGAGTTTGTTCAGTATGAGTTGGAGTATGATACAAAGATATTTCAGCAAAAAGTTGATGCTGGTCTGAAAGCAATTCCAGATGCAGTATCAGCTAAGGTACGATTTGGCCGTGCTAATTCAAAACGTGTTCCATTCAAAAGTGATGTTCAAATGATTGATCATTACAGAATGAACAAAAAGACTAGGATTGGTTTTTGTAGCAATATATTGCGAGAAATTCCAAATCGTAGTTTAGTAACTTCGGCGCTATATAGTTAATCTATATAACATATATTTTTGCCCTTCGCCATTTAGGGCCCTCAGAGAGTTGCGCAACTCGTTTGAATGGGAGTCTGGCGCATCCAAGCGGTGAATGGAAGGTGAATGCGCGTATTTCGGAGACGTCTTCACTTAGTAGTTCACTGGCAGAATGTCGAAATCGAGGTGATTATCATCCGAACGAATCCCTCATACGCTTCTTGGAAAAAGGTTAAACCAGTACAGTGCGGGTCATGCCGTGGAAGGGCGCTACTGCAATTATAAGTCTTACGGAATGAAGAGTTGGTAACTCTCGTAATCCTGCGCAAGCGTGTAAAAAGCGCCCCGAGATTCAGGTGAGGACGGAAAAACTTCCAATGTAAGAGAGGGAGAGTGGTTACAACCTAGACTACACACTCAAGTAAGTTGCCGCTTATCAAGATGAAAGTTAATATCTTGTTGGGAATTTGCAAACCCGTAAAAAGACTGGAGTATGAGGTCATTCCGAAAGAAACAGACAACGATGCACGTGAGATAACTGCGTAGCTAACACGTAAAATAAGACTGCGTGCCACGGTCCTTAACTCAATTGGTAGAGTGCCTCTTTTACACGGAGGAAGTTCTTGGTTCAAGTCCTTGAGGGCCGACTATCATTATGGCTCGTTAGCAAAGTGGTCAATTGCAGGGGTCTGCAAAACCTCTATCGGGTGTTCGACTCACCCACGGGCCTTTATAATTTTTGGACTTGTAGCTCTGTTGGTTAGTAAAGCAGCCCGCTCATAACGGGATGGTTCTTGGTTCAACTCCAAGCAGGTCCAATAAGTTGTGGCTATGCAACTTAAAAAGACGCAACACTGCAGGAAGTCGGCTTTTAGACTTTGTTAACGTTGCTACATAGTGTTTGTGAGTTGCTGCAAACTGCAACTCGTTAGTCACAGTAGCTCAGAGGTAGAGCGCCGGTTTGCCAAATCGGAGGTCGAGATTTCGAAATTCTTCTGTGGCTCTCGAGCTAAGAGCTTATGTTTTGTCCGCAAGCTACGTATCTTTAGGAGAAAACAACTTTTTGGAATCGTGGGCGAGTGGTTGATGCCAGTCCCCTGCTAAGGGACCAAGCCTGCAAAACAGGCTTCGTTGGTTCGAATCCAACCGATTCCGTAAGTATTGGATTTTGAAAATTTGCAGAAATAGCTATTGTATTATTTCTATAGATTAAGGGATTAGCAACGATGAAGAAGAAACTTAGGCCCTAACTTTCTGTCCAAGTCCATTGGGATAGAAAGTGGCCAGCTTAAATGGATTTTATACTCTTTTATCTTAATGGACCTGTAGCTCAAAGGCAGAGCGAGCGGCTTTTAACCGTTAGGTTGGGATTTCGAAATTCCCCAGGTTCACTACGGACCGTTAGCTCAGTTGGTTTCAGAGCGATGCCCTTTTAAGGCATGGGTCATGAGTTCGAATCTCATACGGTTCATCTTCTTCGGCTTATAGCTCAATTGGTAGAGCAAGGGCCTCTTAATCCCTAGGTTCTGGGTTCAAGTCCCAGTAAGCTGACTCAATGTTAAGACTAGTCTCAAAGTTAAGCAGAGGATTTGATATGGCTGTTAAAATGGAAGATGTAAAAAAGTTGCGTGAGATCACTGGTGCAGGCCTTACAGACTGCAAGACTGCATTGGTTGAATCAAATGGAAATATTGAAGAGGCTATAAAAGTCCTTCAGAAGAAAGGTCTTGCAGCAGCTGATGCTCGCAGTGAAAGAGCTACTGCAGAAGGTCGTGTTTTTATTAAAAATGATACAGAAAAGTCTATTGTAAATGTAGCTATTGTAAAATGTGAAACAGACTTTGTCGCAAATAATAAAGATTTTGCTGCACTAGGAGAAGCTGAGAATCTTGGAGCTGCTGTAGATAAACTTAAAATTTCTATGCGCGAAAATATTAAAATTGATACAGAATCTATGATTGGCTACGATCCAAATACCGATGTAGTTGGTACTTATGTACATTCTGATAATAAATCTGGAGCTGTAGTAATTATTTCTGGCGCTGAAGATAAAGACTTAGCAAAAGTATTTGCAAAGGACTGTTGCTTACATCTTGTAGCTTTCACACCTCTTTATACAAGCAAAGAGTCTGTGCCAGAGTCTTATATTTCAGAAAAGACTGAAATTTTTAAGGCTCAGATGGACAAAGATCCTAAAATGGCAGCAAAGCCTGACAATGTAAAAGAAGGAATTCTTAAGGGTAAGATAAACAAGCATCTTGCTGAAATTTGCTTTATGGAACAGGCATTTGTCAAAGATGATAAGACTTCTGTAAAGAACAAGCTTAAACAAGAATGCGGTCCAGACGCAGTTATTAGGGTGGCTCGGCTTTTTACTCTTTAAGCTGGTTTGAGCATTGCTAATCTTAATATGAGGAAGATAACATATACGCTTATTGCACTTTAGTCCTTTCCGCAGGAGTTTTTGCTACAAGCTTTAAAGCTTCTGTAAAGGGCGAAATCTCAGTAAACAGAAGATGAATCTGTCAAGCAATAGTTAATTATATAAATGTAAGTTTTTTGCTGAATTAGTTTAACGGTAGAACAGGCGGCTCATATCCGCTCGACAGAGGTCCAACTCCTTTATTCAGCACTCACTGCAAAACATCATGGTGAAAATGACCCTGGCAAGCTTAGAGGTCGAGAAGCTGATTCCGCTTCAGTTGACTGCTCAATGCATTGCAAACGCTGCTCAAATAGCTGGGACGAGACAAGGATTTCTTTTGTGATGGGAATGCGGCAAGTTTGCAGCCACCAGTAACGAAGAGCCCGCCTGTGAAAAAGCGGAAAGTAGCAGGACAGCTTTTCTACATCACATTTAACGGTCAGTGGCGGAATTGGTATACGCATCCGAATTAAGGTCGGACGCCGTATGGATTGAGAGTTCGAGTCTCTCCTGGCCGACTAATTATTTATGGACAGAATTAATTTACAAAAAGAGGTGCTTAATAGCAATCTCTCAGACGAAGCAAAGATCGAGATTCTCAAACTTTTTCTTGGACAAGATGCTGTCACTATAAATCGACCGTATCAAATCACTCAGCCAGTTATTATTAAAGAAGTTCCAGTAAGACCTTTGTGGGACGAATGGACAGTTACTTGTGCTAGTAGTCCTAGAAATTGGTGGGAGCAACAGCAACTTAATGCACAAGCTGATGTAGAAGCAATTACTCATCCTATAGCATCTCTATAAGCACAAAAATGGAGGGGATATGATAAAAAAAGTTTCTGAAGACGAGTATGATGAGCTTTTCAGAAGAGTAGGTGTCGCAATGCGAAGATTTCCTAATCTTCGTTATGGTCAGACAGTCTTCAATGAAGCGGAATCAATGTGGCCCGACTTTGCTAATGAGTTGCGTGGTACTGATGATGATTGTTTTTACCGTGATGATAAAGTAGAGCGTTTCTTAAGTCATCTACAAATAAGCAAGTAAGTTTAAGTCGAGCTTTTATGCTCGACTTTTTTGTTAATATTCATTTTATGAGTCTTAAAAGCACAATTAAGAATATCAAAATTGTAATGAGACATAATGTGTATGGTCTTTATTGTCCAGATTGCTCGCTTAGAGCAAATAGACCTACAGCATACGTGCATCGTGGATACGATAAGCTTTACAAAAAAGACAAAATCTATATAAAGTGCAATTCATGTGACAGAGTTTCTCCGATGTACGAGGAAGAAAAAGACTTACTTAATGTGTGGGACGATCTCTTCATTGACAAAGAAGTAGATATTGTAGAGGAGAGCTGTAATGGAAAACGAAACAATCTTTGAAGCTGTTTTAGACGAAATTATCAAACTTCCAAATAGCTGGGAAAGAGTTGAGCAAATTGAATACATGATTAAGATTCTTGACGAAAGGCCAGGAATCCTTAGAAGAGCTCTAAAGCATTTTCATTGGCTTGAGCATCGCAATATCTTCTCTGGCAAATTATGTCACCCAGAAGACTCAGAAGAGTACTTAGAATACAACACTTGGACTTCTTGGGACGGACACGGATGGGAAAAAATATGGAAACGCTTCTTAGTTGAGCTTATGGCTATTTATGAGAAATGGCCAAAAGAAACTCAAGAACGATTTCGTATTATGGACTCAAAAGAGAAGTGGGGGACACTTTGTATAGACTTGAGTGGTTACAACAATGAAATTCACGATCTCATAACAGCTGCAGAGCTTCTGTCAAAAGTAACTTGCCCATTTTGTGGAAAAGTTCCAGTCAATTCTCGTGGAGAGCATCTTGTCTATAAGACTGAGGGCTGGATCTCCTATCTTTGTAAAGATTGCTTTAATAAAGATTACTTGAGAGATGAGAAGCCTACAAAAAAAGATCGTCAAATGCTTAAGGAATACAGAAGAGATTGCAAGACTGAGATAAAGACTTTCAGAACACAATCTTATGTAGACGGGCAATGGGCTACTCATGAATGGGTAGAAGATTACGATTGGCTGTATAAGAAAAATTAGCTTTAAAGGAACACAATAAGAAAATGATTAGGTCTATTGTAGGTTGGATTTTTGGATTTTTTTCTGGAGCTCTGTTCGGCTTAGCTCTTATAGAAGGCACATACATCAATGCTTGTATTGTGATTTCTGTCTCAACGTTTATCGCAAGCATTCTCTTTGCAAGAGCACATCATAAGAAAAAGAGAAAAGAATACTATAGCAAATTCAACTAATTCTCTTAATAGGAGAATAGACTTATGATGAATTTGCCAAATACTGCATATCCAACATATCGCAATAGAGCACTTCCTTTCACTTATGAAGGTGTTGACTACAATATTGATGTATATGCTGTAGCAGGTGATTATTACTTGCCAGAAAGATTATACAGGCCAAATGGAGACCCTGGCTATCCAGAAGAATCAGACTTTTGGATTGAGAAATTAGACGCCAAATGGTATCTTGCTGATGATGAGTCTGTAGAAATTGAGCCTACAGAAGAAATGACTGAAGCTCTTGAAAAGTATCTTTGTGATGGATATGTCGAATTTGAGTATCCTGAAGAACCAGAGCCTGACTACGAGTAAAGTGGTCTTTAAGCTTTTAATAAGCAGCTTTTATAGCTGCTTTTTTTATGCACTTTTCTTCTTAAAAACATATATACATTTGTATATTATACATCGTCTAAAAGTAGTATACAAATTTATAATATACGAATTCGTCAACTATTAATGGGGACGAACTGCATATGTAGAGGGGGAGTTGGCGATTAGCTGCTATTAATTATTAATTAATTTAAATTCTTTAAAAAGTATCTTCTTCTCTATTATATTATTATTGTATTTTTGGAGGTAAAAATGACTACATGGGAGTCTTTAATCAAATCTCATAACTGGGGTGCTCCTGCTAATTGTCCTATTTGCGGACATGCTCTTGAGCTTAATGAGAATCACACCAAATTGTTCTGTCCAAACTATGATTGTAAATCTGTAAAAATTGATCGTATCAACACATGGACAAGTGTACTTGGTATCAAAGAATGGGCGCCAAAAACAATCGAAGCTTTGTTTGATGCAACAATTATTTCAAATATTGCATCTCTATATACTGCAGATTATTCAAAAGTCGCTAATCTTGAGGGCTTTGGAAAACGCTCTGCTGAAATCCTGGAGAAGAATATCAATTCTGTGAAGACAGTCTCTATTCAGCAGTTTATTGCAGGATTCAATATCGAGTCTGTCGGTGAAACTCTTATTAAAAACATTGTTGCTCAAAAAGGTTGGAACACTCTTGAAGAGTTCCTCAGCAAGAAAAAGTCAGACTTTGTAATGAACTCAATTGGTGAAATTACTGCTGAAAAGATTTTTGAAGGCTTGCAGTCTTGCAAAAGTGAAATGCTTGAAGTTGCAAAACACGTCACAATCAAAGAAGAAAAGAAAGAACTTTCATCTGCCAAACTCGCTGGAAAATCATTCTGCTTTACTGGCGCAATGGAATACAAACGCTCAGACCTTGAAAAAATGGTTACTGACAATGGCGGCGAAGTAAAAGGCGTAAGCAAGGGCCTTTCATTTCTTGTGCAAGCAGATCCTTCTTCTACTTCTGGAAAGTCTAAAAAAGCTAAAGAGCTTGGAATTGAGATTATCACGCCAGAAGCATTCTTAGAAATGCTTAAGTAGACAGAGGCTCCTTAAATGACAGTTGAAGATCTTGAAGGATTCAGAACAAGCAGCATTGGCACAATTGTTCATATCGGCAACAGTGATGTAGCAAGATTTCCCTTTGGGGTTCTTGTCTCTACTTGTGCTACTAAAACTGAACGCGCTACTAGCGGTAGTAGCACATCTATCAGTGTTCACACTGTCTACTTAACAGATGAGCAGTTTTTTGGCGTAAAAAGTTAATTTTTTATAATGGTGTATTCAGTAAAATCTTACGGAATATCTATTGTAGACGGGCAGTTTCATAAGCTGCCTGGAATAATCAAGAATAAGAATATTCATTCTTTAGAAGAGTTGAACAAGTTCATAGAAGATACTTATGCTCGTGAAGATGTCTTGTCAATGACGAAAACAAAAGACAATCCGCCTAGCAAAGTTTGTTTTCTTTTGAAAAATAAAGACTTTACAACTTCTCTAGTTCTTGAAAAAGTTGAATAGTTTTCTATTATATTACTTTATGGAGGATATGCAATATGAAGTACATGATTGTAAATTCAGGTATCTCTCTTTTTGAGAAGGGAAATACTCTTTTGATTGCGAAGGACAATCTTCATTACGAAGATGTCTTGAAGGATTTGAGTTCGGCTAACCCGAAGCTTTCTTTTGAAGACGTGAAAAATCTTATCGATGTCAAGAAGAAGATCGAATCATTCTCAAAGAATGGCGTTTCTTTCTCTCTTGAAGACAATGAGCTTCACGTTTCCATCGATGGCACAGAGATTCAGAACTTGTCTACACCGCTTCGTTCCCGCTTGATCTCAATGATCAAAAGTGAAGGTTTGGAAAGGGACCTTGCTCTTACAGCAATGACAAACTTCATCGTAAAGCTTTACAAAAACCCGTCTTTCAATTCTGTAAACCAGCTCTATGGCTTCTTGACAGCAAACAACTTGCCTCTTACAAACGAAGGCACTTTCTATGCTTACAAGAAAGTTGGTGCAGATTACAAGGATCTTCATTCTCATACTTTCGACAATTCAGTCGGAAAAGAAGTTTTCATGCCGCGGTATGAAGTTGAAGACAATCCTCATATTACTTGTTCAAAGGGTCTTCATTGCTGCTCATACGACTACCTTGACAACTATGGTAGCTCTCACATCGATGGTCCATGCCGCGTAGTTATTGTGGAAGTTGATCCCGCAGATGTTGTTTCTGTACCAGAAGACTACAACAATGCAAAAATGCGTGTATGCAAGTACACAGTCATTGATGAGCTTTCACAGTTCTTCGAGACTCAGCTTGACAAGTACGTTGTTGGTAAGCATAAGAACAACTGGATGCATGAAACATATGACAAGCTGTTTGACGTTTACACTTCAATCTTCGGCAAGAACTTCAGTTGGACATCACTTGGTGTAGAAGTTACACGAGCAATGGCAAATGATTTCCTGAAAGCAATGGAAGACAAATTTGCCGATTTCGATGTTGCCGATTTCAAAGAATGGCTTGGCGGTGACAGCATTCCTACACCTGCTGCAGCCTTTCACTACTTGAGCTTGGTTGACAAAAACTACATCGTAGATAAAGACTAAGACTTAAAGAAGATTTTAATAGCTCCAGCTTTTGCTGGAGCTTTTTTGTTAATATCAAATATATGTTACATATTGATACTAGTGAAGAACTTTGTCTCCAAGACTTCATCAACTGGAAGAATTTCTTTCCATTTAGCAAATGGAGATCAGTTGCTAAGACTATAAATTTCAGTCTTATTTTCGGTTGTACTGCAATGTCATTTGCTAATACACTTGAAATCGAAGCAGGCTGGCCCGAAGAAGAAGCAGACGAATTCATCAACAATAAGCCTGATGGTCAAAAAATGCTGCAAGCAACTATTGCAAAGAAAGCTGGAATACTTTCACCAAAACGATGCAAGTATCTTGTTGCTGCTACTTATATGCGTAATTCTTTCTTTGACACTTACAAGGGCCTTGGCTCACGAATTGAAAGAGAGCAGCAGTTCGCTAAAGAACACGGATACGTCCGCACTTGGCATGGACCAGTAAGACACATGCCTGAATTGAATTACATGAAGTTTAGCGAGAAGGGTCTTATGGGTGCAGACAAAGAGCTCTATGGTGAGCTTTATGCACATCTTCTTAATGAAGCTTGTAACTCTACAGTACAGTCACTTGAAGCACGAGTTGCTTTTGCTACTTGGTATTCTGGTGCTCAGTACTTGAAAGCATGGTCTTTGAAGTCTAAAATCTGGAATAACATTCATGACTCTCTAGACTACTGGGTCTATAAGCCAGAATTGCAGCTTGTTCTTGCTCTTGCAAATGAAACAGCTTCTTGGGAAAGAGATCCAGTAGAAGGAATTCACATGTCTTTCGATGGTGAAATTTCTGATGTACAGGACATGGAGCACAGAAACAACACTTACTGGAAACATGGAAAGGGAATGGACATTCTTCCAATTGAAGAAGCTCTCACAAAGTGGAATGAAAAACATTCGGACAATCCGCTTATCTACATTGGATGCGACTGGTGGTGGGATAGACTTGACCCTGACAGACCAAAATGGTACAATCACTTTGTTGAACTTCATGGAAAAGAAAAAGTAGACAAAATGATTGAATTGCTTGAAGGCATTCCTTTCGGAAAAGGAAAGTATGACAATCCTACACCTTCAAAAAGAAGAATAATTGCAGCTTAAAAAATAAAAGCCCTCTAAATGAGGGCTTTTTCTATCTATGCTTCAATAAACAAGCTTCTGTATCTAGGATCATCACAAGAGTAACCCGACTTTAAGTCATAAACTTTATAGCTTTTGCCACTGATTGTTTGAGTAGTTGTGAACGTATAAGCACTGTCAAGGTCTGCTTGTGTCATTGAAGCTTTTACAGTAACTTTGCTTGCTGCAGTATAAGCTTTCTGCTTTGTCTTTTCTGATAATGGATATGTTGCGCCAAGTGCTTGATTCAATTGAATGTCAAAATCTTGAGAGCCTTTAGTTCCTACTAATGAAGTTCTCTGACCCTTTACATTCACGTCCAAGTCATCAAGACGAGAGAAGTTTGCAGAATCACTCTTATTTATTGAACCATCGGCACCAATTACAAGATTACTTGGATCAGCTTGCTGGAAAATCTCTGCACAAAGAGCTCTTACAAGTCTATTGAGACCATAGTACGTAGGATCTTGCGTTGCGTATGCTGGGATCTTGTTTTCATCAATTGGAGTTCGTCCAGGCAAATGCTCAGCGTCTGCACCGAATGTAGAAGCTTCAAGTTTGACAAGTCTCTCATAAGTCTCTTTGGCCGCTTGCATGAGAACACCCAAAGAAGAAAGAACGTTTACAGTAGTCTCACCAGCATTTGTCAAAGAGTTAAGATACTCTTGCATAGATGCAAGCTCTTCTTTATTGAAGAAGAACTCTTTGCTATAAACACTTGAGACAGGCAAATCTACTACTAGTTTGTCACCTGCATCAGCAAGCTTCTGCTTCACTTCACCAACTCGTTCAATGATGATACCGAAGAACTTCTTCATATTAGAGTTTCCTCTGTCTTCAGCTTTGTACATATAACGAGCTGTTGGAATCAAACTTAATGCTTCAAGAGCATTTTCTTTCAAAACCGGCGTTGAGCTAGTCTTATTGCTTGGGTAGTGTGCACCGTCTTTTTTCTCAGTGCTGTCTGCAGTATGAATAATTGTATCAAGATCAGAAAGAGTGCTAGCATTTGATGATGCATTTCTGAAAGCTGTATGTGGCAAGAACTCTTGATACACATTCTTAATTCTAATTGTAGAACCATTATTCTGGCTCTCTATCTTAGCAGGCTGCCAAGTATCACCATTCCCTGAGTTTGTGTAGACGCTGATTTTGTTGTTCTGAAAATCATAGACATGCTTGATTTTGTAAACTTTTCCATTTACAGTTGTTGAGAACACCTCAGTATGAGTTGTATTGTCAAGAACATCGTGAGTTACTTGAGATGCTTTATCATTGCTTGTAAATGTTTCGTATGCAACTGTATTATTGCTGTCATTCACATATTTGAGTTGTGTACTGAGCTCTTTCTTTTTCTCATTAAGAACACCTTCAATATTGAACAATCTAGCTGAGCGCTCTTTTCTCACTACAACGATCTTGACTGGTCTTCTTGTCAAAGGTTCTGGAGGAGAGAATGGATTTACTTGGAAACAAGGGCCAAGAACAGAATCTTCATAGCCTCTGCCGCTATTCTCATTCTTTGGATCGACTACATTGTCAATCATTCTCAAATAGTGTCTTTTTGCTCCGTTTTCTTCTTCAGTCTCAATTGTCCATTCAAATCCATAGTAGTCTGTACTGTTGAAAAGATGGAAGCCAGGTCGAACTTCTGTCCATTGTGGCTCAGATAAGTTTGAAGTTGTAGTTGATCCCAACTCATGAGCTGGATTGAAATCTGCAAACATCTTGATGTCAAATAAATCTAGACTTGGAGTGAAGATTCCACTGTTATCAAAATCTGCCATTTGACCATAGACTGCTAAATCGGTTATATCAAACTTGTTTCCTGCAGCTCTCACGTCTACTCTGTTCTCATTGTTGCTGTAGTGGTCTAAGCAGCCTAGAACACCATCATCAGTAATTTTTGTGTGGCCATGGAAAACTTTGAAAGGCTCTGGTCTAATTTGTTCTGCATACTCATCATTTCTTGCGTACTTGATTTGAGCAAGAACATAGCCCTTCATACCATCTGGCGTTACATTAGTGCTTGTCACACCAGGAGTATTGCTGTTTACAAATTCAAAAGTAATCTTAGGTACGACAAAGTTTTCTTCATCATAGTTCAGATCAGTTTCAGAGTACAGATGGCTTAAGTAGTCATACAAAAGAGGATAGTCTTTTTTAGAATGAGGTGTTGTTCCATCTGCTCTAAAGAAATAAGGGTCTGGAACATTATTGTAGCAAGGTTTGAGATAGCCAATAGGAAGTGTGCCATCAAAGCATTTTCTTGGATCTTGCACATCAATGAGCACTTTGTCTGAGTACTGGACTGCTCCAACTTCACATTGACTTTCTGCCCAGATAGTAGGAGTTCCAACTACTCGACCATTTGTGCTTAGATAGAATTTGTTGCCGACACCGATTCTGTTTCCAAAGTCGTAGTTCGCAGTTCGAATCATACCGACTTTCATAAAAATCGCATTCTGTCCCTCTATAAGAGTAACTGCATCACCTTCTATAGGACCATAATATACACCTAAGATACTTTGTCTATTTGCGTCTCTTATGTCTGCAAGAACTGCTTTACCACGGTTTTCAGTAGAGCCTCTGCAAATGACCTTATGTTCTTTGAAGAATCTTCTTGCATTAGATGACACATAGACATCATAGTAGCCACCAAAATTATTTGCAGTAAAGATTGTTCTGTCTTTTGAGATTTCTACTTTAGAGCCGCCTGGCAAAGTGTCAAAAAGCCAGCTTTTCAGCTTATTTTTAAGAGCACTTGCAATGTCAGATGATGGCATAGTAAAGTAACCAGTAGAACTGTCACTGTAAACTAAACCGACTGAGCCAGTTGCTTCACTATATGCGTCTGCTAGAGCTAAGAAAGCAAGGTCCTCATCTGAGTAAGCATTTCTGTTGAGCTGCTTAGTATGAGTATTGCATATAGAAAGCAAAGTTGTAGAACCATCTTGTTTCTGAAGTGCAATGAATCCGAAGTCTCTTTCACCATCTTTTCCTGCATTATAAGCAGCGGTAAAAGCAGCAGTATCAAAAATATAAGAGAATTTGAACTGTTTGTTTGTCTCACAGCCAATAGCAAAAACTCTTATCGGGTCAGATTTACTTATGTTGACTGTTTCACCAAGCACTGCTTCAAATTGAGTGTTATCAATAGGGCCTCTGTTATCGCCCTCAATCTGAACTTCAATACAAACGCCAGATTCTTTACTTGTGTCTGTTGAGAGCCAAGCATCTGCTACATGACCGATTTGAATAATGTTGTTATATGCAAAATATGCTTCTTTTTCGTCAAGAGTTAAGAACTCAGAATTTCCATCGTCTTCTCTAAAGTCGTTTGAGCCATTATAGCCTTTGACATAGATTGTCTTACCAATATTTTTTGAGTAATCTGACAAGAAGTTTGGCACATAGTTTTGTGTCATGTCGACATTTTCAACGTAGCCTGCTTTTTTCTCATAGTATGGATTGATTCTCATTGCACCATTTGCTACTACATGAACAAGACTAGGCAATTTACCAGAATATACAGTAGCAACTGTATTAGTTGGATTAAGACTGTCTGCTGTGAATCCATCACTATACTCAAGAGCTAGACCGATTGAATGAGTATGTCTTCTTGGATTAGTAGGTACAATAAATGAATGTCTGCTTTGCTTAAAGTACTTTTTAAAAGATTCTGCTTTGTTAGATGCTTTACTACTACTTCTAATGCTAAGAATTTCAGCATAATCTTCTAAATCTTTTTTTACAGCTATAGAGACTGGCATACCTCGTCTAATCTTGCACAAAGGCATGTACATAGATAACGGTTGAAGTGCCTGTGTTTTTCCGTCTATGTCTGAGTATACCCAAAATGAGTCTCTTTCTGAAATATAAGTCAATCCTTGCTTCATAAGAAATTAGTAAATAGAAAGAATTTAAAAGAAATCTATTAATTAATTAATAATTATAACTAAGCAGCCAGCCTACTACCATTAATGCGAGCGTCCCCATTAATAGTTGACGAATTCGTATATTAAACATTTGTATATATGTTTTTGAAATGTATATTATACAAATGTATATATGTTTTTTACACAGTTAATATTTCAAAAAGAGGTTTGTGATGAGAAATATTGTTTTGAAATGTGATAAATGTAATGCTACAGTAGAAGACAAGCTCCCTTCTAAGCTCCTAAATTCTGTCTGTCAATCTTGTAAAGAAGGCACAATGAAAAGAATGTTTTCTGACATTAAGTGTCAAGATGTAGTTTCTGACATGATGATGGACATCTCACAAAAAATGCTCTATTCGTAAGAATATTGCTGCAAAACTAAATAATTCATAATGGCAGCATATATCTCAGATTCACTTTACAATCTTGAAAAAAGAGTCCAGATTACTAATGAAGTTATTCCAGAAGACTTGTCTTGTTTGGCACATAGCACACTTACAAAGCAAGATGTTTGGAAGTGGCTCATTGGATGGACAAATGTAACTTTTGATTTACCATACATTAGCAATAAAAAGAATGAAGATGGTACAATTAATGAAGATGCACCTGTAAAAATTGTCAATGGCGTAATGGCATCTAGCTACGGACCAGAGCCTAAAGAAACTTGGGATGCAGAATCTGAAAAGTACGTTAAAAAGAATCCTAAAAAATTGACTCGTATGGAGATTGATGGTACTCTTATGCCAGAGATTGACCTCTTTCTTCATGAGATTTACAGATATCTAAGCGTAATTTATCCTGATCACCCAGACTTCTCTTATCTTCTTACAAGAAATGAAATTGAAGACTCATTCTCACAAATAGCTGAGATGATAAACTACAAGATGCCTTCAAACTTCTTCCGCACAATTTCAGAAGCTCTTAATCCAGAAGACCCACTTTCAGAAGAAATTAAGCTTTCACTAGTGAATCTTGACAACATCGCATATAGACGACAGCTAGCGGGATCTCTAAGCGGTCTTCAAATGATTGCTAATGATGTCTTCATGAATGTGTCAGTGTGCGGCGTTGCAACTCATATCCCATTTAAGACAGGCTCGGACAAAAGCTATCTTGACTTGAGTCCACAAGATTTGAAAATCAACTACTTTGACCAGAGAATCGGAAATAGCTTCCGTCTTCTAGATTGGTTTGCAAATTCTACAAAAGACATTGATGATAAACGCCATTTACAAGTATACAATATGAGTGGCTATGAAGGCTTCATTTTTGAGTATCTTGGCGACAAGACTTATATGGAGACAGACTATAACTCATACTTCTCTACTATTGAAGAATTCTGTAACTCTATTCTTGAAGTCGGAAATCATCAGACACTTTTCTCAGATGCAATCAAAATAAAATCTAAATCGGTTGCACCCGACTTGTCTAGCTCAACAATTGTTCCAAAAATTGAGTCTTCTGGTACAGTCTACGGTGTTCATCTCCAAGAAGAGAGATTCCCTCAGAACTACATCAAAGTAAAGTCTCTTGGCACAAAAGCTGATATTATAAACTTTATTAGAGACAATACAGGCGTTTTCAAATTTAGCACAGGTGCAACTGAAGATGTTTCTGCTAATAGATACGATAATGTCTATAAGTGTTACTCTGATGTAGCTAGAATTAAAGAAGAAACTCTTGTAGAAGTCCAGTACAATCAACTTGTAAGAGGCACTCTCCTCACTCAACCATCTCTTATGTGGGGCATGTACCCAGATTCTTTTGACTATGCAGGCAACAGCACAAATCACAAAGCTGTTGAAAAAGAACTTAATAGCATATCAAACATGAGCCCTGGTACATATCTTTTGAGTGACAATGCAGTTCACTATATAGTCGGCTACAATAATGGTAGACTAAAAATAACATTCAACGAGATCAAGGACCTAGACTGGGACGATCTCTCTGCAAAAGAGTGGTCTAGCAGATTTGATCTTCTCACTGGCAAGTCTTGTGACAACTCTAAGTATGCAATCGTAATAAGAACATTAGAGAACAAGAAAGTTGTTCTTTTGGGTTCACTATCAGTTAAACTTAAGAAAGCTTCTTATGGCTATAGAGCAGTTGAAGCAGACTTCGTGATTGAAGCTATTCCTTTTGAAAAAAGTGACGATCTTTGTGAATTGGTTTATGGAGACGAATTCCTTGAAGCTAAAAAAGAACAATCAAGTCTTCTCCAAGCTCTAGCTACTTATCAAGTAAACACTGAGTCTTACAAAAAATGCTATGCTAAAGTAAAAGAACTTGAAAGTGTGCTCAATCAGTTTTATAAGAATAGAGAGTATTTATCTGATTATCAGAAAAGCTTCGTTACTCTTGAAAATAAGATCGAAGACATCTACTATGACACATATCAAGATGGCTATGTTGAATACAAAAGACCAGTTTGGACACAACTTCAGAGAAAAACAGAGAAAGAGACTGATGAAGAACTCAAGCACAGAGAGAACATAAAAGACATTACTCGACTTTTCTTCAAAGAAGATGGTTACATCTCATATTTCGAAATTGGCTCTATTTCAGTAATTCCAATTGTCTCAAAAGAGAAAAGATGCTTGCTTGATGATACAAATTATGTACCGATTGTCTCAAATGATGTCACTCTTGGCTATGACACATTTGGCGAGAAAGTCTATCACATGCCTTTACTCAAAGAAACAAGCTTTGGAAAAATAGACAACTACTATCCGTCTAAAGTAGACTCATCTTTGTACTATGAGTACTTTAATGACAATCTTGTAGACGCTGTATTCAAGAATGAGAAAAAGCACAAAGTTCGTATAGTTGCAAGAGGTGAAAATAAAGACAGCTCCTCATGTGAGCTATTCTTTATATCTGATGAGAGCAAAGAAAAGTTTAAGACACTGTCTGTTGGTGATACTGTTGCAGGAAATGGTCTAGACACTGAATCTATGATTGTAGAAATGTCTTCTGACTCAGTAGTCATTAATCATAGAATACTTAATGAAGATGATTTTGAGTACACATTCTTCTGTAAGAATGACATCTTTGGCGAGTCTCTTGATGGCAACATGTCAGAATATGTCAGCAGACTAAAAGAATCTGGCTCATTTTCTGAAGAGTCTCCTTGGGATATTGCATTCTATGGCGGAAAAGACTCTCACTGGCCACATGTATCTAAGTATGCTAAGTTTAGTCCATTAGCAAACCCATTCTTAAATTTCTCTCCGTATAATGAAGACGGTGCATTCTTTAACGTTTTGAATGCATACAAGAAAGACGAAGAATACGCATTCCCTTCTGGTGTAGAGCTCTCTAAAAAGACTTTCTATGATGTTCATGCTGACTCAGTTCGTCTTGTCGATGGAAAGAAAATGCTCATGACAGCTGACATCTTGGACAATTTGTCAATTGATGTAGAGAACAACTCTCTGTTAAAGAGCAATATATCTGTCGGAGTGAATCTTGTAATGCAGACTGACAAATCAGGCTGTTTCACTCTTCGAGAAAAAGACTATTACACTGATCCTGACTCAGAAGTTAGATTCCAGACATTGTTCTGGAAAGACAATACAATACCGAAGTATGCACAGATTGGTACAGGCAATAGTAGAAAGCAGTTGCTTAGATCGATAAATGACATGCGACTCTCTAAAGTCTACGGTGCTACATTCTTTGATAGCAATCTTGATTCAATCAGTAAAATTGACGCCGACTTGCAATCAAAAGCTGACGAGGAAATCGACAGCGCATTCAAAGATCGATCACTTTATGCAGATGCCTCATTTGAAGAAAAAGAATCTTCATTGGAAAATGAACTTACTGGTGACCTTGAGCAAATGGTCGCTGAGGTGACTCTTGGAGAGTACAACTGTCTCAACAATGTAAAAGTTGGCAATGACACACAGACAATTGTAGACGCAATTTTTGAGAAGCAAAGTTTTGAAAACTTATCTTCTGAACTTGATAACATCAGAGTTATTAGTGAAGATTTCTATGATGCAAAAATCTTTGTAAAAGACTTGCGCTTTAGTAGAAAAAGAGTAAGTCTTAACAAAGTTGCAGATACAGAGCTCCCATTCAAGCCTGAAGTCTCTGACATAGATGATGAAATATATGAACTTGACTTCGATCTCGAAATGTTCTCTAGATCTACAGATGAAAAAGAAGACATGCTCACAGGCACTAAAAAGATGGACATTGACAAAGTCTATCTAGTAGAAGTTGGCTGGGAAAATGAGAAATCATCTGTAAATGACTTGCCAATTGAAGTAAAAGACTCTTCTCTCTTGTTTCCAGAGTATCAAACACTCACAACAAGATGGGAGAGAAGCGGTGCTAAATACAGAAGAGTTCGTACTTTAAGATTGAAGCTCAGACGTTCAGACATCTCTTACAAGACAATATGCAAGACTATAGATAAACTTGAGTACACATTCACAGTTATTGATGGCGATGAAAGTGACGATAATGTTGTAGAGATAGAGATTAGAGACTCTGCTCCCACAAGTGACAATTGGCTAGAGACTACTGTTTCAAATATTGTTGTAAACAATAAGCCAGTATTCATTGGTTTCTCTGCAAAGATGATGCAATTTGGCGGTGTAGTATCAAAAGAGCAGATGATGAAGAAATCAGACGATGAAGAAGATCTTCTCCAAATGATACCTTCTAAATTCTCTTATGTACAGAATGCACCTTACTCAAGAAGAGTCTTCTACACTAATGATTCTTGGGATAGAATTGAAAAAGGTGTGTTCACAAGAGATGAGTCAGTTGATCCAATTTTCAATGCTGCTGGTGACGCTGGCTGCATGATAAGATTTATCAATGAAGACATTAAGTACCAGCCATTTGGAGAATCTGGCACATCTTTCACTCAAGAGCAAGTTGCATCAATTCTGAAAGGCGCAACTGCTGCTTTCACTGGCACAGAGCTTGCAAGCTTGATTTATGAAGCTGAAGCCCATACAGTGACATTCCAAAAAGCAGTAGAAGCTATTGATAAAGCTTTCTGGGACAAAGGTGTTTTCCCAGTTGTTGAAGTGATATCACCTTCTAATAAAGAAAATGTAAACTTCATAACATACGAAGATGAGCAAGAGTATCCTTCAGATGATGTAGCTGTAAATGGCTCATCTGACACAACAAATTTGACTATTCTCGCAAAGTATTATGCACTTATCCCGATTGATAAAAATGGCGTAAGACAGATCTTATTCAATGAGATTAGGCAAGATAGCTACTTTACATCAATCACTATCTTTAATGCAAATTCTCTAGACTACTCTACTGAAGCAGAAATTTTTAATAGCAACTTATTTGAGTTCTACAATAGTGATGGCCAATCTTTTATTGTAGAAGCGTATATTGATTCTCTTGCTAGATGCTCAAACTACATCTCATTCCCTAAGAAATCTATATGTAACGACTACAAAGTTCTTCTCACAATTGATCCAGGCTTCACATCAATAGGAAAGTTCCTTGAGGCAAGACTCGATGAAGATGACAATATCATTGATTGCTCAGAAGAAGACTTAGCAGAATTGAAGCGAAAATTCGAAGAAGAGAACATGTCACAAAGTCTTGAAAGCTTTATAAGAGGCTCTAGAGAAGAGAAGTATGAATGTGAGTTCAAGTCTTCTCAAGCACCTTTTATGTATGATGAGGATAAAGACATATTCTACACAGTCGCACAAATTGTATCTGGTGTCGACACTACTGGTAGAAAGTTCTTCTCTAAAAATAAATATAAGATTGAGATTGCTTTCACTGATGTAAAGTACTTTAAGAACACAAAGAGTCTTATTTGCCAAGTAGCTTGTGATAAATCTAGAGATGAGTACAGTGCAAAAGAGAGTAAGAAATTCAAGCTCACTCAGTTTAACAATTTAGAGTTCAATATCTCTGATTTGTCTACACTTGACAAAGTTCTTGAATGCAAAGAAGTTTATGCTAGACATGAGTATAATGAAGCTCTAGAGCCTATCTTGTATTCTAAAAATGCATCAGTAGCTGGTGAGGTTGCTGGCATTAAAGATAGCATCACTTTTGTAGTAAAAGAGAACAGCTCTAGCACAGATAAAGATGAAGAAGAAAGATTTGCAAGCACTGTAGATAAAATGACGCCAACATCAGGCAGTCTTCCTGCAAATGGTGTTAAAATAGACTTTGCTCGTATAGATAGATTGAACAAATTCAGAAAACTTAAGTTCTTTAAGAATAATTTGGTTTTCGAAGCAAATGTAAATCTTTCTGAGCCTGATTTTGTAAGTAGTTCAGATAGCGCATTTACAAATGTATTGTCTCAATTGGCAATTGGTGATGAGATAAAAGCAGTTGTAGCTCTTTCAGGCGCAGGAGAGTCTATTAAGAAAATCAGTCTTGCAGGAACACAAAATGCAAACAGCGGAACAGCAGTGCAATGCATTGAGTTCGCAAACTCTACATTGGTATGTGGTAGCGAACGAAGCATTATATACTTTAAGGAAGACATAGCATCTCTTGAGAGTGAAAGTAGCATTGCTTTGGCAAAAGCTGTATTACAGTATGAATCAGCTATTGACAGAAGCATGACAGTCACTAAAGTATGGTTTGATGAATCATCAAGAGCTTGGTTTGCAGTCCTCACAGACAATACAAGATGCGTCACAGTTAAGTGGCAATCATTCGGTGGTTCACAGTTCTCTTCTGAAAATGAAAAGATAATCTTTGCAGAGGTTTCTGGAAACGCATCTCAGTCTAGCATCAGCAGTCTGTCATTAGATGGTTTTGCTAGCAGCTCTCTTATTGTTGTAAATGGTGAGATTGTAAACAAAGCTGATATAAACATTGGGTCTGTCTCTGGCAGTGCTGAAGAAATTCCTGCTTACAGAGACGGAACAGACTTCTATGATGCTAAGGGAAACCTTCTTAATGCAGAACTTGTCACAACGAATGATGATGGCTCATACTCATATCACAAATTTCCAAATGCACAGTCTACACCATCTTTTGAGACAGTGCCTTCTCTTAGTTGCTCTGATGCAGACATACAAGTTTACGGAGCAAATAATACACTTCATGTACTAAGCACTTCTCTAAAATATGACTCAGATGGTGCTTTAAGTGGCTTTACCGACAATAAGTACTGGAAATCTGCAGAGCTTCCTGAATACGAAGATACTACAGCTGAATTCTTAGCGGACAAAGGCATAGATGCAGCTTATAGTCTTGTTTCAGGTGTTGCTGAAGAAGTAAAGAACTCTATAAGCATCAGTCAACATGTCAATAGCAATAAAGAAATTGTCTGGGATATAACTATTTCAGACATCACTAAAAGCACTACTTCTGAACAGACAAAGAATAAAGCTCAAGAGTTTAAAAATAACTTTAAAGTTCTAAGCTATACAGAATTTTTGGAAGAGAAAGTCTCTACAAATGACACAAAGTATAGAGTCGGAAGAAACAAGAGCTTCTTGCCATTCTATATTAATGGCACTTCAGTTGTTTACAACACAGAATCTTACTACCAGCTTAATAGAAAGTTTGCTCGTCCAAATGATACAACATCAAGAGAACTTACTGAGACTGAGTATCTTGATTACTTGTATGCTGTTTATGCTTACTTATTTGGCGAGAAGAAGGCAGATAGCAAGTTCGACGGCAAGCCGACAAATGCTTTGATTACTGATTCAGACCTTATTTTGGTGACAAGCTATAGCAGCATATTGAGAATCTCTAAAAGCTTCTTGCACTCTACATATGACTTCAGAAACCCAGAGAATTGGACAGAGATAAAGGGACCTCTTGATTTAATTGCTCAGAGTCCAAGCAGTCATGCAATTTCAACATACTTGACAGTAGACGGTCTTCAATTCAAAAGAGATCATTTAGTGCCAGAGAAATTGTACAAAATCACTACTTGCTACTCATACAACAATGCAAACTTCTTTGGTGGCTATTTCTTCCAGAAAGACATACTGGACAATTATGAGCTTTCAGAGACAGCAATAGATAATATCTCAAGAACGTATCTCAGAGAAGACAACAGATACACAACACCATTCTTAGCTGTAACACAGAATAGCGTAGAGCTTACTGTTCTAAATATAAGAGATCTTATAAAGAAAGAACTTGAAAGTAGCGGTTGCTTGTCAGAGTACATGACACAAAACTTGAGAATCTTGAACATACAAAGCATGTATGGAAAAGTAATTGCAACTATTGGCTCTGACTCTTCAAAATCAAGCTATGTCATTGCTGTAAGCTTTGATGAAAAGGGGAAAGTGATAACTTCTTCTACAAACTCTGTTGGAACAACTTTGCAGGGACCAGTACTTACAACTCTAACAAGAGTAAAGATGGCTTTTGACAAGAAAAATACTCTTAGATACAGAGAAAATGCAAGCAGTACATCTGTAAGCGGATCAAATGTAAAAGACTTCTATCAGAATACTCTAAACAATCTCAGCACATCTGGTTACTCTGGCTCAGCTGCAGAAGAAAATGCAGATCTTGTCGGCAAGAACGGATTAAGTGCTCTTGATATGAGCATTCCAGAAGACAAATCTGCTCAGCAGCTCAATGATGCTTTGCTTAATTGTTCAAATGAGTTCCATAGTATTGATGACAACTCTAGCATCTCTTATAATCCTCATGATAGCTTCTTCTTGCTTAAGAGTCCTGCCTCTGTTGAAATTCCAGAGAATTTGACAGTAAGATCAGTTTCTCGTAACAGAGGATTTACTTTGTCAAGCAGCTTGCAAGTTGCTCAATCTGCGGACTCAGACATAAGATTACTCTTCTCTGTAAAGACTGCTGCTGATATTGCAGAACCTGAAAAATTCTTGCAAGTGAGCAAAGTTTCTAGCTACATAAGCAGAAATGGCGAACTTAAAGTTCCTTGTGTTACTGAAGTTGAAGACTATGAGATAGCAGACAGAATGTTCTTGCCAAGTCAAGTAGCTTATAGCACATCAGACTTTAGCTATAGTGATAGCTATCCTTGTGAAGAAGACGACATTAACAGAATATACTTTGAGACAGACAATGACGGTAATTTTGAGAAATTCAAAAATATTCAAGGAAATTGCATAAAGTACTGTGATGAGACTGGCTCTAAAGTGCTTCTAAAGAGTGCTCGACTTTTTGAAGATCGAGATGCAAACTCACTTAAGAGTCTAGTAGATTGCGTAAGAAGCAAGTACGCATTGCTTGACGCTGCAAAGCCAAAGTATCTTAATGGTGAAGCTGTTCTTACAGACTATGACGGCAAGACAACAGGTGCTTTAGCAAAGACAATTAGAAGCCTCTCATCTTCTAGCAACTTTAGAGCTGTAGAAGTTAGATTTGACAATAGCTGTTCATTCTATGATAATGAATTCAACAGATACGAGCCTGAAGAGTTTGACAGCCTTCTTGAAAAGTGCTTAGAAAATGGAGAGCAGTTCAATACAAAAGAAAATCCTTTCTCGCCTACACTTGACGAATCAGACTCTAGATTTATTGTAAAGAGCGACTCGGGTAAATCTTACATCTGGGACAAAAAGTTTGATTGCTATCCTATAAAGGAAAGCTTAGCACTCACACTTTCAGCTATAATAGACTATGACTGTTCTTATGAAGCCACTCCTACTGTTCTACCGATGAGAGTTGTAAAGAGCTCTACAGGACAGTACGTAATTAAGTCGAGCATTCTTGTAACAGGAATAGACTTTAACGGCTATGGACTTTTGACAAACAGGAGCAGTGCTTTTGATGAAGATTATCTACCATACGACAAATCTGCATTTCTGAAAGATGCAAATGCAAAGCTTGTAAATGAGAATGGATCACCAGTCTATATCATGAGAAATGGTGAGCCAGTCTACACTATGGAGAATGATGAGAAAGTCTTTGTTCAAGCACCAGTGCCTCGATACAGAAGTTTTGAAAGACTTATCCAAGTAGAAGGCCAGATAGCAGAAAGTGAAAAAGCTATCAAAGTCAATAAAACTATCTTCTCGTCAATTGACAATGAGAACAATGAGATTGTTCTTGAAGACTACAGACCTTTTGCAAATGATGACAATGATGATTCTTCATTTGTAGGAAAAGCATACTCTTTGAAGCTCTTAACGATGTCTACTCAAGCATTACTTGCTTCAGAAATGAACTCTCCAGATAACTTCCATGAGCTCACGACTCAAGAGCTAGAAAGTTATCCTCCTGATAGAGTCTTCTATAGTGACAAAAGTATCCCTCTTCCACCATTCTATGATGAATCAGGCAAACTGAGAAACACTGTGTATGCAGCCAACTTCTCTAACAGAAACTATGTCAATGCAAATGATAGGCCTATTTATATTTGTGATAAAGATGGCTATTATTCTGAATTAAAATGGGACAGAATCAACGATAAAGCAATTGTTGAAAGACTTGATGACGGAGACGGTGATTTGACTCAGTTCGTGAATTCTCAAAATGATTTGAGAGTGATTTCTCCTACGCCTTTGTTCAAGTCTTGCCAATCTTGGTTCAAGACAAAGTTCTACATAGAGAATAGCGATAAGCCAGCAAATCCATTCTGGGAAATTATAGAAATAAAGCCAATTTACAATAGAAAGCTTAAGAAATTTGAGTCTGTTGCAACCTATAAAATGTACCAGAAAGAGGGCAGCAATCTTGTTCTCAAGACTTTGCCAGAGAATGAAAACCCATTCTTGATTAGCAGAACAGCATATAGATCAGTGACAAAAGGTGTTGTATCAGTAGACAAGAGTGTACCTTATATTATGAACACTGTTGGCTCAACTGCTTTCTCACTTGTCCTCAATAAGAAGTACAACAAGACATCAAACTTCTATGGTTTCGCATATGATAGCAATCTTAGTGAGTCAGGTGCTTGGCAATCACACGGCTCAGACAAAGTCAACGGTGGCGTAACAATGTCATTCTCATGCGCATCTACTGAAGACTTTAGTGATCCAAACAACAAAGATGCTGCTAAAGTAAAAATTACAGAGTTTGCTCTTTTTGATGAGAATAGACGATTGGTTGCATATGCTACATTCCCACCGATTGAGTACAGAACTGACACTCAGCACTTATGCATTACATCAATTATTTCTAGCAAAAACTTGTCTGAAGAAGACTTAAAGAGAGGAAGTTAAAAAAAAAAAAAAATCCCGCTCAATGAGCGGGATTCTTAATTTTAAAAGAAGCAGTATTGCTTATTTACTCAAGTTCAAAGCTGCGAAAGCCGCTTCAGCAATTCTGAAAGCTGTTCCGTTACTTGAATTTGACTTCAAGTCTTTCTCGCCTTCATTTACAAAGTCTTCAGTGTTTGTCTCGACTTTCTTTGCAGTAGCTGGAAATCCTTTGTCATGAGCAGGTGCTACATTAGCAGTGCTTTCTCTCAAAGTAACTTCACCAACATGCTCTTTTACGTAGTCCTGATCGAAATAAGACAAAAGAGCTGCATGAAGTGCTGGATCTGTAGGATCCTCTCCAGCTTCAGCAACAAGATCATCATCTACATAAGCTTCTGCATCTGGCTCAAAATGACCGATAGTTTTGTCTCCGAGAACAATTGCATCGTCATCTGTATAGATTGCTTTGCCGTGATATGTAACAGCTTCTGAAAGGTGCTGCGGTGAAGTTGTCTCCTCTACAGGAAGATTCTTTACATGCTTTCCAGCTGCATCCTCTTCATTTTCCATCACATCCTGATGCTTGATAGTGCCATAGATAGCTTCTCTCAAGATGTCCTTGTAATTGATATTTTCCATTGTGAAAAATTCTCCTTTAAAAATTATTCTAAAAAATTAGTATAGAAATTTAAATTTAAATAGATAATTAATTAATAGCGACCAACCAACCCTCTTCATATGCAGTTCGTCCCCATTAATAGTTGACGAATTGGTAAACATATAGTAACAGTTGTTAACCATAGGTAACAATCCAAAATAAATTTTTCATTCTTAGAAAATCAAACTTTTCTCTATTATATTATTATTGTATTTCTTTTCTGGAGGTTATTATTCATGATTACTACAAACGAAAAACGCATAGTTTCAACAAATCTTGACAATTCATCAGCTTTCTCTATCGAAGCTAATGATTGTATCTTTGATATCTTGAGTAACAAAGTTTATCAGCGACCTATTGAAGCTATTGAACGAGAGCTTCTTTGTAATGCAATTGATGCTGACCGCTCTAAAAAAGCAAAGATTCATTTACCAACCGATTTGGAGCCTTACTTCTATGTTGAAGATTCTGGCTGCGGAATGTCTAATGAAGACATTTATAATGTGTACACTCGCTATGGTGCCTCTACAAAACGTGGTTCCAATGACTTTATCGGAGGTCTCGGTATTGGTTCTAAAACACCTTTTGCTTACACAGACCAGTTCCAGATTGAAAGTTCAAAAGACGGAAAGAAAAACTTCTATGTAGCTTACAAGGACGAAGACAACAAGCCGCATGTCTCACATTTTGATGAAATTGACTTTGAGCAGTCTGGTACAAAAGTTTCTTTCCCTGTCAAGGAAGAAGACTTTGACAAATTTGCATCAGCTCTTGGAAAGATTATTCTTTATCTTGATGATTGTCCAGAAATTGTTTCTGGCAAAAAAGAGTTTTTCCTTAAAGCTCCTTTCTCAGAAGAAGAAACATTTAAAATTCGAGATGCTATCCGTTCTTGCAATTTCTTCACAGAGCCTTTGTACTACAGTCAGCCAAAATTTTCAGTTCTCATGGGTGGCGTAAATTATGAGGTAGACAATTTCCTCCAGGAGATTTCTCATGAAGATGCTCGTTATGAATGCATTGAGTTTATCTTAAGAAACTTCCTCGTAAGCTTAAAATGCAACATCGGAGATGTTCAGATTCAGGCATCTCGTGAAGCATTAAACTTGAACAAGAAAACAGTAAACTTTCTTGCTGACAAGCTTATTGAAGACTTTTCTCAGTTTATGAAAACTTTCTCAGAGAAGAACTTCTCTAGTGTAGCTGAGTACTTTGACTCAATCTATGTTGGCAATGCTTTTGAAGAGTTTGCAAAAAAGTATGGTTTCTATGGCACCTTTGAGAAAATTGAGAAGTACTTCACAAACCTTGCAGAGACTTTTGAGAAGCATGGTTCAAAATGCATCACTCTTGAAGTCAGCCGTCAGATAGTAAGAGTTTGTGATCGTCCAGTCGAATCTGGAAATCAAGCTATTAAGATTCAGGCAAGGTTCCTTCGCCGCAACAAAGTAAGTCAGATTGCAGTTCTTCCAGAAAAAATGCTTGGCATTTTCAATAAAGAGATTGGCAATCGTATTGCTGGAAGGTCAAAGGAAGCGCTTTTACAGTTCAATAATCTTAGTAGCACACTTTTCGTTACTTGCGAAGAGGACAAGAACTTCTATATGAGTATTCTTCCTTTAAAGGATGTTTCTTCTGAATTGCAGACTTGCTTTGATAATGCAAAAATTGCTCGAAAAATGTATGCTAAGAGAACTACAACTGATCTTGAAGATGAAGAAGTTTACATTCTTGGAAGAGGAAATGAGAGCTTTGCTTTTGCTGAAAAGTATGCTCATGACAATAAGAAGAAAATCATCATTTGCTTGAAGTCTAAAGCAGATCATATTTCATACTTCAAGAAAGATGAGACAGATTTCTCTCGAAAGAACTCAATTGAATTCTACTTGCATTACTCAGCTCTTTCATTTGCAGCTACAATGAGAGAAGCATTACGTGCACTTGGCGAGAAAATTCCAAATGTTCTTAAGCATGATTATCTGTTTGTAGAGGTGGGCATCCCAACTTACAAGAAATATAACTTGCACACAAATGCAAAATACATGAAGTTTGCAGACTTGCAGGAAAAACTTCAGAAACTTGCAGATAAATTCTCTAATTTTGAGAGATGTCCGCTTTCTGATAGAGCTCTTACTTTTGTAAAATGGGCTAACAATAAGATGGGCGATAAAAGCATCTTTAAGAATATCAAAATAACTGATGATGACGTTCTTGCAAAGCTTTCATCAACACTCTATAAAATATCAGAAAGATCAATCGATTTCAAGAAATCAGAAATTGATGAGAAAACTAAAACATTCCTTGACATTGTGCAGATTCCTTATGTGTACTCTTGGAGCTCTGGTGATAATGAGTTTGGTGACTTCTACAATAAGTGCAAAATGTTCTTCGCTTAAGTAAAGAATTCCCGCAAAAAAGCGGGAATTTTTTTAAAAGTTTTAAAAATTGAAAGAACTTTTTATTATATTATTTACGTAAATAACACTTACTTAAAGGAAGGTAAATCAAATGGCTAAAGCAAAATCAATGAAAATCACTCTTAACCTTAACGAAATGCTCAATGTAGCACTCAAGGAAGCAGCTTCTTTTGAAGGTTCAAAACAGTCTTTGAAAGATAAGGCTCGCTTTATTGCAGCTGTTAAGAATCTTACAGATTCAATCGATGACATCGTAAAGAACTTCTCAAACGACATCCGGGCAGCTGGCTCTGAATTTGAAGAAAACTTCGATGATCTTGGTCTTGGAGTAGTTCTTCGCAAAGGGGCAGCAATTTCTGAAATCGACAATAACGTCTTTGATGAAATGACAATGGACGAAATCAAAAGTTCAGCAAAAATCACTGAAAAAGCTCTTAAGGAGCTTGGAAAGGAAGACCTCATCGGTAAATACAAGAAAGTTACTGGTGAGAAAACACCTTCAGTTGCAGTTACAAAATTGAAGAAATAGTCTCTTCTTTAAGAGTTCCTGGCTCCCTTTTGGGAGCCATTTTTTTTTTATTGTCTATCAATAGTTATTGCCATTGTCTTAGAATCTAGATACACAAAATCTGCTTCATCATAAGTTGATATGTCTTTTTCTTTTGGTACAGCTGCTATTCTAAGGTCAATGTACTGCTTAAGAAGAGATGATAGCTGATATGAAAGTTGAATATTATCTTCAGCAGATGAATAGAGAGACACATCAATGTCTGACTCATCAAATTTTAGATAGTCTAGAGGCAAATAGATAGTGCCAAATAGAGAATCATCACTTGAGCTCTCATGAAAAATTATGTCTATATCATCAATCCATCGCAAGTCTTTTTTGTAACATATTGCACCAGCTTCTGCTTCCCCATTAAGAGAAGATCTTAGCTCTTTGTTGACATATATAGAAGAGAACATAAGATTCTTTCCATCAATAGACTGGACTAATGGTCTGATTTCTGAAGGCTCTGCTGTTTGAGATTCAAGAATACTGAAGAACGCAGCATCTGTGATGTCTGTTATTTTTGGGAATTGAGCAATTCTAACTTGTCTCTGTCTAAAGTTGTCATCTGTCTCTCTAAACATTGTAACAGTGTCATTTGAGACTGTGTCAATGATTTGTTTCTTTATGAATGCTTTTTCATCATTAGCAAAGTACTCTTTTGCAGTTTGAGAGTCCATTGCTTCACCATCAGTCTCTTTGCGATGGTCTATTAAGAAGAATGTTCTATCATTGTCAAAGTTTGCAGAGTTCTTGAATGAAAGATCTACACGAAGAAGATAGTTTGCTTGTGACTTGTAGTCTTCAAACCCTGCAGCAATAGGACTTTTCATAAAAATGCTGCTAAACTCAAACGGTATTGCAACTAAGAAGTCTGACTGACTTGCCAAAGAATTGAAGTCTTTTGGAATAAGATATGCATTCTCATAATCATAATGAGCATTCGCTTCAAGCATAATAGACACAGAGTCTACAAGAGAAATAGCCTTTATGTCATGCACAATCTTTGAATTGTAGATTGGCGAATTAAACTTTTGATTTGATACATCATAAGACATTGATATAGCCGACTTTACATAGTTCTTGATGTCTGAATCACTAGTTGTAATGTCAGATGTTTTTATTCTGACAAGAGGCGTCATTGTAACAACATTCGCTTTTTTGTAGCACAAAGACTCTGATGGAGGAGATATTTTTTGCAAAGCAGAGAAGATGCTTGGAAGAACTGACTCATTCATAGTGTCTTCATCAGGTGCGCTACCTGTAGCATCAATTATAGAAAGATTTACAATGCTTCCTGATACAAATATCTTATCTGACAGTTTGTCTTCTGTATTAAGACCAACTACTGAATTGAGCTGCTTAATAGTATTAGAGCTTGCATCCCAAAGATTCCAATGAAGAATGTTGATTGGAGAGTTTCTCTCAATTTCATACCCGTACTTCTCTCTAGTAGCAATAGTATAAGATTGAAGATACGACAACGGCGCATCTGATCTGATATTTTCGATAGAATCAATATCTTTTCCACCACTGATTGAGACATTGTTTGTGCAAGACAAGAATGAAGAAACAGTGTTTGTTCTTGGGTCTACCATGCTGTACCCAGAAGGGAAGATCATTTTGTTCACTGAGTACTTTGCAGAAATATTGCCTTTATAGCCTTTTGTCTCTACATAGTCTACGAAAACTTCTGCATCAGAAGGAGGAATTCTTCCTGCAATGTCATTACCAAACTTTATGATAATTCCTGTACCATCTTGAGAAATCTTCTTTTCAAAAACTTTATCAAGCGGACCTGCTCTATTTATTTTGTCAATTTCTTCCCAAATTTCTTCTGTCACAGTGTTTGAGTCATCTGCTTTTTTGACAATACGAACTTTGAAGAATTGTCTAGTGACGCTAGTAGACGCTCTGTCTACAGAAGTGGTTTCCAGCTTAAAGCATTCAAATCTTTTTCTATGTGTTCTTCCAATTGATACGCTTCTTTGTATGCCCTGCATTACAGGTATCTTCAAATACTTTATGCCTTTCCACCCGCCATTTCGTACGAATGCTTCTTTAAGAGAAGAATCACTAGTGATAATTGAGAAGCCTTTAGTAAGACACTTTGATGAAACAGATTCAGTTGCAAAGAATTCGATGCCTGTATCAGACAAAAATCTAGTGCCCTGAGGAACTGTATACGATAGAGAGCTTGTCCAAGGAACTAATGCTTTTCTCTCAGAGAGAGAAGATGATTTGCTTTTCTCAATATCATCATAATTTGATGCAGCGTCTAGATCAAAGAAGTATCTTCCAAGATTTCCAAGTCTGTCAGCACCTTCTGCATCTGTATGTGAAACAATTATATATCCGATTGCAGATTGTGGAAGTTGTCTCTTATACGAAATAAGCTCTGCCATGTGCATCAAAGAAGACACATTCATTGCAGAACGCCACTTTTTCTCATTTAGAGCAAATTCAAGGTATCTCGCAAGTTCTGAAAAACCTTCTGCTATTGTGCTTATCAAGCTACCAGCTGTACCATCATGGAGAATCATTGCCCAATCTTCTGATACACGAAGACGGCTTAACATTCGTTCTTTTATAGACTCTTGATCAAATCGTTTCATAATTCGTATATAATTAGTTTTTTCTCGACAAACTAACTTTCTATGGCAGGAGAAACAGTAAACCCTCAGTTTAATTTGCAGCTACCAGTAGCAATTACTAGTAGACTTGATGAAGCAAAAGCAGCTTTGCCTGAGCAAGCAAGTTTGTTTGATGTTGAAACACACAACTTTTACATGAAGTGGAATGGTGATCTTATTCGTGTAAATGACAAAATTGCTGAAGACCTCAGAACTGATGTTGACAGCAATGCACAGGAAATATCTGTCATTGAAGAAAAACTTGACACTATAGAGCGAGGCGCTCAAAAGAACACAGTTTTGGGCATAAAAGGAAACGCTGAGACAACATACAGAACTGGAAGCGTAAACATCACTCCAGCTAACATTGGCTTGGGAAAAGTAGATAATACTGCAGACGCAGACAAACATGTTCTTACTTCAAAAAGACTTGTAAACCCATATATAACAATTCAGACTGGCAGCTCAAAACAGCAAAAAATCACTTTGCAGACTCTTATGAATTGGCTTGTAAATATAGAACGCTATATTCCAATTGGTACTGCTTGCTCACTTGTGATTCAGACTACTTGGGCTTATGCTGACAATGATGTTCTTCAGCTCACTGTCAATGGCGTAAATTACGAATTGCAACTAGCAGGTGTAGTAATTGAATTCATGGGATATGTAGAAGATTATCAGACTGGCGTGTTCAGATTGAGGATTCACTCATCTCCAACTACAGACTTTACTGTTTCTAGCGGATATTCTGTATTTCCTGTAGATCACATAGCAGAATACACTTGCAATGGTAAAGACTGCACGCCAACTTGGAAAATGATTTCTTGCGCAGGAGACAATGCAAGCTCAGCTTCCAAATTAGCTACTGCTAGAAGCTTGAAAGTAGACTTAGCCTCTTCAGCAGATGCAACTTTCGATGGCAGTGAAGACCAGACTTCTATCCCTGTGGGCGGTGTTCTCCCTGCTGCTAACGGTGGTACAGGAAAGTCTACTTTGGTAGATTCTGCAAATGTTCTTATAAATGCTTTGACTACAGATGACAGTGACCCAACAGATGCAGACTACTATATCGCTCAGTACGCTGGCGGCGGAGCTGCTACAACAACATTCCACAGACGACCGATTTCTAAACTTTGGGATTACATCAAAGCTAAATTGTCTATCACTTCATCTGGTACAGGAAATGCTATTACAGGACTTTCATATAAAGACGGTGTATTTACTGTTACAAAAGCAAGCACTTTCTTGACATCGCATCAAGACATAAGCGGGAAGGCAAACTCAACTGATGTAGGCTACTCACTTGGTGTAAGCGGTACGACAGTCTCATTAAAAAATAACGCTGGCAAAGTGCTAAGCTCAATCGATACTCAAGACACAATAACAACTGTCGACACAACATTGAGCACTACTAGTGCTAACCCAGTTACAAACAAAGCTGTAACAGAAGCTCTAAATGGAAAAGCAGCATCAGATCATACACACGACTACAGTTCAGTGTACGCAGCAAAAAATCATACACATGATGATTATGCAGCGATAAACCATACTCATGACTATAGCGGGGTATTTGCAGCGATAAACCATACTCATGACTATAGTTCAGTGTACGCAGCTCTTAATCATAATCATGACGCAGCTTACGCAGCAAAAGATCACACTCATAGCAATTATGCTAGCACAAGCGTTGCTACTCAAAATGATAATGGCTTAATGTCAGCAGCTGATAAAAAGAAGCTAGACAGTATCACAGCTGGTGGTTCAGTAATTTTGTCAATCGGTTAATATAAATTTATTATAGGGGAATTTGAAGAATGTTTGTATCAATAGATGAAAAAACTAGAAAAATCATTTCTTATCAAAAAGTAGAAAACCAAGTGCCTGAGGGTCAGAAGCTTTTTGAAGCAGTCGATGAGTTGACTGAATGTCCTTTTCTGACAGAAATTCATGTAAAAGAAGACTCAATGAACAAACCGATTCTTTATGTGGAAGACTTTGAATTTAAGAAAGAAAATATTGACAGATATTTTGCATATCTAAAGAATCTGTGTGAAGACTTTCTTAGAGAAAAAAATATGGTCAAAGTTGACGGACAGTACATCTATATTACTGATGATGTCCGAGAAACAATTCAGTTGATGTCGTCTCTTGCACTTGATAAGTACCCTGTAACATTTGGCAAAGAAAGTGTATTTGTAAATCTAAGAGAATTCCAGCAGCTTAAAAAAGAAACTCTTTACAATCGACTTGTTTGCTTAAAGTATCGAAACATGTATGAGAGCAGACTCGCTAAACTTCTAAAAGACACATCAAATATTAAGCCTCTTTTTGCTAAAGACTCAAGAGACATTCTTGGTGAGACTGATCCAGAGCTTATTGAAGCTTGCAATGAGTTGCTTTACATTGTAGAGTAGAAATGAGAGACTTTGATAAAAACATTACTCTTCATTACAATGACTGTACTCCAAATATAGCGCATTTTCCAGGAAAAGAAAAAGAATATTTTTCGAATGTCTTGAATGCGCTAGCTTTCAACAAAGTTAAAAAGCCTGAGAACTTAGACATTGTAGTTGTGCATACTCTTGATCTTACGCCAGACAATTGTCCGTTACTCAGGCAATTTAAGCAAAATAACATAGAATACTACAATTCTATAGACAAAGAAATTAAGTGGAAAGCAACAGACAAGCTTAAGTATATTGAAAAAGCTCTTGCTAAATGCACTAAAGAAAATGTCTTAATACTTGATGCGAATGATGTTGCAATCATAAGTTTTGATAATATTTTAGCTAGATTTGCATCTTGTGGATATGACATTCTCTATAATGGCACATCTGTCAGATATCCTGATATGCATCTTGATACAGTAGAAAACAGGGATCAGTACGGAATATTTAAGTATCTCAATGCTGGTTGCTGTATAGGCAAACTGTCTGCATTGCGAAAATTCTACAGAGAAGCTAAGTATTATCAAGAGATTTTTGACGAAACAAGTGAATTTAAAACAAGAAGTGAGCAGTTCTTTATTAGGATTGCATTTGACTTGACAGATGAAAAAGTCTTTTTTGACTATAAATCAGAAATTTTTCAATGTATGCACTTTGTAGACATTACATCAAAGTCTACACCTACAGACATTTATCTTGAAGGAGACAAAGATGGCCTTAAATGGATGGGCAGGAGAAAAAGAACAAGTATTCAAAATGAAGAAGACTCTCATTTGTGGTTTGGGAATCGTTGGCAAACATATTAAGCAAGACTTCCCTTTTGCAGAGACGTACGATCCTCAGCCAAAGCAGAAAGCTGATTATACTAGACCGCCAAAAGATTTGTATGATTTTGCTTTTATAGCAGTGCCAACACCTGATGATAACGGAAAATGCAATATCGCTTTTGTAGAGCAAGCAATCTCAGAAGTAAATGCAAAGATCTTTATCTTGAAGTCAACAGTTCCACCTACAACTACAGAGACTCTGAGAAAGAAATATAACAAAAGAATAATTTTTTCTCCAGAGTTTTACGGATTGACTCAATTTGCAGATGCTAATCCAGACTTTGCTATTTTCGGTTGCAATGACGAAGACTATCATGAAGTAAGACAGTTTTATGAACTTGTAAAAGGTGCCGACTTCAAATTCTATCATTGCAACAGCACAGAAGCAGAAATTATCAAGTACATGGAAAACAGCTTCCTTGGCCTTAAAGTAATTTTCTGTAACCAGTTTAAAGACATTGCAGATTTGTATGGAGTCTCATACTCTAATATTAGAGATGGCTTAATACTTGACCATCGTATTGGTCCTTCTCATACTTACGTCTTTGATGAATATCGTGGATATGATAGCAAATGCTTGAATAAAGACATACCTGCAATTGTTTCTGCAGTAAAAGAAAGAGGCTTTGACAAGCCATTCATAATGGAAACTGTAGATAAAATCAATTCTTTATATAGAAAAAATTCTTAAAAAAAAATAAAGGCTCCTCAAAAGGGAGCCTTTTTTAATTTAGCATCTTGCTAGTTTAGCATAGTCATATAGACGATAAATTCCGTAATGTTCACAGTGTATTTTTCTTTTAGAGAACATTATGTTTGTGAGCATCTTAAATTTGCTTATTTTTCTGCCAATCATCTCTACAACTGGATTTCGTTTGTACCACCATGCTAAATGGGGAATGAGGTCTCCATAGTCTTCAAAACAAACTGACTCATCTTTGATGCAAGATTTTATAGCTTCGATTCCCTCATCATCTTTAGTAACTCGTGGTGCACCCCACGTGATTAGAAGAACCTTTTTCTTAAAGTGCCATGCGACGTCTTCAGCAGCTAAAAGAGCCATTGCACCGCCAAGTGAGTGACCACAAATGAGAAACTCATCGCCTTCTTGATACAATTTATAGCACTTATTTAGCACATCATCTCTTACAGAGTAATATGCAGTTTTGAAGCCTTTATGAGCAGTCCAATTTGCACCATCATAAGCAGAAACTTTACTGCTGGCTGCGCACAAGTCTACAAGCACATCTTTGAATGAATGAGTGCCTTCAAATCTGACTGTTATCAGCTTTTTGCTGTTCTCTCTTTGAACAGACCAGTCTGCATCAAACTCATCATCATGCACATAGTCTGGTTTGTCTGTAAATAACAATGAGTAGTTCATTTAAGCTCTATCCTTAAACATCTTAGGCAAAAAGTACCAGTTACCAGTTGAGCGAGAGCAAAGATTGTCTTTTCTACTCAAAAGAAACTTCTCAAACCCATCTTTGTCTTCTACAAATTCTTCACAAAAATCTTTAAATTCCATTCTCTAGAATGCTCCTGCATAAAAAAGTATTAAAAAATTAGTCGAGCTTCCACTGTTTCAAAAGCTCTTTAGCTTCTTTCATTGGCAAAGAATCACTATTGTATGTATAAGTGCCTGAGCAGAATGGCACAGAAAGCAAATCCGGCACAAGTAGAAGTGCAAGAGCTGTGTGCAACACATTTGGAAGATTTGGCTTTATCTGAAGAATCTCTTTATCTGCAAAAGGAGAGATTCTGTATGATACTGATGAGAACATGTTTTTTGTTGTGAAAAAGTCTTTGTTCATAAATAAATTTCCACTTCTGAATGGCTCAGATGCTAAGCCTGCCAAGTGAAAGCGAGGCTCTTCTCCACGAAGCTTTACGTCCAATTTCTTTGCTAAGAACTCTGTGATTGAATCATCAGCATTGCCATTTACAGTAGAATTCCTGATTTTCAAGTGACATACATGAACGGCTTTTCTGAAGTTCTTCCAAAAATAAACAAAGATTCTTGTGTCTAGACCACTTGATAAATCTGCTAAAAGTTGTTCTTTGTGACTGCGACAAATCTCATAGTATCTGTCTATCCAACTTTTAATTGCATCGCCTGCATCTTCAATTGGCTTGCTGAGCAACTTTATTGAGCTACTTTTGGTATTGATGTTCTTGCCACTTACAGTTACTTTATCATAGAAAGAAATGACTGAGATGCCTTTGAATGGCAGAAGACTGTAGAGACTCTTGTGGTCTAATGCGTAAATCCCTTGATTATCAAATTTGTATCTAGAGATAATATTTGAGTCTAAAGCTGTATTCTCATCTACAAGGTCTTCTAATTTGTTTGACAACATAATAAAGTTGTCTTCTATTCTTTTATAAAATAGAACTGGCGGCATTTGAAAAAGCGACTCTGCGTCTATCACTAGAGAATCATTCTCTTTATGCACTTCTAACTCTGAAAGATTCCACTCATTCTTGACATGAGTCAAATCACCTGTAGCGCTATTGTACAGAATATGACTTTCAGGACGACGATAATTTCTAACAAGGTCTTTTGCACTTATCATAGAAAGCTAGTACTTGTCGAAAAGCTAAATATCTTTAAGGTCCTTATTATATTATTACTCGTATGACAGAATCAGAGAAAAAAGAACTTTTCTACAAAATAGAAAGAGCTAAATCTGGCGATGCAAAAGCAATGTCAGATGTGATTAGTCAAAACCAGGGTCTTGTATACTCTGTTGCAAACCGTATATACAGTATGCACAAAGTGCGGGTGGGATCAGTCCTTGATTTAGATGATTTTGTCTCAGAAGGAAATATTGCTCTAATGAGAGCGATTCAGCTTTTTGACACAAAATTAGGAGTTGAGTTTAGCACTTATGCTAATCTCTGGATTACTCAAAAATGCAAAGCTGTTTTAAAAGATTTCTATAGCCCGATAAGAGTGCCTCGCGGTACATTTGAAAAGACTATTAAGAAATTGATTGATGGTGAGACAGACTTTACGCAATACCAAAATTGCGCAAGAGCAGCTCTTCGTGTTTTGTCTCTTGATGAAACATTGCCTGGTGACAGAGAAGAGACTTATTTGAGTGTGCTTGAAGACGCAGACGGTATAGGTCCTGAAGAAGAGCTTGTGCAAAAAGAAACTCATAATCTTCTACAAAATGCAATAGACAAGTATCTCTCTGAAAGAGAAGCGTATGTAGTGAAGATGCGAAATAACTGGGATTCTTTGATGAAAAAAGCAGCTTCTTTAGAGACAATTGGATGCAGTCTTTCTCTTACAAGAGAACGAATACGCCAAATTGAGAAGAAATCATATGAGAGACTACGAAAAAAACTCAAAGATCAGTTATTCTAGACAAAAAAAATGAGGTGCTAAAAAGCACCTCATTGTATCTCTTATTATCTCTTGCTATTGGCCTTCTTAGAAAAGTCCATCATCATTCATTGCAACCCACAATTCTTTGAAAGCTTTCTTTACAGCAGGATCATTGATGTTATTCTTAATAACGCCCCAAGAGCCTCTTCTAGCAAGTTTGCCATCTTTGTCCAATAAAGATCGGAACTCTTCTGGTACTTTTCCTTCATCAATAAGACTCTTCACAGCCTCTATTTTCTTAGTAACATTGTCTGAGAATTGAGCTGAATTTGGCTCTTCTTTCTCACCAAGTTTCTTAATATGATTTGAGTAAATCATGCCAAGGTAGATATATTCTGTGTGATGCCCTTTGAAAGAATCTCTTTGATACTCTGCAGCATCTACTACAATATCATCACCAACGTCAAAAACATTGTTTGTAGTAAGATAGTAAACTCTTCCATTGTCATCTGAGCAAAGAAGATTTGCGTAAGATTTGCCCGACATTCTTGCAGAGAATATGTTTTTGCTAGTTATCTTAAGATGAAGATTGGAGAACTTGTCACCCAACTTTGCATCACCAATATTGGCATTTTTGATCTCTACATTGTCCATCAAAAGATATGAGGGTGCTTTTGTGCTTGCAACTGTACCATACTTTAGAAGAACTTTGTCCCAGCCATGGCAATCTGCATCGCTTATTGCAAAACGAAGACCATCTTTAGACTCATAAATAGTATTACTATATCCAGAGTCTATTTTTTTAAGAAGCAAATTCTCAAAAACCTCGCCCTCTTTGTGGTTGCCTTGATATTTTGATCTGAATTTCTCATCACCAACAGTCTCTGCCTTCTGACGAATTTCATCAAGCTCTTCTTTAGTGATTTTAGTGCTTTCGTTAAGCAAGGCAAGATCAAAGCTGCCAGGGTACATATAAATGTCTTCAATTACAGACTTAAGAGCTTGAGTGTTATTAAGCTTTTCTTCGTAGCTGTCAATGCTACTTACAACAACTGAGCTTCTTGCAATTTTGACTTCGCCAAACTTATTCTTCTCAGCAGCAAGTATTTCCTGCAAGCGTCTTGTATCCCATGATGTTCCTGATGATGCAAGAGCTAATGCAACTTTCTCTTCAGGATAGATTGTCCACTCATCACAGCATACAAATGTATTTACAATATTTTGAAAAAGCTCACTTGTAGCATCTTTAGGCTTGATTGCGCCTGCTTTCACAAGAACTTTCATATTAGAAAGAATTTCGAAGTCTTTAAAGCCTTCTTTCTGCACCAATGTCTTATTTGTGATTTCTTCAAACATTGAGTCAGTAGCTCTTAAAGCATCTTCCCAGTATTTTGAGCTCTTATAGTCTCTATTAAATTTCATCAGAGCAGTTTCTCTCTTCACTCTGTCTGATGAATTAAAGTTCTCTGCAATTTCTGTAGGTGTCTTAATGTAGTCGCCCCAGTGATTGTTGACTCTAACCAGATTCATAGCGACCCAGAATTTAAGATTTATGCTGAATCGTTTTCTTTCAATTGCATCGAGTTCTTCTTGCGTGTATTCGTGACTCTCAGCTTCTTTCAATTTATCAAGAGTTGTGACAATTTCAGAAATGAGACCAAGTGGAATTTCTGTAAACTTATTTACGCATCCTGTGCCGATGAGCTTGAAGTTTTCCCATAAGTTCTTGCTATCAGAAGTTGCGTCAGGTGTGTTGCATCTATGCAAAATTACAGCAGAGTTTCTCTGAGTTTTTCCATTCTTGGAATAGCCACAGTGGTCGCACTCAATTACACCGCTTCTTTTGTAGAATGACTCTGGAATCATTACATTTTTGTTCCACAGAGTGTGAAGTGTAATTCCTGCACCATTTGCTTGTCTTTCTACAATTCCGACAACTTCCCAGTCATTTTCTGCACTTTTAAGATTACAAGTGATCTTTACTTCATAGTAGATGTGTCTTACGCCAGTAAGTTCATCATCTCCAGCAAGAACAGACTTTGGTGTAGCTACATAATCAAAGCTATTGCCTGTGCCAACAAGAGCAGCTTTAAGATTCTCCAATCTTCTTTCAAGTCTTGGCCACTTGTCTTCAGGGACTTCAAATACAGCGTCATTCAAATTATTCAAATTTGTTTGACTTACTGCAGCCATTTTTGATAAAGGCGAAGATGAAGATACTGCCTCTCTAATTATCTCTTTATATTGTATTCCCATAATAAAAGTTAGTATTGTCCTTTTCTGCAATAAAAAAGCGTAGCTCTATTAAGCTACGCTTATATAAGATGCTGTTTGTTATTCTGCTACTTCTTCTGATTTCTTATGAAGCACGAATTTTGGTTTCTCTTGCTCTACTTGCTCTGCTGAGAATGTTTCATCTCTGCTTTTGTCGAGAAGAGTGAAGCTGACGTAGTAAGTCTTGTCATCGATCCATCTACAATTGTCATTATTGATCATCCAATCTAGAGATGGCTTGTCAAAGTACTCATCATGCCATTCAGCAAGGCCATTTGTGATTGCTCTGCAGAGTGTCTGCTTCCAAAGACGAGGGTCATTAAGAAGAGTTGTCTTAGGACGCTTCAAGTAAATAGTGGCTGAAAGATTTCTCTCACCACCAAACTGCTTTTTCGATGGGTCTTTTGAGAATTTGATAATTGTAAGGTCTGTGTCTACAATTGGTCTCTCAGAAATAGAACCATCTTTTCCAGGGATCTTTCCAATTACATTGCCAAGCTCATCAAGAATCTTTTCTGTCATAAATGGATAATACTCATCAACAACAGTTTTTCCATAGAGGTCACTCCCATTGCGACCAAGAAGATTGATTGGCTTATTTCTGCCAAGCTTACCAGCTACAGACCTGCTAGCATAGCCTGAATAACCTTTGCCCTCTTTAAGAGGCTCTTTAGGGGGGATTCTAGCAGGGTTTCCCTCTTTATCACAATAGTAAACTGCTGCACAACCTTCTGAGATTGGACAGTCCCACTCTTTTTTCAAAGACTCATATTCTCTTTCAGCTTCTTTAGCTGTGAATGGTCCCAAAACATCGTAAAAAGACTCTTCGCCGTCTTCTTCATATTCAAGTTTGATATAATAAGACTTGCTTGCTAATTCCTGAAGTCTACTTGCGTATTTCAGCATCTTAAGTTTCTCCTATAATAAAATTTAGTTTAGAATACAAAACTTCCTGCAAAAGTTAGAGCACCACTTACAGTTAATCCGCCGCCTAAACCGCTTAAGAAGTCTTTTACTCTCTGGTCCATCGGCACTGTATTTGCAAGTATCAAAGTGCCTGCACCAGCAGCTGCACAAGAGACTGAAATGACTCTTGCATTTTTTAGATGTCGCTTGTCATTCTCAAGCTTTGCTACGTATGTTTTGATGCTTTCAATTTCAGCTTGAGCTTCAGCAAAAAGTCCGACTATGTATGAAGTATCGTCTTTATTGCTTATTAATGCCGCTCTGTAATTCTTTAAGTTTTCCTTTAAGCTGGAGATTGTTTTCTTCGAGTTCTCCAACCCAGACTTTAAGATGACGTTGTCCTTCTCTAATTTGTCGGATCGTATCTCCAATGTTTGAACTTGTAACTCTAAGCTCTTCCACTGTTCCTCTAAGCTGTCCAATAGCAAGTCCTGATTGTTCAGCAATGTCGCTGCAGTCTGAGATGCTGTCTGAGATTCCGTTGACTGTTGCTGTGATGTCATCGAATTCTTGGATTCTTCGTTCAAGTTCTTTGTAGAGCTCTGCGGAAGAAACATGTCCTGTCCCAAGAAGTTGCTCAAGTCTATCTGCACTTCTTGTGTAGTTGAGCTTGTCGATGATGTAGCTTGTGCTAAAGCCAGCTGCGAAACAAACAACAGCACCAACAATAATGCAAACAATCTTTTTCTTAAGTTCCACATTTGTTCTCCTGATTTATGATTCTTCTCTATAGTAGTCTTTTTGCTCTTTTATAATGTCTTTCTCATCTTCTGTGAATAATGAGTAGTCATTTGCACAGAAGAAAGTTGGTGTCACTAAAAGAAGATCATTCGCATCATCCCACTCAAGAGGATAGTCATTAAAACCAACTTTGAATTCAGCTTCTGGAAATTCTTTTTTAAGCTCATTAAGCAATTTTCCTGACTTTAGCTGAAGGAACTCTGACTCAAAGTCATAGTCATCAGCATGCTCATAAATCTCATAAATCTCATCACCAAGCTTTTCTTTAAGATCTACGCAAGCATCAATCCATTCTGGACCATGCTGAGCTTTGACACCTGCAGACCAATGAGCAACTTCATGAGCAATACATGTCTTCACCAAACGCTCGCTTAAAAACAGAATATCTGAATTGTAGAAAATTGTATTCAATCTTCCGTTGTAAGATACAAGCTCTGTGTTCTCATTTCTTTGCTGAATATTTGGAAGCGGCTTATTCTCATGAAGCAACTCACAGTAAGCTTTTACTGTGTCAATCAAAAAGTTTCTTTTAGAGTCAAGCTCATTTGCATTGTCAGTCTTCTGTAAGCTCTCATTCAAAGCTTCTTTTACTGAAGATGATATAACATTATCTTTCATCTGATCTCCCGTCTCTATAGACTCTGATCGTTCTATGGTCTCCACCAATTTCACCTGTTACTTCAACAAAGTTCTTTGAAGGGCCCCACACTTCTTCATCTACATACTCTAACTGTCTGTATCCGATTTTAAGCATCTCCCTATCAGAGAGGCTCTTGACTTCTGGCTCTTCGTAGTCTTCATAGTTTTGAGAATGCTCTTCTATAGTAAGCACGTATTTCTCAATAAACTCATACAATCTATCCCAGTCAGTAGTCATGTATTCTTCATGTGCTTTTCCTGTAAGAGCTAAGAACATATCATATATCTGGTGGTCTTCTATAATTGATTCACAAGACTTAACTCTGTCTTCTTCATCAAAAGCTTTAAGTCTTGCAACGTACTCATGCTCTTCCCCAGAGTCGCTCCCATCTTCATAGACAACCATGAATCTCTGACGAGTATTTCTGTGCTTGTCTCTTATAGCGTACTCTTCAGCTCTTTCATCAGGAAAGACATAGTTGTTCACTAATACGAAATCAAGCCCATACTCTGTCTTAATTGCGTCAAGAGCTTGCCTAAACTGTCGAGAGAGAATAACCATCTCGCCCAAATCTACTTTTCTCATTTTCAGTGTCTCTCCAATTTATTAGCAGCAGCAAGCTGCACCTGCGCTAAAGTAATGTGAAACTGGCTTAATGATGTCAAGGAATTGAGCTCTTTCAATTTTCTCATCATTGCCAGAAACAGCAACATAGCACTTATTTATAAAGTCAAATTTCCCGTAAGTATTGTCTATGATGTATGATTTTATTTTAGACAGGTCAATTGTCTTATTTGTGACTTCATCATAGCTTGATGGAATTGCAAAATCATCATCTGTGATAAAGCCAACAATTGTGACATAGTGGCCACCATTTCTTTTGAAAGGATCAACTGACGAAATAACAGGAAGCTTTTTGTTTGCAATTTGCCAAACAACTTCGTACTCATCAAACTCATTATAGAAACGAGTCACTGGCCTACGTTTCATAGAAGCCAAGTCTTTTGCTGAGTACCCTACAAAAAGATTGACTGCGTAAGACATAACGTCATGAACTTCATTAGGCGGATATGCTTTTTTGCATGCAACTTGCCAAATCTCTTTTTTCTGAGCTTTAGCATTTTCAGTTGCTTCAGCAATCCAGTTGTTATACATTGGACGATAATGTGTCTTATAGTAGTCCAAGACATCTTTGCTTGTGCGAGTAAAATATGTGAGCTTGTCTTCTTGCTGCTTGAACTGTGGAAGGAATGACTCATCTAAAATCCAACCAGAGTACTCCAAGCCCTGAATGAAGTTTGTTGGTCCGCAAACATTAGCTGAGTCAATCTTATTGTTTATCTGAGAGTGATTGTCATGTCCTAATGAAACATTAAACTCTTTCAACTATTGATTCTCCTCTTTTGCTTAGAAAACTTATTAAAAGAAATTAGAAAGATCGTAGTATTTTTCAAATTCTGGTGAAAGACTTGTGATGTCTGACCAGTTATCTCTTACCCATTCTTGATAAGCAGGCCAAGTTTTGTTTGCTGCTTTATAAACTGCTATCATTGAGTTACCACAATTGTTTGCTTCATTCATCTCATCAAATTTGTTGACAAGCAACTTGTACATATCTGGCTCTGAACCATACATGTCATGATCCCACTTTTCGCCAAATCTTTCACTACAAGCATCAGACAATTTAGAAGCTCTTCCGTTTGAAGAGAATCCTGTCTTACCAATGTCAAATACACCACAGTACTGACCAACAAATTCAAGAGCTAGCTCAATGTCAGAATAGCTAGACAATCTTTTTCCTGCTTCTTTAAGAGACGGCCTCTTAGTGATTGCTCTTAGAGAACTGAAGTCTTTCCATGCATCATAGAAATCTTCTACAAACTCTTCGAATGACTGACCAGCCCAAAGAGTTTTTCTTGCACCAATCTGATATCCGCCAAGTCCATGAATCTCACTTCCTGAAGTTTCAATAACTATGTCACTATAGAACTGACCAGTTACTGAAATCTCGAAAATAGCTCCGCCACTTCTTTTCTTTTCAATCTTAAATGAGTTTGCAACAGGATCTTGCACAGTCTCAATGAGAGACAAATTCACATCATCAATTAAGAATCTTTTTACTTTTCTAGAGAATGCATCTGGATCAAAGTCAAAAGAGCTTGTGTCTGGTCTAACTTTGCACTCATTAAGCTTTCCTTTAAGTGCATCTTTAGCTGAATCTTTTAATTCACATTTGGGTGCAAGCTTATCAAAGTTTTTTGAATTATTGTAGTACTGCATGCCTGATGAGCTATGCTCAGACCAGAACTCATCTGCAAAATCATAATATGCTTCAAGAGATTCATCTGTGCAATGATAGTCATGAACGTATCCGTCTACTCCGTCTACTTTTACGCAGCCTTCATCAGAGTAGATTCTTTCACCACAAATAGGACAAATCCCTTGTGCATGTGATTCTGTAATTTTTTCCATTTTTATAGCTCCTTTCGGAAAGTATTTTCTGTCTTTTTTAAGTTGATTGATTTTCTGACGAGGCTCAGTCTCACTTTCGAACACATCAGCCTCTTCAGGATCTTCAGTAAAGTCATCTCCTTGCAAATACAGAATTCCGACTTTTGCTCTGTATTTGTAGTCTTTTTGCTCTCTAAAGTCAATCAAATCATCTTTCATAGAAAATTAGTAAACAAAAATAGAGTAATAGAATTTAAAATTAATAATTAATAATTAATAGCTAGCAACCTCCAGCTACCCTCCCCACTATATACAGCGGAGCCCCATTAATAGTTGACGAATTCGTAACCTGTAGTTAACATTTGTTACCTATAGTTAACAATTAGAAAAATATTTTATTTTTGTGAAAAAGAATCAAACTTTTTATTATATTATTATCGTAAATAACACTTAAAAAGGAGATTATACACTATGACAAAGGCACAGATTAAAAAAATTCACGAGGAAATCAATGCAGTAGTTTTTGCAGTTCTTGCAAAAAACGGCTTAGCTTCAAATGGTTCAAGCATTTCTTACTGTGATTCAGACTTTACTTACAAACTCAAGGTAAATGTCATGGACAGCATAACAGGCAAGAAAGTTGTTTCAAATGACATGATAAACAAAGCACTTCGCATGTTTTATCGCAATGGCAATGTTATTGACCGCCAGAAAATGGCTGAAGCTTTCTCAAAGACTTACAGTGGTACTTCAATCGGAGACATTCAGCTTATTGATGTTGATACTAAGAAGTATCGCTATCCATTCATTGTAAAATCTAGCCTCGGTGGCCAGTACAAACTTTCTGCAAGTCAGTTCTTGAAATATTCAAAACTTGACAAATAAAGTTTCTTACGGGTTGGAGTTCAATGGATTGGGCTCTAACCCTTAAATAAAAAGTGTTACACGGATGTTTTCAATCTTAATTTTCATTTTTAAGGGAGAAAACAAAATGAAAAAAATTATTCAGATTCTTTCTATCATTGGTGTGGCAGCATTATTGCCATTATTCATCTCTTTTGCTCTTGACGAAGCAGATGTTTCTTATGCTAAAAAGCTCGGTGAAGACCGTATTATTGCAGAGTACAACCGCTTTATAGAAGACGGTACTCTTATTAAGGGCACAAACAGCTACAACAAGTATGTGCAGTCTATTGAGAAAGCATTTGGCAAAGAATTTGTAGAAGAGAACTTTTAATCAAGGAGAAAGACTTATGAAAAAATTGATTTTGACTATTGTAACAACTTTGATTATGACAAATGCTTTTTGCTTCGGACCGGGCTATAAATTTGAAAAGCAACCTATTGATGATGTTCCACTTACTTATGAAGACATCTGCATTCAGGCTGAGCTTGATGAGCTTGAAAACAACTTACCAAGCTACTGGCGAGAAAGCTTGACAGTCATTTGGTCTTTTTGTTCTGAGAATGGATACGGTCTTACTTATCGAGCTTTCAAGGACTTGGTGCTCAACCCTATAGAATTGTCTATGAACATTGAAGCTGAAACCACTGAGCTTATGAGACTTACTTCTATGTAATTTTGAAAACTGCAAAATAATAGCCGCTCTTTTTAGAGCGGCTTTTTTGTTCTCTAAATCTTAAAAAACATCACCTGTAGGTCGTTCATAATCGGGATCACATGCTACTTTCGGCTGCATATTAAGCCATTTTTCTCCAATGCCGACTGAATTAAAGAACTTTTCAAAAGTAGCTTTGTCTTTGCAAGTCTCTTTAAGAGTCTTTGCCTGTTCTTCTGTCAAGAAGCAGAAAAGCTCTCCGTCAAGAATGAGGCCATATTTGTCAAAATTCTTGTCATAGAAAATATCATAGTCTACAGCTTCACGAACCTTGAACTCTTCTGGAGATTTTTCATTGACAAACTTCATGCTTTCATAAAGAGCGTCACGAGCTGCTTTTCTTTCTTCAGCTGCAGCTTTCTTTGCAATTTTAATGTTCTTGACTGTTTCGTCTACAAGCTTATCAACCAATTCCCAATCTGACTCACTCTCTACACTAGGAAATTCAGTTCTGTAACCATCAGAATCTTTCTTTCCATAAGGCTTAGTTGTCTTACTGATTTCATCTCTAATAAGACAATCAGCAGCAACTTTCCAAGAAAGTCGACAAAGTTTCTTTTTCATAGCAACTGTTACGCCATAAGTAACGGCTGTGTTAAGGTCAATGTCTTGCTTATTTGCTTGAACTTTTACGATCTTTTGGTCTCCGTAAGGAGTGTCCTCAAATCTGTCACGTGGGGTTGGTTGCCAATTACAGTCTTCACTGTCATATTTGCCAAGATCGCTATAGCAGCTTTTTGAATGAATATCGTAAATTGAGTGATTATATCCGTCACCATGTCTTCTGTTACACAATTGACCAAACCATTTTGAAGGGTCCATGTCATTTGCGTAGAATGAGAAATGGTAACCATCTTCTGTGTCAATATTGATGCGCCAATAGCCATGCATTCTCAGCCAAAAGAAGCTTTTATCAAGAATAGATTCGTCTACTTCTTCACTTGTGCTGCATTCTTCTCTTAGAAGCTTTTTTGATTCTGTAAAGAGAACTCTATCGACAATTTGAGCATTGCTCTCTACTGGCTCATACTTACGCCAATTTACATTATGACCACGATATTGGTCTATATGTTCAAAGTAGCCGAGACATTCTGCTTTGCTAAGTGCTGTGTCCAAGTCTCTTGCTTTATGAGGAAAGAAGAAACCATCAGACTCTGAATAAAGATACCAAGTAACTGTACCGTCTTTTTCTTCAAATACTGCGATTTCTCTAAAGTTTCCACCAGGACCGGGTCTTACTGGTGCTGAATATACGAATTTGCCAGGAATTTTTTCTTCTTTGTATGCGTCTTTTGCTTTCTTCATAATCTACATAAGCCTCGAATAATAGTTTTTGTGATTGTCTCTTTTTGAAGAAGTCAGAAGATCGTCCATCATGAGTATAGCTTCTGACTGAGATTCTTGCGACAGAACTACAGGTAGCTCATCAAAGCAATCTCTGTTTTTCAATTCGTCCCAGATATCTCTATATCGCACAAATCCATAGAATTCATGCAAATGCTGCCAGACTTCAAGACAAATATCAAAGTCAAAGTCTTCCTCAAACTCTAAATGTAGATTATCAATTTCTTCATCTTCAAAGACAAACATTGTAAATAAATTAGTTTGACTTTTCAGACAATTACTAAATTCTTATGAGCAAATTATTTCAGAAGCCTGAATCAATCTTTCAAGCTGATGTAAATGACATTATGAAAACTGACCCTGAAGCTAATCTTATAAAAGACTTGATCTCTCTGCAGATGTTCAAAGATGCAGAGAAAGATGACAAATACCTTGTATTGTCAGAGTTGCATAGATACTTGGGAACAGAAAAATTTATGGGCGTCATGGACATTTTGGCTGGAAAAACCCTAAAGTTCCCAGAGAAAGATTCATTCAAAGAAACAATTCAGATAGCACTCTGCTGGTATTATAGACAGTATAGAAACTATAGTTGGGATGAGATTAAAGTTCTTCTCAATGATGAAGACTTACAAACAGTGAAGCTTGGCATAAAGCTTAATAATCTCCAGAAATTCATCAATCATTATGAGGACATTAAAAATGCAAGAAGATCAAGAAATAACTAAAGAAATTACTACTCTTGAGAAAATGAATGACCTCATAGAGCAGCCACCTGCAGAAGTTGTAGAAGCAAAGTTGAGCAAAACGCCTCTTGAAGATGTAGAGAGGTCTCTGTCCGACTTTACAAGAGATTCTTTTGACCTCATTAGAAATGACTTCCAGTTCAGGGAAGAGCTTAAAGAAGAATTTCGCAAACGATTACAACTAGACATCAATCAGGGCGGAATCAGCTCAAGAGACTTCTTAGGATTCTTCAATAGTGAGTCAGTCAATATGAATGATCGAATCTCTAAAGTTCTTGGACCGACATTCCAGCTTATGACTGCAGAGCAGCAAGCAATTCAGATGACAAAGCAAGCTGAGCTTAAAGCAAATTCTACAAACATTCAGATAAACAATGCAAATCAGAGTCAAGCCACTCAAGATAAGATGAAAGCATTGAACGCATCTGAGCAAGTAGACCAGCAGACATTGCAGGGAATGACTCAGCTAGCAAACATTCTTCAGACAATGATGCATGCCGCAGAAAAATCAAAATAAACCTTTTATAGAAGCTGCCTTCACGGCAGCTTTTTTTATGAATTTTGAAAAGAAACTAACTACTTAGCAGGACAAAAACAGTTGAAAGATTTCGGCTACGGAAAGAAAACTATATGCAGTGCTCGAAGCTCTGCAGGTTCAGCGGGCCTTGTTCAGATGACTGATGATATGTGGGCAGTCATTGTGTTGGACAAGAGTAAGTCTATCTTCTTCTCTAAAAACTTCCCTTTTACAGACAAATCAAAAAAAGATTCTTGGAGTGCATGCAAAGCATTCTATAAGATTGCGAAAGAATGTGTATTCCAACAGAATCTACAACTTCTAGAAAGACTTGAGGACTAAAAGTTTGAAACCAATTTTTTATTCAATGGGCGCTATTGAAAATGATGTCACAGGCTCGAAGCATTTCATAGAGCATAATGGACAAACATACATGATTGACTGTGGTGCTTGGCAAGGAGACGCTGGCGCAAATGAAAGAAATAGAAATTTCTCTGTGTCAGCAGATAAAATATCTTCAGTAATTGTAAGCCATGCACACTTTGATCATACTGGCCTTTTGCCAAAACTTGTAAAAGACGGCTACAATGGAAAAATCTACTCTACGCCAGCTACAAGAGACTTAGCATCGATAATTCTTCTCGATTCTGCAAAAATTCAGAAGCATGAGAAAAGTGAATCTGCTTATGAAGAAAGCGATGTCATAAAGACTATGAATCTTTTTAGATGTCACTTTTATCACAAGCACAAGAAGATTAACGATGATGTATCTTTTACTTTCTATGATGCAGGACACATTTTGGGCTCCGCTCTTATTGACATAGAGCTTAAAAGAAAATCATTGCTCTCTAGGATTTTTAAGAAAGAGCCCATTCATTTTCTCTATGCTTGCGATCTTGGAAGAGAGTCAAATCCGATAGTAAACCCTCCAGAGACTTGCATGCCAGCACCAGACTACATTGTCTTAGAGTCTACATACGGAAACAGACTTCATGCGCAGCAATCTCAGATTGATGATGACCTCACAAAAATCATAAATGACACTATTTCAAAGAGAGGCAAAGTTCTTATTCCTTCATTTGCAGTAGAAAGAGCGCAAGAAATAATCTATCATATAAAAATTCTTATGAGAGACAATAAGATACCTAGGATTCCAGTCTATATAGACTCTCCAATGGCAAGCAATGCAACAGGAGTTTTCAACATTCACCCTGAATGCATGAATGAAAACATTTCAAGAGACTTTCTATCTAAAGGAAAGAACCCATTCTCTGTAAACAGCTTGCGATGCGTATCTGACTACAAAGAGTCTGTTGAACTTGCAAAGAGTAAAGTACCTTGCATAATAATTGCATCTAGTGGAATGTGTGAAGCAGGCAGAGTCATAAACCACTTAAAAGAGATTGTCTCAAACAAAAACAACTCTATCATAATGGTAGGCTATGCAGGAGAAAACACTCTAGGCAGAAAAATAGCTGACAAAGAAGAGATTCTTCATATAGAGAAAGAAGACTACAAGCTTAAAGCAGATGTCTATCAGATCTCAGCATTTTCAAGTCATAGTGACTACAATGAAACAATTGAATGGCTTTCTAAGATAGACACTAGCAAATTGAAGAAAATTTTCTTAGTACATGGAAACTTAGAATCTAAGGAATTCTTACAAAAACTTCTAAAAGACAAAGGCTACTCAGTTAAGATAGCTGATGGGATGCCTGTAGTGTTGAACTAATTTTCTATGGATACAAGTAGCTTACTAGATGGCGTAAATACTACTCTAGAAACAGATAAGGCTTTCGATTTAACAGTCACAGAGCAGCAGACATCGATAACTGCTACATCTCTGACCGGACTGTACATCAACGGTGTGCATTATCAGTTGGTTGATGCTTCTACAGCAGCAGGTGTCAGCACTGCAAATAAAAACTTAAAGGACCTTGCAAATCACTTTAAAAATTTCTCACATTCAAGCACGATAAGCACTTTTGTAAAAAGTCTTGTAAGCAAATTAGCAAGTAATATTACATCAGCTCACTCAAATGATATAAAAGATACAAAGGACTCTGTAACAGCAAATACTGAAGCAATTAATAATCTACAGAAGCAATTAAACGACCTGTCTAATCGTCTTGCACAGATTCAATTTATTGGTGAGGCTACTGAAGAGAATATCAAAGCACTTCCTGATAATGATAGTACTAAAGATGCTCTTGTTGTTGCTAAGACTCAAACAAAAGCTTCTGGTGGTCTTATCAGTCAAGCCATCGAACTTAAATCTTAAAAAAGAAAAGCCAGCATTATGCTGGCTTTTTTCTTAATCTTCAATGTCTTCTGTGTCTTCAACTACAGAATCTTCATTTTCGTTTTCGTCGTCTTCATCTTCAATAGGCTTAGAGCACTTAAATCGCTTTCTTCGAATTCTAATGAAGTCTTTCTCAGGACGAATTTCACGCTTAATTCTTCCACATGAACAAGTGCCAGTCCAATCTCCATAAGCAAGAGAGATACAAATACAAGCTGCTGGCTTCTTATAGAAAGTACCTTCTTTTTTGTATTTTTCGGTAAGCTCATCATACTTGTCAGTCTTGTATGTTACGTATCTGTCATCAAGCCACTCTTCTAAAGCTGTCGCTGAAGTAGGACGTCCAAGCATTTGCTCAAGAGTAATTACTTCTTCTTCAGTGTTGTCTTTTTTCAATTCTATTCTTTCTCCTTAATCTCAAGCACAAGCTGATGATCATTCTGTGTAACAGAGAAAATATTCTGGAGCAAAGTCTCCAAGCTAATCTCTTCAGAATCATCAAATTCAAGACAATCTTCAGATGTTGACTTCTCAACAGTTTTGCATCTGAAAACTCCGTCTACAGTTCTTACAGTAGTCAAATTCTTAGATTTCTCAATTTCTATTCTCATAAAAAGAATATTAACTTTCTACAATAGAAATTATTAATTAATAGCAGCTCAACCAACCGATATATATATATATATATATATATATATATATAGCGCTGGAGCCCCATTAATAGTTGACGAATTCATGACATTAGCAATATTAGATTCTATAAATTTAAATTAATAATTAATAATCAGTGACTAATCATTTCCTCCCTCCCAACCTCCCCCCCTCTCTTAGCCGTGTCGTCTCCATTAATAGTTGACGAATTCGTTTCTATGTAAAGAAACATTAGAAAAAGTTCTAAAAATTGTTAATCTTTTTTATTATATTATTTATGTATTCAAGAATATTGGAGGTTTCCATGAAAACAATGAGATTACATTTCAAAGGAAAAGACTCAGTCATTTTTGATCATGAAATCGATGTTCCAGATGAAATTGCTTCTATGATACAGTCTTTGCAGAAAAATAAAAAAGACGATGAAATGATTTTTGATCTGGCTGATGAAGGCTCAGTAAATGAGTTTTTGAGTGAATGCATGCCAGACTGCACTGCAAAACTTTTCCGCACAGCACATGGTACAATGCTTCTTGCACAGGAACTTCAGAAATCTGGTGCTAAGAAGGGAATGACCCAGGCACAGCTTAAAAATATCTATGACAATGCAGCACTTGCAGTAAGCAAAAAGCTTAATCATCAGCGCAATGTTGCAAAAGGCTTTAAAGACCAGAAAGCAAAGCTCGATGAAAATCTTTCAGAGCAGAAGAAAAAGCTTAAGGAGCTTAAAGAAAAGTCAGCTAAAGACTTGCTGAAAATTAAGCAGGACATTAAGACTGCAAGGGAATGCTACTCTGGAGAGAAGCTTGAAGCAAAGCTCCAGTCTCTTAAAGAGAAAAAAGACAAGATCAAAACTCGTCTTGAAAAAGCAGAAGCTCGCCTTGAAAAGACTTCTATGACAAGAGACTTTAAGGTTGCTTCTAAAAACATTGCAATTGGTACTGCAAAGTCGGCATACTCAAGCCCACTTGTAGCTTACTCATTTGCAAAAGACACAGGGATGGATATTGGAAATGTCTACTCCAAGGCTCAGCAAAAGACATTTGAATGGGCTGAAGATGTAAGCAAAGACTACTGGAAAAAATATCCAAATGTTTAAGTTCAATACTGCAGAAGAAATTCTGCATTGTTGAAAATCAAACTTTTCTTTATTATATTATTATCATGAAGCAGATTGAACTTGAAAAAATTATCAAAGAAGCACAGGAAGCCTACTATGAAGGAAATCCTGTAATGTCGGATTCAGAATTTGATGACCTTTGGGACGAGCTTCTCAATAGTTACCCAAATTCTGAATTACTTAAAAATGTTGGTGCAGACAATACTGATGGATTTGCAAAAGCTCAGCATTTTATTCCGATGGGAAGTCAGAGCAAAGCAAATACTGAAGAAGAGATGCAGTCATTCTTCACAAAAAATCCTGGCAAATACATTGCTGATTTTAAGATGGACGGTGCTTCAATTGAGCTTGTCTACAAAAACGGTAAATTTGTCCAGGCAATCACTCGTGGTGACGGAAAGCAGGGAGATGACATTACTAAAAATGCAAAAAAGATGAATTTCCCGAAATCACTTTCAAGTGAATGGACTGGTTCAGTTCGTGGAGAGGTTCTTCTTTCTCGTGACAACCTTAAGAAATACTATCCAGAAGCAAAAAATTGCCGCAATCAAGCAGTCGGTTTGATGAAACGAAAAGATGGTGAAGGATGTGAGCATCTTGACATTGTTTGCTATGATGCAGTTCCTCTTGAAGGATTTATGAGTGCACAGTCAGAGATTCATGAGTTCCTTACATCAAACAAATTCAAAACCGCAGAGCAGAAAGTATTCGATAAAGTCGATGGAAAAATCGCACTTAATTATCTTGAAAAAGTTTGGAAAGACTGGGATAAGCTTGAGTATGACATTGATGGTCTTGTTTGGAAAATGAATGACATTGATTCAAAAGACCTTGAAGAAAATGCTCGTCCAAAAACGCAGATTGCTCTCAAACCCGCTCGTACAAAAGTTAAGACAGTTGTTATTGGCTTTGACTGGCATCAGACAGGCAGCACATTCACTCCTGTAGCAATTCTTAAACCAGTAAATCTTCTTGGTGCTACAATCAGCCGAGCATCTTGTGCAAATGTTGCTCGACTTGAGTATCTTGGACTTGAAATTGGTCATGAAGTTGAGATTCTCCGCGGTGGAGAAATCATTCCAGTTCTTGTAGCTGATCTTACCACAGGCAAATTCCTTAAGAAATACGCTGCTTAATTCAAGCAAGGAGATACATTTAAATGATTAAGACTATCAGAACCCGCAAAGACGGAAAACGCATTATCACATCAAGCTACTTCGATGATATTCGAATGCTTCGTAAGTCTAAGTCAGACACATTTGCAACATTTTCACGATTTGACAAAGACGCACTTGATTTTGATCGAGGCGGTTGGCAGCTCTCTATGGTAGCTATGGAAATTGCTCTTTGGCGCCGTGGATGCCAGGAACTTACCGACTATGTTAACAGTCTTAAACCTGCTCAGATTGAAATGATTGCTGAAACCCGCTATATGGGCACTGATGTAGACTGGGAAATTGACGAAAAGAAAAGTTCTTAATTTATTTGCTTCATAAAAAAATTAGGACTCCAAATGGAGTCCTTTTTCTTTGTTAGTGAGGCATTCTAAAACTTGGCATTGAGAAGCTTGAGCTAGACCTTGCTTCTTTTTCTGCTTGCTTTTGAGCCTCTTCTCGTTGTTTGTCAAACTTTTCAAGCTGCTTTTTCATACTCATAATGTAGTGGAAAGGCAGCTCTAGCATTTCTTTGAAAGAGTTACTTGTTCTTTCGCTTAAATACGACAGTAGTTGTATCAGATTTATGATCTGACATGGCTTGTAGTATATCAAAAATTCGAAAGGGAAACGTGATTTCCACCGGCTTGAATGTGATAGGGTCCTTCACAAGGAACTTATCGTTGATTCCAATTTTGATATTTTTGTAAGTCTCTACAATAGGACCAAATACTGTATGGTCAAGATCAGGATCGTCTACAAGCAGAATCTTCTTCGAGAAGTCCATCTCAGAAACATCTTCACCCCTAATCTTCTTAAGAGAGACTGCAAGAAGAGCTTTTGAAGAGAAAATCAACTTTCTCTTTTCATACTCATTGTACATTTTTTCTTCAGCTTCTGGAATGTAAACTGACGGCGGTCTGAGACGCTCGCCTGCTTCGTATTCTTCTTTCTGCTTATTGCGAGTAAGAATCTGGTCTCTAAGATTTGCAAATCTCTTGTCTTCTTCTTTGAATTTCTCTTGTACAAATTTCTTTAAGAAAACTGAGTCTCCATATCTTGGGAAACCAAACTCACATGTAAAGCCATTCGGTTTGCTTATTTCTGCTGTAGGACCTTCTGCCTTCATTACATCGTAGAAATGAATAGAACTCAAATCCAAGTCGAATGTAGGCTTCCACTTTCCAGTCTTCAAAGCATCAATCTTCTTGAAGTACTCATCAGTTTTCCCGCCGCACTGCTTCTCAAGGAATTCATAGTCTTCATCAAGCATTTTCCACGGCAAGCCTGTCCAAACTGTGGAATAATAGCTTCTATAGAGAAGGAAGAGTGTCTCAACAACTTCTTTCTCATGAAAGTTTTTGATGTCTACGTCATCTTCATAAATAAGTTTCTGAAGCAACTCTACTACATAAGTAGGCATATCGTCTACAGCAGTCGCTGTCAAATCCAAGAGTTCTGCTGTGCTCATGTTTCTGATATGAAAAAGTTCTGGTGCGCCAAACTCACCTTTTGTTGACAACTCAATAGGGATATAAGCTGGCGGAATTGCAGTCTGCTCTTTTACTGCTTTTTCAATTTTTTCGTTTTCCTGAAGATCTTCGTCTCTGTCTTCAATGTTATTTGTGCTGAAAGCCACTTCTAGTGTTTCCTCCGAAAAAATTAGTTTTTTAACTAAAAAGTGAAAAAAAAAAATCCCTGCTGTAAAAAGCAGGGATGCTGTGTTTCGTTTCTAAAAAATTAGCTATTAGCTAGCTAACGCTTTTGAAATTAAGTCTGGGCTTCTTTTCATTGCTTTTGCAAGGTCTTCCATGTCAATGTCATGCTTCTGGAGCTGGTCTAAAAGAACTCCATCTTTTCCAGCAATCTTGTATCTTACGATATTTCCGCCAATATTGTACTTGCTTGCAATGTTCATAAGAGACTCACCTGCAAAGATATCTGCAGCAATTTGTCTAAGAGGATATTCTGAATTCAACTTGTCAAAATCTTTCCCCATAGACTTGAGCTTTTCAAAGATCTCATAGTCTTCATCGTCTACTGAATACATGTTGTTTGATACTTGAGAAGCAATTTTATCCCATCCGAATCCAGCTCTTTTGCCTTCCTCTTCATCTACTGCATCAGGATGGACCTCATCAGTGTTAAGCTCAGAAATTTTGCCATTTTCTGATCTGCACATCATGTCAAGATATCCGCCAAAGTAGTACTGCCAACCACCAATCAAAGCCTGCATGCTTTTTGATCTGGTGTAGTCGAATCCTGTACCGCCACGGCCATGCTCACTTGCGCCAAAAAGAGCTCTATTAGCAGCCTCAAAACAAAGACCATAGAAAAGCTCCATGTCACCGTTTGCAATTCTTACAGGCCAGAATTTTTTCTCTGGTCCAAGAAACTTTGCTCTTGAAGACATTATTCTCATAAATGCAAGAGTAAGAAGAACCTTCATTCCTGTATCTGAAATTTTTCTTGCGTTCTTTTCTGTCTCAAAGAGTGCTTTCAATGATTCAAAAGTCTGGCCTCTTACAAGCTCAATAACATTATCATTGATGCCGAAATACTTTTTGAATGCTTTTGTCCAGGGATTCTCTGAGTTCAATGCACTTAGAATGCCTTCAATATCTCTATAATCTTTAGCCATCTCTTAATCTCCAGTCTTGTATTTATATTTAGTTTGAATTTATTTTAGAGAATAGATCAATCAGTTCATCTTTCTCTATTGTAGACATTCTCTTAATCAATTCATCTGAATTTATAATTTCATTTGCTATGCTCGGGAGTCTATCACCGAAGCTATGTCCCACACTCAAAACTAAACCAACACTTATGCATTTGTCGTGCAATTCATGTAAGTCTTCAGCACTTATGTTTCCGAAATCTTTAGATAGTCGAGCAGCAATCTCATGCAACTCATTGAGTCGTTTTTTAACTATAATTTTATATTGATCGAAAATCATCTAAAATCCTTTAAGATAGAAATTGTCTACTTCTTTGCTCTTGACAAATCCGCATCGTTCGTAGAAACTCTGCTTTTCATCACTTGCATATAAAGTCCATTTGTTTGCTCTTGTCAAAGACTTTATTATTCTAGTGCCATGACCGATATTTCTTAAGTCTTTACTCACTTCAAAAACTGAGATATGTACTGAGTCTGGAAGCACTGATTCTTGCCTAAATGCTATGAAAGCTAAAAGCTCATCATCTTCTGTTATAGCAAACCACTGAATCCACTTATCATCTAGATAGCAGTCATCTTTTTCAAGGTATTCCATGACCATAGGAAAGTTTTCGCAGACGCCTTCATAAAAAGAGAGAAAACTTTTGCAAGATGGGAAACATTCTAGCTTTATCATTTTATTTTCTGTGCCAACCATTCAAGAGCTGTTTCGTCCTCAAGTCTCAAATACTTTTCGTACTGAGAATAGAGAACACCTGAAGAACCATAATCTTCTCTTAAATACTTGATTCTATTTTCTGAGTATCTGTACTGCTTGAAAATTTTCTTAGCTTGCTCGTATGTCTTCAAGTTCAATTGATATGTCAAGCAATCTCTAAAGACTTCAATGACACCTGTCATTCTGAAGTTCGACAAATCTGACTTAAAGAACTCTTGAGCTATCGCGCAAAGCTCTGCTTCCTCATCTATGTAGTCTTCAGGCACACGAGATAAAAGACGACTTTCTAGATATGTTTGTGAAATCTTATCGAGAGACTTCATTCTCAACTTGACTTCACTTATTTTCATAGCAATATCCCTGTAGAAAAGAGCTCAGCAGTCTTAAAATGCTGGAGCTCTTTGTTTTCGTAGCCTTCTGCGTCTTCCTCTGCTTGAGAGTTCAATTCATCACCAAGACCACTTGTTGGATCGTCTTCAGTAATATCGTCTGCATCTTCAACAATAACTTCAGGCACTTCAGCAGCTGTCATCTGTCTTGAAGAGTTTTTGTAATCAATCTCTTTATGCCAGAATCTGCTTATAGAGTTTACATATTCTGCATCATGACTTTTAAGTTCTTCAAGATTGTCAAAAGCATCTAAAAGAAGTTTACCTTTCTCACTAAGCAAATCTGTAAACTTGTCCCAGTCATAGAGTTCTTTATCATCAGGCTCCCACTGAGAACGATCGACGTATTCAAAAACTTTTGCAAGATTGTGTACAGACTCTCCAAGTGCAATAGCCATTTGAGACAATTCCTGAATTTGGAAATAAGACTCTTCTCTCAGAGTAGTAGCAATCTGTCTTATTCTGTCAAACTGCTCGCCAGCTGCATGAAGATATGCATTCTGCAATTCCATGTCAAATAGATGCAAACAATATATAAGGTAGCTCAATGTTCTTTTCTCATTCATTTATAAGTCTCCTCTTACTCTACATCTGTAAGATTGCTCTTTACTTTTTTAGGGTCAAGAGTCTTTACAATCTCGCTAATAGCAGCTTTTTCAGAATCTTTGATTTGTTCTGCAACGCCTTCAGACTTCTCATCAGCCTTATAGTCACTCAAATCATCTTGTGCTTTTGCTTGTGCCTCTGCTTGCTGCTTTGATTTATTTGCTGCACCAGCATAAGACAAAAGTTGAGAATGAACTTCTTCTTTTACATTATCGTCTTGTGCATTAAGTCCAGAAGCTTTTGCTACTTTATCAACAATCAAGTCAGTAACAGCTTCAATCATTCTAAAACTATTCATAGAAAATTAGTAAAAGACTTTAAAATTATTAATTAATAATTAATTAAATAGCTAGCACCCAACCAATTTTTATCTTAGCGCGTAGCGCCATTAATAGTTGACGAATTGGTAACCTAATGATAACATTTGTTAACCATAGGTAACAAATTAAGAAAGTTTGAAAAATTGTTAATCTTTTTATTATATTATTTATGTAATTCTCTAAAAAGAGGTTTTTGAATGAAACAGAAAATAAAATCTTTGATTCACAATGGACCAATCTTCCCGCAGAGAAAAGAAATTAAAGAAACAGTTCTTGTAGCTGGTTCTGATCTTTCTCCACTTGCAAAAAGAATGATTTACAAATGGGCTGCACTTTCTGAGACAGACTACGCAAAAGACGCTGTTTTCCAGAAAAACTTCTATTCAAACTTTAAGCTTGAACTTTCTGCTGAGCAGAAAAAATTGAAGTTCCCTGAAGATTGGCAGTCAATTATTAAAAACATTAAGTCTACCCTTGACAAGCAGAAAGAACAAACCGCTCAGTATCGCAAAGAACATAAAGAAGAGATTGCTAAAGAAAAAGAGCTTATGAAAGAAAAATATGGCTGGGCTCTTGTTGATGGCAAAAAGCAGCCGCTTGGTGGTTATCTCATTGAAGATGAGGGAATTTTTATTGCTCGTGGAGATGCAGTCCATCGTGGGTGCTGGAAATACGCTGTTCTTCCTGAAGATGTTACGATAAACTTTATCGGACCGAAGAAAGACATTCCTGCTGCACCCGAGGGACATTCATGGAAAAAAGTCGAATCAAACAATAATTCACTCAATGCAGTTACCTACAAAGTAAGTATTGGCGGAAGATTTTATGTAAACAAAAAAATTCGACTTGGTGGAAATTCAGACCAGCAGATTGCTAAAACGCAGCTTAAGTTTGAAAAAGCTAAAAAACTCTCTCAGAATTGGGATAAGATGGTAAAACACATCGAAGAAGGTCTCAAGTCTACTGAGATGAAACGAAAGCAATCAGCTTTAGTAGCTTGGCTCATTATGAACACAGGCATTCGAGTTGGTGCTGAAGTCTCTGAAGACATGGATGCTGGAATTGAAGGTGCATCTACTTTGAAAGTAAAGTCTATTCAGTGGAAATAAGAATTAAGCTGGCATTTACGCCAGCTTTTTCTTTCTATACACAGATTCTTGTAATGCTGTTGAGATTCTGACCATCACAACAAATAGCTGCTTCACTATCAGTCGCTACAAGATATTTGTTGCTGTGACCAAGAACGATTTTTTGAGCTGAGAATTCTATAACAGGCGTTGTAATCTGTATTCCTGTACTTCTCATATTTATTTGAGAATATTGTCTATTTCCTGTTCCGACACCATTTCTAGCAGTAAGAACTATGCTATCATCACCTATGAAAATCATAGAACCATAACTGTTCATTATCCATTTTGCACCTGTCTTAATAGACATAAACTCTACAAGAGTGTTGTTCGGATTTTGTAAAGTTACACTTAGGTCAGAGTAGTTCATTTCAGAAACTTCTGAAGAGTTTCTTTCTGCTACTTGCAAAGATTCCTCATAGTTCCAGCTACCGACCATAGCTTTGCTGTACTCACCAAATACATTTGCAGGACCGAGCACATAGCCAAAAGTAAAATCATAATTTGCAATAACCCAAATCAAATCACCTGACTTTGTATCTGGATTAGGGTTTATTTCAGTGTAGTACTTTGGTGCTTGGCCTTTGAACAGAGGCGGATATATTGGCAAGTAGTCTAAGTCATTTCCGTCTAAGTCGGCCATAAATGGCAAGATTCTGACTTTAAGTCTATCATCACCATTCGACATGCTATCATAGACTCTTGCTTTATAGAGTTTTAAAGTATCATTTTGCTCATTCATTATTAGCACTCCTGAAGCATTGAAGGCATTGTCAAAGTTGTTTTATTTGCATCATACAAGAATGTCGGTCTTCGAACAGTTAGGGTTGTTGTCATAATCTCATTAGGCTTGTCTAGAATATGACGAACTGCTTTCACATTCCATAAGCCGCTAATCCAGTGAATTTCTTTCTGAGGAACTGATACTGTTCCATCTGGGTTTAGAGCAGGAAAGAATAGATTTATATTGTCACCAGTCTTCAAGTCTGGTCCAGAGAATCTTCCTGAGATGCTAAGCGTGAACAAATCATAGAAATTGCCAAGTGAAGACTTTACTGAAGCTAATCCGTCTTTCGTCAAAGAATCATATTGAGCTTTTTTCGCTGTGCAGTCAAGCTTTCCCAAATACGAAATAGCTACAGGCATTTTATTTCCAACCATGCTCAAGCTGTTTATTTTTATCTGAGGCGCAAAAGTGCTCCAAACAGTTGAGCCTGCAATTGACTGACCGTCTGACAAAACGTCTATTTTCAAATTGTCAATGATTCTGCTGTAGTTCTCATCATTCACATTAAGCTTCATAGAATTGTACATAAAGACATTATCTGCATTGTCGTTCACGAGATCTTTCATTAAGTCTCTGTACTCAAGAATTGAAGGTTCATAAGCTGCTACAGCTACATAGTCTTTTCTGAAGAGATTATTGAATGTTGTCAAATGCGGTCTATTTACTTCATCAATCCAAAAAATTGGAGGATCTCTATTTATGAGTGTATTTGGAAGTATCTTATTCAGAATGAAGTCTTTATCTGATTCACAAACCATGTATCTCGGCTGTGAGCCAGACTCATCTGACTGTTCAATCAAGTCTCTGTCTATATTAAATTCCCATGATCGTCCGCTTTTTCCCAATATGTCTAGAATTATCTCAGAGTTACATTTGTCATGGAATATTTTTGATGAGTGCTCTTTAAAGAATTCCCAAGGATGGACTGCTAAGATCTGGATAGCTCCTGTAAGTCGAGACATGTTCTCAAAAGCGTCACCAATAGCAGAGATTCGTAATTCACAAAATTTGTTTAGAGCTCTGCTAGGGTTTGTCTGTCCCTCAATCTCGTCAACAACTGAAAATCTTACTACTGAGCCTATTGCTAGATTATAGAATCTTGATAACTTTTCTCCGCTTTTGTCATTGATGACAAATATCGCTTTCGGAAAACCTGTGTCTATATCACAAGTATACTCAAAAGAGAGTATATCTTCTGTCTCAATTCTTTCATTTTCAATAGCCAAGAGCAGTCTTGGGTTTACCATTAAAATTTACTCCTCATCAGTTCCAGGCAATTTCTGAGTTGCAAAATTACTTAAGTCAGATGCTTTAATAAGAAACAAGACATCACCAGGTCTCATTGTTCCAATGTACGGAACATTGTTTATGTTCAAGAGAATATCGTCTAAATATGTGATACCATACATGTCGTACATCCAAGACCAAAGTTTCTCTAAGTCTGCAGATGTCATTTGGACGTGCTTCGGGATCTCAGTCAATTGCACATCATTGTATGTGACACTTAATGGGTCTGGAAAAGCCTCCCCGTCTATGTCTTTTGCATTTGACTCACTCATGTAGTCATATCGACTAGTCATACTTTATTCTCCATCAAAAAAGCCAAGAGGACTTGCTTGCATTTCATCAGATTGTCCTTTACCAGCTTTCATAATATTGTCCAAACTCTGATTAGAACTGAATGCAATAGATGCAAATGAATCTCTTGTTGCAGTAACGAATCCTTTGATACCAGAAATTGTTATAGAGCCCTTTGCAGGCCAGCCATATTCATCTAGTAAAGATGTATCAAAGTTAACATTTACGCCTTCTATAGTGCAAGGACCAAAAGAGAACTTTCCAAGTCTTATGTTCCAAAAAGCATATTTTCCACTTTTAATGACTTCAGCACTTCCCTTTCTTAGCACTTTGTAGTAGTCTGTAAGAATAGTTTCTGCAGCATTTATAGCAGAAGTTGTAGCATCACCAGCTGTTGCAGAAGACAATGCATCGCCAGAGAGAAGCTTTTTTGCATTATCTCTTAAAGCTGAGCCTACTCCTGAAATATATGAAGCTGTGAACTCAGACTTTGTGGGATAAGGCGTTATGTACTTTCTGTCAAGGTCTGATTTTCCAGATTCTGCTCTAGGAAGTGTTATGTTTCCTAATGCCATGATAGGCTTCACAACCTCTTCTAGTCCTGAAAACAATCCATACTGTCCAAATGAAAAGTCAAATTCGAGAGAACCATCAATCTGCAATGACGATGCTTCACCAAACAATCGAGGCTTTGTGTACGGTGAAAGTCGAGTAGATGCGACTCTATCATCTTTGCTTCCAATGCCAAATGCTTTCAATGTTTCAAGAAGATCAGTTGCTTTGTCAGCAAAGCCTCCTACACCACCAAATGTATTTGCATCTTTTAAGTCAAGATTATACATTATCTTAAAGCTCTGATCTTTCGGAAAAAGTGCTACATTTTCATGAACATCAAACAATCCATTTACAGAAGCTTTTTTCCAGTTGTCAAGTTGTGAAGCATTTGCCACTGTAGCAGGAGAACCAATTGAGATAAAGCATCGTTTATTGAGATTATAGTGCTTTGGCAAATTGTCGAGAATGCGTCCGTCATTACTCATCTCATAAGAAGAACTGTACTCAACGGGACTGGTCTCTGAACTACCGTCATTCTTAGTATTTAAGTGAGATGTGCCTGTTATTGATGCTTTTTTAGAGCCTGCAATTGCTTCTGCAAGCCACTCATTTATTCCTGACATAATTCACTATTTCTCCATTAAATCTTGAATATAGAAACTGGCATTGTTGGCTTATCTGTTGGAGCAGGTGTATTAGGACTATTGCTGTAGACCATAATTCCCTGCTCATTCCAAATCATAAGAATGTCTTTAATAGACTCTACATCTTTCTCTAGTTGACTCTTTGGTCCACCGCTTACTGTAGGGTTGACTTTGAAGTCGATTGCTGATGCATTTTTCACAACTTCACTTTGAATCTTCTTGTCAAGGTTCTTGTACTCTTTATTGAAGTCTTTAAGGGAGAGTGCACCGCTTGCAAGAGCAGATGACAATCTTTCTGTTGCGACTGCTAGTCTTACTATTGCATTTCCTGAATCATCAATGCTCGCTGGTGCAATTTGATTCAAGAAGTCCATTGAGATATTTATGCTCGAGAATGTAGTTGTAAATCCTGCTACAGACTTAGAGATTCTCTCAACTTTAGACACATCACTATTGCTCATGTCTGTGATAGCTTCAAAAGCAGTAGTAAGATTTGTAAGTTGTTTTTTGATATTGTCTGCTGAAGCAGTTCTGCTAGATGAGAGCTTCAGCATGACTTCATTTATTATTCCAAGAGACTCAATGCAAGGTCTGATTTTGTTTACCATGAGATCTTTTGCTCTATCAAGAGTGTCTTCTGGAGATCCCTCCCAAAGTGTCTTAAATGCGCCTTTGATACCTTCAGGAGTGATGTTTGAAAGAACTGTCTGCAAAGACTTTACAAAGTTCACCATCTTCATAGTGTTGTTGATTGAAACTTGCATGTCTTTCATATCTGCAATATTGTCAGCTACATACTTCAAAGAACTTATTGATGGTACAACTTGATCAGACATGAGCTTATTTGCATTAGTAATTTGCTCAAACGGATCACCAAGGAAGAATTCTCTCAAGCCGCCTGGAGTGAATGACCTCAAGACATCTGTAAGTTTCTTTACAAAATCGGTGACTTTCAAGAGTCTTTCAATGCTTTGCTCAATATTGTTTATCTGAGATGCTTCTTTAATAGTTTTTGTAACTGAAAGAATTGATTGTGAGACTTCTGGCATAACTTTAATCGTCTCTACAGCACTCTTTCTTACGCCTTTTACAGACTTCGTAACAAGATTGAATACTGCTAAGAAACCACTATTCTTTCCCTTTACACCACCCATGATTTTCTTCATCTGAGTGATAGCCATATTTATAGTCTTGTCATCAATCTTCTTGAAGCTTGTAATGAGTCCAGATATTTTTGTGATAGAATCTGCAATAGGGAGAAGTGCTTGAGAAACAAGTGCAAAGCTTTTTCTTCCCTGCTTGTCCATATTGTTCGCAACTGAAACAAGAGAATTTACAATATTGATGAATGGCTCAAAAGCTTTGTCCCATCCGCCCATTTGGTCTTCTTGTCTCTTAGCATCAAGATTCATTTTCTGAACTTGAGAAATTGAGTTTGCAATAACAACAATTGCTTCTGAAAGAGAAGTCAATTTCTTAGCTTGAGCAATTGTTTTGAAGATGCCAGGCAAGTCTATGCTTGTAAGCTGCTTTGCAATGTCACTAAATGCATCAAATCCTTGCTTACCAAGCTCAGGGTCATATTTGTAGAATTCGTATGTAGTTCCGTCCCAAGTAATCTTACCGCCAGTAGTCATCATTGTTGCAAATGTAAGTGCTTTAGCCATCAAGATTGTAGTACCAGCTACACCAAGACAAACACCTGCTGCAAGAGCTACAAATGGTCCGACTACAGTAAGAGCTAAACCAAGAGCTGCATAAGCCGTCAAGAAGCCTGTCATTAAGCCAAGTGATTCAAGGGCTGCGAGGCCCTTGTTTCCTTCTTTCATAGAGAAGTGACCAAGAGGGCCTGCATCCATGTCTCCGCCTTCAACTGCCCATACTGCTAGGCCAAGTGCAAGACCAAATGAAGCCAATGAAAGAGACATAAGCATTGTAGTTCCTGCAAACAATGCAATATTGCCTGCAAAGCTGTTTGCAAGAGTTGCTATGAGAACGAATCCGCCTATGAAAGCACCAAACATTCCAAGAGCTTCCCAGACTCTTGCAGTATTTACACCACGAACTTTTGCACCGATAACTGGGACTGTGAACTCTGCGCCTTCGTCAAACACCCTGTCAACAATAAGCAATGAAAGAGAGAATACTGCAAGAGCACCAGCCATTGCCATTGTGCCAACTGCGAATTTTGTGAATTGAGCGCCGTTATTTCCAACAATTCTTGCAACAATGCCCATGCCAATTGCAAATGCTGTGAACATTCCAATAGCTGTCAAAGCAGACGCAACCTTTATAGCATCAAGCTCAATATTCAAAATAGGAATCTTAAGGCCAGTGCCCTCAAAAATCTTAGATGCAATTGACAAAGAAAGCGCAAACACTGCAAGAGAAGATGCGAGCATAAATGAGCCCATTCCAAATTGCGCAAACTCTTTTGTGCTTTCTCCTGCTAATTTTGCTAAGCCAGTCACGCCAGCCATAAATGCACCAAATGTAACAAGTGCAGCAATAGCACCACCAAGATTTATTCCTGGGAGGTCAATAATGCCAGGTACATTGATTGATCCGCCACTAAAAATAGAAGATGCAATATAAAGAGAAACTGCAAATGTACTCAAAGCAGCAGACATGAGCATAGAGCCTTCTGCAAATGACACAAGATTTTCTTTTTCAGGTTTGAGCAACTTTGCTAAGCCAACCATTCCTACAGTAAAAGCAGTGAAAGCGAGCAAGCCAACAATAGCTTTGCCCCAGTTTACAAAATTAAATATAAGAGTAGCACCTGCAAAAGCTAGCAAAGCAACACCTAAAGCTGCAATGCCTGATACGCCCTCTAGCAGTCCTTTGAAGAATCCCGAGATTCCCCCGCCTTTTTTCTTTTTATCACTGCTTGTGTTCTTTGCAATTTCGTCAAGTTTCCACCAAATGAGAGCAAGACCTGTACCGAAATCACCCTTGTTTGCACTTTGAAACTCTACAGCTGCAGATTCTTTTATGTTCTTCTTTGTTTTTGCTTGTATTGCACTTCCGCCAGAAATATCTTCTGCTTGGCTAAAGAAGTCTGAATCTAGGCCTTGAAAAAGATCTCCATCTGAAGAGTCTTGATTGTCTTTCTCTTTTTCATTATTAGAAAGAATCTGATCACCAGAAACAGGCGCGATTGCAGCAGCTAATGAATCGAGTGTTTCTTTGAAGTAGCCATTTTTTCCGAAAGCTTCAATAAGCTCATCAAGCTTATCACCATTGCTTCTAGAGACATCAATGCCTTCATTTATAGAACTATCAACGCTATCCATGCCACTGTCTATATTAGAAAGTGGTCCTAGTAAATTATCTGCTGCCATTAAGAAATTAGTAAAAATCGAGAAAGACTGAACTTTGAATGTGCAAATCTATAAAACATATATACAAATGTATATTATACATCTTAAAAACATATATACAAAATTATAATATACGAATTCGTCAACTATTAATGGCCACGCTCACGCTATAAGGGAGGGGGGTTGGTTGGTCGCTATTAATTATTAATTATTAATTTAAATTTCTAGATCTGTTAATATTTTTTAATAGGAGATTTATTGAACTATGAGTGGTCTTAATTGGACGATTGGTGATATTGATGAGATGAAAAATTATGATGTCTTTACAACAAAGACTATTAGAAAAATTGCACCAGATGGTGACAAAGTATCTTTTACTAAAATTTGCATGAAGAATGCTGTAGCAGTCATGGTTTTCAATACTATGACAAAGAAATTTGTTTTAGTAAAAGAATGGAAGCATGGCCTTGACAAAGTACTTGTTGAGTGCTATACAGATTTTATTGAAGACAATGAAGAAAGTGCTGATGCTGCTCTTAAAATTGTAGAAAACAAATTGAAATGCACAAATGCAAGAATTGCAGCACAGTTGTTTTCAGGCTCAATGAATCCTGATTTGTCTGACATGCATATTGACGGTTATCTTGTATTCGTAGACAGCAGAGAATCCTCAAACAACTTGCCCTACACTGAAGTAATCGAACTTCCAGAAGAAGAAATGTTCCAGACAATTGCAGAAGCAGATTCAGCTATCTGGCAGAAGCTTATGCTCTTTAATTACACAGCTATTCTTCGCAAAGTAGCTGAAGTTCAGAAAGCAAAAGCAGAAGATCTAGAAAAACTCTAAGAGCAACTTTATTATATTATTATAGCAAAGGAGATTCTTGCTATGAGTAAAGTAGAGATGATTAAGAAAATGATTTCAGATGGTTCTTACGATGTAGACAGTGCAGTAAAAACACTTGCAGAAAAAGCTGTTCTCATCAATGAAGTTTTTGGCTCTGTCTGGGGCATTGCACTCTAAGCAAGAATCACTAAATTTCTATGAAAGAAGAACAATACAAAATATTACCAAACGGACATGAAGTTACTTGCGCAGTAATCATTATTGGAGACAACGAGCAGATTCTTGGTTGTCATTCAACTGGAAAGTCTTTTACTCTTGGTTCTTATGATTTACCAAAGGGTCACTCAGATGAAGGTGAAGACGATTTAGACGCTGCAGTTCGTGAAGTCAAAGAAGAGACAGGCTGGGACATTTCTGGCTTTAGAGATCGCATTGTAGATCTTGGAATTGTCCAGTACGTTTCTAAGAAAGATTTGCATGGATTCTTGCTGCAGTTATCTAATGAAGAGCTAAAAGACATAGAACATCTAAAGTGTAAGTCATTCTTTGACAGAAATGGCGTAAAGCTTCCAGAAGTAAATGGATTCAGATATATCCAAAAATCTGAAAGAAACTTATTTTTCCAGTCCATTCAGAATGCACTTGTAAGACTAGGAGTTTCAGATGAGTAAGAATTTTTCAGCTTCTAGAATCGGGTGCTTTACAGATTGTATTCTTAAGTATAAGTTTACTTATGTAGACGGTCTGAAACGAAGTGATGATGAAGTCTGTATGGCTGCTTTGAAAGGTAGCTGCTTTCATGAGACAGTAGAACATTATCACACAGGAATGTCTAAAGAAGAAATTACAAGTCTTCTTGAGAAGAAGATTGAAAAGTACGGCATTTATGCAAAAGAATATCTTGATGAGAACGGAAAGCCAATTTATAATGAGCATGAAGCTTTGGAGAGATTCCTTGTATGGTGGGAAAGATTTGTAAAGCCTCTTGAAGAACAAGGCTACAAGTTCTCACCAGAAGAGTGGAAGAAGATGAGTATTCTTCGTCAGCCATTTGTAGGTGCTCTTGATGTTCAGCTTATGCCTAAGATTCCTGGTCAGATTGGTAAGCCAATTTATATCGTAGACTACAAGTCGGGTAAGACAACAGACGCACAGAAGTATAAGAATCAGCAGCTTTTGTATGCGTACTTTATTGGACGAGAAAATGGCTGGAATTTTGAAGAAACAGCTAGAAATGTAAAGTGCTATATTTTCTTCCCGTTTGCAGAGCCTGGCCGCTCACCCGAGATTGCACTCCGTCTTTTCAAAGAGATTAGGTACGATAGTGATGATTTACGACACATAATCGAAGACTACTACGGTGAGAACATAAAGAAGATTCTTGGAACAGACTGGTCGACAATTGGTCCAGATAGTGGAAAAGAGTCTTTTGGCTGTAGATGGTGTCCTTTTGCTGGAGCTCCTGCTTCAGAAAATTTTTGTGGCTGCAATATCTCTAAAAAGCTCAATATAGAATGGCCAGAGGGAGTTAAAATTATCTCAGTTGGTGACTAATTTTATTACATTATGAAATCAACAACTGAGAAACTTTTTAACAAAGCAAACGAGACATTCAATAATAAGAAGTGCTCTGTCGGAATTCGATGGGGCGAGTGTCTTTGGAACACTGTAGAAGAGTATGCAAAAAATAACGACAATGAATTGTATGATTTGCTCTACTCTTGGAGAGGCGGAGAAAATGATTGTTTCTTCGATGACAAAAAGACTACAAATTTTATAGAGTCGTTAGACAGATTCTTCAAGGAGTGATTAAGATGCAAGATTCAGACAAGAAACAAGAATGTCAATGTTCTAGCGGATTTTCTGCATGTGCACCAGAACATGTAGTTGGTGTTCAAAAACAAGAATTCTGGCCAACAGAGAATGTCTACACACGAATGAATGAGATGATCGATTTTATAAAGCCAGAAGCAGCTCTAGAGCTTGTAGATGCAGGCTTATCTATTGGAGCTAATACAGCAGATGTTTCTGAAGAGACCGACTATTCTATCTCACAAGACCCAGAAATGAGCAGAGTTCAAGAGTCTCTTTCAGATAGTGATACAATTGACTCATACATCATAGACTATCTCAATACTCATGATGAACCCTCATTTGAAGAATTTTGCACAGAATCAAATCTAGAGGGCAACTTTAGACTAAGACAGAAATTTGAAAAGATTCTTGAAGAAAATAAGCCAGTTAGTGAATCAGACTACTCAAGCGCAGCATTAAGTCTTCTTAACGCATCTGAAAATTACCATGAGAGCTCTAAAGGTCCTGCTGAATCAGCTCAAGAGAAATTTGATACTATTTATGATTGTGTTTGCGGTGTGCTTATGGGAAATTCTCTTAAGAAACACTTCTTCTTGGCTGGCGATGCTGGGTGCGGAAAGTCACACACAGTAAAAACTTGCTTTAACCAAAACTGGGGCGCATCTCCTCTAAGAAAAGAGGGCTGGATCTATACATTTGACAAGGGCTCTGTTGGTAAGTCTTTGTCAGCTTTGACTGCATACCTCTATTCTCATAGAGACAGAGAAGTAATTGTTCTCGATGACTGTGATGGATTCTTAATGAGCAGCAATGACGATATAATGAATCTTCTTAAAGGTGTGCTTGACACAGAAAACACTTTAGAGAATCTTCAACCAATCAGCACTGATCCAAACATTAGGTCTCTTGGCGGAAAATACATCACTCCAAGGCCGAAAAGAGACACAATCGCGTACAAACCGATTAGAGAATGCAGGATTGACTCTCACTTTGACGGAACAGAGCTCACAGTAAGCGTAAATGGTCACACATTTAGAGAGTCTGCAGACAAGGGGCCTCAGCTTCCAGAGAGCTTTACATTCTCATCTCGTCTTATTATGATTTCTAATCTTTCCCCAAAAGACATTGATGATGCATTCCGCTCAAGATGTACAGTATATGCGCTTACTCTAACTCATAAAGAGTTTGCAGCACATCTTTCTAAAATCATATCTGGAATGATGGAAGAGCTAGAGACTAGACTTGATAAGAATCTTGTTCGTCAAATTCGAGATACAGTTTACGAGTGGTTTGCCTCTTTGATTGAGCTTGAGGGCAAAGAGATTTTCGGTCGAAAAGTTGTCATAAAATGTCCTCTTCAGTTCAGATTGATTCCCGACTTTGCGCAGTTCTTCTATGTTGCAATGATGTCTTATATTCAGAAATATAAAAATGATTTGAGACAAGTACCATCAGAAAAGAAATTTGAAGTGATAGCTCAAGGCATTCAGCCTAGAGTAATTCTGCAAATGCTTGATACTCTAAGTGATTCTGTCTACATTGCTAAAAAGTAATTTTTAGATATGTCTTCCAACTAGAGGATTGTAAGAATTGATTTTTTTGGGAGTAGGAGCTGGATTTACCGACTTTCTACTCTCTTCTTTTATGTAGACATTAGAAGTTTCGTCAATTTCTTCAAGAATATCTGGCGTAGTGAAAGTGTACCTTACAATATTTGTAGTCCCGTTTGTTGAATACATAATAAAAGTACATTCATAAGTAGAACGAGGATAAAGACAAGGTATCTCTAAGTGGTCTGCATCACAATCGTCAAGTGTCACATTTTCATGCCCAGGCACAAGCACAGTGCAATAATCAAAGAATTTTCTATCTGCTTTCTTTATGTTGATGTCAAGCCAAGCAACAACTTCTGTATTATTTATGTCACCATGCTTGATGATTCTTGACTTAGCTTTATTAAACTCAAGATGATTGAATGTGACTTCTTCAGTTTCTGAGAAATATCCTCTTATTATGTCTCTTGTGTCTGTAGACGGCAATTTCATTACTGCATTCTTAGCTTCTTCATCAGTGATTACAGTAGAAGGAGAGCAAATTCGTCTAATGTTTGCTTGGATGTCTTCATTTGAAAAGTCAACATCGTCAGTATTTTTCTTCCAATTGAATTTCTCACAGAAAAAGTCGAGGTCTACTTCATTAGTGATATAGATATTGTCATTTGACTCAGACCAGCTGTCATCATAAGTAGGAGAGAATCGAACTGGGAGAGAGATAACTTTGTTGCTCTTGTTTATGAGCAATTCGTATGAGCGAACTTTGCACTCTATCTCAACAGGATAGATTTTTTGCTTTTCAAGCCAATCTGTGCTTTTCCATTCTGGCTTAGAGTCTACTTTCTCTATTGTCACAAACACTGGAATGCCAATCATATTGCCACGCCAGCTTCTTCCTGTGTAAAGTCTAGCAGGTCCTTTTGGGCTTGCTTCCCAATTAAGCTTTTGAACTGCTTGTCGCACATCGTCTCGTCTTGAGAAAAACAACATAACTTTGAAGCTTGCCATTACAGCTCTTGATCTAACGTATCTTCTAAGTTCTTGTGAATACTGTCCAAGAAGAATTTGACCAGTTTGAGTAGCAGCTGGTCTGTCATCATTCTCCCAGTCACTAGATTGATAATATGCACCAAAAGGCAGTTGAAGACTTATCGGAGACAAATCAAGTTTCTCTAGCTTTTTCTGGTCTAGCAAGTCTGTTCTTCGTCTAAAGATAAAATCTGGCATTGAGTAGAAGATTCTTGTAGTGTCATTAAAGAACAGCACTTTTGATAGATATTGCTCTAGACAAACTTTTGCTGAATCATGAATGTCTATAAAGCTCTTTGCATCTTCATAATAATATGCTTTTACTTGTTTCTCTACTGCCATAAAAAGTTAGTCTCTTCGAAAAAATAGTACTAATTAAAAAGATTCAATGATACTTGAATTTCAATCAAAAGTTCTAAAAAGAAGTTCTTTTTAAGAATTCTTTGAAAGTGCTTTTGTTTAGAAATATCAGTCTACGTATGTAGCTGAAATTATTGGCTTAGGGATGCGGCCATTACAAAAGACCCTACTTTATAAGGAGTTTCGTTATGAACGATCTCATGTTCCATTCACCTTTTTCAATCTTTGATGACATTATCGGAAAAGCCTTTGATGACTTTTATGAGCCAGCAAACAAGCTCACAAAAGAAATCTGCAGCAATGTGTTCCCGCCCTCAGACTTGTATGAAGACTCCAGCGATGGTTCATTCGTTATTGAAGCAGCTCTTGCAGGTTGCAAAGAAGAAGACATTCAAGTTGGCTATGAGAGCAACTATGTCAATGTCACTGTAGCACCTAGTGCTGAAGACAAAGACAAAGTCATTTTCCAGCGTGGCATCAAGAGAAGACAGAGCGAATCAACTACATCTTACTTTGTAGATCCTACAAGATACGATGCAAATGAAATCACTGTCACTTTTGAAAACGGTATGCTTAGAATCAAAGTACCTGCTCTTAAGACAAGAGCTAAGAAACAGCTTTTTGGAATCAATGGAAAGGCTCCAAAAGCTCTTCCTGAGAAGACTGATAAAGAAAGCAAGTAATCTGCTTTAATGTTCAGAAAGAGGCACTCTTTTATGGGGTGCCTTTTTTAATGCACTCGTCTACTAACTGTATTAAGATGAGTCAGAACACATTATTCAGTTTTTGGAACCCAAATGATCAGCAATATCCAGAAGTAGATTCTCTCGACTTTGGTGCATGGTTCGTAACAGATCCGGGTGAATTCAGAGGGAAAGAATACAAAGCAGGCGATTGGCTTATTTTCTTCTGCAAGAACAGAGGCCAAGAGAATGAGCATGCTGAGTGGAGAGTCTCAAATGGCATTGCAGTCTTCAATCAGACAAATGAGCCTGTAAAGCTTCCAGATCCTGGTACATACTCTAAAGTAAAGCTTGATAACAAAGGAAATATTGTCGATGCGGGTGATTTGACAGAAGACGATTTGCCAGATTCTTTCTTAAAGAAGATAGATAAACTTGCTGCAGTTTTGCAAGACAAGAATACTGAAATTCTTAAAAATGCTTTTCAGCAAGATATTCTAAATCCTATTCAAGCAGATTTTGATGAAGACACAGGCAAAATTACTCTTAGCTTGAAGCTAGATGAAGCAAGTATTTTCATAAATAAATATGGTCAGCTTCAGTCTAATGGAGAAGGCGAAGCAAGCTTTAATTCAGAAAGAATAGAAACTCTTGTAGAGAGTCTTAAAGAAGACGTAGAACCAGCTGCAGAGCAAACATTTATAGCAACTAACGAGCAAAAACAAGAAGATGAAGACAACTTACTTTATAAGATTAATGGCTTGTCTATCGGCGACATTCTTATAAAGTTTAACAAGCTCTTGTCAGACCAAGAAGGTGCAATCAAGTATCTCAAGCAGCAAACTGCTATTGAAGACTCTGAAGATGGATTTAGGATCAAGCCAGCAAAACCTAATGACATAACAAAGGCAGTCTTCTATGTAGAAGGCGACTCAGAAGAGATGATAGACGTAGAGTCTGGTGACAAAGTAGTTTGCTACAAAACTTGCAAAATTTGCACTGACTCAAGAATTCACAAAGAGCATGACCGGCTTAGAGTCTATATAGATGATGAAGAAGTTGATTCTTTGCTTTGTACTGATGTGAACGATGTGACTTTCTGCAGTGGAAGAAAAGGAAATTTTGAAATAACTGAGGGAGAAGCATATCCTGAAATTTCTATGTTCCATGGTTACTACAGAGCATATTCTTTCAAGTACAATCTTCCAGAGCTTTCAGAAGGTCATCATGTAATTAGATTCAAGACAGAGAACATTCTTGACGTAACTGACACAAAGTTATCTTACAAAGTGCATGTAAACATTCGAAAGAATCTTATTCCACAGATAAAAAATGTTTCAGTAAGCTCACCAGTAGTTTCTAAGTATGTGTCAGGCTTTGAAGCAAACGAAGCTCAAGATTTGAATGTATCTTGGCAAGTAGATATTGGAGACAGCAAGTATTTGCCTAGCAGAGTTTCTTACATTGATTCTAAAGAAGTAGAGTATGACTCTCTAGAAAACGGAATTTTGCAATTTAGCTCTAAGCTCTACTGTGATGAAGACTCTGTCAAAGAAGATCACTTTATCTTATATGCTGAGTCTAAGTCAAAAATAAATCTCCCAGAATTCAATTTCGACAAAACTGATGTAGAAGAGAAATACAGATGCCATATTGAAAGAATACCTACGATAGGAAGCAGCTTAGTCACTTTAATGAATTTTTCTACAAAAGCAAACTTGCTATTAGAAGGCTTTGAGAAAGAATGCATTATTAGAAACAATATTGCAATGCATGATGAGAGAAAAGCAGGCAATCAATATGTAGCACTAAAGTTTTCTTTACCAGAAAAGACTTACTTGAACAACTTTTATGTCGATATTGTTGATAAAGACGGTAATGCTTTCCAGAGAAGACGAGACGGTACTCTAAAAGACATTGAAATCTATGCTGCATTGTCTACAAACATTTCTGCGTCATATTGGATTAATGGTAATGCACCGTATGCAGGCTATGGAAATAACAAATCATCACCTTTATTCGATGGCTTAGATTTGTTCAAGTCTACAAACGTTCGTAGACACATTACTTGGGGCCATAATCCAGAATATATCACTGGCAATTTGATTTTGATTTTGTCTGTGTCAAATACATTGGACTTAAATCGCATAATAAAATCTGTAGAGGACAGCATTGATGAACGAATTCGATAATTACCAAAAGAACTCTGTGCAGGGTGCATTCAAGCAGAGCTTGCACAATGTCTCTAATACTGATGATAATCTTGCTTGGTACGAGGAGATTGGAGAGACTTTTGCTCGTAGCGACTCTGCTACAATCTGGCATGACTACAAATACATAAATGATGATCCAGGCAATGCATCTGAGTTTTATGCAAATGTGAACTCTACAAAACTGCTTGTATGGAAGAAATATGAAAAACTCAGATTGAAGCCAGTGAATAATAAGAACAGCGTGTTCTATAATGAGTTGTTCAATAAGATTATCTTAAAAGAAAATTTCAGAGTATTCCTTTATGATGCGCAAGGTGATCAAATCCCTTTCGGACTAAACAGATGGACTTACTCATCTAACAATGGTTATTTGTCTTTCTTAGACGGAAAACCAGAGGGATATGATTGTTCTTATGTATATGTAACATTCTATAGATATGAAGGCAGAATGCTAAAAGACTCTGTTCTTTCTACTGAAGGCGATTGCAAAATGCTTGAAGGCTACACTCCTAGAGAAGACCTTGGCATTGCTACAAAAGGCTATGTAGACTCTGTAGAGAGAAAAGCTTTAGACACTCTGGACAGAATGACTCCACCAGAGCCTCTGTCTTTGAATGATGCAAATCTTACAATTGTATCAAAAACATTTTCTGCTAGAAGCTTAGTAACTGGAGAGATTGAGAAAAATATCATAATGTCTCATGATACAATAGAGATTGTTACTGATAGGTTCTGGAAAAGAGGCTTTACTGAATTTGAACTTTTAGTAAACAATGGTCTTGTCACAACATTCAATATCTTAGAAGATGAGAAAAATGACTTTCTGTCTGTAATCTATGACGGAGACTTTTATGAGGAACAATTTGCATCTAGAGGATTCTATGAAGGACTTCAGCTAAAGATTACGATTATGCCAAACAAACTTCCGTATGTTATGACAAACTGGGCTAAAGACTCTGTAACTGTGAGAGCTCGAGACAAGGCTGAGATATTTACTTCAAAGTCTGTAACTTTTGGCGTAGAAAAAGATGATATAAGAAAAACTGAGTCTATCTTCTTAGTAGAGCCTCGTCTATCTTTTGAATTTGGTCTAGACATCTCAAGACATGTATCGGGCGTATCTACTTTCAAAGCTGGTGCACCTCTAAGAATTTTCAACTACAAAAATGTTTCTTTGCATAACTTCTTCTTAGAAGATCAGAGAATCGGAAATTTGAAAGTTCTTGGCTATGATGTAGACCAGTTTGCATCATGTGTGCATCAAAGAGAGCCAGAGTTTGAAGTAGTTCTTGATGGTGTAGTACCAGATAATTATTATGAAGAAGTTCCGCAACTTTATTACAAGAGCTATGATTTGTCTGGCAAAGAAGTTCTTTCTCATCATGACTTCTGTTATGCAAGAATTGACACTATTTCTGATGAGTCAAATAGACTTACAAATGATGAAGACCTCTCAGCATGGGACTCATCGAAGAGCATTGCAGACACAAATGAGCTTCAAATGTGTGGCGGAAAAATGATTTGGCCAGAGCATGACTATTCTGTGAATGGTGTTTACTTCAACTTAAACAAGCTTGCAGATCTTGGTCCTGGCATCAACTACACGATGGTGCCAAAATCAGGCGTAAGGTATGCAGTTTTCTCTTGTAAAGCAGAAAGAGACACTTCTGGCATTTACATTGAGATTCCTGAGCTTGACCAAGACAGAGAAACTTTTGCATTTAAGATCACATCTGTAGAAATAAAAGTAATCGGAAAAACAGGTTGGCTTAATGCTAAAAAAGTTTTTGACGGCTTACATAATCCTACTAAAGACGGTGATGGATGCTTGTCTGCTCAGAAGTCGAACAAACATAAGATCTATTGCACATTCGGCTCTCAAGTATTCAAAGGCACTATTGCAGTAAGAATCGGCAGAACTTATGAAGAAAAAGATTTTACAAAGCCTGTTTTAGAGATTGTGAACTAACTTTTATAATTATGAAACAATTAATCAAAGATATTTATGATATATGCGGTTTGAAAGTCACAGAAGACTATCTTGAAGAGATCTTCGATGATTTTATTTTTACAAAAAAAGACTTGAAAGAAATCTTCAGATTGTTATCTCCTGAGCTTTCAGATACTGCTTTGACTAAAATCGCAGATAGAATTGTTGAAGCTTATTCTAATGGAGAGTATTGGGTATGAAAAACAAAATCATTCCTGAATTTTGCGAAAAAGCAAAAGAGTTCCTCACTGATGAGGAAATGGAAAAAGCAGTAAAGATTGTTGAAGATTCAGTATTGTTTGACTTCTTTCAGAAAGACTTGTCTGAAGAGCCAGTTGATTCTTTTGTAGAGAGACTGGACAAAGAATTCGACTCTACGACTGCGATGAAAATTGCAAATATCTATTTTGACATTGTTGAAGAGCATAAATGCTAAAAACTACTTTTGAAGCTGGGCCAGTCTTAGACTGGCCTGATGAATATAATTTACTAGTCTCAGACGCAAAGACTTTGAGAAAGTTTTATGAAGCCAACAAAGACTTTTATGAAGCACATCTCGACTTAGATGATATTGATGACTCTCAAATAGAGACTGCTTCTGACACTATATGTGAAATGCTTAATGGAAAAAGTAAGTCCACAGACAAAATAACTCTTTATAGAGGGATTGTTTTGTTTGATGATGAAAAAGTTGATTTAGAGAAACCTGGCTACTGCTGGTCTTGGAATGAAGGCACTGCAGAACACTTGGCAACTGAATTGAATGACCCTTGCTTAGATGCAAGAACTGTTGTCTTAGAAGCTGAATGTGAGCTTAGAAACTTAGACTTACTTTATATGATTCTTCTTAATGCACTTGAGCCTGATGAAAAAGAGGCAAGAGTTATTGATGATTGTCTCTTAGAGAATGTGCATATACTAAAAGACTTTAAGCCAGAATAAGATCGTCTGTCGCAACAATAGTCAATTTAGACTTATCGTCTACTGGCGATACTAAGCAAAATCTTCCAAGAACATCTGTTATAATCATTTTTTCTGTTCTTTTATATACGCAAGGACAAACCAAAGGAAGTCCTCTGCGTAGATACTTAGCATGCTCCTTCAAAGAAGGAGCAGATGCTTGTGCTATATAGCAAATATCGCCTTTTTGCATCTTTTATGGAAGTTTTACGTCCAATACTGAATCAGATGCAGGAAGACTAAGAGAAACTCTTAATCCAATTTTTCTTGCAATGTCGGCAACTTCTGTAAATTTAGCAGGGTCAGTAACAACTGCAATGAATCTGTCAATTGGCTGTACACCCTGACAAGACTGGAAGAACTTTCCAAACTCTTCAAGATCTTCTGCAGAATTGACTTTCATTGCACAGTGCGCAAAATTTGAATTCAAAGCATCAAGAATAGCAAGATTGTTCAAGCTGTCTCTTGTAGCTTTGTCACTCGGTACAAGAACATATATAAGATTGAAATGCTCATACCAAGACTCTTCATGAGTGCCTTCACTGTCATCATTTGAAATCTGAATACCAAGAGCCATTTCAGTAGGCGTTCCAATGTACTGAATGAGAGGTGAATTCTTTGGAGTGCGACCATCAAATCTTACAAATGAGTTCTGAGGTCCCTGATAGAGCCAGAATTCATGATAAAAAGCTTCGAACAATGCAGAGAATGCTTTCTTATTTGCTTCTACCATAAGGCCATCGCCTCTAATGAACAATCGTCTCTTTCCATCAAGAACTTCGTCCCAGTCTTCTTGAAGCTCTTTCTTAGAAATAATTGCATGAATGTCATTAAGAAGACTCATTCCAATCTTCTTTGCATTCCCTGATGCATTTGCTTTGTCTGCAAGTTCTTCGTACTCTTTGCTGTCTGTCTCTACATCTACATAGAAAACAATCTGACCTGCTAGAGGCTCAAAAGGGAAGTAACCGCAATCAACATTAGCTATTTTTAGCATTTAAGCTCTCCTTGTACTCATTGAGTTTTTCTTTATTTTTTTCCATTAAAGCTTTAACAGAATTTTTGTCTGCAAAGTCTTCTGGCATGATAAGCTGAAGAATAGGCTGATTTATGCCATTTGCAAAATCAACAAGCTCTGGCCCGTTAAGCTGGCTTAATGAAACGCCTACGTTTTTAAGACCGATTTTCGCTGCGTAGCCAAGAACAGTGTTTATAAATTCTTGCTGTAGATTGTCTCTGTTCTCTTCTTTTGCATTTTTGAATGTTTCTCGTTTCTTTTCCAATGCTGGAACAAAAAGAATTATAGAGCCGAGAGCCCACAATAAAACAGCTACGTACTGTGATTCACGAGTAGCTGCAAAAATACTTGAAATCATCATGGCACTAATAGCCAATCTATCTAATAATGACATAAAGAAATATTAACATTCTAAAAAAATTAATAGCAGCTTCATACCTCCTACAATACCCTGATCGTCCCCACTAATAGTTGACGAATTCGTTATTATGCATAAAAACATAGAGATAAACTTAAATAAGAAAAAATAATTAATAGCAGCCCCTCCCCTCAGTACTGATCGTCCCCATTAATAGTTGACGAATTCGTTTTTCTAAAATGAATTGTTAATATACATTTTATGGAATATAAAGATGTAAAACCGCTCTTGAATTTTAAGGGCAAAGACATTTATGAAGGCATTTACTATGAATGCGAAAATTACAAAGTGGGTGATGTCACTTACACAGCAGTTAGCTTCTTTTCTGTAGAAGATGTAATTAGAGTCAGATTTGTAAATACAGTAGATCCAAATATCTCTGAGTACAAATTCAACAAAGACATCGAAGACAAGCTTACACTTACTGGTGACATTAATGTCGAAAAGACAACTGGCAAGCTTAATGCATTAGAAGAACTGCATAAAGAAGCTATGCAGAGACTTTCTGACTATGCAGTCACTTTTGCTATTGCAGTTTCAAAAAATGGAAGTAAAAGCTAAATGATTGTTGTTGTAATGGGCTCTTCTGGTAGCGGAAAAAGTGTCTTCATTGAGAAAGTTCTTAAAGAGAAATGCTCATCTGAAGAGAATATTTGTTTAATGAAGAATCTTATAAAAGCATCTGAATCAGTAGAGAGCTTTATTGCGAATGAAAGACTTATAAAGGAGTCTAAATCAAAAGCTGAGACTGATGCAAAGACTCTCAGAACAGGAATAGAAATTGCAGATTGTCTTTCAGGATTTTTGAGTAAGTTCTCTAAAGAACAGCTTGAGTCAGATGATTTGTTTGTCATTGACAATCCAGTGAAATCTTATCATCAAGCAAAGCATGTCGGTAATCTCTTGAAAGACTACTCTAATGTGAAGCTTGTTTCTATTGAGAATACTCGTAATGATGATGATTCTTTAGAGAAAAGAGATGAAGCAGAGAATCTTTCTTTTACAAGAGAGTGGCTCCCTATAAGAAAAACTCTAGAGGCTGCTACTGGCAAGAAAGTCATTATTGTAGAAAATACTGATGATGGCTTTAAGAATTACGAGCAAATTTTTGAGTAAAAAAATAAAGGGTGCCAAAAGCACCCTTTTTCTTTTTAAGCTAAACTAAAAATTGTTGAATTTTCATTTTAGGAAAATATCCACTCACATCCATTGGCTCAACACCCTTCTCATAAGACCACTGAAGACCATATTGATATGAGAATTTTTTAAGTGGCTCTTCCCAGGTACTAAGGCTGTCCTGAAAATCAGATATTACGATAAAAACTCCGTCTTTGTCATGGATAAGATAATTGTCTGCAATGTACTGAATGCCCCTTGCCAAATAGGTGCAATCGCCCTGCGGCACATAGTCCAAAGACTCGTGCAATCGTTTTGCACATAGCAGTTGAGTGTCCCAATAAACTACTCTTGAATTTCTGCCAACTTTTGGTGCGACATTTTTACAGACATTTACAATTCTCTCTACAGCATCTGTTGGGACTGAGCTAGAGCAGTCTACGAGAATATAAACATTTTCAAGTTTTCTAAGAGTATTTTCTCTTGTTCGAGGAACTAAGACCTGCTTAGTCTTTCCTCGATTATAATTGAACAATTGATCATGCTTTTGAGTGACTTTTGACTGCTTGACAGCTGCGTCGATGATAAAGCTCTCAATGCTTTTTAGGCTCTCCTTAAATGCTTTAGAGAGCTTATGCAGTTGTGAACCATTGTCACCACCATTTGAGTAGGAAAAACTATGGCGCTCAAATATCTGCTCTTCACTTTGGTCTTTAGACTCATCAATGCTCTGCGCAACCGGCTGGTCATCAGAGAAAGTGTCACGAGTAGAGGAACCGTCAATGTCACCTTTGTCAATAGCACTTTTAGGAATTTTTCCACCAGAGGAAGGTCCACTAGAGGGACTACCGCTATTATCAGGACTCCCCTGACTAAGACGATTGTTGTAGTTTTTGACAAGCTCCTGCATAAATTTTTCAGGATTAGCTAAAATCAGGTCTAAGTATGCAATCCAGTTTAGCTTTCTTGGAAATTTGTAGTCGTCAGGGAACATTCCCTTTGCAACAGGTTTTTTAGTTTTTGCATACTCCTGGAGAATTTTTTTATTTGCAGGATTGTCTGACATTGTAGCAAGAACATGCGTCTCAAGAGCGTAGTTCAACATGTCTTTTTCATCTTCATCGAAGAAAGTAGTGTTGACTTCAAAATCTTGTGCAATATTTGCAATCATTGAAATAAGATTTTTCTGTGTTTCCTGTATTTCTTGAAAAGTGGGCTGTCTGTCCATTTCCCAGTCAACATACTTTTTAAGTCCTGGCCAATGAGCTTTTATTGCAATTGCAACTCGTTCAAACTCTTTCTCAAAGCCAAATCTTATATGCTGCAATAAAAGGTGACCACATTCATGGATATTAAAAGCGTCATAGCACTCAGGGACTCTGTTACTTACGAATTTTTCATAAATAGAGCTATCGCCTTTCCTAGTGACATAAGCGATTGAGTCCTTTACAGTAGAGCTGCTAAGATTGTTTACGACAATCGAGTCCATCATGTCTTCAACTCTCTTCTTGTGATGGAAAGAATATTTGGATAATTTTTCAGCTCTAGATTTTAAGTAGTCAGAAAATTTCATTTTAGTAATCCCTCAATAATAATATAATAAAAGAAGTGCACTAATTTTATAAGATGAAGATTTATGCACATCCGCCTTTTGAAACAGGCGTAAGCACAGCTGAGATAAAATTTGCTAATGAGAAAGAGAATCTCCACAAAAGAACTCTAAATGTAAATAAAGAGACTCTCCTCGGTATAAAAGATGCTGATGGAAACTTTACTGTACCAGCCAAGCCTGTTTTATCTTTTAGCAAGAATGCTGGCAAGAATACAGTTAGTGATGATACGCCACTTTCTGACTTGAGAGCTAAATTGAGAGACTTGTGGAAAGTCGGTTACACAAATGAAGCAGACTATTATTGGAGAAAAGAGTCAAGATACTCTATCACAATCGATCTTCATAACGAAAACTATAGATCTTCAGATGCAGTAGATACATCTAAAATAACTGCATCTACTGTTCATATGCTTAATGGTGGCATTAGCGGTCAGCATTGCTTATTAGATGGCAATACCCTAATGAGCACTTACAATGGTGGCTATAATAATGTATCTGGTAAGTTATCTTCATTAAAGTTTCTATATTTGTCAGACTTTGAGGATCCTGAAACTATAAAAAGCATTCTTACTCAAGTTGCAAACATACTGTACTACGACCCAAAAGATTTATCGAATGATAAAAAAGGTCTTTTGCTTGCACCCACTAGATTTTCAGAAAAAATAAATTGTCTTGATGACATTTTCTTTGACAAAGATGGTAATATGAACTTTTATTGCAAGTCATTCTCAGTGCCGCCAAAGAAAAGAACTTTAAAGAATGACTATCTTGTCTACGCTACAATAGATGAGCTTTACATATCAAAGCTTACAGATGAAATTTCAACAAAAGCTCTCAATATGAATAATATTGGAAAAATTGATATCGAGGCAAATGTTGATGAGAGCGGGAATATTCTAGATGAATGGCTTTTCTCAGGTGTCTATACAAAGAGCAATGATCTTTTCATAAATACAGGTGTCGGAATTGTTCTCCAAGAAGAGTTGAGCTCAAAAGATGAGGGCGTCTATGAAGACGAATTCGGAGTATTTCATGTGAAAAAGCTCACAAAAAAGATTCTATCTTTACTTAATAGAAGCAATGGCTTGCTTAGAAGAGAGACTGAGGAAAAGATCAGCACAAAATTCAATTGCACCTCAAGACAGGAAGTAAGCACATACATTTTTTATGATCCTTGTCTAATCACTGAAGAGACAGTTCAAGAAGTTAAAGAAGTTGTACGAAATCAAGAACGAGTTGAATTGTTCAAAGAACCCGAAGAAGTAACGAGACTCTTTGATTTGAAATTATGCTACTTGCCCGATGAGAATGGTGTATCAGAACCCGTTGAGGGCCCAGCTGACAGAAAGTTCCATCCTTTGATGGACGATGTTTTATCTAGTGAAGTAGAAGTTATCGATGTTACAAATTAGGAGATAGAGAAATGGGCAAAAAAATGTCAGGTAAAAATTTTGCTGCTATGATGAGGTCTCGTCATACAGGCATTGCAATGTCTCCAGCAGAGTGGGACTCATACTTAGATAATTTTGATACTATTGATGATGTCAAATGTGCGCCAAACTGGACAAGCGGTAAAGGCATGCAGGGTACAAGAGGCTATGGAAAAGATGGTACAAAATTTGACTCTAAATGGGAATATGCATATTACCTCTGGAAAAAAGACATCAAGGGCGAGTTCATTGAAAGAAATGACCATGAAGATTTCATAGAGTACACTGACACGAATGGAAAGCTTAGAAAGTTTTATCCCGACTTTAGAGTAGCAGATGGATATTGTTTCACTGAGATTAAGGGAATCTGGCGAGATGCCGACTTGCGCAAGAAAGACCAATGCCCTCAAGTAAGATTTCTAGATGGCAATGACTTGAAGCCTATTATCCAAGAAGTGAACAAGAAGATTCCGAACTGGAAAGACTCTTATCAAGAGATCATTCATTTTTAGTGTTAATATTTTATATACGTTATGAAAGTCAATATTATTGATGGCAGCAACATTTTCTTTATTTGTTATTCAATACTTCAAGCAAATATTGCAGATGAATGCAAAGCCAATGGAAAAGAGCCAAGACCAGTTGAAAAAAGAGACATACCTGAACTTTTAGACATTTTTGTTATGAAGCTCAAGCTTTTCTTAAATCAACGAAATAACATTGTTTGCTTTGAGGGTAAGAACTCTTCAAAATGGAGAAAAGACATTTATCCTGAATACAAAGGAAACAGAAACCGTTCAAGTGAAGATGCGCTTTTTGATTGTCTGGAAGAATGTCAGAAGATTTGTAAGTATCTCCCTTGCAAAGTGATGAAGGTAGAAAACTGTGAGGGTGATGATGTAATGTTCGCTCTTGCAGAAAGAATCATCACAACTACAAATCATGATGTAGAGCTTATTTCTTCTGATGAAGACTGGACTCAAGTAGAAGTGTTCTTCCCTGGAAGAGTTCAGTGTTTTCACCCTATTAAAAAAGAATATAGAGTAGTAAACCCTAAGATTGTTCAGGAAAAAGTTTATGTAGGCGATGGTTCAGACAATATTAAATTCAAAAAAGGTCTTGGACCAAAAACTCTTGAAAAGATGAGAGAGTCTAAAGCAGTCTATGATAAATGGGTCACTTCAGAAGAAGATAAAGAAAGGCTTAGAAGAATTCACAAAATTGTCGATTTGAGATGCTTTCCTCTAGAATACAGAAAGAGTATCATTAAGAGCTTTAATGAAGAGAAATACAACAAAACTGATTACGAAGAGCTTAGCAAAAAGCTGTCAGACTTCACAATCAACTGTATTGAGGGAGCTTTTGATAGTAGAGCTAGACGATGCGTCGAAGATGATTACATTGAGTCTTTGCCAGAACCGTTCTTAGAACTTGACTCCTCAGATGTTTGGATTAGAGATTTAGCAAGTTGAGTGAAAGAGCTGCAGAAATGCAGCTCTTTTTTTTTCACTTTCCCTCGAATTGTTCTACTTTTTCTACTGTAACAGTAGTTTTTCCGTCAGAGTCTGCTGTAGTAGTTGTCTTAGCAGTTGCTTCATTGCCAGTCTCAAAGCCCTGAAGAGCTTTTGAAGTTGTGACAATGCCTGTAAGAATGCCAAGCAAAACTGCTGCACCACTTATAAGATCATTGCTGAAGTCTTTTCCAAGAAAATGTGCAACAATGTATGACACAAGAATCATGAGAATGACTATAATGTCAAATTTCACTACTGAAGCAAAAGCCCATCTTGTAGATGAGATGCTTGAGTTGTCATCTGCTATCTCTCTCAATGATATAAAGTTTTTCATTTATCTGTCTCCTTTTTATGTCCATTTACCGCAGTTTACAAGTTGCTCACCGTCTATTGTAAGCAATGTTCCGCTATCTTCATTTCTCTTTTTTGACAAGCCTATTCTATAGAAATAATCTGGCTGGTCAGTATCGAGAATTGCTGTGAGATATGAGAATGTTTGGATTTTTGACGTAATGTCTCCAATTTGACCTCGTTTGCCTTCTGGTAAAGAAAGAACAATTGGCTTAGTATTATCAGAGTAGGGCTCTATATAGACTGACGAGTCTCCTACAATAGTTGCTTTAGCCAAGCCTTTTGTCATGTCTGTAGTAATCTCATATTTAGCTGATGCACCGTCAAGTCTTATGAGTGCCCATCCGCCATATATCGGAAAACGTCTTGTAATGTATGGTCTACACCAGTCTGTAACAGGATCATAAGATCCGCTCGAGTTAAGTTCGTAGCCAATGTAAATTGCAAGCACTGCACATTCAAAAATGCCATAGTTCTGACCATTTGCAGGCTTCTTAAAATTCATGAGATTATCTTTGTTTGTGAGCATATAAGCATCGCCAATATGCAATTCTTTCAGAGTGCTCTGCGAGGCTCCACGCTCCCATCCTAGAAGCTCAAATGGACTTTTTCTGCTTATAGCTTCGTAGTCAAAGCCTTCCAAAATAGTGTCAATCTCTTCTGTATAAATGGCACCTTTGAAATTGAATGAATCCGCAGGACTGACTTGTTCCCATTTATTTGTAGGTAGACCTGTGCTTAGGTCTATGCCCCCAATGTACAAGACCCTCTCTTTTACATCATAGAAAGGCATGCCAGGCGGAACTATATGATTGCCATCTTTATCAACGCCAAATTTGTCGAACTTGTCTTTGTCACCGCGAGCAAAGAGAATTATATTCACATTATCAGAGTATGCACTGATAGGATCAGACATAGTAGCCTCCGTCAATTACGCTATTATTTGTAAGCAATGTTCCAGACTCTGCAGGCATCTCAACAAAAACATCAATTTTGTCTACAGGATTTCCTGTAAGAGGATCTCTTGCTTGAGGTGTGTCGGGACTGTAGCTTTGCGGCACAATGAATCCTGTCTGACCATTCTCACTTCCAACTCCGAGAGCTTGCTTAGCAAGCAATGTGCCATTAGAGAAATCGTCATCACCTACTACAACATTTGCTTTGATGCTGATGTCTTTGCTGTCAACAGTAGCGCCTGTTCTTGCAATAGAATTCTGTACTGAAGAACTTTCTGTTCCTGAGATTGAGCCAGACTCAGTTCTTCTATTGAGAACACTTCTGAGAAGTCCCTTTATGAGCTTGATAGGAGATGATACAAGAGGATTGAGAACCACCTTGTCTTTTTGATTGTCTACATTTATTCTTTTGCCAAAAATCGGGATCTCATTCTCTCTGTCAATAGGCAGACTCTCATCATCTATCTCTTTGAACAGAGAATAAATGTCTTTCTGAGAAGCTAGAGTGCTTCCCTCAGATGGAAGGCTGAATATTTCATTTTTTGTAGAGGTTACATTTCTTTGCAAAGAAGAAACGGAGCCCACTAAAGTGCCAGAATCATTGAAGCTCTGCGAATTTGTGTTTCCAAGTTTAAGACTGAAGCTCTCAAGCTGCTTTGCACTTACAGATTTATTATTGCCAATGTTGATCGCATTCTGCTTTTCAACTATAGAAGATGATTCAAGATGTTCTCCAGTAAAGTCGGCAATTGGTACAGTGTTCTCAGCAATTTTCTTTCTTGTAGCAAGCAAAGTTGACTGATAATCGGTAGCAGCATCCGTTGCAATTGAGTTCTTGTCGTAAGAAAATCTTGGCAAGAAAACTGTATGCTTATCTTGCTTATTTATATCATTGTCGTAGCTAGAAGGTCTAAGACTTATTTTAGCATTTTTCTTATTTAAGAAGTTTATGCTTGAAAGCTCATGGCTGTCTGCAGAGGACTGATTTACTATTTTCTTTGCATGAACATTGATATCACCTGTAATGTCTAAGTCTCTATTAGACTTTGCCATGCCAGTACTGTCGAACTCACCAATCTGAACATTGTCATGCAAAGTAGTCTTTGCAGAAGATTCAAGCTTGTCTAACTCATCAAGACGCTCTTTATCAGTTCTAGCTGAAGTAGATATAGAAGAGTTTCTAATTGTGCCACTGTTATTGTCATACTCAGGAATGAAGTTTTCTTTAGATTCTTCATATCCTTCATTAGATACTTTCTGGTCTACAAGATTCTTGCCAACAATAGTTACAGAATTTGAGCCAGAATTCATAAGACCAATCTTAGCACCAGCTTTCAAAATTGGCGTACCAACAAGAGTCAAGTCTGACTGGCTAACATCTTGTATGTGTACATTATCTTGAGTAGCTGAGTCAATCTTGTATTGCAGGCTTGACAATCTTTCAGAATTGTCTATCTTGAGATATGAGACCTGGTCATTTTCGTCTTTATATCTTACAATCCAGTCACCATTGTTGAGTTCTAGAGTTCTTTCTTCTTTTGTGCCATCACTAGCTACTTCAACGTATTTGTATTGCAAGTTCACAATGTTTTTGCTCATTGTGACTACATAGTAATCTGCTCTAGAGTCTTCTTCTACTACGCCATTCTCTGGTGTCTTAAACTCATAATTTGGAAGAGATGCAAAATTGTCGCTGTTAGTAGAAGTAGTTCCGTTACCATTATCAGTGACTTGGTCTTCATTCTTTAGGGGACACCATTCACCTTTGAACTGAAGCGCACCAAGAACTGTATCATGCAACTGTGATAAAGGAACTTTTCCACTTTCATCAAGCTGAGCTTTGCTACTCATCAAGAAGTCAAGTGCTTGCTTTACATTTTCGCTATTGCCCACAAAGTTATCTTTATGACTTTGAGAGAAAGTGCTACTTAGAGAGTTGACAAACTCTTGTCTATCTGATTTTGATGGATAGTAGTTTATCTCTTCTGCTCTATTATAGCCACAGTGTATGATTTCCCAGTGACATGAGTCCCAGCAGTCATGAGGATCACCGCTGTCAGACTCTAAGTAAGAGGGATTGCTTGTACCATGATAGATAGCAAAATCGCCTTTATATGCTGTTCCTGCATCAATGCCAAATTGTATATTATCACTCTTGACCAAGTAAAGTCCGCCCATAACAGGACTTGATGGTATGTCTTTTTGAGTGTATATCTCTCCAGCAAATTGAAGTTTCTCACATTGTAGCTCTATGAGAGCGTCTCTTACAGTAGTATTGTTGAACTGCGACTTCTTTGTTGGCTGTATTTCGTAATCAGTCTCGCCCCAGCTAGGTCTGCCGTCGTCAAAGAAAACATGACCAGCATCCATCTCAGTAGTAGAGAGCTTTATGTACTTAATTGTGCAACGCTGTTGATAAGTCCATGTAGTAGTTCGTCCACTATTGTCTGGCGTATCAGTAATAAGCAAAATATCGCCTTTCTGAAAACGGTCAAACGTGAACGAATTGTCTTTCATAAAGTTCAAATGATCATTTTCAGGGTCTGCACCAAGATTCTCATAAGCATACTCTCTAGTTTTACTGTAACCGTATCTTTCGTAGTACAGAGTGTTTTTGCTTTTGCTAAATGACCAGAAATCACCTACTTGTGCATGCTCAAATATAGGATTAGAAATTCCGCCTACTGCATCGTCAATTTCTCCTCTGTATACTAAGCTCTTCTGAACTCTTGCACCTGCAATAGGGATAGCAGGTTCATCTATGCTATTATCATTAAGAGAAGGACGACCTATCCACAAAGTACCTTCATTGTACTTTTTATGATTCTCATTCTTATACTCGTCAGAAGTTCTTGCTTCCCAGAAAAGCTCAGCTTGACCAAAGCCAGCTTCTTCTTTTTTAGATAGAGTACCTCTAGAAATCTCAGTAATATTTGCCATAGAAAATTAGTAAGTAGAAGCTATTATATTATTGATATGGAAAGAGAGAAATTAGAATTGTTGAGAGAAGAACTCATTCGGTACAGACAGATCTTTCTCATGGACCGTTTAGAGAACTTTAAGCATGAGAGATTCCTGACAACTATTGACTGCCATATAGAAGACTTAGACATTCTTCTAGACGATACAGAAGACAAATCTATTAATAATTAATTAATAATTAATAGCAAGTCAACCACTTTCGTATTCGGCGCGTAGCGCCATTAATAGTTGACGAATTCGTAATCATAAGGTAACAGTTGTTAACCATAGGTAACAAGTTTTAGAAAAATATTTTATTTTGTGAAAAAACAAACTTTTCTCTATTATATTATTATCATCTTAAACAACTTAAACCTTGGAGGTTACAATATGAAATCAACAATCAAAGAATTTGTCTATACAAAAGCTAATGGTGAAACTGCAGTTCGCAAAGTTTTCGTAATGAATGAAACAGACTCTCACATTCAGGGATTTGAAATCAACTACCTTTCAAAAACTGCAGCTCGTAAGCTTAAGAAACTTCTTGCAAACCATTCAGTTCACAACAACCTGGCTACAAGAGCCAATCCTTCTTCTACACAGATTGCTGGACTTAATCCTGATTGGATTCATTCAGCATGGCGCACATTCAAAAAATCAGGCATCAAAAATGATGTTATGACTCGCAAACAGCTTATCTCATACTTCGTTGATAACGGATATGCAAAAAGCCGCAAAGCTGCTTCAAACAACATCAGCTCAGTCCTTCTTGCTAAGAATGGCCGCAAATCAGCTTATGGATTTAAGCTTTCACTTGGTGCAGATGGAGTGGTTTGTCTTCACTAATCTTCTTAAATCTGGCTGGCTTTTTGCCAGCTAGTTGGAGTTAATTTTCTATAATTATGATTGACTTTAAAAAATTTTTTCCATACCCGACGATAAGAGACCAGCAGGAAAAGACACTTCAAGAAATTGCATCTCATTGGTACGACAAAAAATACTTTATTCTTGAATTGGGAACGGGAATCGGAAAATCTGCTATTGCAAAATGTATTGCAAGTTTTTCATCTTCTGCCTACATTGTCACAGAGACAAAGCAGCTTATGGACCAGTATATAAAAGATTTTTCTGGTTCTAGAGACTTGGTTGACATTAAAGGTCGTAATAATTATGAGTGTGTCAAATACCCAAATTTTGACTGCTCAAATGCTCCATGCATGTCTATGACATCTAAGTCGGCAGCTCGTATGAATTGCATGTCTTCTTGTAAGTATATTCAGCAAAGACAGGCAGCTATTAATGCTCACACAGCTCTTACAAGTTACAGCTTCCTTTTTAAGATTGCAAACTCTTTGAAAAAGACTCAGGGCTCAGATTCAAGGTCTTGGCAGAGACGACAGACAATTATTTTTGATGAAGCACACAGTCTTGAAGACCAGATTGTTACAATGGCTCAATTCGCGTTGTCACCAGAAAAGCTTAACGAGCGTCATGCATTATTTGACAACTGTAGTCCTGAAGAGAGAAAGGATCTTTTGAGCAAGTTCTCTGCTGCGGGATTTGATGCCAATGCTGCAAAAATCAATCGAATAAACTCTCTTATTATACAGAAATTGAATGAGTACGAAAGTGACATTGAGAGTTTCTCAGACAGTCTAAATGATGAAGTTGCTGAAGAGAATATAAAAGAACTTGTAAAGAAGAAGCATGGACTTTCAGATCTGAAGAAAAAACTTGATGCATTTGCCTCTACATACAAAGACGATTCTAGCTGGATTGTCCAGCCAGACATAGAGGGTGATTTAGTTTTCACTCCCCTTGAGATTAACGATTTGTTTAAGCTGTACTGTGATGCATGGGCAGACAAATTCGTATTTATGAGTGCGTCTCTTCTCGATACAGAAGGCTACATTAAGATGCTTGGAATTGAAAGAGACAAATGTCTTGTAATCAAGAAAGACTCTCCATTTGATCCAGCAAAAAGTCCTATTTACTTTATGCCTTGTGGAAAAATGACTTATTCTGACATAGCAAATTCTATGCCAAAAGTTATTCAAATCGTAGGCAAAGTCCTTGATAGCAAAAAAGACCAAAAAGGTATTATTCACACAGGCACTTACAAGATTGCAAAAGAGATTTATGACTCAATTCAGAGTCCCAGATTTTTGATGAGAAGCAGTGATAAAGTGTCAAATCAGAATCTTCTTGATGTGCATTCACGCAGTAAGAATTCTGTTCTTTTAAGTCCCTCTATGACAACTGGTGTAGACTTGAAAGATGACCTGTCTAGATGGCAAATAGTTATCAAGATGCCATTTGCATCTTTATCAGATGAGCGAATAAAAGCAAAATCAGCAAAAGACTTCAACTGGTATGTTTGCAATGCACTTCGTACAATGCTTCAGGCTTGTGGTCGCTCAACTCGCTCAGAAGATGACTCGTCAGTTACTTATGTGCTTGACTCTTCTTTTGAGAAGTGGATAAAGCAGTACAGACACTGGTTACCAAAAAGCTTTGTAGACCGAATCAAAGGCTTCTAAGTAGTATTTAAAAACCCTAGAAATCTTCTTACAGATGTCCAACTAATTTTTTTAAATATTTATAGAAAAAAGTTGGATATTCTTTTAAGGGGACTTTCGTGGCTGCTTCATTAGAGGTTATAATTGGTCTAATTACTATAGCTTCTGCTATAGGGACAGTATTTTTAGTTGTTTTTAAACTCGGTAAGAGGGTCGCATCTTTTGAGCAGACTACTAAACAGCAAAAAGAAGATCTCCAGAAAGTAGATGAAAAGTTTTCTAACATAGAACTTGAATTCCTCAAAGAGAAAGAACGCAATAAAGAAAACTATATCAAGCTTGATACAAAGATTGATCTCTCATTTGAGAAAACTAACGATAAGATCGAAGAATCTATTGATAGAGTAAGAAAAGAACTTACAGAACAAATCACCAAATTTGCTGAGGCTCTTGATAGACAGAGCGACATTTTCCACCAAGACTTGGAAAAGTTCAATGAAAAACTTATTAGTGTAAAAGAAGAGCTTTCTACTGTAACGAAAGACACTACTGAAATAAAATCAGATGTATCGCATCTAAAAGAAGATGTAAAAGACTTAAAGTCTGAAATGAAATCAATGTACAAAAAAGAAGATTAAAATAGAAAAGGGTGCTCTTAAAGCACCCTTAGTTTTTTCTACTTCTGCTGCTTACGCAGTTTTTTCAATTCTTCCTTCTTTTTCTTAGAAATCACAATTTTCTTGTTTTTCATAAGCAATTCTTCCTAAATGAAAATTAACTTTATTTTAGATTGTTAACCATAGGTAACAAATGTTATCATTAGGTTACCAATTCGTCAACTATTAATGGAGACGACACGCTTATGGGGGGGATTGGTTGGCTTGCTATTATTTATTAATTTAAAGATTTAAAGTTAATTTTTCTTTATGAGTTGTAAGATAAAAAGAGAAAGACATTCTATTGAGGGCGGAAATCGCTCTTACTTTCAAACAATTTTCGATTTTTCATCACTTGAAGCTCGCCTTGCAGCAATAGATACTGTTCTTAACGATCAGGGACTTGATCCAGTTTTGTACAACATTTACAAAGATGGTGCAGATGGTGATTTGCATTCTGTGACAGGCTTTAATACTTTTGCAAGAGGCAGAAAATGCTATAAAATTCATGATGACAAAACAGGAAAAGACTACAGATTGGATAAGCAGCAGTATGTGCTTGTAAATCGCAATGGAAAAGAAGTTGCTGTGCAAGTAGAAAATCTTGATGTAAATGATTCTATTCTTGAAGTTCTTGAAAAGGAGCCAAAGTAAATGAGCAATTTCTTTTTTGGTGATGCACATTTTAGTGCAATGAATCCTTGGAATAGAGACGCTGTAGACACATTCATTGAGTGGTTCAAGACAGAATTTTGTTCTCCACATAAATCAGACAATGTTTGGTTTCTTGGTGACTTGTCTGATGCAGCTATAAATCCTGGATTTGTTACAGAACGAATTCATCAGTTGATTAAATATGCAGCAAGTGTTTTTAAGCATGTGTATATTCTCACTGGCAATCATGAACTAAAACTTGTTCGTGGCTTAGTTCAGTCTTCTATTTCATTTCTCAATGACATTGATAATGTGACTGTTATTGATAAGCTTTCAGTAATAAATGAAGGTATTTCTGTGCTATGTCTTCCGCATTTAAGACTCCCTGCAGGCCAGTCTCTTGGCGATTACTACAGTGAGTTTGACTACAGCACTTTACTCTCTGGGAAAGCAGATATCTGTATAGGACATCTTGCGATAAAAGATGATTTTAGATACAAAGATGGTCTTGATATCTCTAAAGTGCCTGCTGAGAATTTTATCTTTGGCCATATTCATACAAGAACTCAGAAAGAGTATATTGGCTCTTTGTGGCCATGCAAAGAAGATGAAGTGCGGACAAAGTTTCCACGGTGTTATATCGAAGTAGACGAGAGTAAGCATATCACTGAAATTCCGCTTCCAGTATTTTTGACATACAAGACTGTTAATTATCCAGAAAAAATTGAACCACAGAATGTTACTACAGTCTGGACAGTAAATGGTCTTCAGAACTTGACAGAGGCAAAGTCTTTTTATGAAGGACATTATGTTAAATCAGTTTTCAAAGAGCCAGAGAGAAAAGATGAAGATGGCTCTTCTATTGATACAGAATGGAAAGTTTTCGCATCTGGAAAAGAAGCTTTGGACAGTGCAATTGCAGAAGGTCAGATTAAAGTGTCTCGACCAGTCTACTCTCAAATTGTGAAGACACTTGGAGAACATAATGCTTAGAATAAAATCTATAGATTTAAAGAACTTTATGAGCATTTCAGATGCTCATCTTGAATTTGATAAGAAAACTACTTTTTTGAAAGGTCATAACGGTTTTGGCAAGTCGGCTATCTTTGAAGCAGTATATCTTTGTCTTAGCAATGAGAAAAGAGGCGATAAGATCAAAGACTACATCAAGACTAGCTCAGATTTCTTTGAAATCAAAATTTCAGCAGACATCTTCAACGACCCTCTAGAAGTGTACTATAAAGTAAGTGATGATAAGGGCACTTCTAAAATCATGACTTTTAAGGACACTGAGTACAAAGCTTCAGAATGCGATTCTCTTATTGAAGAGCTTAATTTGAAGTTTTACTCTAAGCTTTTGTTCTCAAGACAGAATGAAGAGCTTATCTCAGAGATGTCTCCGACTGACAGAAGATGGTATCTTTCTCGTCTTCTTGAGTTTGACTTCTCAGAAGCAAGAGAAGCTCTTGGAAAGGAAATTGATGAACTTACAGATAAAAAAGAATCTTCTGAATCTAACATTGAGTTCTTGAAGAAGTCAATTGAAGAACAGAAAGACTTGATGCAAGTCTATAAAGTTCTTCCCTACTCTCTCAGTACTCATGAAGAGATGAAACAGAAAGTTGTAGAATTCGATGATTCAAGAATGTCGGCTTTAGTAGAGAATATCTCTGATGCAGATAAAGATATTTTCAAACTTGAGTCAAAGAAATCAGACTTACTCAAAGAACGGGAGTTCTACAAAAGATTTGAAGACAAAAAATCTCAGCTTGAGATCAAAATCAAAGAAACTGAGACTGAAGAGCTGAATTTTGACAAAGAAGATGCACGAATCAAAGAGATTGATGAGAACATCTCCCAATTAGACGCAGCTCTTTCTGATGCTTCAAAATTGTCTAACATTGAGTCTGAGACAAAAATTCTTGAAAAAGAGAAAGACCTCTGCAAGCAAGGGAAATGTCCTACATGTGGCAAACCTTATGAAGGCGCAAGCATAGAGGAGATTGAGAAGAAACTTGAAGATTTGTTTGCTGCCAAGACAGAATTCTTTGCTAATAGAGACAAATTGTCTAAAGATAAAGCAGAACTGCAAAAAGAGAAAAGAGACATTCAGAATAAAGTTTCTGAAGAGAAAAATGCTAAAGCCATCAAAGACTCTGAGAACAAGCAATACAAGTCGCAATTAGATGCTCTCTTAAAAGAATCTGAGTCTCTTGAAAAAATTGACTATGAATCTGCTATTGAAGACACAGACAAGTGTATTGAGAAGTCGAAGTCGATAAAAGAAAAGTTTCAGAAAGAACTGAATGTTCTTAAAGAAGAATCTGCAGAAATTCAAGAGCTTAAAAGAAAAATTCTTGAATTTGAAAAGCTTCAAGACGACATTAAGCGAATTGAAGAGAACAACAAGAGAATAGAAGAGCTCATTGAAAAGAAGAGTGAAGAGATTAAGTCTCTTCAAGAAGACATTGTTAATCTTACTAAGAGCATCGAAACTAAAAATGAAGCTTATAAAGTTATTCAGAAAGACTTGCCGTCGTACATGACATTCAAGACTTGTGCTCTTATCGAAAAAGAGATGAATGACTTTATTAAGTCTACAATGCCTCTTATTACGCTTTATTTTGAGCCTGTCAAGAACGGTATTGACTTCAAATATGCAGAATACCCTGAAACAAAAGAAGATGCTAAGAGTGTAAAGATGGCTTCAGGCTTTGAAAAGAAGCTTCTTTCTATCGCATTTAAAGTTGCACTCAACAAAGCATATTCTTTAGGATTCATCATTCTTGATGAGATTGATGGTGATGCTGATGAAGAGAATTCAGAGTCAATGCTCAATTCAATAATTGAAGACAAGTTCTTCAATCAAGTTTTCGTAATTTCTCACAAAAGCTTAGTTGTAGATTCTATCACTTCTGGCACAAGTGATGTCAAGATTCTTACAATGCCTCAAAAGGGTGTTTTTGTTGAAGATAATTAAATAAAGGAGTTTTACTTGTATTTTTGGGGTAAACATGCCAGTCTTCCAAAAGGAAGACTTGGCGACGATGACGATTTAGAAGAGCAGCATTCAATTTATGATTGCTATACAAACCTTTCAAGAAAGGGCTCTCATATCTATTTCTATGATGAAATCAATGAAGTAACTGCTCGAGTATTCAGAAAGCTGTATGAAGATGCTAAAGAATACTTGACAATGAAATATGCTGACGAAGCACTTATGACAAATAAGCTTCCAGAAACAGTTACAATTCACATCAACTCACCTGGTGGAAACGTTCTTGAGTCTTTCGCTTTGTATGATTACTTGTCAACATGTCCAATTCCTTGTGTTGCAGTAGTTGAAGGCATTGCAGCATCAGGTGCAACAATTCTTCTTATGGGCTGTATGCATCGTATGATGACAGAAAACTCAATGATTCTTATTCATGAACTAAGAAGCGGATGGGAATTCAGCAAGTATTCTTCAATCAAAGATGAGACTGAGAATCTCGACATTCTTATGAAGAGAATTAAAAGCATCTATGCAGCAAATACAAAAATTCCTGCTAAAGAACTTGATGAGATTCTTCGTCATGATGTTTTCTTTGATGCAAGCACAAGTCTTCGTCTTGGCCTTACAGACCAGACAATTCATAACAACAATTTGAGAGACTTAATTACTGTAGCTACTGAAGAGAAAGCAAAGACAAAGAAAAAGCCTGCTAAGAAGACAGCATCTAAAAAGAAAGAAGAGCCTGCTAAAGAAGAGTAAGTTCTTTCTTTTAAAATGTGTAAATGCCAAAGTTTGATTTAGAAACAGCATTTACACATTTTTTGTCTAATGATTCTCTAAAGAACTATAAAGAGAAACTTAGACAATCTGACCCAGAAACTAAATTAATTCCTAAAGAGGTTTTAATGGTTGTACACAAAAGAGACGGAAACACTGAAGACTTCGATGCGTCAAAACTTCTTAGAGCAATTAAGAAGGCAAATGCAAAGTCTCCAGAGAAAGAAGAAGAAGCAAAATTAGAGAAAGTTGCAGCATCTGCTACATCATTCATCAAATCTTTGAAAAAAGATGTTATTGACGTAGAAGAGATTCATAAGGCTATCGAAAATGCACTTATGAAAAATAACTGTTTTGAAGTAGCAAGACAGTACATGAATTATCGTCGTGAAAGAGACTTAAAGAGATTCAAGAAACTGCCCATTGTAGGCGTAATGGAATCAAAGCTCTTTGTAAAGAAATCAGAAGGTGGCGAGCATCAGAATGCAAACCTTGATGAGTTTTCTTTTGGTGGCAAAAAGGGAGAGATGGACTCTGCCTTCTTGAAAGAGCATGCGTTAAACTACTACATTCCTCCAAAATCTGCTAAGAATCATCTTCAGAACAGAGTTTACATTCATGATCTTGATTCTTACATTCTGGGCCTACATAATTGTCTCTCGGTTCCAATGGACGAGCTGCTCTCAAATGATGTATACACAAGACAGACAATTATCAGACCTGCAGGTTCAGTTAACACAGCAATGCAGCTTATTGCAGTCTACTTCCAATTGCAATCTTTGCAGCAATTCGGTGGCGTAGCAGCGACACATGTAGACTGGACTCTTGTGCCGTATGTGCGCAAGTCCTTTATGAAGCACTACATTGTAGCATATCTTAAGTCTACAGACGAGTTTGAGAAACTAGACTTGCCTGCTCTTATGTTCAAAGACTACAAAGACAATAATGGTGTCTGGCATAATGAGCTTGAAGACTGGATTGACTTTAAGAAAGACGACTATCTGAAGAGACTTGGTCTTACAAAAGAAGATTTTACTTTTGACAACAAAAAACTTGACAAGACTTTGCGTCAGCAAGCAATCTTTGATACAATTCAGGAAACAAAACAGGCTGCTGAAGGAATGATTCATAACTTGAATTCACTTCAGTCACGTTCTGGAAATCAGCTTCCATTCTCAAGCATCAACTACGGTACATGTACTCTTGAAGAGGGCCGCATTGTAACACGAGCAATTCTTTCTGCTACTATCAAAGGAACTGGAAATGGTCAGACTTCTATTTTCCCATGTCAGATTTTCCAGAAAATGAAAGGCGTAAATGATAAAGGCTCTCCAAACTATGATTTGTATAAGTATGCAATTCGCTGTACTGCAAAGAGAATGTACCCGAATTATGTAAATTGTGACTGGTCTCAAGACCAGGGCTATAATAAAGATGACCCAAGAACGTTCCCATCAACTATGGGTTGCCGCACATATTCAGGTTGGGATGTAAATGCACCTGATGAAGCTCATAAGCATATGAAAGACGGGCGCGGTAATATTGCACCTGCAACAGTTATTCTTCCTACAATTGCAATGGAAGCAAAGCGAAAAGCAGAGAAAGATGAAGCATTAGACTACGTAGTAGACTACTTTATGGAAGCTCTTGAGAAAGCAATTGGTGACTGCAAAGATGAGTTGATTGAACGTTTCGATTGGATCTGCTCTCAAGATCCTGCTTCAGCCGACTTTATGTATCATAATCACACATTCTTCTCTTATGGAGATGAATTTGAGAAAGAAGGCATTCGTGGTGCATTGAAGCATGGAACTCTTGCTATTGGACAAATTGGTCTTGCAGAAACATTGCAGATTCTTATTGGCTGCGATCATACTACTGAAAAGGGCATGGAACTTGCTAAGAGAATTGAATCATTGTTCCAGAAAAAATGCAAAGAGTACAAAGAGAACTACAAGTTGAACTTCGGAGTATACTACACTCCCGCTGAGAACTTATGCTTTACTTCATACACAAAGTTTGTTAAGAAGTATGGTCTTATTGAGAATGTAACAGCTTACAGAGACGAGAATGGCAAGCTTGTTCCAAGAGGCTACTTCACAAACTCAATTCATGTACCTGTTTGGACTAAAGTTGATCCTTTCGAGAAAATTGACATTGAAAGTCAGCTCACAGGATATAGTTCAGCAGGCTGCATCACTTATGTAGAGATCGGTGATAAAGCAGAGTACAATCTTGAAGCTCTTGAGCAGATTGTAGACTATGCTATGGAGAAAGATGTTCCGTACTTTGCTTTGAATGTTCTTTTCTCAGATTGCACGAAATGCGGCTACTCTGGCTATATTGCAGATGACGAGCCTTGTCCTTGCTGTGGTGCAGACCACGAGACTTACATTAATGACTATGCTCGAATCACTGGATATCTTGCAATGAAGACTGCTTTCTTTAATAGTGGAAAGAAACTTGAGAAGAAAGACAGATATGTCAATGTAAATAAGCTATCTACTTGGAAGACTGCATGAGTGAAAAGATTCTGTTAGACAGTATCTGTTATCTAGGCACGTTACTCACTTTAGTGAGCTACTGCTTTAGAACAGTAAAGCTTAGAGTTTTCGTTATTTGCGGAAATATCGTAAATATCATTTGGGCAATCTTAGACAATCAGCAAGCGATTCTTATTTCAAATCTCTTGTATTTGTCTGTGAATACATGGGGCTTGAGAAAAGAACTTAAAGCACATTCAATGAAAAAAGACTTCAGGTCTTTGAACCCAGTTTTCAAAGATGGATTGTTTCATTGTAATGGCTACTCAGCGAAAACTGAAAAAGAGCTTATCTCTATTTTGAAAAAACAAAAAATACTTTAAAACTTAAAAATAAAGGCTGCATTTTAGCAGCCTTTTTCTATTTTAGATGAATTCTCTATTCATAAAGTCTTTTAAGAGACTCTTGTTCTTTTGAGAGAATTGCTCTCATCTGCTCAATGCTCTCTTTGTACTCTTTTCTTGTGCAGCCAACTTCTTTGCAGATGTCGGTTAGTTTTTTATTTGATGATGAGTGAATAGACCAGATTTTTCTTTGCTGCGGTGTAAACTGCTTCTTAGCATTGCTAATTGCTGTTTCAAGAATTTTTTTGTCTAGTGAGCGAAGATACTGTTCTTCAGGATCAATTACAACTTGAGCCTGAGAATTTTGATACACCATTGCATCTGAGAAGTCTTTGTGATCGTCAGTCTCATAATTCGAAAGAGTGACTTCATTACAAACACGAGAATAGCTGTCTCGGAGAATGTCTCTGTTCTTCGACATCAAGTAACCATTCAAGCAAGTCCAGAACTTCCATTTGTCTTTTGAAATCGTTTTCTTTGCAACTTCTTTGAGATGACTTTTTACTGTATCGAGTTCTTCAACTGATTCTGCTTCAACACTTCGAATGCGTTCAAGATGAACTGAGTCAATAGCCTTTGAGAAAGTCTCATACATATCAATAAGATAATCTGACAAATCAAGACCCTTGATATTGTGCTCAAAAATCTTATTCTGCAAAAGTTTTCTCTGAGCAAGAATTGTATACTTGTACCTCTCAAAAAGAACTTCAATTGCAGCCTTTCGAATTGCATCAGAACCGTATTTGATACGGTCTAAAACCTGATAGTCTGTTGCGTCTTTCAGCTGTGCTTTAGTGTTAAAAGAATTATGCACAATCGGGAACAAAGGATAGACTTTCTTGCCCTGCCCCTTTTCAAAAGCTGCATTTACATTAAAGTCAATTGTTTCGTTTACACTTTCCGCTAGAAATTTCATTCGTTCAATACACCTCGATGAATAATAAGAGAATTTTTGTCTTTCTAAATAAGATAAGATTTGCGTTAAAGTTTTTTGAATTTTACACCATTCAGTGCAAGCCACTTTGCCATATTTACAAATCGATTGCTCATAGACTGAATAAGGGGCATTTTGTTACTGTCTTCGCCAACAAGCACTAATGTGTTAGAGCGATCTACTCCACTCTCAATGTCTTTGTTTACTCTTCTCTGGCAAAGCTTCCAATCATAAGAGTCTTTGAAGAGAAGCACTTCAACATTTGCATTTACAGAATCTGCAATTTCTTTTACTGCTTTGTAGCTCTTGGGACTGAGTGTTGTAGCGCTGAAATACGCATCGTTGCCAGATTCGAGTGCATTTTTGAGTCTATTGTATGCAAGGTCCCAAACTTCTTTATCTCTGGATTGGTCGGAGATATTGCCAGTCAATTCTTTTCGAATGTCATCTGGACAAATAACTTTAAGAGATGGATTTTGTGTTTTCATGATTTCGCCATATCTAGATTTGCCAGAACCAGAAATGCCTACTGTAAGGTACACCGTGGACATAATTTGCTATTAACCTCTCTAGTATAGAAATAATATAATAAAAAATTCTCAAAATTTTCAAATAAAAGACTAATTTATTTATGACAAAGGAAAATTTTTTACTTAAGCTTAAAGAAACGAATCCCGCAGAGATTAGAGACACTTGGTCTGCTCTTGGTGAGACAGTTTGCACTACAAGAACAAAAATGTACACGAAAGATACTCTCTTCAAAATGATTGAAGAGAATTGTCCGCTTACAAATGCTTACATTTTCGTAAAGAATACTTACTCAGTTGACAACAAAATCTATCCTTGTATAGACTGGAAGACTTGCACAGTTGATGAGCTTGAATCAAAAGTCGTTACTTGGCAAGGGGTAACTACTCCATTCTTTAGAGTCATTGCTCTTGATTCAGACTTACCATCTATTGATGAAGTCCCTATAAATGAAGACTACATTCCTTTCTCAAATATGAAAGCTATAGATGAAGTGAACATAGATGATGATGAACTTATAAGATTGCTCATTGGCTTAGGTGTTCCTTTCTTGCGACTTGATGAGCTTGAATACGATAGACATACAATTTGTGAGTATATGATTAAGCCAGCTCTTGATGTTATCTTTGGCTTGTTTCCTATAGTTGATGAAGAGGGGATTGGTGCTTTATCGCCTAATCAAGAATTTCTTATTCCATTTCCAAAAGGCGCTCATGGATGTCAGATGTTCTACACAACTGGTGCTGGAGCTGCTACAGCAGCTGGCTTGACAAAAATGACGAATGCTTTTGCTTTCTGTAGAGAACAAATGATGAGTGGCTCTGGTAATGTCGGAGGCGGATCTGGCTTTGGAAGATGGGGAAATGGGCTTAGATACTCGAAAGCTGTCCCAGGGTTTACAGGACAGCACTCAGGACTTCCGGGCTCTTCTTACATGAATCAGATGATAGACTCAAATGCTGCCGCTCAAGGAATGATAAACTATTTCAGAGCTGAGAAGTACTCTAAGAAGAAGATAGACGGTCAGATGTATGCATACGGATTCTCGACAGTTGGTGGATTCCTGAATGCTCGTTGGCTAAAGCATTCTTATGATTTTGATGATGTAAGATATGAACTCATAGACCACACAAGAAGACTTTGTCAAGCATACATCTATATGAACTTTGGTCTTCTTAGAAATATGGTAAAAAGCGATGTACCAGGTCAAATTGACTATGACAGTCTAAAACAAAGAGGCGAAAAGCTAGAGCAAGAAGTAAGAGATGAGCTTAAAAAGCAGAATTATGCTCTTAGCTTAGCTGTTCAAAGAGGCGGAAAGTAATTTCTTTAAATGTCTACATCAAATTCTTTTGCCAAGATGTCAGACTCAATCTTTCCGCATGGCGTTGTTCGCATTTCATAAAGGACTGATTTGTAGACTTTCTTCTCAAAGAGCTTGCGAGTTCTTTCAAGTTCTCTTAAATGAAAGATGAGTCCATCAATAGTTCTGTGAAGCCAATAGAATTCTATAGCTGTAGCAGGTATGAGCGCTAGAAAAATAAGATAATTGAAAGTGTACGCAAGAACTGATACTGCTATAACGGTAATTGTATAGATTGCAATAGTCAAAATTACATATCTAGCTAATCGAATCTGGTCTTTCATTCGGAATTCCTCAAAAAATAAGGGCTCTAAACGAGCCCTTTTTATTTTGCAATAAATATTTGTAAAATTACTCTTTTACAATTCCAACTTGACAGCTTGCCATTACATCAAGTGCATGCTCATGCTTCTCAGGAGTAAGTCCAGCACAAAGATTTGCAAGAACAGAAACTTTTACTTCAGGGAAAGCTGCTTTAAGAATAAGAGCATTTGAGATAACACAAATGTCTGTACATGTACCACAAATTTCAATTTCAGCAGGGACACCAACTTTCAAGAACTCAAGAACAGTCTGAGGCAATGCCATTGAGCCAAATGTGTTCTTAACGTGATCCTTAAGGCGAGGATAGCCCTTGATAGCAGTCTCAATTTCTTCAACAAGACGCCATCCATCAGACTGGAAGATACAATGCTCTACAGGGAGATTCTCGCCTTCCTGAGTTTCAAGATAGCCCTGCGTATGAGAATCAAGAGTGCAAACAATAGGATAGCCCTTTTCTTTGTAGTCTTCGATCTTCTTTACAATGCCTGGTACAATTTTTTCTGCATCTTTATTTGCTAAGCTGCCTGTTACAAAATCTTTCTGCATGTCGACAACGACAAGAATTTTAGACTTCATCATATAAAATATTCTCCTTTATTCTTCATATAGCTCTTTCTTAGAAGATGTCAATTCTGCAATTGAGTTCCTTGAAAGCTGACCAAGATTGAATCCGTAGTTATTCCACAAATCAATTGATTTCTGCAAGAAGCTTCTTTTTGACTCTGCAAGATTTACAGCTGTATGGAGAGCTGAGTATTCTTTCCTGTACTTAACTCTTACAAGACGCTCAATCTCATCTTTTGAAAGCCACTTGTTCTTTGCTTTGTCGTCAGTGTTTACTTCTCTTGCGACTTCTACGTACTTCACATCCATCCAATCCTGGAGGACATCTGTTGCATCTTGCTTGTCCCATCTGTTCTGCTCGTAAAGAGCTACAAGAGCAAGCATGATTTTTGCATGAGAAGAAAGTGCATAATTTAACTTATCAAGAGTTGGCGCAGCAGAACCGTCAAACAAAAGTTTCTGATCCATTTTTTGAATCTGGTCAGTAACAAATGCAATAAACACTTTCTCTGCCTTTTCCATGTCCTGCTTTACAGGAGACTCTGACAAAATCACATCTGCAGCTTCAAGAGCACTTTTCTCTGAAGGCTTCTTTTCCTCGACTTTTTCGAGGAATTCATTATCATCTGTTGTCTGAATTTGTCTCATAAGAGAATATTAACATTTATCTGTATGAATCTATGATAGACTTGATTTTTTTGAATGCGGTTTCCCAGCTTATGTCTTGCTTTATTGGCTTGAAGTCTTCTTTAAGCAAATCGTCTAGACAAACTGTATCATTTACATCATAAACATTATCATAGTCTTTGGATGCAGGACAATTGCTCTGAAGAACTGGCAAATGTGCGTCTAAATATTGAAGTAGTTTTAATGGCAATTGTCCGTCTGTGTATTCCGACTTTACAAACGGAACTAAGCCTACATGACATTTCTTTAGCTCATCATATATGAGCTTTTGATCCATGAACTCACAAAGCTCTATATTAGAATCTTTTAGAGGAAATTCTTCTATCTCGTTGAGACCGATAAGTTTGATAGACCAATCTGGGTTTGCAACAGCAATTTTATGCAGCACATCAAGATCAATTTTGCCTACTTGACCAATATAAACAGCTGTTTTCTTGCTGTACTTCTCTGAAAGAACGAAATCATGAATCTCGCAGCCATTCGGAATAAAGAAAGAGTTTTTATTTAATGAGATTGCGTCTTCATATAAGACTTTTGCACTACAAGTAACTGCGTCTGCAATCTTCATAGTAGGAACATCAAAATCTTTCGTTGACAGCTCACTATAATTCCATCTGTCTGTTCTGTCATAAATAATTGAGCAATTATGTTTTTTAAGAAATTCTAAAAAGAATGGTGAAAAAGAGGGCCTAGACAGAAGCACTACAGCATCTTTTAAGTATTCTAGCAAAGACAAAGCATTTGCTTCTGTATGAATCTCTGCAAAAATGTAATCTTCGCTAGAGTACCTCTGCTCTAAAAACTTCTTAAGTCTAGCTCTACGATAGTAGTCTTGCCCAGTCACTTTCTCTGCGAAATGAAGCACTTTTTTCAAAATACTGTCTCTTTCGTAATAATGCTTGTATTGAACGGAAGAGGACCAGTTGGATCGATCTCCTCTACTTCAGCAGACTGGAAAAGTGCTTTTAAAAGCTCAATTTGGTCTTTATCCATTGAGCCTTTGTCTATAAGAATTTTTTTCAAATTTTTAAGTTTTGGAACTTGGTCAAAGGGGAATGATGACAGATTGTCTACATAAATCCAGCTTTCTTCAGTATTGATCTCTTCTACAGTGGGCCATCTATCAGCTAAAATATGTTCACCACAGAATAGCACAGCCGGAACATCAGACAAGTCGGAAACTATGAATTTTGCAAGTACTTGTTTTCCTGCATAATAAGACTTAATGTAATTTCTCAAGTCTAATGGCATCTCTTCGTCACTTATGAAAGTGATAGAGTCACCAGACGAGAAAAACTCAATAGCGGGTAATACAAAAACATCACCCTTCAAGAATGTTTTATATAAAGAATTAGCCAAAGTTTCTCTCCATTTTAGCCAAGAGGATTATAGAATCTATTACAGTCTGTATGCTTGTAGTAACAATTTTTGTAAAGAGTCTTGCATTCAGAGTATACATTAATGCATTCAGCGTATTTTCTCCAGCATTCTGTTGTGTAGTCTTTTCTGTAGCATTCAGTATAGAAATTTATGCACTCTTTATAATAGTACGTACAGTTGCCGTAATACTGAAGATGAATACAATTAGCATACTTCACATGCGTATAGCATTCAGGGTACACCATGTAGCAGTCAGAGTATACTGTATTTTCTCTCCAGACATAATGATTCCTGTTAAGATATCCTTGACTAAGTCCAGCACCTGTGGTCTTAGTAGAACAGTTACAGTTGCAGTCATAGTCTGAGCAGTCAACGAAACATGCCCAATAACAATCACGTGATGCGACAGATCTGCCGCTCCAATGTGTACCAAAAGTAGCAACATTGCTTGTTTGACAATGATAGGGTGTGCCTCTCGAAACAACAGGACAGTCAGTCTCTAAGAGCGAGCCCCACAGATTCCCACTCCATGAAGCATAACTAGTTTGCTGCGGTGTGGTGTACTCGATCCAGTCATTAGTACTGCCGTATGCCTTTGAATAAGCTTCTCTGTAATGATACTGATCAGAGCTCAAAAAACTAGATGCTACTGTATTGTACTTTTGCTTATAAGTTGTTTTAGGGTCAGACCAAAATGCATAAGAATTATATTTTGTGGGAGAAAGATTATTTGCAGAGAGACTCAGATCTTGCGTATAGCCCGTAGCCTTATAGACTACAGAGCCAGTTTTGTCTATGTCATTTCTTGCGCTCACACAGTCAGTACAGTCATAAGTGTTTGTAGCTCTTGTTGTTCGATTTGAGAGCATTGTATCAGCTTCAGCTGAGCCAAATGTGTTGTTTAACTCAGATTTTGTAGAAAATGCTTTAGTACTGTTTCCATTCTTCCAATAGGCAGCAGAACATTCTTGATGCTGTGAATTTGTCACTTCATCAGATATTTTATATGATGTTGTGTTAGAGCCAGCTCTGTAAAAATGACCCATGTCTGCAGTAGTCAGACCTGTTCCTGCAGAATTGAAGTCTGTAGACCTTGCTGCGTAATACTTTACGTATTTGTAGTCGCCTGAGCCAGAAGCTGGAACATCTGCTGCTTGTGAAATAGTTGGATTCGGCGGATTTCCCCATTCAGGTGCTTTGTCTTCATTGTACTTTTTAGTAGGTATAAGACTATTATCAATAGCTGGATAATTTTTATAAAGTCTACCACTGGAAATATTTGAACTAACAGAGCTTCCATTTTTCAATGTTATGTTTGTAGGACCGTTTCCGTCTAATTCAAGTCCGCCATCTGCTGTGTTTTTCCAGAAGGGCATTGACTCATAGTCACCTTTATTATCATTCGCAGTGTCAAAGTTTTGCACATACGCATTGTTTACTTTTATTGCAGTGCAGTCGCCTTGTCTTTTCTCAACATGTCCTGCAGAATCTTCAGATGAGTAAGATGGCCTTATAGCAGTACACACCTTATCACCACCAGCAGTACAGTCACAATCGAAGTCTTTAGAGGAGTACATAGACTGGTCTAGTCTATAAATTGTGCCTGATGGTACAGTAACTCCATTCTGCAATACTGCGTTTTGAGCTTTGAGTTTATTGTACGGCAACACTGTTACTGAAGATTGTGTCTTTGGGAAATTGCTATTTCCTGCATCAGCAGAGTTCATTTTCAGAGTAGTCTTGCCATCTTTAAGAAGACGAGCATATAATGTGTGTTTCACATTGCTGTCATCTACGTACTCGACTTTAAGGTACTTACCGCCCTCACTTTTTACATCATCTGTAGAAGTCCAGAGCGGCACAATTACTGTCTCACCAGTCGCAGTACCACTATCATTCAAGACTTTAAGTATTAAATTTTTGCTGTATCTGCTCATTTGTCCTCAGTAGCTGAACAGTCACACTCCTCAATAGTAACGTCTTTCTCTGTAAGAACATTTTCTGGTCTGGCTGGTGCAGGCTCTATAGGAGAGGCGCCCATTGAAGCAGCAATGAGGTCTGTTCTGTGTCTGTCAAACTCAATATATTCTTTCATATAAGTATAAAAGTTTATATAGTTAGTACAGTTGGCTCTTCTCTGGTCATCTGTAAGGACAGCACAAATACCACCACACATATTTTTTACAGGACAAGTATCGCATTCTGGAAGCAGTTTGAAATTCTCTTTTTTCATGAGCTCTGCGTAGGTCTCAGAGTCTACTACACTTCGTCTTTCACAATCTTGAACACATCTGTATTCTTTTCCTGAAAGGCCGACAGTCAATGACTCAAATGTTGCGCAGGGATACTCAGCTTTATCACCAAATAGAAGATAATTGAGAGCTCTGTCTTGGTCTGTAGAGAACATAAAACGAACTTTTGGCCTATGCAATCTGTCAGTAACGCTATCTGCCATCTGTCCAAAAGTGTAATCAAGGAACTCATTGTGCTTATTGATGTCTGGCATAAAGTCTTTTGTCCATTCATCAGTCTCTCTAAAGATGGACCAAGAAACTTCTACTGGGAACTCAATGACATTATCTGCGACATTTGTCCAGTAGTCTATCTGCTTATCAAGATCGCAGCTTTCAGAAGTAAGGACAATGTGGAAAGAGCCAAAACAGTCATTAAGCTTTAAGAGCTTGATTGCTTCAACCTGCTCTGAGTTCGCAATCAAAAAATCTTTGCCACGAAGTGACTGACCTGAGCCATCATGAGAGATATTTACGCTTACTTTATGCTTTATGAAAAACTTCGCTTTCTCTTTTGTAAGAAGAGATCCATTTGTAATAAGAATAAGATGCGCATACGGAAATTTCGCTCTTGCATACTCTACAACTTTTTGAAGAGTTTCATAGTTTGCAAGGGGCTCACCGCCCCAGAACTTGATGCCGCCTGCATAGTCTGGTGCTACACGTCTAAGAGCTTTGTCAAGAATATCTGGATTAAAGTCGGCTACTTTTCCAGTATGTCCATTGTGACCATCAATGTAACCGCCGAAGCAGTACTTGCATTTCATATTACAGATTGCATTTTCCATGCAAATCTCAATTATAGAAGGGTATCTTTTAAAATCTCTGTTCATTAATAAATATTAACAGAGCAAAAAAAGCTGCAGAAAAACTGCAGCTCATTAAAGTCTTTTAAATCAAAAATTATGACGAAGTAAATACTATAGAGCCTACAGCAAGCTGACCCTTGACTGTCAAGTTACCATCAAAGACCGAAGGACTACCTGAGTTTTCTACCACAAGTTGTCCTTGCATAGTTGTTTTGCATGTCTTTGCTGTAGAGCCTTTAGTAACCTGAAGTGCATAGCTACTGCTTGAGCCTATTTGACCTGCTTTAAAAGTCTCATTTACTGCAAGAGGTGCAGACATTGTTTGCGTAACTTGTTGACCGGAGCTATTTACCTCTGATTTCTTAACAGAATTGCTTGCAGTGCTTGTTAATGACTTCATAGTAGAAGTCAAGGTTGACTCAACTTTTCTAAGTCTTGCATCATTTGTAATCTCAGTAAGAGTTGCTAGGTTGTTATTGACAGAGACTTTGAACATTCCATGATTTACAATTCCGATAACTTCGCCTTCTACAAAACCGTTTGTGTTTGCAGTAACAGATTGTTCAGTTATAGATGATACTAAGCCAGTTGTCGTATCTGTCGTAACTTTAAAAAACGAATCATATGCATTTTCATTAAAAATTCTTATTTGTAATGCACTGACTTCTTCAAGCTCAGTAGCGTTTTTCTTTCTATACAATACCATGAAAAATTAGTATATGCTTACTAATTTTTTAACTTACTAAAAAGAAGGTTATCTATGGAAAATTTAGACTACACATCTGCAGTAGAAGAAACAAAGGACCTCTTCAATCCTTTTAATTCTGCAGAAGACACAGTGCAGAGCAATGATATTTCAGAATATATTGATGCGCTAAAGGAGAAAGTTCAGACAAGTGATTACTCTTTTGAAAGAGTTGACAATGAGACTGCTAATATCAGAAATGAATCATCTGAGAAAATTGCATCTTTCAGAACTCACTCAGACGGAACAATTTCATTCTTTGATGAGAATGGTCAGCCAACATTTGAGTATGACACTGTAGATGATGACTTCGACACAATTGTACAGTCTATAGCTGATCTTGTTCAGAAGACTGTAAACATCAGACATGAAGAAGACACTAGTGCTGAAGACTTCTTGCCTGAAGGCGGCGTAGAAGTTCTTGATGAGGCAACAAATCTCCTTGAAAAGACTCTTTCTAAGTTGAATGAGATAAGAAACTTTAATGAGCTCCATTTGAATGAAGGTGCTACAAAAGAAGAGTCTGATAGAATGCTTGAGGACAAACTCACATACGCTTCTAAGTTGTGGAGAGAAGCTTGCGCAAAGCTTAACGGAATTTTGTAATTTCTAATTCTTTAAAAAAAAAATAGCCACTCATTACGAGTGGCTTTTATTTTGTAATTTTGGTTTTTAATGAATCAGCTTAATCACTGAGAGCAACTTTTCCGCCTTTAATATTTCCAGCAACCTGAGCTGTTTTAATAAGGTCTGTCAAATCGTGCTCAAACTCTTCAATTGTATGGCTTTCCCAGTAACTGTCTTCACCAGCAAGAACTGAGCTCAAGAAGATGGTTGTTCCTGGCTCAGTCTCAACGTATCCTCTGTACAATGTTGCAATAATATCATCAGCATACTCTGAACCATCAAGACCAACCTGGAATATGGCGCTCGGACCACTGCCATGTGTAGGAAAATACTTAATGTCGCGTATTGTGATTCCGAAGTCGCTTTCAAGGACGTCTCTAAGACATTCCTCTATCTTTACTTCATCAATACGATCAGTCTCTTTATTTTGACGCATTTCATTCAATGTCATAGTTATGCTCTCTTAATCTTAGTCGAGTCTCTTAAGAGCGCTTTCTGCAATATCTTTTGCCTGGCTTTCTGCAATTCTTCCAAATTTGCGTTCTGCCCAAGCAAGACCTGCATCTTCTGATTCTTGGATTGCACTTGAAATGCCGTTTGCACCCCAAAGATGCTGTCCAGTCTTTCCAGTTCTCTCAAGTGAACCTGTTGAAGAAGCACCTGCGATAAACATTGCCTCTCTCAAAGATTTGTTCTCTTTTTCATCTGCTTTCATCTTATAATTCTCCTTAGTTATCGATAGCTCTCATTGAAGAGCGACCATCTACTGGTGTGCTTTCAGTATCTTTCATGCTGAAGGAAATTCCAGAATTTCTTGCAATTGACATCCAGTTTCCCGGCTGAACTGAGCTTGAGACTGAAGTTGGATTGCTGTCAAAGTCATCAAAATCATCTTCATTCTGGAAAGAAGACTCAAACTCTTCAGTGCCAAATTCATCTTCATCAAATGAAGGTTCTTCATCATATAAATCGCCTTGTGAAGCAATTTCATCTGGATCGTAATAAGTGTTTCCGTCTGAGACTTCATCACCAATATCATAGTTTGTCATGTCTTCATTATGACTTATTGCGTCCCATGAAGATGGATCATATCCAGCATCGCCTTCTTTAAGATGTCTCTTTCCGAAAGAGTCTTTATACCAAGACTTAAGCTCTTCTCTTTCAAGGTCTTCTCTGTAAACAGGTCTTGAGTTCTCCTGCATTGGCTCTCTTGCTGCAATTGCTGAGCGTGGCCCATTAGACAAATCTGGTTGTGTAGAGGGTGCTGGTGCTGGAGCTGCTACACCATTCTGTCTCTGTGTAGCCATCTTAGCTCTTTCTACAGCTGAGACTCTTCCTACTTGAGAAGGTGGGATATTTGATACGAAATCTGCAATTGCCTGCAAAGAATTCTCGCCTTCGATAAATGACCAAAGCTGTTCTGAGATATAGTTGATTTTTGTAGGGACCTGCTGTCCAATGATATTTCCGCGTCCTATATCGTCAGCTATACGGTTGGCGTCTTCAAGATCATCTACAATCTTAGCAAGGTCGTAGCTAATTGAATTAAGCTTGTCTGCCAAATCCTGTTGTGTTGCTGCCATGAAGAATATTCTCCTATAGTTAAAAAGTATACTTTAAAAATTAGTATTACAAGACAAAAAGACATCTAAAAATTTAAAATTAATAATTAATAGCACGCCAGTCCAACCAATTAATGCGAGTCGTCTCCATTAATAGTTGACGAATTCGTTTTCAGTTAATATAGATTTTATGATGAAAGAAGATTTGCTTATAGAATTTATTGAGTCTCATTCAGACTGGAAGGAGCAGCTTAAAAAAGCGCCTTATTTTCTCAAGATCAAGAATTCTGAAACACATCCAAATTATTGGATGCTCGCTTATAATCTTTTTGACTCAGATTTCACAAATGACATTACAAAGACTTGCAGAGGGATTGTTCTAGACATCGATCCCGATACAAATAAAGTTCTTGGAATTGTAAATTATGCAATGTCTAAGTTTTTCAACTATGGAGATCCAAACTGCGCTCCGATAGATTGGACTACTGCAAAAGTTCTTTCTAAGAAAGACGGTCAGCTTATTAGGGTTTCAAAATACAAAGGTGAGATTATCTGGTGCACTAACGGTGCATTTGGTCTTAATACGCCTGTAGATTTCACAGATGATAAAGTGCATGATTATGTAAGTCTTGTAAAGCTTGCTTTGAACAATGATTTAAGTTGGATAGACAGAATTCCAGAGGGCGTTACAGTCTTTATGGAACTTTGTTCTCCATACAATCGAATCATTTGTAGATACTCTGATGTGAAGATGTGGCTTCTTGGTGCTCGTAGTAATGTCAGCCCGTATTCTGAAATTATGCCTGAAGACATAAAAGCTCAGATAGACATTCCTCTAGATATCCCTGAGTCATACGATTTGCATAGCATAGAGTCAGTTCTCAAAGAGCTAGACAAATTCGTCGGCTACGAGCAAGAGGGTGTTGTTGTAAGAGATGCAGCATTCAACAGAATCAAAGTAAAGTCGAAAGACTACTTACGAATTCATTATATGCTTGGAGAAAATGGCATAACGCAAGACTCTATTCTTACTGCTATTTTGACAGATTCTACAGATGATTTGCTTGAGTTTGACCCGTCTTTAAGCAAGAATATTGATGCCCTTAAAAAAGACATTATAGCATGTGAAGACAACTTGCGAGAATTATTCTCTATAGTCAAAGAAAAATTTGATGAGTGCAATAATGATCGAAAGACTTTTGCTCAATGGGCTATCTCTCAAGACAACACAAAAACTTTGTTCAGACTTCTAGATTGCAAAGATGTAGAAGACATTATAAAAGAAAACCGAGAAAGAATGAAGAATTCTAAAAAGCCTACTAAGGAGCTTTACAATTGCAAATAGACAAAAATCTTGAGTCTTTAATCACAGAATCTTACTTAGATTGTTGTGAAGAACTGCAAAAGATGCAAGAAGACTCAAAATTTGATTCAGATAGATTTTCCTGTGCAAAAGCTCAAGAAAGCCGATTAGTGGAGTCTTTTGTAAAGCACGGACTTAAAGCAGAAACAGTTTCTTTTTTCTTTAGAAAAAGAGGTGTGATAGATAAGTTTCATTTCTTAGACTTAGTGCATGGAGACATTTTTATTTTTTATGAAGACAGGCTTATTGCACTAGACTTAAAAATGGGACTTAACAAAGAGTCGCCTGGCTCTATTTCTGCAAAGTCTTTGCAGTTTTTCTCTGGAAATGGTGACAAAGAGCTTTGGTCTCTGTGTCCAATACAGCATTTGTATTTATGTGGTTTTGGCTTAGGAAGCAAAGAGCTCTACATTATAGACGCAAAAGACTTGTTTAATGCTGTAAAAAAGACTCACTTAGCTTGGAAAGACAGCTATAAGAAGTCGGACTTGATAGATTATGATGTCTACAATGCAAGAGTAAAAGAATCAGACTTCATTTCAAAAGATTTTTTATTAAAAAATTTTTCAAAAAAAGAAAAAATCTAAAAATCTTTATTATATTACTATTACAAAAACAAATTCAATTTTATAAGGAGATTTCGCTAATGAAATCAACAAATGTATCAGTTCAGAAGAAAACAGTCGGCCGCCCATCAACAATCTCTGTAGTTGGACAGAAAATCCTGAAAACTGGTAAGCTTGGAAAGCCTGCAACTTTTGAGTCTATCAGCAAAGCAGCAAAGAAAGTTGCAGCAGATCGCAAAGCAGTAACAGCTTACAACAACATTCTTTCAGCAGCTCGCGGAAAAACAAAGACCGCTTATGGCTACAAATGGACAATTGAAGGCTAATTGATCTTCTGAATAAAAAAGCCGCTCTTTTTAAGGAGCGGCTTTTTTTTTGCTCTATTCTAAAGAATTAAAGCGTATCAGTCTGAGAAACATTTGTAAGTGTAAGGTCTACCATCTCAGAGAATGGTGAAACTTGTACAAATACAGGAATGATAAACTTCTTTTCAGCTTTTGTCTCATTTGTGTTTGCAGATGCAATGTCCGACTTGTAAGCTCTCCAGATTTTCTGCTTACCTGAAACTCTCTTGTTGAGAATTGCATTGACTTGCTTCTGTCTCTTTTCAATCCAGAAATCGTCAATAGGCTTTTTAATCTGAGGAATCATAACATTGTCACGGATTTCTCGTTTACAAACAACAAATGCCATAGTGTGCTCAAGGTAACCCCAGTCTGTGAGGTTGTTTGGATCTTGAGTAGTCTTTGAAGACGTAATCATCAAGCCATATTCTGGGTTATAGATGATTGGGTTAATGCCCTTCTCATCCATAATCTTTGTTGCTGTATCAGAGAATCTCCACTTAGCTGCAAGAACACTTCTTGAGAGCTGTCCGCCCACATCATCAAAGTTTGTCCAAGCAGGTGGCCAACCACCCATTTTCTTATCCATGATTCTAGCACACATTGCTGCTACATTGCCCATTGGCTGAATGTAAATAGTCTTACCAGTGTAGCTATCATAGTACTGGAATTCACCTGCAAAAAGAGCAAGCTGCTTATGTCTTGTGCTTACAACCATTGTGCTTGGGTTTGCAAATGTAGACTTTGTCACCTCAAAAGGAGCAAGTGCAATTGCAAGAGTATGAGTATTTGTGACAAGTGCTGCAAGGTTGTCAACTTCTGTTGGTTTACCAGTCAAACCAAAGAATACAAATACATCATCATAGTTGTCGTCGAATGCTTCTTCACCCCAACCAGCTTTAAGAATCTGGTCAAACTCATCTCTCCAAGCACATCCAGGAAGTCCCTGACTCTTGTTGTCTTCTACAAGATGAGTTACGTATCTCTGACCCTTGAGAGTAAGAATCTTATTTGAAGATACGTCATTGCCTGCAAAGTCTTCAGTGAGAACATCATCTACAATACGAGCACCCTCATAGATACCGTACTTGTTTACTATAATCTCTTTCAGAGGATCTACTTCAACAAATGAGAAGTCTCTTTCATTAAGAACATTTGGCCAGTAAATATTTGAGCCTGATGCATCTTTTCCGTTTGGATTCAAAGAACCTGTATAAGTACCACCATTTGTAGTCTTTCCAGGATAAACTTCTTCAGAAATAGAGAGTGTTACTGTGTTGAAAGCATTATCTGCTCTAAGAGGATAATTGCTAGCATTCTCTTTCTCAAGATACATTTTTGATTCATTTGCAACGTAGAAAATATGGTATTTCGCAAAGCAACTTTCGTCCCAATTTGCCAAAGTGCCGTCAGAAGACAAAAGAGACTTTGTAATAAGAACATCTTGAGAAATGTACTTTGATGTGACATCACTACAAATTAGATTTGCGTATTCACCAACTTTGTCACTGTCTACTTGCATAATCTTGAAACTGAATGAAGATTCGTTGTCGTCTGGTATTTTAGTAGCCCAAACAAACTGCTTCAATCCGCTAACTTCACTTGCTTTAAGATTTCCAAGATCACCAACTATGACAAGAGGCAGTGCCATATTATACTTCCACTTATCATAACCGATACCAGTAATGTTGACTTTTGTCACGTTCTCTGTAGGGCTTTTCTGGAAGACACTAAGGAATGTGTCATTCTTAAAGTAAAGCATTCCAAAGAAAATGTCAGATTTGATTGAAGGTGCTTTTACTTCAACTATAGTTGTTACTCCATTATTCTCAATAGCCATTGACTGATTTTTGAGTGAGAAGTTTGGTACGCCTTCAAGAGCATTTTTCACATCGTACCAATCATACGATGCGCCTGAATTGTTGCCCGGAACAGCTGCTCTTTCAAAGTATTTTGACAATCCTGCAAGAGAAAGGAAAGGAATTCCAATATCATCAGAAGAGTAATCACTTGTCACAGTAGTGAGTCCAGCCTTTCCAAGAATTGCATTAGCGCTATTTGTAATAAGGCTTAGCAAAAGTCGTCTTACTTCAGACTTATCCTCATTTCTTGAAGTGACAGGCTCGCCATTTTCATCTGTAGAAGTTGCTTCACTTCTTCCAAGAACACCATCTGAGTCCTCTGAAATTTCTTCAGCAAGCCAGTCACCGCCGCCAAGAACAATAAAGTAACCGCCGTTTACAGTGTCTTTACCCCAAATACCACAGTATCTGTCTTCAAATGCAACATTGTCTTTTTCTACGTAGATCTTATGTGAATCTTTGTCGATCTTGTAGTAGTATGTCCCTTTTGGAGTGCTACCACCGTCACCGCCATAAGAGCTGCCCCAATACTCAAATGCAAACTCGCTCATTGACGACCAAGAAGACTGAGAGATTCCTGTGATGAGGAATGCGAGGTGCTCTTGATTGTTTCTGCTAGCAGCCTCTGTTGAGATATACGCATAATTTGATCTTACAATTGTATGAACTTGACAGTCAGGGCCGAGCTGAGAAATTTTAGCTTTAGATGTAAAGTCGATATTCTCTTTTTCACTGACATTGAAAAAGTCTCTTACACCATTTGTTGTGAGATAACTACCGCCAATGTATGATGGGTATGATTTGCTTGTTCCAGCAGGTGTAGACAGATACAAGCCATACTGCTTGTTGAACTCAATAGCTTCATAAATGTCTTGCCAGTCTGCATTGTCAAGGCCTATATAAGCTCTAATAGCTTCAGCATTTCCTTTCTCAAAGTAAACAGGTTCTGTTTCACCTTTTGGTGCTCTAAGAACTGTGTAGCCTTTTATTGTGCCTGCTTCAGTAGAGACAGAAAATGAAAGATCTATGTCAGTGAAGTTCAATCGCCATGATTTCTTACTTGCCATAAAGTCTCCTAAATCTTTGAAATATTCTTAAAAATTAGTTTATGGCCTTATCCTAGATTGTAAGACTTTGAACATAACTAATTTACTTTAAGAGGACTGACTACACAAAATGATTCTAATGCAAACACAGAAAGAGGTGCCTGATTTCCTTAGAGATCTTGGATTTGTAGCACCGAAAGGCTATACTTTGCAGAGCATTACAGCGCCATCTGCACCTACAGAAGACACTGATAAGACTTTGCAAGTAGACTTTGTAAAGCAAGAGACACCAAACAACAATGTGCAATATACTAAGAAAGATTTGTCTCAAACATTCTCTTTCTCAGATGTGAAGAACACAAATGCACCGCAAGTAGCTGAGTCTTTTCCAAAGCATAATCCATCAGCGCCAGCTCAGCCAGCTTCATCTAGACCTGAGCAGATAAAAGCTTATGCACCGCTAAAGGAAACTGCAATTGGCAAGTACTTTATTTTGAAAGAGTCTGTTTGCGGACTTCCGAAGAATACAGTACTTTTCTATAAGAAAGTAGAGGAACAACTTTAATGAGCGATTTAGTAAGTCAAATTGAGCAGAAAAACAGCACAGTTTTGAAGTCTCTTGCAGGCTCAGCATCAAGTGCTAGTACAAAAGCAATCTCTGACATAGAGCAATTAAAGACTATTCTTGAAGGCTTCAAAGACACTCTTTTAGAGTATCAAGAACTTGCAAAAGAAAAGGCAATGATTATCTCTAAGTACTCAAAACAGGGTGCAAGCGGAAGCTACAATCTCCCTGGAGTGTTCAGTTCTTCTGTGGGCCATACTGATGTCACTCTTATGAAAGCTGACAATGCAAGAATTGGTGAGATAGGCCCTGTTATTGAAAGACTAAAAGATCAGAAAGACTCTTACCAGAAAATGCTTACAAGATATGTAAATGAATTGATTTATCAAATTCGACTTCTTACTCGTTCTTCTGATGATATCGAGTCATATCTTGCACAGCTTGAACAAGCTACCAACTGGAATTAAAAATCGATATTCTCGAAAAATTCAGAGAGAGCTTCATTTTTCAAAATCTCTTCGAAGCTCTCTCTTAAGTCTCTTATCAAATCTTCAAAAACAAACAAATACTTAAGAAAAAAGACTATCACTTCTGTAGAAAAATTATATGCTTTTAACAGCAACTCTAACTGATCCATGAAAGATTTAGTGCACATCTTGAATTCGTCAACTATTAATGGAGACGACACAGCTATGTGAGAAGTAGGGGGAGAGATAGCGTAGAGCTAATATTTTTATTTTTAGCTATGTAAATTTTAAATGAATCTACTTCTAAGAATAGGTACTCTTACAACTTCATTCATAAGATGCCACTCACCATCAGCTCCCATGTATACTTGAGCTGCTGTATAGTTATTCTGGCTTGTGGTTACAGACTTGTCAACACCATAGTTTTTTGCATATCTGACTAAGCCATTTACAGTTTTTACATCACCGTCAAGTCCTTTGAAGTTATTTTCTTCAGACTTACCTGCATCTGAAAGAGAATCATAATCATAATGCTTTACATCTTTTGAGCTATTGTCAGATGCAGATGCGCCAGTCTCAAATACTGTGTTCGGACTATCTGGCTTGAAATTATAGTCTTTATGAAGCTGGTACAATGAGCCTGCTGAATCGACTCTATCATTATCAGTGTGTACTTTGCCAAGGCCACCTACTACTGTGAAGTTCTTTGTAATGTATTGAAAGTTTGTAGCAATAGAGAACCTGTTTCCAAGAATTCTTGCTTCAAGCTCTCTTAATGAAAGCGGATATTCTCTTGGGAGCCACTTTTTATACTCAGACATGTCTTCACCAGTCTTCTGAGAAGCTTTACTGATAGGTTTGCTGTCCTCAGTATATGCATTAGTGCCCTTAAGAGTGATGCTTGTCAACTTTGTATAGCCAGTTTTGCTACCAGTTGCACCTGTTTCAATGGCTTCTACTGCTGCTAGGTCATCTGTATTATATGCAAAAACGGACTCCTCTGGCTGGACAACATATTCTTTTACAGATACTTTACTGATCTTGCCTTTTGCTGAATTATACTCAATGTCAAAGTCTAGAGGATCTCCCTCAATAGCAGTGTTGCCAAACTTGAAACTGAAAGGATTGTCTACTTCTTTAATTCTAGTGTCTACTAAAGACTTACGCTTGTCTTGAGTACCTCTAGATCTTGAGAAGTCCTGATCGTACACAGTGTCTTTATTCTGACCAGAAATAATTTTCTTAATCATGTACCAGATTTCATCTGCTGACGGTCCCATAAAACGAGACTCAGCCATGACATTTCCGTATTTAGGAATTATGACAGGTACACGATTATAGTCTGAAGCTTTTCTTGCAGAATCTGGCTCAAAGAACATAAGAGGTGTTGCATCACCGTCATCATCAGAAGACTTTTTCTGATCAAAGCCAATGTCATTACTCTTAGACGCTCTTGACTCAGACCATAAACTGCCAATCTTAGAATCAATCTTAGAAGAGTCCTCTATAAGAGCATTCATTGTCTCTGAGACAGTATCTTTTTCTTGCACGTACTTTTCTGAAACAAAGTCTTTTAGAGGAGCAGTCTTCGGAATATATGGCATAGAAGTAGCAGATGAGTCTGCATCTTCTGTGTCTGCTGAATCTTCTGAAGAAATTTTATCGTATCTGTTGAAGTCTGCTGATTCATTTCTAACAAGAAGATTTTTGAATGCTACGCTTGCATCTTGATTAAGCGACTGATTAAAGTCTTTTGGATCTACATAGTCACCTGCAGCTGCAAGTCTAATCCAAACATAAGTGTTCTTAAGCCAATACTGCAGGCCAGCAGGAAAGCTTAATGTATTATCCTCTGCTTCTGAACTATACTTGGAATTGAGAAACTCTTCAAAAAGTGTTCTACCATTAGAGTCAGCGAACAAGTTTTCTCTAAGACTGCTAGCACTTATCCTATCATGGCCAACTATAGAGTTGATAAGAGACTGTGTTATGATTCGTTGAGTCCAATTATCTGAGTCAAAAAGATTGAAGCAAATTCTAGTGTAGACAGAAAAATCTGAGCCAAATACAAGAGACTTTTCAAATACGGTATCTTTGTTTGAGAGAATAATGCTAGAACTTTTGCATATAGACAAAAGACTGTCTTCTGCTGCAACTGTTGGGTATACATGACCATCATCAACAAGTCGTCCAAGATTTAATGGAACTCTCTCTGGTCTAAAAAAAGAAAAGATTGGCCTATCGTTACTTGTTCCTGCCTCTTTGTTGAAAGTAGCTTCGTAAGAGTCTGTGTCTACCTTTTCAGACACAGAGCTGTATGCTTTCATGTCAGCAAAATCTTTTGTATCTCTTGGCTGTATAGCAGAGTCTTTTTTAGCTATTTTTAAGGTTATTTTATTAGATAATACGGATAATGATCTATTAAGCAGGTCTACATTAGTAGAGAGGCTAGAATTAGGAATACTTATTGGGTTCTTGACATCGATCTTTTCACTTTTAGCTCTAAGATCGTAAATCGGAGGTGTTGCATCAATTGCGTAAGTATTGAAGTCTTCTACTTTTGAAGTAATGCTCAGTTTGCCGCCAGAGTACAAAGACTTCTGGAAAAGGAAAGTATCTCTATCAAGTTTTGTGCCTCTGACAATACCATCATTGGCAACCATGTCTTCATTAAACTTTTTGCACCAGAGAATAGGATAGCCGTCACTATCGTATCCTTCAATAAGCAAATCATGCAAGTTTGCTAGACAGATGCTAGCTTTATCTTGAGTAGGGGCTAAAGAAGCTCTCCATTCATCTTTCTTTATCGCTGCAAAGTTATTCTCATCTAATACTGCCATACTAAAAATTAGTAAAGCAGAAGACTCTAATATGAATCAATTACATTTTCTGTGACAGGCTTAATGTACTGTTCTTCTATGAATTCTGCCAATTCAGTTTCTGCTTCAGCGTCAATCTGACCGAGCATTTTAGAAAATTCTGGATTAAGCTCAATTGAGCTTTCAGTGTTTGTGATAAGATTTCCGTTTGCGTCTTCTTTTTCATCTTTTACTGATACGCTTAATGTACCGATGTAAGGGATCTCGATCTTTCTGACAGGACCTTCTTGGCTCGAAAGCTTCATGAACCATGAGAACAATGTATAGTCCCAGATTTGTTTTACTATCGACTGCTTAACGCCGAAGAGACTGCAAACATCTTGCATAAGGTCTTTTGTATTTTTAGACTCGAAGAATTCTTTCATAATAATTAATATTAACTCATTATAATGACATAGACTCTTGGAAATTGAACAGTTTCTTCCACATGTCTGCTTCAATGTAGTCTTTATTCATAAGAGAGTTCATAGTCTCGCCCTTTGTCTTCAAGTTCAACTCCTGAAGATTATCGATGCTGTCATTATATCGCACTTTATATGTATTTACTATGTGATCTACGCCAGGCCTATGAATTCGTCCTAAAGACTGGTCGTAGTCTACATAATTGTAAGTAGACTCTACATACACTGCAAAAGCACATTCAATCAAAGTAAGAGAAGTGTTCATAACATTTATAGATGCTATAAGCAATTTTTTGTCTGGGCTTTTAAGAAAGTCATTTACAATTGTTAGTCTACTCTCTTTTTCAGTCTCAGCACCTATTTGAACTGGCTTATACTTTGCAAACTTTCTCATAAGAGATGTAGCAGTGTCTGGGTGATAATACCAAAGAATTCCTTTCTCTTCGTATTCATTCACTCTTTCATCGACTATTGTGTCAACCAGATCAAGCTTAGTAGAGTCTTTCTCATAATTAAAGTTCTGAATTGCTTTTTTCAAATCATCAGGCATATTCTTGAATTGAGCACTTCTAAGCAAAGATGATGGGTTGTCTACACTTAATTGCAAGAATGGGAAGATGCTGACAATTTTATGTGTGACATTGGCGCCTGTGAATTTTGCAGCTTCTTGTGCTTGTTGGACGCCCCACTGAGACAGCTTCTGATAGATTTCTCTCTGTTTCTTGCTCATGTCTACATAGAATGGCTTATGAATAATATGCTCAGGCAAGTCGAGACACTCTTTGCCTCTTTTAGTGCCATATACATCAAGAAGTTTTTTGTTCAATTCTCCGATTTTGTCTAGACGCCATTTCTCTGGATTTATAGCCCATTGAGAATAGACTGTGCCAACTTCATTGTATTCTGCACACCACTCTTGATATCCAAGACCATCTACAAGATCTTTGTCTAGATTCTTGCAAAGAGGATAAAGTTTTTCATATCTATCTGCAGGTGTAGCTGAGAACAGATATCTGAACTTAAACTCCTGAATAGCCCAATTCATGATAGCTGAACGCCTTGAGCTTACGTGAGAAAGACAATGAACCTCATCAAGGAAAATGCACCCGTCTTTGCCGCCAAGCCACTCTTTAATTGGCATAAAAGACTTTCTGTAGTCTACTTTTGCAGACGGCTTCGGCTTCCTTTTTGTGCCTTTTGCTTTATCATAATAAAAGTTGCTTACTGTTTTCAAGAAGTCATAAGTCATTACAAAAACTTTTTGCGGGTACTTTTCTGTGTTGAAGATGTCTCTATCTTCATAGTCTGCACTTGCTGCTGACGAAAATGTAATAATGTCCTCTGGCTTAAGAGTCTTTGAAAACTTTAAAATCTCATTCTGCACATTAAGAACGCCGATATTCGAGGAGAACACGATGCACTTGTCAAAATCATTATAAAACCAACCATGAGACAAAATTGCAGAAAGTGCGTAACTTTTACCGAGGCCCATTCGCCAGTTGAACAGAAAACGATTCTGATTCATTGAGCGCACTATGTCTACTATTTGGAAGTCTTCATACGGGTGTTTCCCTACAAGAGGCGGAAAGTTGAGGAGCTCTTGATGCCAAGACTTTCTTTTTCTAGACAAGACTAATTCTTTCAAAGATGCCTTATACTTTTCAAGCTCTTTTTCTGACTCATAGTCAATGTCTACATAATCACCCATAGCTTCTGCACGTTCTTTAAGCATTGAGTACTTTGTTATAGGGAGTTCCCATTTCTTTGTATCAGGCTTAAAATTTGCTCTAAACGACTTGAGCAAATCAATCATTTCATGAAAATTATCACCTGATACTGCAGCGTAAACTTTATCTTTCTCAATTTCAATGCTAATCATAAGATTTAAAATATTAACAAAGAGAACTAATTTTCTATGAATGAACGTTATATGCCATCAAGTGACTTGCATTACAGTCAAGAAGTGCTGAATGCATTCAATAATGACATAATAGACTACTTATACAATCTAGAACCAGCTTCGAACAATTTGTTTTGGGCAGGAAACTTCTGCAACCATGAAGTTGACACTGGCAAAGATAATAATCACGAACAGCTTAGATCTACTGCTACTTATGGAAAAATGTTCTCAAATGCACAGTTCAGAATACAAGCGGTCTCTTTTAATTTTCCAAAATTTGAATATAAAGAGCATGAGCAGCTTCGAATTAAGTTGATTGACTCAATATCTGACGCAAAAGAAGTGACTATTGAATGGAAGGAAGACGTCTGGCGATCTGTGCAGAAGTATCATTTAGACTGGCAAAACAGATGGTACGATAGACATAATGATGTTTTAAGAGTCGGTCCAATAAATAAGTATCGTGGCTTAGATGTTGTCTTGTTTCACTATATAGACTCTGTCTCTACTGATGCAGGAATTGTTGTACCACACGCTGAGCCTATTTGTATGTTCAGAATTAGAGGTCTTACACCGCAAGACATTGGCGACATGAATCTTAAATTCAATGAGAGCGGGAATGCTGATGCGTTAGTTTGTAAATACGGCGTAAACAAAATTGAGTGGCTCTTCAATGAAAATTTGATCGGTGCTGCAGGACAAAACTATACTATTGCAGACATGAAAGATCCAAAAGAAAAAGGCACTGTATGGAATCCTTCTATAGGCCATGAAACTGCAGATGCAAAGAAGCTTTCAGAACTTGGAAGAATTCAGCAAACATTGCTTAGCACTCTCATATCTGAAGGAGTCATTACATAATGTCAAGTAGCATAATAGAAAGAAACTTAGCAGAACTTAGCTCTGCTATGGCAGCAAACATCAGCTATACAGATTTGAGTTACAAGCCTCTTGGAAAAGACGGAATAGCACTTTCTCTTGAAAAACCGATTCTCAATGCATACAAATTGTGGCTCCAGTCTGTGAAGAGAGACTACATAAGAGAGCCTAATAAAGGCGGAATATTCTCAAATATGCTTCGTGAATATCCATTTGATCCTTCATCAGAGCCTCTTATAGAGACATTGATACGACAAACTACTGAAACAGAATATCCATCTATAAAGCTTCTTGACGTGAAAGTAAAATGCAATCGTAAAGAAAGAAAATGGGAGATTGCTGTAGTTGTTTCCGATAAGCTTACAGGTCTTGTCTCTTTTGAAGACATGGCAAATATGAATTTTTCTATAGATGCAGTAGAACACTACTAAATTTTTATGAATGAAGAAAATTTGCAGCTTGAAGAAGCTCCTGCACCAACAGATAATCAGCAACCAATTGACTCAAAGCAAGTAGATGCCGCTCTCGATGCTCAAGCAGAGCCTGCTATTCAATTTGAATCTGGCAATTTCGATTCTATTGACACTCTTGCAGAGAGAATAGCAACAAAGTCTACTGCTATCTCTAAGACAATAATTCCGCTTATCTATGCAGCTTTGATTGAGCTTCTCGGCAACTCTCAAGCTTTTACAGCTACAATGTTTCAAGCAGATTTTGATGAGACATCGGGTTCTTTCAATGTAGAGACTCAATTCGATGTACCGCTTTGGATTGGTCTAGATATTCCAACAGATGCAATTCAAAAAGATAGCACATACGTACTTGAGCGAATAAGTGCTGTGAAAGATGCAAAGTTTACTAAATGCGAAATTGACTGCAAAGAGGGAACACTTAAAGTAAACTTTACAATCTAAACAAAAATATCTTGACATATTAGAAAATTTTAGAAGTCGGAAGTAACATTCCGACTTTTTTGTTATTCTCATATTAAGGAAATTTGAAAACTCTTCAGTTTTTCTATTATATTATTATCGTAACTATACTTTGGGAGGTTTTTCAAAGATGGAAAAGACAATAAAAATCTTGATGGATAGAGACGGGATCTCTTATGAAGAGGCAAAGAAAGAAGTTCTTGCTTTTATTTCTGATGCGCAGGAAGCTCTTGCAAATGGTGAAGACGGTGATTACATTGATGAGCTGTTGATGGACACTCTTGGTCTTGAGCCTGATTTCATTCCTGATTTGCTTTTTTAAGGAGATTGCTCATGACTTACGAATCAAAAACATTTGAAGAAATCTTTGCAAATGAGATTTCTAAGATTTCAGATCCCTCTGTAAAAGAAATTGTATCTAAAGTTTTTGCTCATGTAAATGAAGCACACAAAACAGAACCTGCATCAGCTACTGGCAAGTATCACCCTCTTTGTTCTACTGGCAATGGTGGTCTTGTTCGACATACAAAATTTGTTGTCCAAGTTCTTGTAGACTTTTTGCGAGCAACACCTTCTCTTGAATATGAAAGTGATTTGCTTATTGCTGCAGCTATCCTTCATGACATGATGAAGTATCCCGATGGTGCAGACAGCAAAACAAACTTTGGACATCCAACTGATATGGCAAATCTTATTCGTACGACTTGCCCTAATGATGAGAAAGCAGATACTATCGCTCGTCTTGTAGAGTCTCATCAGGGCATCTGGACAACTGCAAGATATGCACCCGGCAAGCACAATCGAGCACCTGAGAAGTTTGATGAGTATGTTTTGCATTATGCAGACTATGTTGCATCAAGACCTTATCTAAATGTCTTTTTTGATGAGTCTGGCGAGATGATTCTTGACACAGACAAAAGAGACGCAATTATTGCAGAGAGGTCGAACAATGATAAATCTAAGTAAATTCAATGCTGAAGATGTTGTTCGTCTTCTCAATGGCACAGAAACATACTTTGAAAGATGTGTTGGCTACTGCAATCTTCATTACACTTTCTTGACTATCACGCAATTGAAAAGCAAACAGTGTCTTCGTAAGCAATGCAAGCATCTTCAAAAAATCGAAACTCATCAGTTCTGGATTGATCGAGAAGCGAAGAAGCAAGCAAAGAAAGAAAAGAAAGAATGGGACAAATATGTTGAGCAGAACAAAGCTCGACATTCAAAGAAAGAATACAAGACAATTGAGGGAAAGCAAGAGAAATAGAGAATATTTTTACTAAATTTCCGAAAACATTGTTAATTTAATTTATATATACTTGCAAAATATGAGTTTAGCATCTATAATGAGTGATAAACAGTAGTTGGCGTTGCCATACGAAAAACTTCATTCTTAGCTTTACTCATAAAAATAATCTTTTTTTATTAGCTGCAAACTATCTCAATTCTGAGATTACCTGTAGCTTAAGGAGAAACAAGTATGGATAATACTTTTTCTATGGCACGCGTTATCGATCCGCGTACAACTCTTATGTCAACTGTCCTTGAAAATGACAGAAATCCCTCAGACAGTAAAAAAGGCTTCTTTTGTCAAAAAGAAAATGGCAAATTTGACAAGAAAGAACGAATTTCTCGCCTTTCAAAAGCTCTTGTAGACAACATCAATCGTCTTACACCGCAGTTCAAAGCAGTTTATGTTCACAAGCCAGATCAGGAAGTTTTGCGTCTTGACAAGACCAATGCATTCTACACAATTGAAGTTTACAATGCAAATTGCAACTACGAAGGCTATATAAAGCCAATCATTCGTCTTGGTGCAGATGGTCTTCCTTCTATCAATTACAAGTTTGCTTTCACATCAGTTGGCTGTAAGCATATCAGTCCGAGAAAGAATGGCGTCGATTGTCAGCCGCAGCAACTCGCAAGATATGGAAACAAATTTGTTCTTCTTGCAAGCTACAATGCCGACTTTACATTCAAGTACATTGTTCTCATAAATCTTGCAAAATTGATTGATTGGCATCAGAATGAGTACAGCAAGACAAATCCAGTAGGCTTCAAGGGTCAGGGCTTTGGCTACAAAGAGTACAAAGTTCTTCTTGAAGAGAACAGAAAAGATGTTTTCTATCCGCTGTACGGAGAAACGCAGCTAATCGCAGACTCAGCAAGCTGGTAATTGCTTTGTCATAGATAAAATCCCTTAAAAAGCTCTCTCAAAAGGAGAGCTTTTCTTTTTCTCCACTAATTTTTATTATAGGAAGATTTTTAATGCATAGACGAAGTGCTGATGATGAAGAATGGCAAAAGACTAAAAAGATCGTAAGAGAAAGAGACAAATACTCATGCCGTCTATGCGGTTGCTTAACGCCTGGCGAATACAAGCTCTCATCCTCGAATTGTGCAAATAAACAACTATTGCAAGCGTCAGATTGTGCTCATGCTGAAGCAGTTGGGACTCATCCAGACAAAGTCTATGATGCAGACCAAATTTTCTTTCTTTGCAGATTCCATCATAGGTCTATGGATAGTGGAACAAATCCTGTAACTCTAGAGCACATGGGCTATAATGAGCAATGGTACTGGTGGTATCGAATAAAAAATAGAACAGCAGAAAAGTACGATGAGACAATAGACTATAATGAACTGTTTTTAGAGAATAAAGTATTAGAAAAGCCCAAAGAAGAAGAAAAACCAAAAAAGTCTTTGAGTGACATCATTGCATATTTGTAAAAATAAGCCGAGCATTTAGCTCGGCTTTTTAATTGCTACTTCAATACATCAATCATCATTGACTGAGAGAAGAACTCGTTTCCTGCATCTTTCAAAGTTTTGAATTCTCCATTTCTGTAGTCATTCATAAACAAAATTGCTGGTGAGTTCATTTTATATCTTACAAACGGACCAATTGGTTTTCTTGTATTCGGATCCAATTCTTGCAAGATAAAGATGTCTTTCAATGCAATGACTTTATCAATCTGCCAAAGTTTATAGACTTCTCTTTTCTCAGCTTTGAAAAGCTTGTTAATTGGTGTGCCAGACTCTACTTTTTTTGCAAGTTCTTCTTTTGAAAGCTCATGCACTTCGTAAGTTGTCTCAATAAGCAAAGGATAATGCTTCTCTACTAAGAACATCTTAATGTCATGCACAAAGTCTTTCGGCTGCTTTGAGTAGTCCCATTCGAAGAAGTACTTCTGACCAGTGTTCTCATGAATGATAAAAACACCATCTTTCCCGTTGTTCAAGCAGGTCTGAATGGAAAACATTACGGGACATTTATCACAGAAGCCAAGAAGTTTTTTCATGGTCTGCTGTTTCCATTTCTGACCATTTATTGATGAATATACCATTAAAGCCTCTTACTTACTCAGCTTTCTCATTCTCAAGATACAGGTCAATCTTTGCAAGAATGTCGTACAATGCGTCATCAACATTTGAAGGATCATCTGCATCTTTAGCCGACTTCCAATGTTTGTAAGCCTCTTTAATATGCTTTGGCTTCATTCCATGAGATTTTGCATACTCAGCAAAAGCATCATTGTTGTCTTTCTTTAGCATCTTAATCTGTGAATTGAGAGCTGTAATGCGCTCTTCCTGCTCAAATGCTTTCTCAAACTCACCAATAAGACCTGCTACTGAAAAATCTGTTACGACTTCGTCCATATAATCATATTCTCCTTAAAATGATTTTGTTATTATAAATATTAACTGATTGTTGCATTCTGAACAACTTCGTTAATATGTCCAATTACCTTTTTGAAAGACTCAAGAGCCGACTTTTTGTCGTGAAAAAGACCTGCAGTAACATCAAGTCTTACAGTCATAAATGTCTCTTTTCCTGCACTGTTTTTCTGCTTGATTCTATGCATCTTACCATTTTCTTCTACGAGTGCATAGAAATTTGCAATCTTCTCTGTAGTTGTATGCTGCTTGATATACTTGTCAAACTCGTATGCATCAAAGCTTACTGAGTCTGAAGCTGCTTCGTATGCTACGCTATAAAGCACATCACCAGCTTTCAAATTAGAAAAATTGCTCTTTCCAGTCTCCCCAGAATCTGCACCTGTTCTCAATTTCATTCTTGAATTATTCTCCTTTTCCTAGTAGTAGAATCATCAACTATGACTCTTCTCTTCTTTGTTTCAGTTTTCTTTAGTTCAGCAAGCTCTGTTACTTTCGCTTTAAGAAATTCTTCTGAAGTTTTGAACTGTCTTTCTCCTTCAAGCCATCTCATAGAACGAATTTCTTCTATAGACCGACCAGCTTTTACAGGAATGTCACCAACATCTTTTACGCCAATGTCTTTGTATGGAGGAATGAGGAATCTCCAATTGCACTTTTCAAGTCTATCAGGACATAGTTCTTTCAATTTATTATAAAGTCGCAAAGCAGACTGGAATCCTGCCAAGTCGTTATCTACAATCTGTACAAAGCTGTCAAATTGAGACAAAAGATACACTTGTCTCTCTGCAAGAGATGCACCGAAAATAGCAGTAGAATTTTTCTCATTGAAGAATTTATCACTTCTAAGAACTGCTAAGTCCATCAAGCCCTCAACAAAATAGATTGTCTGAGTCTTGTCTAACTTTTCTAATTGATAGAGAGTACTTGTACTTGCGCCTATCGGATAAAGACACTTTTTATAGTCTACTTTCAAGCCTTCAGCTTTAATTCTTTTCTCAAAAGCATCTTCTCCTTCAATGTCTCTTGCCTCACAAGAAATCATTTTCCCATTCTCATAAATAGGAATAAGAAGTCGTTTTGAGAAATCTACTTGCTTCTTGAAATTATTCGGCTCTAAGGAATCGAAAGTTCTTGCAGAGATAGCATAAGACATTCTCATTCTGTCTGCAACTTTCAGAGGAATCTTTCTCTTATTAAGATACTCAATTGTTCTCTCATTTTTTGATGCTGGCACTAAAGTTCCAGACAAGCCAATATGAACATCTGGAGTCTTAATTTTGTCAAGAGAGATTGCTTCTTGCACTTTTGTTTTGATAAAAAGACTTTTTAACAAAGAGGGCTCAGCTTCTTCTTGCTTTTCGTACGGAATGTCTAGTGCTCTATTTATTGAAATGCCTCTTAGCTCTTTGAAAAGAGCTCGTCCAGTTCCGTGCTTTCCGCAAGAGAAGCATTTGTAAATCAATCCGCCAGTTTCTACAATTTTCATTGAGCAGGACGGTTTATTGTCTCCGTGAAAAGGACAAGAAACCATCTCTTTGTCACCAAATGAATATAGTCTTTTTCGATGAATACCCAAACGATTGAGTATTGCTTGTGATATCTCAAGCTCAGTCATATTAAGTAAAATTAACTCTTTTATCTAAAGCTATAATTCACAAATCCTGCACCTGTGCTTACATTTTTCTGTATTCCAGAATTTTTTATTCCTGCATTTTTATCAAAGAAATCTTGGAAAACATTTCTCTTAAACTCATTTTCTTTATTTTTCTCTATAGACGCATGAAGCTCTTTTGCAATATCTGCAGGGTTTAGATGCTCATTTACTTTTGTTACATGAAGTCTCTGAACTGTCTTAGCGTATCTGTCTAATAAAAAATACTCTCCATAGACAGTGCAAGCATTCTGTACATAGCCAAGAATACTTTTGCCCATTACAGATTCTATCAAATTGTAAAATCTTTCTCGTTTCATTGAGAACTTCAAGTGACCCTCATCTACAATGACTCTTACATTATCTGTAGCTGGGTTTGGCTGAAAAATCAAAAAGTAAAAGTTCTTCGTAAGCTGCTCTAAAGATTGCTGTTCTGCAACAGGCAATTGCTGATTATTTTCCATTTACAAAATCCTCCAAAGCTGCATTGTCTCCATAATAAGCTTTCTTTACAATTTGAGAAGCAAACTGAAGATCAGCATTCAAATCGAATACTTTGTTGCAGAAAAACTCATCATAGACATTTCCACAATAAAGGCCCTTTCTTGTGTTCTTTACACATATAATGAGCTCAAGCAATGACTCCCAGAAAAATACTAATGAAGAAGAGTCATTTCCGCAAAGCTCATGAACTGCTTTATAAATTCCAGTCCAGAATGCAATTTTCTGTTTTCCGTCATTTGAGTTAGACCATTTGCTTGAAAGCAAGAAGCTATCATCATTTATGAAAACATAGGGAAATGCTTCACAGTTTTCATCTTTAGCAGCTTCTGCAGCGTAAGACATTCTCATTGCAGTTAAAAATTTGCCAAGAGACTTAGAGAAATGTGCCCTCAAGAACATTATTTTCATCGCATCTCTTGAAATTTTCTGGCCTGTCTCGCTAAAAACTCTATCAGACATCATAGTGTAAATGTCTTCTTGTTTGAAGTCATTGTCTGTGCTCAAAAATCTAAGCAAATTTGGTATCATCGATGATACATCTTGTCTAAAGCAGAGATTATTGTCTTCTACAATTTTTTCTCGAGTACCATCTTCGTCTGAAGAAGAACATATATTCGACCAGATTCTGCAAGAGTACTTATTCTTCTTTATATGCAGATTCATTCGTTTATGGAACTCATCTACTGGGACTGAATTATTGTACTCATCAATAAGCTTAAATGCTAAATCACTTGCTTTATTTGTTTTCTGCGAAAAAGCTACTTTCAACAATTTTACAGAAGCACTTTTTACGCTTGCGTCATCTTCTATATCGCATTCTTTAAGGATATTTTTAATATCTGTAAATGCATCTGATTTTTTAGCTTCTTTGACATTTGAGTCAGACAATAGAAGAGAAAGACAACAGTTAACTGCATTGTCTAGAGACTTCTTAGCAGAAATCTTTGCAAAAATGTCTTTGTCATTAGAGAAAAATGACTCTATTTTCTTAGAGGGCTTAAAATTAGAGTAATGAACAAGATCGAAGTTTCTGTCTTGCATTCTTCTTACAAATGATCTAGAGTTGCTTGCATTTTTCTTATCGTACAATTCCTCAAAATCTTCTTTGCCAAGCAAGCCCTTGATTGCTTTCAAATTGAGAAGATACGCTGTAGCATAGCTTGCTTTTTTATTTACAGAATCGAAACGATAATTCTTGCGTACTTCAAATGTCTGTCTGTCAATATAAGTATTTGGGACTACAAGACCCTCTTCTGCAAGCACATCTACTAAGCGAGTAAGAGACCTCAAGCCTAAATCAAAATTGTATCGTTCTTTGAGAAAATCAAGAGTAAAATTCGTAAAGCAACAATAGAAAGTGCGTCTATCTAGATTCCTCTTAGAATACTTGCCTTCAGTGTCTTTTGCAAGCAAATAGCTCGTCTTGATAAGAGCTTTTATTTGATCCCACTTCTCATTTCTCTTATACTTAAAGTGGCTTAAAATATTGTCTTTCAATACATTAGGGCTTATTTTAAGTGATCTCAAATATGCATCGGATCTCTCAATTTTAAGACGAGTTCCCTTTGAACTATACGCATTTCTCATCTTAAAGCCAAAATTGTAGTAAGTGACAACATCTTGACGAGAAGCTTGCTTTTCTATAATTTTTTGACGAGCATCATTTATTTTTTGCATGTAAGAAATTCTTTTTGCTCTTGATTTCTGTGCATGCTCATAAAAAGGAATAAAATCTTCAGTAAATACTTTTCTGTCTAAAAGGCTTTGAAGAAGTGAGTTGTTATGTGATGTACTAGATATATAGGTCATTCAATAATTCCTGGTTATTGTTTGATTTAGAGGAAAACCAGTATTTTGAGGGTACTGGTTTTTCTTGTCTTTAAATTAGTACTAAATCGAAAATACTTAAAAATATTAACAGAAATCTCATCTTAAAAAATTTAAATTAATAATTAATAGCGAATATCCTTCTGCTCCCCCCTCCCCACCAATCTATGCGTACTCGTGGCCATTAATAGTTGACGAATTCGTGATATTAGTGGTATCAGTTTTCTTAAAAAGAAATAAATTTAAATTAATAATTAATAGCTATACTCGCAGCAGCCTACTGCTCTGCAATCAGTGAGCGGAGCCCCATTAATAGTTGACGAATTCAAGAATAAAAAAACACTCTACAGTAAAAATTCTTTAAAAATTAATTAATAAAAATTTAAATTAATAATTAATAGCTAGCTATCCCCCCCCTGCACCCTCTTCCCACTAGTGCTGATCGTCCCCATTAATAGTTGACGAATTCGTTTTAAGAGACTGAGATGTTAATATAAATAAATGTTCAAAGAGTACTTTTCAAAATATGTAGCTCTCAAAGAATCTTTTCCTGTAAGGCTTATAGATGTCGAAGACAACAAGATTTACTGTCCATATTGCAAGCAAGAACTAAAGCCAGTTGGTCCGGGCTCAAAATGTGATTGCCAGGATTCTCTTAGAATCGAAGATGCTATTAAAGAGTCTCAGATGATTACAGAAGAGTACAAAAATAAGCTTGAAGCTGTAAAAGCAAAAGTAAGCGATTGTATGAGAAATTCTTTTATTAGAGATTTTCTTTGGTACAAATATTCAGTAGACGAAAAAGCACAATTCTTTGCTGAAGCAGAGAAAGAAGGCTTTTAAGAGATATAGGAGATATAATGTCGGCGAAAGAATTTTTATTTGGTGAAGCTGCAAGAAAGCGAATGCTTGAGGGCATCAATCAGCTTGATAGAATAGTCACTTGCACACTTGGTCCTTCTGGACGAAATGTTCTTATTAGTAAAGGGACTGCTCACCCTGTCATTACAAAAGACGGTGTTTCAGTAGCAAGAGAAGTTGATTTTGATGACCCTTACATGAAAGCTGGCTCAGATACAATCAAAGAAGCTGCAGAAAGAACAAACACAATGGCTGGTGATGGAACGACAACTACAATTCTTTTGAGCTCAGAATTGTCTCGTCAGGGTGTAAAGCTTATTTCTTCTGGATTTGACCCTATTGAAGTCCAGAAAGGCTTTGATGCAGCTTGCAATCTCGTTCTTGAAGAACTCGACAGTTTTAAGATTCCTGTAGAGTCTGGCGAAGACATTGAGCATGTAGCATTTGTCTCAGGAAACAATGATAAAGAAGTAGCAGCAATTGTTCGTGAAGCTTTTGAAGGTGTTGGTGACGGTGGCGTAGTAAATCTTGATACTTCACAGTCTAAGACAGGCAGAACATTTGTAAGATTCACTGATGGTATGTCTTTTGGCAAAGGTATCAATGGCGGTGCTTATGTTACAGATTTGAAGAAAGAATCTTTTGAAGCAGACAATCCTCGTGTATTGCTCTCAAATTACACTCTTACTTCTAAAGAGATTCAGACAGAATTATCGAATGCATACAAAGACAAAGTGCCACTTGTAATTATTGCTCCTCACATTTCAGAGCAGGGTGAGACTGCTATGATTATGCAGGCAAAAAAGAAAACTGTCACTTGTGCACAGATCATTCCACCAGGAAACTCTCTTTATGAAGTTCAGGAAAAGATGAAAGACCTCGCTGCTATTCTTGGTTGTAAAGTGATTGAATCAGCTGATGATTTGTTTGAGTACAAATACGGTACTTGTGACCATATCTCATCAACACTTTACAAAACTGTCATCTCAGGTTCTCATGGTACTGAAGAGCTCATCAATGAACGTGTAGAAGACCTCAAGAAACAGATTGAGAACGGCACTGCAGAAGACGTTGAAGTCGGAATGTCTGAAGCAGAGATTAAAGCAATCAAAGAACGAATTGCAGCTCTTACAGGCGGTATCGCAATTATTTGCATCGGCGGAAACTCTGAAACTCGTGTAAAAGAGCTTAAAGACCGCTATGAAGACGCTATTCGAGCAGTAGAGTCTGCTATTGAAGAAGGCATTGTACCTGGTGGTGGATGTGCTCTTCTTAAAGCTGGTGCAAAAGTACGAAAAGAAGCAGCTTTGCAGGATGTGACAAGAGATTTTGAAGCTGGATTTGAAGCATTCTTGAAAGCTTGTAGAAAGCCTGTTACAAGAATCATTTCTTCAATTTCAGATGATTACTCATACATCATTTCTAAGATCGAAAATGAAGCAGGCAAAAACTTCGGCTACAATGCAAAAACTCAAGAGTATGAAGAAGACATGATTGCTGCTGGAATTGTAGATCCGCTCAAAGTTACAAAATGGGCATTGAAAAATTCTACAGCAGTAGCTGGTATTTTCATTACTACAGAATGTGCAATCGTTCCATCAGCAAGAAATGTTTCAGTTGAGCCAATTGACCCACTGAAAGATAGAAATTTCGGTATTGAGGGCATCTAATCATGGCAGACTTCTTTGACAAAAGCGGAAAGTTCAAGACTCAAGGCTCTTCTAAGAAGTCTGCAGCTATGCCAGATGGTCTCTGGCAAGCTGTTGTAGTCTTCAATGACAAAGTGAGATTTGGATTCAAGAAAAAAAGTCTTGCGTATCCATTCTATTGTCCAGTAGTTTTCTTTACAAAAGAAGATGCTCTTCACTACTTTCCAAAATTCCTAGATGATCTTGTAAAAAGTGGAGACATCCCGCAGGATGCAGTAGCTGGCAAAATTGATGAATCAAGAATCAAAACATTAGTTCAGAAGCTTACTATCGGACTACTGGAGAGAACAGATGGTTAGTCGTCTTATCATCACTTTTGGTTATGTAGCTGGAATCTCAGCAGTAGTAAGCGCAATTGTTGCAATTCTCACGAATTTCTCTATTGGCTTAGTTTTGTATCTTGCATTGAATATCTCATTAGACCTCTTCTTTGCAAGACTATTCTTCAAAATTAAAGAAAAATATGAAGCTCTTGAAGTTGAAAACAAAGAGCATGAAGAATGGGCAAAAGAGAATAATAAAGAGTATGCGTCTCTTTCTGAAGAAGAAATGAAAAATTTCAAAAAGAAAGGCTTTATAATTCTTAAAAGTGGAAAGACAATTTTTTATAAGGATGTGAAACAGACATGGCATTCAAAGAAAGAAAACTCATAGAAATCCCTGAAGGAAAAGAGATTAAAGAGTATCGTCTTATTTGTAAAAAGCATGGAGATGTCTCTGAAGGTACTGTTGCTTTTGAGTACAATGAGACAGATAAAGACGATAAAGTCACAGTAAAAAGAGCTGTATATTGTCTTGCTTGCATTAACGAATTTCTTCAGAGTCTTCAGAAAGAAGGCAAGCTCAGTACAATTGGAGTGCTTCCTGTGCTTGTAGACAAAAACTCTAATGAAGACAAGAAAGAAGAACCTAGCAACTAATTTCATAATTCAATATGAGCAATACGTATTTTTCAGGAAAAAAGCCTATTAGTGCTATATTGCAGTCTTCCTTTGTTGGAAGACTTTCTTCTCTCTTTGGCTATAGAGCTGTTGATAAGACTACAGCTAAGACGGAGTTAGGCAAACAGTACGGATTAGACTTTGTAAGAGTAGATCTAGACAATCAGAGCTATAGATTAAAGAATGCTTCAGTCGGCTCTATATTTGATTCAGAGCAGCTTTCACAGCCTTTAAGCAGACTATTCAGAGCATATCTTGATGATACTACTTTTTCTTATGACGATGTCATTGACCGACAAAAGCGACTTAATGAGCTTACTTTCTTGTGTGATAACAACTTCTTTGCAAGACGAGTAGTAGAACTTGTCGGTAATGAAGCTACTCAAGTAGCAAGTCAGAATCGTCTTATTTCATGTGAATCACCTAATCTGAATTTTGTAAATAGAGTTTATGAGCTCCTGTCTCTTTGGGGCATAACTCCTCCAAGAATTCAAGCTGTTTTTAGAGACCTCGAGGAATACGGTGAGCATTTCTGGACTCACAAAATTGGTCTTGGCGGAATTGAGAAGATTATGCCAATCGGTGTCAATTCTGTAGTTGAGAGACTTGAGTTTAATCCAGTCCACATGAGTCAGTATCTTGCTCAAAGAGATGGCTATCTTGCTAATGACAAGAATAGAGCTGGAAAAATTGCTAAACTTGTAGATCAGCTTTTAAGTGAATCAGCTCTTGACACATCTGAAAATGTAGCAGATTACTATGATACAAAACTGTTAGGCTACGAGCTTGAGGGCCAGATTATGGCTCCGCCGTGGACAGTAACTCACTTTAGAGTTGATGCTGACGCAGCCTCTGATGAGTTCTATCCGTACGGAAGACCGCCTCTTCTTGGCTGTCTTACACCTTTTAAGCAAGCATTCTCTGCTGCAACATTGCAAGCTCTTGCAAGACAGATGTCATTCCCTGTAACTGTCTATTCAGTAAAAGGTACAGAGGGATTAGGACCAGACCTTGCATTTGAGACTCTTAACAATGTTCGTCAAGGCTATGATAATATTGGCGTATCTCCTGCTACTGTGGGCTCAGAGATGTACACTGTCAATACTAAGCTTTGGGTTCCAGAAGGTCTTCTTTCAGTTGATGTGAAATCTGCAAAATGCGACATAGACTTCATTGAAGACATTAAGATGTACAATGACCATGTTGCAATTGCTGCTGGCGTTCCTAAAGCATATCTTGACCAAGAGTACGGTGGGTTCGGTAACTCAGGCGTATCTTTAAAAGAGCAGTGGAAGCCTTTCAACGATCATATTTATAAATTGCAAACAGTCTTCTTGCAGGGTCTTGGAGAACTTATTCGTCTTCATTTTGCAATTACTGGTGAGTTTGACTATAACACACCATTCTTGCTTTCTATGCGTTTCCCGATTGAAGAAATGTCCGATGACAAGAGAAATGCTAGAAAAGACTCTCTTGAGATGGTTAGCTCTATTGTAGAGCTATTGCAAACATCTCTTGGCTTGGAAGATGATGAAGCACTTCCTGAAGACGTAATGGTTGACATTCTCTCTAAGTACTCATTCCTTGATCCAACTGATATTCAAAGATGGATGCGATTGTCAAGCTATCTTAAGCCTGTTAAGAGCTCTAGTGATGAAGAGGGCGGCGATGAAGATGCCGACTTTGGCTTTGACGATCTTGGTGGTGATGATGGCGGAGCTGCTGATGACTCTGCTGATGCTCTTCCAGAAAGCTTAAATGTTGCTGATAGAAAACGACTTATCGAAAGACAAGCTCGTATGAAAGAAGCAAAACGACAAAGACTCAAAGAAATTCGTTCAAAATATAGAGAGACTAAGAATCAGATTTACTTTCACTTCCTTGAAGCAAATCATCTTACAGAATTCAAAAATGCTTCAAAAGCAGAGCATAGTTTGATGATTGAGCCAGTAAGAGAAAATTCTCTTATGTACGAAGCAGTAAAAGCTCTTACTTCTGGAAAGAATGATGCAGGCTCAAAAAAACGATTGAATGAAGGTCTTTCTCTTTCTGTTGCAAATCTTACTAATGAGCTAGAGATGGACGTTATTGGTGAAGACGAGATAGCAAGAGAGAATGAAGTCTCTGAAGAAATCAAGGGAGCTATTGCATGACATACATACTTACATTCATAAAAGACGCTGATCCAGTAAATCTTGCATTGCAACAAGAAGCAATAAGAGATGAAAGTTTTGAAGATTGCTTCTTTAAGAATATTGACAATTATGAAGACTACCCTGTAATTGACGAATGTGCAGAAGAAGCGATTGAGCATGGTTTTGACAAATTTGTGCTTTTAGCACCAGAAGACGAATGCGATGAGCTCGATTATGTCTTGAAAGAATCCTACGGTTCAAGATTCAGAGAAGTTTCTGCTACGCCTGAGCAGTTTTTCAGAATGAGAGAAGTTGGAGCAGCTCCAGCTCAGCCAGCAGCACCTCAACAAGCACCTCAGCCAAAAAAACCTGTTGAGCCAGCAGTCAATTCTGCTGTAAGTCTTTTGTCTTGTGATGTAAACTATCCATCTAATTGGGGCTGGAAGACTTTTAGGTCTCAGTTTAAGAATGGATTTTTAGCGCTCTCTCAGGTAAAACTTCAAGGACAGTACCTTGATCCTCATCACATGATAGAGATGTTGAAAGTATTCCCTGACAAGACTATTGCAGCAGATGCTTCTAATGTTTTTGAGAAAAGAGGTATTTTGTCTACATTTGACCCGAGACAAGAGCTCTCTTTGAAGAACTGCATTGAAGAGATACAGAGAAAAACAAAGTTTAAAATATCTCAAGCAAACATTTATTGTAATTCGATTGCTACACCAATAAAGCAAGTGACTCTTGATGATGGCAGTGTTGTTAAGTTGACATTCTTCAGTTCTACTCCTGGCTGGAATTCAGGTGTAAATGCAACAGTATGGAAAGCACTTGTAGAGTTGAGCAATGACAAGAAGAACGCTTACAAGACTCTTGCAAAAGCAAAAGTAAAGACAGACAAAGTAAACAAAGAACTTGAAAAAGATGATAAGACTAGTGACAAACGAGCTTTTGATCCTGACGATATAAAAAGACTTCAAGATGAGATTCAATCTGGCTGGCTTAGATTTGTTTCAGGTCTTATTGATACTGTGCCTGTTCACATGAAGAATGGATATCGAGCACCTTTACTCGATGAGAAGCAGGCTACAGACTACATGAAGAAGATTAATGATGCTTTCAAAAAACTTCTTCCAGGAATTGATAAAGACATAAAAGCTTTTAGTGATGTTATGGAGCAAGGTGGTCTTGACCTTCTTTATAAGGGCGCAGCTGGCATTGTAGACATTGCAAAAATTGGCAAGAATGATAGAAAGAAGACTGCTAAAGAGAAAGCTCTTACTGCAGAGCAAGAATCAGCATACAATCTTGTTCTCACAGAACAGTACAAAATCATAAAAGAAGCTTTAGGAAAAGGCTAATATGACAGAAGAGAAGAGACTTGAAAGAGAAAAAGCAAAGCAAGAAGAAGCAAAGCAATCTGAGTTCTGCACTTCAACAGATTCTTTTGTCAAGTCTTCTATCCTTAATCCATTTGCAATAAATACTGATTGCGTAAGAGAAGCAAGCAAAATCGAAATTGCGTCTGATATGAGCAGTGTAGCAACTACATTAGATTCATCAGGCATAAATACAGAAGTCGAGATCTCTAATGCTTTTGCAAATCTTGCGCCTATTCTTACAGACATCATGGCAGGAGATGTGCAAGCTCTTAACAGACCTGAGTTTGCTTGTATGAACTTCCCTGCTATTTTGAAAGCAATTAAATGGCTGTCAGAAACAGATGCTCTTAATGACTTCTTGAGATCAGACTTAGCTCTCAACGCATGGAAGTTGAACTTCAAATGTAGACCGCCTACAATGGAAGAATTTTTGACTCCAAAGTACATAGGTCCTACAGCAGAATCACTTCGTCCTTTCATTAAAGACACCCTCATAAACTTCACAGATCCTACAAAGCCGTACAGAACTATTGCTCTTGCATCTTGTATCGGTGCTGGTAAATCTACATTTTCTGTATTGCTTCAGCTATTCATATCAGTTCACTATGCATATATGTGGGCTCCTTACAAGTACTTTGGTCTAGGTGCAGCTACTCAATTCACTCAATGTCTTGGTGGCTGGAATATCAAAAAAGCAACTGAACTTTTGCTTGAGCCATTCATGAATATTCTTGAGTATGCACCATTTTTTCATAAAGCAAAATTCGCACAAGATGTTCTTGATGCTAGGGAATCTACAAATCTTGATGAAGAGGGCTTACTCTGGACGACTGCTACGAAAACTTCTGCTCTGCAAATGCAGAATGGCGTAAACTACAAAGTCATAAATGGTCCTGGTGCAATCTTGGGTCAGTGTATCATAAGCGCTGTTCTTTCTGAGTTGACATACTTTACGCAAAATGGTTGGTCTGACGAAAAAGTTCTTACATTCTTCACAAAGCTTAGAAAAAGAATCCAGTCTCGTATTGGATCGAACTATTACGCTCGATTCATAATCGACTCTCAGCCGAACTCTCTTGAATCACCAATTGATAAATGGGTTTGGGAAGAGGCTCCCAAATCAAAAGAAAACTTTATTTTCAAGGGCTCTAGATGGGAATTGTTTCCTCATGAATTTGAAGAAGCTTGGGAAGAGCCTAGAACATATTGGACACAGCCTGTAAATGTAAAGCATGACTTTGATGTAGCATTCCCAGTGTTCAAAGGCGGCAATGGACAGATTCCGACTGTAATAGAAGTCCCTGCTCAGCTAGAGATGTATGACCAGCATGACATTCTTTGGGCTCCAATAATGCAGGTTACTGATAATGGTCCTGTAAACTTCAAAGACATGGCTCTTGAAAACCCAATAGAATTCCTAAAAGACTGGGCAGGCATTCCATCAGGTGCAGCAGACAGACTGTTCTATGATACAAGAGTAATTGAAAGAATCTTTGACAATGACTTACGAAATGTCTTTGGCGGCTTAGACTGTCCTGCTTCAGAAGAGCCTGAGCATCTTATTTGGAATAAAATTCGAGATAAGTTCTTCAACAAGATATTTGACAAATGGTATTTCTACTATGAGCCTGATTTGCCTCGTGTCGCATCAATCGACTTAGCTATCACAGGAGACGTTGCGTCTATCTCAGTTTCTCATGTAGAGAAGAGCAATGACATTAAAGACTCATTCGGTCAGCCTGCAAAAATTTATGTAACAGACTTCAGTATCCCAGTTGTTCCTAAAAACTCTATTATCAATATGGACGCATTCAAATTTTTCTTGCTAGACCTTGTAAGAGTCGGAAATATGAGAATAAAGCATGTCTCATTCGATGGCTTTCAATCTCGTGCTATGATGCAGTCTCTTGAACGATCTGGATTCTTAGTAGATTTGCTTTCTGTTGATAAAGACAATACGCCGTATCAGAATATGATAGATTACGCATTCCATAGAAGATGGGTTACTGGAAAATCAATAATGATGAAGAACAATCTTCTTTCTCTTGAAGTGCATTCTAGAAAATCAGGCTCAAAGAAAATAGAACATAAAGTTGGAGATAATCTCTATGCAGACCAGTTCTGTCCAATCAATGGCGTCTATAATGACAAAGCATGGGAATTGTCTCAAGTTGGCTATTATGCAAAAGACCTGTCTGATACAGTAGCTGCAAATATTTCTTTGCTAGACAAATATGACAATGAATTCTTCCCTACGCATACTTGGCAGCCATGTGCCATTAAACCAAGAACTCAGGAAACTGTAGTGCAGGGAAGAGACGATGTGCTTCGAAAAATCGGTCTTGCAATTTAAGATTTGTAGTAATTCTTCAACTGAATAATGTTGTAGACTTCAAAGTCTTTAAAGTCTTCTCCAAGATTTATCATAGAGCCAATCTCTTTATAGCCAGACTGCTTAATTGCTGAATCCAGACTTTTTGTATCGTATGGAATATTCTTGTCTGTAGTGTAGTTTGCATAAGCCTGCTTTACAAGTTCTTCAAAGCCTTTTCTTACGTCTGATACAATTGCAATGATTTTTGACTGAACTTGGTCGTTATAAGAAAAAACAACTTCAATAAGTCTAGGATATTCATTCATAGTCTAGTTCTCCTATTATAAAATAAGATTAACTCGACTTTTTACTGTAAAGGGATGCCGTTCTTGGTGGAGACCGTTGAGCAAATTTACCAAGAACGCTTTGCACATATATTGCAAAGTGGAAGCCTTCAGTCAGCGGTAACAGCTTCTCCTCTCTACCCTCTTTTTTCAACCGCTATTAGAGCACCTATTAAAAGACCAAAAGTTCCCCTGTCTTCTAAGGTAAGAAAACCAGCTTAGATATGATTGTCTAAGCCGCATCAATCTATTAGATTGACTGGAGGCCTTCAGCACTTGGTAGCAGCCTCACCTCTCTTCTTATTTCAACCAAGTTTGAGTTTGTATAAGTAATATAATAAAAAGTTTCTACTTTTTTCAAATATTGTAAAATCTTTTTACATTTCCTAATTCATCTGCATTGTTTTCTGGCCAATGAGAGTAATACCACTCGCCTTTTTTAAGCGATTCCCATTTTCGATGAGCAATTCTATGATAGACATTTCTCACAGCACTTGGGAGTCCAACAATAAGTAAATACAACGGACCAAATCTCATGCTCTGCACTTGATGGCCATGCTCATGTTTTACAGTATTCTCTGTCACTTGTCTATCGCCGTCGATGAAGATGAACTTCCCAAGAGAGACACCTGCATCAAAGCAATGCTTTACTTTGAAGTAGTCTATGCCTGCTATTGAACATTTTGAATGACTTCTGACATTCACCAGAAGTACAATCAAACCAAATACATTCTGCGGCAATTGCCATATAAATTGTAATATCTTTAGTAGCATAGTAAGATAGTAATTCTACAAGTAAATGTTTATGTAATTTTTGACAGTTTGGAGATTTCTTTTCTTTTGTGATTCTTCAGAGAGAAACTTCTCAAGTAAGTCTTCATATTGTTTAGACTCATCTTTCTCAAATTCAAGCTCTTTGTCTTCTTCCCATAGCAAAAAGATTCTTTTTCTGTAAGTGTCTGCGTGGAAAGCTACTAAGACAGACTCAAGTTCTTGTCTATCTTTGCATTCTCTCATTGCTGCAATTGCTATTTCTTTTCTCATTCTGACAAGTCCTTGCAGTAGTCAATCCAGTTAATGATCTGTTCTAATGAGTATGAAGTTGTCCACTCAAGATTCTTGATTTTCAAAACTGGGTCTTTTGCTGGATGGGAAGAGAGCACTTCAAGAATAAGAGAAATATCATCTTCTGAGAAGTCTACATCTTTATTGAGAATAAATTCATTTTCTCTTTTTTCTGCATTAGAGAAAGCTGCTTCAAGAAATTTGACAATTGAGTCTCTTGCAGCTTGTGCAGCGTAGCCAAAGCCGTACAATTTATAGTTTGATGTGTCTTGTACGACTTTCTTTACTATTGCTCGTTGCTGATTGTTCTCTTTAATTTTTTTTTATGAGCACTTTTAAGATAGCGTATTGCCTTGCGCATGAGATTGCTGTACATTTCTTTCTGAGCTTTAAGCTCTGATTCAAGAGTTTCAATTGTTTTATCTCTAGGATCTGTTTCTGAAACTGTGTCAATTTCACTTAAAAGACTTTCAACGCTTTCTTCAATAGCTGTTCGCTTTTTCTCAAGAAGACTCTTGCTGTCTTTCAAACTTGAATTTTCAGAAAGAAGAGAATTTACTTTTGAGAGAAGTTCTTCTTTGTTTGAATTAGAACCATCAAGCTCTTTTGTCAATTTCTCTTTCTCAGATATCTCATTAGCCAGATTCTCTTCAAGAGAAGAAACTTTCTCAAGAAGCTTTTCATTCTCATTAGAAAGCTCTGAGATTAAAGTCTTGTCTTTTGATCTCTCTTCTGAAGAAGTCTCAATCTCTTTGCTAAGAGTTGCGATCTTGTTGTTCTTGTCAATAAGTGCTTTTTTGAAAAGCTCAAGTTTGTCTAGTACTTCATCTTCTGTCATTTCTATGCTCTCTTTACTTTGCGAGTTCTTCGACCTCTTTAATTACTTTTTCTACAGCAGGACTGAATCCCTCATCTATTTTTCTTTTTTGTGTATTTAAATTAACTTCAGGCTCAATCATTGAAGAAATCATTTTTCTCTTATCAGCGAAATTTGCTCTATCAAGAGGCACCTCTACTGCTAATTTAGAAATATTAGCTGGCGAAGCGTTTGCAAGCTTTATGATGTCTATTGCTTTAGTATCATCTTTTTTCTTTGGGCCGTATTTGTCATATAGAGATGCTTTAGTAAGACTTGTAAGCTCAATTGCTTTCTTCACTTTTCTGTCAAATACGCTTCTATCAATTACACCAAAATTCAGCTGGTCTAGATACAAGTCTATCATAAAGTCATTTACATTGAAATCATTGCTAAAGTACTCACTGAATTGAGAAAGCATTTTTCTTGAGATATTCGTTTTCGGTGAAAATAGATTGATCGCTAATTCACACAATAATGACAAGAATAAAAGCATTCCCATCATCATAATCTCTGTAGCGCCAAAGCTTCCTTCAGCTTTTACATTCAATGCAGCCTGCAGGTCTTTGTCACCAAGTTTTTTCGATGCAAAGATCGAACCAATCTGCATAAAGATTTTAGATGAAGAACCGATGTCACCGCTATCATTTTCTACATCAACTCTCAATGCTTTAAGAATCTGAGTAGCTGATTTGGCAAGAACATTTGCAGGCTTTTCTGTAGAAGTGTCAAATGTGATAGTTTCTGATGTTTTTGGATTTACCAAGCCAAGAGCATTCAATGTCTCAAGCCAAGACATAATTTCAGTATTCGTATTGTCTTTTAATTCGCCAAGTTTCTCTACTGCAATGTCATTTGAACTGTCTTGCAAGTATTCCAATCTTTTCGACTTAATGTCAGATGCAAGATTCATTGTATTGAAAGCAACAATCTCATCAAATGTTCTAGCCCTATATCCTGCACCACGAAGAATATTGTTTATTTTTGTTCGTCTTGCTTCATAAGGCTTTAATGCATCTGCTTTTTTCTGCTTTGCAGTAAGGCCATTCTCATCATCTGTGTACTTTGCATTTACAATAGGTGAAACTGTAGCTATAAAGTCTTCAATCTCGAGAACTGCATTCTCTGCATACTCTCTAGCATCTTTCTCAGAAGTGTCAGTTGCTTTAGAAATAAGACTTTGTCTTGTAACTGCATCAGCACCAGCATTGATGTTTGTGTAGCCTTCGCCTTGAATGATGTATTCATCAATTTGACTTATAAGATTAGCGTTTCGAGTAATTCCTGCACCAATTGAAATAGAAGACAATGAGACTGATGTAATGACAGACAACATAATAAATGTTATGTAGACCGACTTCCACCAAATTGCAGCTTTCTTTACATTCTTTACCCAATCAAATCCCGACAATTTCCTGATAAGCTCATCAAGAGTGTTTACTTGAATTGCCAGAAGAAACTTTGCAATATCAAGACCGACAGACAATGAGCCAAGGAGAATTGCAGCAGGAACAGCAATCAAAGTTCCAATGTTGTAGTCCGACTTTGTCAAATTGGAAATAAATACAAGATTGATAAAAGCAGAAACAAGAGAACAAAATACAAATACAACAAGCTTACCGTTTATAAGGACTTGCGCTGATGTTGTTGGTCTTTTCTCTTCGGGATTTTTGCCTTTCCAAAAAAATAAAAATGGGATTCGTATTGCTTTTTTAGCAATTTCAATTTCTTTTCTTTTTCTCATAAATTAATTTACTGACTCCTTTGAGTTCTGTCAATTAAAGATTAACATTAAGAAATTAGTGCTAGACTACTAGAAATCTTCGGAATTAATTTATGAGTTTACTCTGTTTTCAAAGAAGCTTCTCTTTCAACAAGTTCACTTAATTGTTTTGAAATAGCCTTCACTATCATCGCAAGGACCGTAGCAATTTTCAAACTGCTTTTTATCTCTTGAAGACACAAGGCTGAATACTTTTGGACCATCTTCAGATTCATTGCCGTAGCCTTCAAAGCCGTTTACAATGATATCTGAAACGCCATCTGCATCAGCTTGTACTTCAATAACTGCATCTCCGTATCCGTCAGCAATCGCTTTTTCACAAAGTTCCTTCAATTTTTCAACTGTCATTTTTAGTCCTCCGAATAGGTTTGAATAGTTACAGAACCCAAAGCTTTTTTATCCCAATAAAGAACAGCTTCTGAAGAATACGGATCGTTTCCATCTCCTAGTCCTAAATGCTCGCAAACAACCTTTTCAATCAAACGCTCCATCTGAAGGTTTGGATTTGCAAGGAGCTTTTCCTGTTCTTCAATTTTTGCTTTCAACCTTGCAATTTCTTTTTCCTTATCTTCAAGAGCCTCCTGAATTTTCTCCTCAACATCCCGTTTTGGAGTCATATATTTGCAAGCAATCTGCTCTATTTCTTTTGCACGAGATTCAGAAATTTTTAACTTTCGAACCTCTGAATAAACGTCCCAACAGCTTTCCTTATACCACATTTTCTCATACCTCCTGAATGAAATACATTAATAATATAATAGAGAAAAGATTAATTTTTAAATTAATAATTAATAGCAACCAACCTACCCTCTAATATGCTGATCGTCCCCATTAATAGTTGACGAATTCGTATATTATAAATTTGTATACCATAATTCAAGATGTATAATATACGAATGTATATATGTTTTAGGCTGCTGTTTTCAGATAGAATTCGTAGAATCTGTAAGTTTTCTCAAGATTGTAGAGAACATTTTCTAACGCCTCTAAGTCTTTCCTTTCTGAGAGAAGACCTATGAGAGTATTTACAGACTCAATGTCGGCTTTGAACTCTGCAATTGAGACTTGGCGTTCTTCTGCAGTTTTTGAGTTGTCTGCTGATGCTTGAAGAACATTGACTGCTTTATCCCCTGTAAGAGGGAGACTTGTCGTTATTTGTGTGTAAATGTCTAGGAGCTTTTCATTGAGCTGCTCCGCATTGAGTGACTTTACAGAGTCAAATGCCAGTCCAAGAGCTTGGACTTTTTGAGAAATTGTCTCTGCGTCTTTGAAGAACTCTTCAAGAGAAGACTCTTCTTTAGCAGAATTAGTAAAGCCTGCACGAGCTTGGATTTCTACAATTATAGACTTTACAGTCTGCTCAGCAATGTCTCTCCATTTCTCAAGCTGCTTTGGCTCAAAATTTCCTGTGCCTGCACCAATAAGACCATCACTCATTGCACGGATCCAACTAGGGGACGTGATTGAGTACCTAGCACAAGCTGTGACCATTTTTACAAGCATACCAATTGTTCGAATGCTAAAAAAGTTCAACACATGCTCGTCTTTTGCGTTCATTGCGTCATACAAATCGCTTAAATGCTTATTTGAAGGATCAAGGTAGCCAGACGAGGAGCTCCTAGACGAGTAAGCTTTGCATAAGTCTCCAAGCTTGTCATGGACTATTTTGAGAATGTCTTTTTCTGAGACATTAAAGTCTTTAATTTCTTTAAAAGTCGGAAGTTTTTCTGAGCGTTCTTCAACAGTCTGAAGTGCCTCATCAAGCATAGACTGCATAGAGTCAGCTTCGATATTTACAATGCAAAATCGGTTAATTGACGGTGCAGTTACTTCAAATGCAGGAGGAAGATTCCACCTGTAGTTTGCTGCTGACACAATAACACAATTGTCTGGAAGTGTTCGTCCTTTACCGTCACAACGATTAAAAATCAATCTGTAAAGGGAGCCCTGAACATCAATAGGCGCTGTAGAAATCTCATCAATAAAGAGGACTGTTGGTATGTCTTTTTTTGCATATTCTTCAACCTCTTCAAACCAGTTTGGCTTCATAATTTCAAGGTAGTCTTTTCCAGTGTTTACCATATAGCCCATCAATTCTGAGCGGTCATACGCTGAGCCAATCAAGGTAACTACATGGTACCCTTTCATTTTTGCCCAGTTTTCAACATTTGTTGTTTTAGCAAGACCAGGGTTCGAGATAAAAAGAACAGGAACTTCAGACTTGACTGATGCTTCAATTGCATGAAGAAGTAGATCTCGAATTTTATTTTTAGCCATAAAAACCTCCAATTTAGTGTATTGAATGTTATAGTAATATAATAAGAAAAGTTTAGTCTTTTCTAGCAAACATAACTAAGTACTTATAATTGAAATCTTTTTAGCGGTTTCATATGCAAAGGACTTGCAGTATATTGCAGGCGAAGAACTTCGTAATATCGAAAGTCGGGAAAAGTCGTTTAAGAAGACAGAGATTAGAAATCTTACAACAAAAAGGAAAACTCAAGAAAATGGGTACAGTAACAGATAAAATGACAGAGCGCAAAAACGCTGCTGCAAATAGAGACGCTGTTAGAAAGCAGCTTTACTTGAATGAGCGTGAATATCGTGCTTCAAAAGCAATCGATGCTTGGTCAAAAATCGCTCGTATTGGTGCAGGTCTTAAATCGCTCCCTCTCAAAGAGCAGCAGAACGTAGCTTTCAACCTTTCTCAGCAGGCTACATACATGAGCAAATTGAATGAGGCACAGTTGAGCCAGTCATTCAGCCAGTTTGCTCCTGAGAATATGTTGAGACTTGTTCGTCTTTCAATGCCTGGTGTATGTCGTAACAAGGTATTCACTGAGTTCGCTATGGAATCTGCAAAAGATTCTATCAAATACATCAAACCTGTAATTGATAAGACTCAGGGTGGATTCGACACAAACGATAAGCACACTCTTTACGGTCGTGAAGATGATCCTTTTGGATATGACAACGGCAGCGGAGACCTCGTAAACACAGCTAACGTTGGTGATTACGATGCAGACTATCGCAAAGCTCTTTATGAGACACAGGAAGATCGTCTTACTGGTGAGCTCACAAACTATCCACACGGTTCAGCTAACGGCAAAGTAGTTACATTCGACTTCACAAAGGTTGACAATGGTGACGAAATCAAGCTCCTTAAGTGGACTACAAAGGGCGGAAAAACTGGTGACAAACTTCTTCGTGGTTACACAGTAGTTTACGGCGACAATGAGACTGACCTCGTTGCTATGGAAAACAAGAGAGTTCCTGGAACATTCTTGGTTGGACACAAATACGAAGGCACTAAAGTTTCATACAAAGACGCTACAGACACAACTGCAGGTAACGAACTTGTAGTAGACTTCACAAAAGCAAAGGCAATGCCTGCTAAGGTTTCTGCTTATGCTCGTGTTGATCTTGAAGACGATTTTGAGGGCACAGCTCTTGGTGAAGTTCAGTTGATCATGACTGACCACGACTTCAAGCCTCGTCCTACAATGGTTGGTGTTACTTGGTCACAGATGGCTGAAATCGTACTTGATGCTTCATTTGGTGTTTCTGCACAGGAACTCCTCCTTCAGTACGCAGCTGAATCTATCAGAGTAAACCTTGACTACCGTGCATTCAAACTTGCATACTTTGCTGCAAAAACAAACAGCGATGCACACTATGTTGAATTCGATGCTGGCTACAACAGCTCAAAAGATGTAACTACAAAAGAGGGTTACATCCACAATGCTCAGACATTTGGTTCAGCAATCGATACTCTTTCTGACAATATGTTGAATGAAATCAACCGTGGTGGTGTTTCTCGTCTTGTAGCTGGTCCTTCAGCTGGTTCATACTTGAAACTCAACGGTGCATTCAATACTCGTGGTAAGCAGGCTAACATCGGTATCCACCAGATTGGTGAATTCGATGGAATCCCAACATTCAAAGCTCCTTCACAGATTATTCCTTCTGATGAGATCCTCACAGTTTGGAAGAACGATGAGAATGAGGGCGATGTTGCTATCGCATTCGGTACTTTGATCCCATTTGTAAACTCTGGTGTTATCCAGCGTAAGCAGATGTACAAAGAAGCTGGAATCGCATCTTACGGTGACTGGTCACTCTTGAACAAGAGATATCTCGGTATCATCCGCATCAAGAATATGAAAGATGTTACAGCTGATTTGAAGAATGTTAAAACACAGACTTCAGACAGCACAGTAGTTCTCGACAACGGAAACGCTGATCCTGAAACTCCTGACACACCTGCAACTGGTGACTAATCCGGCTAGAGCTTCTTAATTGAAGCTCTTGAAGTCAAATAAAAAGGGACTCCTTTTGGGGTCCCTTAATTTTTGCAATTTTCTAATTACTGACTGTCTTCGGTTTCGTTGGCTCGCCTTCAGGCACAATCATTGTATCACCATACCAGTAATCTTGTGGTTCTTTATCTGGACTAGTAGGTGACACCCATAGCAGTAATGGGAATATCTTGAAATCTTCTTTTTTAAACTTTAGACAAAAGTTCTTCTCAAAGTAATTTTGCAATGTATCTGCAAGTTCTACTCCATCTTCTTTCTTCTGAAAAGAGCTTTTAACTTGCAATGCTCTCTTTTCGCCCGCTTTGTTGTAATACTCAAACTCTGCTATAGCAGCTGGTAATACAAAAATGTTTTCTGGAAAAGCTGTAGCAAGCTTCTTGAACTCTTGACAAGTAAAATCTAGAACATCATAAGGGCTAGATTGGCCCATCTGTGCCACTGTAAGTCTGCTTAAATGTTGCATTTGATTATTGAGAAGAAGAGCTAAGTTTCTTTTGTTATGGTTGCTCAAGCTATCAAACCAAGAGCTAAATGCACCTTCTTTGAATTTTTCAACAAGTGTATCAGCTTGTTGCTTTTGTTTTTCATTAAGATAATTCATTTATTGCCCTCTAATCTTTTGTAATGAAAAAAAAGAGAGGGCAGTGCACCCTCTCATCTCTTTTAATTACTATTTCTGTGCAGGAATGTTAACAATTCCGCCAGCTGCTGTCAAAGGAATGTACTGTGGTACCAGATGTCCGTCCCATTTCTCTTCATGAATCTTTTTAATTTCAAGTTCCTTCAACTGAATTTCCAATGCCTGATTCTGTGCAACCAATCTGTTATAAGCCGCAATGCCTTCACCTTCAAGTCTCTTTGCTTCTGCTTCACCTTTGGCTTTAGCAATAGCTGACTGAGCATCAAGTTCTGCAGCCTGACGATTTGCTTCAGCTTCTTTTACAAGTTTCTGTGCCTTAGCAGCTGCAATATTTGCTTCCTGTTCTGCCTGCTTTACTTGCTGAGTGCGATTTGCTGTTTCTTTGATCTGCTTATCGAAGTCGTCAGACCAGTCCCAGTTTGTAATAGTTGTCTGACTGATTGCGATAGGGTACTTTGACATTCGATTTAGCATAGCATTTGCGACTTCTGATGTGATTTCGTTCTGCTGAGCAACCAAATCGTAAATAGAATACTTACCTGTAGTTTCCTTCAATGATGCCTTAACATTGTCTCTCATTGCACTTTCAATAACGGATCCATTTGCATACAATGTTACAATATCCTTTAGACGAGTCTCATCATATACATAGCGAACTGCAACTGTCGCGCCGACTGTCTGCATGTCTTTTGTAATTGCACCATCATTTCCAACACTGAATGTAACTTCATAAACTTTTGGCTCAAGACGGAATATGCGAGTATGAGTAACAAAAGGTGCTTTCCAATGCAAACCAGGCTGGATAATCGTATCCTGCATCTGACCAAGCTTTACATCAATACCACGTTCATTTGGATCAATTACAGAACAAGAATTGCAACAAGTAACGAGCAATACAAGTGCTGCAATTGTACCAATGACCAATTTCTTAATAAGTTTTTCCATATTCAATGGACCTCCAATTTATATTGCACCGACAGAATGCATCTTATCGGCAAAATTTGCAAAATCATAACCCATAATGTCAGACATAATATCATGAGTTTCTTTCCAAGAAACTTTTGGTTGAGCATGTTGCAGCTTCTTACCATAAACAAAGTCTTCTGTCCCAAGCTTTTCTTCAAAGAGCTTTGCAGCTTCTTCATCAGAAGCTGCTTTCACTGAAAATATCTGGTTTTCACCTTTTCGATGTGCATAATACTTTGTCAATTTCATATGTACGGATTCCCCCATTCATTCACATCAAGCTCACCATAATCAGCAAGGCAGGCAATGTTATTTTTTAGATTATTAACAAAGTCTTTGAATTTCTCAGCAGTCTCACTGTTAAGACTAACAAGAATTTCTGCATACTGCTTTTCAAGGTCTTCACTGTCTACTAGTTCCACAAGTCTTTCTCCTTAGCTCTCAATTTTTCTGAAGTCAATGGACACTTATTTCCGCAGACATTACAAGTTGAAATAATGTTCATAGCTCCAAAGATATTGTAATGAGCAGAACATTGTGTTCGCTGCTGACCCTTTACTTCTAGTACTCTTTTTTCTGCTTGATTCCCAGCCCATTCAGCTCCATCCATAGTGCAATCAACTACAGTTTCGGCAACTTTCCATTTTTTAATCTCGTCTTCAACATCATCGACATTTGGAAGCTCAATATGCTCTTTACGTGAAAGCATGCATTCAACCTGAATATTAAGCATCGTTACTTTACGAGTAAGAGTGTAGCCGATAATTGCATTCAATTCATCAAAGCCATTTACAGCATCTGTAAGAAGAGGACCCATTGCGCAAATTTTTCGACTTCCACAAATGCTTTCATAGTCTTTTAAGTTCCAATATCGAACATGACCAAGAGTTTCAAGATAGACTGATGCTTCAGAAGCATTTTTGATTTTTCCTGCATTTCGCAAAAGACTTATTGCTCTATCATAGAAATCGCATGCAAGCTGTAAGTCTTTGACTGTCCATTTTGAAAGTTTTTCTTCACATGCACCTGGACGAAGAGATGTTCCAATAAAAATTTCTACATCATGCTCAATGCAAAATGTTACAATTTCTACCCAATTTGGAATAATTGGATTGTACTCTATGTCAGCAGAAAATATTCCGCCTCTTGAATTGACAATAAATCCATCTTTGATTGCATCATTGATAAGTTCTACAGGTGTTACATGAAAAGTCATTGCTCTTACACCGTAAGAATAGTGACGCTTGATTGTGTCCATGATAGGCTCATCAAACATCACAGACTCATACAAAGGCGCAGAACACAATTTGAAGTTAGCTTGAGGCTTGACTGAAACAGAGTTAGTCCAGTTGAAATGATCGCTCACTAATTCCCAAAACCACTTTGTTCGTTCTTCATCAATTGAAATGACTGACACATAATCAATTCCATACTTGTTCGCAAGCTCAATTTTTCTGAGCTCATCTTCAGCAGACTGTTCGCTATAAGATAATCCACAATTCAATTTGAGCATTTTTTTTTCTACCCCCTCTCTAAAATCATTTTTTTAAAGAAACTTTCAAGAAGTCTCTTAATCGGTTAAGTTGTCTTATAAATTCTCTCTGTGTAAGCACTGTTTCTTGGATCTTATTTTTACCCATTGAATGAGTAAGCGTAGCATCTCCAGTAGCGAGCAAAGCTTTCTGAAAACCTGAATTTTTGCAAAGTTCGTCATAAGCTCTGGTAAGAAGAGCTTGATACTCTTCGCTGTCCCTTTTCATAGGAAGTCCTTGCCAATAAAGAGTTTGAGTTCTCCACCACTTCTTTTTCTTGCCCCTGAACTTGGCAGCTTTACCAACAAGCTTACATACTTCTTTCTGCATGTCTGGATTTTCAAATTTCAATGATTGAAGAAATCCTTCCATTGAGTTACACTCTATGCCGTCTATGGTAAAAGGGTGCGGAGCAAAATTACTTAATGAGGCTGATGGGTAGCCTGTTTCACTTCCTATGTCCATTGTTCAATCTCTCCAAAATCCCAAGAGCTTCAAAGTATCTTCCATATCGATGTCTGAGTAGTATTCTTTCCAAGTGTCATAAGCGTCTAAAGGCTTATCTGGCTTTGTAAAGCGTGCGCTTTCCCAATCAATTGCTGCTTCAATTTTATTTGGAATATCGCGATAAACATTGCAGTGAATGTCTGCGTATTCGTGAGCGTGATGGCCTGAAAAAGCTCTGTGAAGCTTAGTTGCAATTTTGTCGCCGAATAAAGCAATGTTTATCATCTTCATGAAATCGTGAAAAGGAAATGAATAGCCATGCTCCTTTGCAATTAGCTGAACTTCTTTACGATGGCGCATTACATATTTTATGTCTTCAATTCGTTTCATCATTCGACTCTTCTTTGAATCTTTTTGCAAGAAATTCGTCAGCTTTGTGAATTGCATTCCAAATCACTGGCAAGTCTTCATTACTGATATTCTCAAAAAGGCGTGAACCACAAGAATGGAACTCATAGCCTTCTTCATCTCGTGACCAACTTCCAATCTGGAAGCAAGATGAGTTGAAGTCACCTTCAAAGCAAACAATCTCGAGTGGCACATATTTTGGCTCTTCACCCAAGTAAGAACAATCACAAATCTTATAGCAACGTTTGCTGTAGTGAGACTGATACTCCCAGAAAAATTCTTCTTTTACATAGGTTTTCGCCTCGCCTTCAAAAGGATGCTTGTAGACATATGAAGGCATATAATCGTAGCAAATTGTGCCTTTCTTATTGAGCTCTTCTTTCAAAGCAGAGTGAAGCTCTGCAGTGCTTGTTATTGGCTTTCTGCGCGGAGAATGATAAACTCCATTTTTTCTCCAGTCCCAGTCTTCAGGCTCATCATTTGGCTCAAAGTACACTGCATAGTCTTCTGAGTTTACCATCTGAATAAGCTTACTTATCGTAATATGACCATTTGGACAAATCATAAAGTTCTCCTTCTATGATTCTAGATTAACAGAATCTAGCTAAGCAAATTTGAGATTAGTGCAAAAATGCATATAAATACAAAGAAAAAGACAAATAAAGCTACAAATAAAATCAGAGGCGATAACCAAAGAATTATAATAGCTGACCATGGAACTGTCTGCAAGCCCTCAATACCGCACAACTTCAAAATTGCCAGAACTGCTGCAACAATTGTTGTCAAGCCAACACCTTTCTTCGTAGTCTCTACTTTGTGTCCGCTGTTGTCGTCAAAGATTTCTTTAAGCTCATACATAGTCTCAATGTCTCCTTCTTTAATCCAAAATTTCTGTCCAATGACAGCCATACTCTGAATAAAATTCTGCTGACAAAGCAGCTAATTCTTTGTCTGATGCATATTCGCTGCTTGCCAAGTCGGCAATTTCACGCGCTTTTTCAATCATAGACATTTCTGTATTCTCTCCTCTGGATTGGCCCAAGGTTTTTCAACTATTGGAAGATTAAATTCTGTCACTTCACTAAATGGAAGAACAACAGTTGCGATAGGCTCATTTGGGATGGGCTTGCCGTCGCGTATTTCACCAAATAATGATTTCTGTTCCATGTTTCTACTCCTAGATTCTTTTGTACTCCATGTCACCTGTTTTGAAGTATTCCTCTTCTCTGATTTCCATCTTTATCTTGAATGAAATTGCTTCAGGATGATCTTCGATAAACTGAAACTTTGCGGAATTCATAGCAGAATGCAAAGTAGTATCTACTGTTAAGAGTCTACTTAAATTCAACTCCCAATGATAATCGGCACTATCATTTTCTACATTGTATACAACTACTGCAAAAAACATTATTATCAACCTCCTAGCAATAAAAGATGATAATAATATAATAGAGAAACTAAAAAATTTTTGAAATTTGATTGTCTTTTAAGAGATAAAGTGTTCGAGGTGCTAGTATACAAGATTTGCCGATTTTGAGTTCTTTATGAAAATGACCGATTATAAAAGAATTTCTCACAAGTATATGAATGATTCTATCTGGCAATCGTTTCTTGTTTATGCCTCTATAGGTTTCTGGCTTTATAAAAGATAAGATTTTTGCTATAAAAGAGTAGACTTTTGGGAATAACAAAAAACTCAGCTCAAGTTGATGGCCATGCATAAGAATTTTGTCTTCATACAATAAGCCTTCTAAACCACAATCAATGTCGTTGTTTCCCTTTACCATGATGTAGTTGTGGTTAATGAATTCTATGTATAGATCAGGATGTGCAACAGCTGCTTTGACTCTGTCTCCTTGGAATGTGTCACCCAACAAAATCAAAGTTTTCGAGTTCTCTCTAAGCTGCTTAATAAGAGATTCTTCATTGTCGATCTTTTCTTGACTCATGTGCAGATCAGCTAAGATCAAATAGTCGTCTTTCTTGAGTCTAAGAAACTTTTTGAAAAACAAATCCCTCATTTGTGTTCTCCACAACTGTCAAGAAGTCTTTGTACTTTGTAGACAAAAGTGTCCACAGCTCTTTACTGAATTTGTTCCAGTCTTTGCGTTTTGCAATCACTCTATCATCGTCAGCTCTACCACGCGATGTAAAGTCGACATTTGTTCTTTTGTCATTAATCCAGATAATCGAGAATGGGCGCTTCCACTCATTATACATCTCTAGCACTTTTGAAGCTTGACAAGTGTCTTTGAAAGCATTGTCTATGATGTTTGAATGACCGAACATGATATTTTCACGAATTATGTCTGCTAAGTCATCGCAAGAAATCTTCATAGGGACTTCCTCTCCCCATTCTTTGTATTTCTTTCTAACACAATCACCTACATGAATTTCGTTTGCAGCTACAAATTGCTCAATAACTTTGCATAGTTCACTTTTGCCGCAGTATGATGGGCCTACTAAAAAAATGTCTCTTCCCATTTTTATTTTCCGTCTAGAGCTACAAAAATTGCTGAATGCTTTTCGTTAAGCTCTTTTCTCTGCTTTTTATAGTAGTATGAAGATTTTAATGCTAAACCAAAGGTGCATCTTGCATCTCTATTGTAAATAGAGTTAATGTTGCGTTCAACATTCAATTCATTAAAATTGTCAATGAGATAGTGAAGCACTGATTCTGAAACTTTTAAGAGATAATTCTCCACAAAAGCATCTTTAGACTTGCTTGGATCAAAGTTTACACAAGCATTTGGTACAGTCCACTCAAATTTGTGATGTTTCTTTGACCATGTGAATTTTGGCTCTGCAGAATACTTAAATGCGCACCAAACTCTCTCTCCATCACTGTTCATCCAATCGTCTGCACCGTAGAAAATCCCATGTCTTGTAAAGCGAATATCAACAATTGCACCAGTGCTCGTATGCACATGATCTTCAGGAGCCCAAGTTGGCTTTGCCGGAGTTCCAAAAATATCTTCATAATGATCGTCTAATAGATGAGTTGATGACTCCAACAATTTTAAGATTCTAACAAACTTATTTTTCTCTTTTCGTGTCATGATATTGCCCAGCCTACAAAGTCTTTTGCAAATTTTGGTTTTTCACATTGTTCATAGCCAAGACACATTTTCTTCTCTTTGTCGTATTTAGCTGCAAACCAAATGTCTTCACCTATAATAGGATTAATTAACCCTTCATAGTGAGGCTCAATGACTGCATATTTGTAATATCCAGCTTCATTCATGTCTGTCCAATTTTCTGTAACAGCTTGAATTGCTTTGTCTTTAGAAGTGAAAAAGCCCCAGCAACGAGAATCATGATTTTCATCATCGCTAACTGAAGCAATAAAATAGTACTTTATCATAAAACTTCCTGACGTTCAGTACTTTTCCATTCAATGTTATCTACGATAAATATTGATCTGTTGCCTGTTTTAGGATCTACTATGTGCTCAATTGGGAGCCTTATAGACATTTTGCTACACACACCTTGTGTTTTACGATTCAAGTAGTCACCATTTAGGCCTGAATTAATCCCAGAATCGCCTTCTGATAGATAAAGCGTATGATGAGCGCCTATATCAGGAGTATCTAGTCTTAATGTCACATTTGTAAATTTTTTTAAATTGCCTATATTCTTATTGTAGTTATGGCCAAGAGATTCTCCAAAAGGCGCTACAAAGAATCCAAATGCATTATGAAAATCATCACCGCTTGGGCAAAACGGCAACACAGCATATCTGCTTGCTTTACCACGTGCAGCAAAATCTTCTGAATAAAGACTAAAAACTTCACCCTTATAGCTAGAACATCTAGACCATTTACTGAAAACTTTGCAATCTTCGTAGAACACAGGTATATAGTCTTCATTGTTGCAAGCACATGTATCATCATCGGGAGAAACTTTATGTAGCATGCTACTAAAAATAGACGATGCGCCTCTCATTGTAAAAGCTTGGTCATTGAGCTTATCAGACTCAACTCCTACTGGCATAAGCAATGGCATCGCAACTGCCCAAACTCTATAATACAGATAACCACAATTAACGCCAGGCTCTGCCATGTGCACCTGCAGATAAGCATGAGGACCCATTACTATAGGGTGCATAAAGTATGTATCGATCATTGCTTTTGATCGAGATTGCACAAATATGTAAACCAACTTTAAATGAGATGAATAGTTGTACATATGAATCCACTTGTTTGCGTTCTTTTTAGTAGGACCCAGCCAATTTCGCTCAGCTACAGATATGCTACGAAGATCCCCATTGAAGCTGAAATCCCACAAAACGCTGCTGCTTATACAGAGCGCGCACTTACCAGCAGTGAAGAGTGTGTTGTCTTCGCCGCATATTTCCTGTGTAAGCTCTTTACGAGAGACATACTTTGTGTAAGTTTTCTCTACACAATTATAGTAATTTCCAATTACAGACATACTGTCTAGAATCGTATTCTTGGAGTCTAAAAGCGGTATTGCAACAACTATTGAGTTCTGCCATATTGCATCTGGAATTTTTTCGTCATTGCTTACAGTCATGTAGCTTACACCGTTTGCGTCTACAACCGCATAAGATGAATCTCCTATACATAGAACAAGCAAATCTTTGTTACTATAGAGTCCTTCAGAACAATCAGAAATACCGTCACTTGTGCAACACGGATAGCCTAAGTATCTGACGGCTTCTGCAGTCACACCACCTGATACAACAAGTATTGACCTCTCACTGCTGTCATTGCCCAAACTTACAGCAAGATCTCTAGTACAACCAAAAGTAATGCATGGCAGCTTAAATGTCTCTTCATCACTTTGTAGCACAACTGGCAGATGCGCATCACCTGAAATTGTATAATCGTCAAAACTGTCTGTCCTTGGTTTTGTTGTTAGCAGACCTTCACCGCAGCTAAATGACTCTTTCACTTTTCCGAGATCAGATTCCAAGCACCAAGAGTCATCACAAAAGCATTTGCGCTTAAAAACGGGTGTAGTGACCACTTGCAAAGTGAGGCCCTCAAAGCAATACTCTCTGCTATTATAGTTATCTAGGTGTTTGTACTGTGCTAAAATTTTTTTTGTTGCATACGCATACTCTGGTCTTTTAAAAAAGTCGTTCGAATCGTATTTCTTGAAATTCTCTCTTTCTACCAAAAGTGCATGCGCAGATGCGCCTGGTGCTAGAATAAAAGGGGCTATGCTATACCTAATAAATTGACCATCACCATAGAATCCTCCTGTGCCCATAACCATTCTAGGATATCTAGAATTATTATGTATAATGAAACCATTGAAGTGATACATGTCCTTTTGCGGCATTAAACGATGATATGTAATTTGATTTGCTGCTATTGAAGCCGGCACCTCTGTACTCATTTCTAAGTCATGCCTGAAAGCAAAGTCCTTGTAAACAATGTATCCCAAACCACTGACAGTATGATTGCTTTTATTATAAGTTACATTTAATTGTTGTCCACTTCCAAATTCAATTCTCATTTTCAGCTCTTGAAAAATAATTCAAAGTACTCATTTCCAATGTCGCCAAACTCTTCAACAAGTTTCTGTCTTTTGTCACTATCTGAAACTTTCTCACCAGTCTCAGATTCAATCATGCCAAAAGTAGACTTAATATTGTTAAGTTTCCTGTCTAACTGTTTAGTTCTGCGATTCCACTCTAATTCTGTAATTGGCTCTACTGGAAGTTTCTGTGTATCAAAAATATCGTAGACTCTATGATTTCTGCTATCACAAATAACTACAATATTCTCATTTTTCTTCCAAGCAGTGTAATTTCCAAAGCAGTATTCAGTGTGGCCTACAACCTGTCTAGGATAGTATGCGTCTTCAAGAAGTGAATGCGGTCGAATCCACAAGCAAAATTGTGTCTTTTCGTCTCCGCTTCCTGAGAAATATCCATCCCAATCAAGTTTTTCATCGAATGAGCTTGAAAAATTAGTGGTTCCAGGAAAATGTGTTCTCTCATGCCAGCATTTATTCAAGAAATCTATAGAGTACTCTTTTGAGTCCCATTCTTTCACATCTTTATAGAGCTCTGCAAAATATGCATCAGCTTCTTCTTTAGAGTCAAATGCAGTCTTCTCCGCTTTCGGGTATTTTGTGTAAATATTATGCATGACATCACACATCAACTTCACAGCAGTTTTAGAAAATCCTGCATGGCTAAAAACCCATCCGTCACATTCAAAAGCAAGATCTATAATGTCTTTGTTTGAGATAAATAAAGCTCTATATAAAGCTGCCATATTAGACTGATGACCACTACAGTTAGAGCCTTCTCTAGAACCTGAAAAATAACTCCAATCATGGTTCCCTAAAAGCAATTTTACTTTGTCTGGATTCTTTCTTTTGAAGTCAAAAATGTCTTTTACGTTCTCTTCTTGGTCAGGATGCTTGTTATTCCATGAGTCTACATAGTCTCCAAGAAAAACTACATAATCTACTTCAGAAATTTTTTCTTTTGCAATTTCCCATTCATGAGAACCATGCACATCTGGTACTATAAGAATCTTTGCCATAATTAGAAATATTAACAGCAAAAGGGAGACAAACTTGTCCCCCTCTTAAAAAGCGATAAATTTTAAGTAATTTTACTCCATAGTCAAGCTAGAGTAGCCCACTACTCTGTCTGCTTTAGTGAAAGCACCCTCTTCGTAGATTTCTACTTTAAGAACTCGAAGATTTGCTTTCTCTTTGTCAGCGCACCAGTTGTTCACTCGAGCTACATCAGAAACATCAAGAGTGTTGTATGCAGGAATTTTCTTTCCCTTCATAGGAATTGCTATCTGGAAGTAGTAGTCTTTGTCTTCTTTATCTTCTTTTTCAGTGCTTTCGAACTCTGAAGTCAGTGTTGACTGACCAGGATAGAAATATCCGAAGCCTTGCTCTTCTGTATGTTCGACACCATAAACAGAGTATGTGACTTTTCCATAGACTGAAATACGGTCTGTCTCAATGTTGAGGTACTGCATAGCTTCATCGACTGTAACATCGAAATTGTTTACTTCATCGACGAGGGCTTTTATGATGTCAAGAGACACATATCGATTTGCAAGCAATGCATCGACAATATCATCTCGAAGCTCTTTTTTCTGTAAGTGGTCTTCACAATAAGCTTTGATTGTGTCAGCACCCTCTGTATCGTATCTGTAGTGATACTTAATTCTGCCTGGACGAGACTTCAAGTTCTCATCAATTTTACTGAGGTTATTGACAGTCATAATGTACAGATTGTGAGTGCCGATTGAAGTTCCGTCAAGAAGTGAAAGCATTTCTTCCTGCTTTGAAAGAGTGTTACCTTCTGACTCTTCATTCACTTTGCCGCTGAAAACTTTCTCAAACTCATCAAGCAAAATAACACAATTTGACACATTCTTCAGAAAGTTGAACAAATCTGGTAAATAGTCATTCACTACAATAATTGGAATTTTTTCATTTACTGCATGCTCAATTACAAGACGAGCAGTCAAAGATTTTCCAAGGCCCTTTCCACCAGAAAGCAATACGCCAAGATTTGAATCTGCTTTCTTAAAAGCTTCAAATACATGGTCAGCAATTTTCTGTGACTTGCCGTAAATTTTCCCGTGGCTCAATTTGTAATCGTACTTTTCGAGAAATATACCCCGAAATTTGTCAAAAACAGGCGTCCACACTCCGTCAGGCAACTCTTTTCGAATGTCAATAGCTGACTCATCGATAAGAGAAGCTGTCGTCTTGTTGATTAAGAAAGACATTTAAAATTCTCCTCTAAAGTTTGCTTCGAAATCTTCTACTATTGAGTCATATCGTGGTGATAGAGCATTTATGCTGATGAGGAATCCAGATAATTTTCCATTATCAAGATACGAGTAAAGCACTGCAGGCTTGAATTTCTGCCATACACTTTTCTCAGTGCCAGAAAACGGCTCTCTGGCCCATACATCATACACTCTGCTCTCAATACAATTATGCTCAATTCTATGTATTCGATTGTCTATACCATAATAATATAATTGTTTTTCTGAGAGTTTTTCAATATCTAAAGACAAATATGGATGTGTTCCTGATTTAATGTAATTAAGTGGTGCTCGAAAATTTCTGAGGTCTTCTTCATTTGCATGAGGGTACACTTCTTTCACAAGATATTTTGAAGACACTCTCACAACTGACAATTCACCTCTATAGCTTATGATATTGAAATACACTGAATCATAGAGAAGATTGCCATTTAAGTCTACTCTAAAGCACAAGTCGTACTTACTAAAGTCTTTAGCAACTCTCCATTTGTTTTGAAAGAACTCTTCAAGTTTTTTAACAATCTCTTCAATCTTCATAATCTCTTATATGAAATTAACATAGATTGAATATCTAAAACATATATACATTTGTATAATTATATTCGATCAAAAACATATATACATGTGTTTATTATACGAATTCGTCAACTATTAATGGGGACGATCAGCATATAGTAGGAGGGTTAGAACTGCTATTAATTATTAATTTAAATTTTAAAGATTAGAATCATATTAGTAGTTCTACTAATTTCTTATGTTAAACGAGAAGCAACAATCATCTTTACTATACAAGCATTTTATGGGCATGGGCTCTACTCGTCTTCAGAGAGAATTCTTCGAGGAGTCTGCTAAATCTGCTTTCGCTGTTCTTCCAAAAGATATTTGGATGTATGCAGAAATGATTCCTAATGGATCTGAAGTTTCAGGTGGACTTGAATCTCTTGAAAAGATCAGAGACCTTTCAGCTGAGAATCCTTTGTTCACTTGGTTCAAGACTGAGTCTCAGCCAAAGTACCCAATTGTAAAATTTTGGGATAAACTTAGACTTACGCCTGTCGATGATGGCACTGACAATTCATTCTATGTAAAAGACGAGAATGGTAATTTTATACGCAATGCGATCCCATTCAATTACTATGAAGACTATTATGCGTACTCTCTTTATACAGAAGACGGACGACAAATTCCTTTCGGCGTAGGTGATTGGACTTTTGATGCATCTTCAGGCATCTTGTCTTTCTTTGACATTATTCCTGATGGCATAGACCATAATCATCCACCATTGTTCTCTTTCTATCAGTACGCAGGTGAATGTGGCATCAAGAGTTCTCTAGATGATTTGTTTGAGTCTGCAGTTTTGCCAATTACAAATTTCTGCATCCCAGAAGGCTCACCATTCATTTCTCTGAATAAAGACAATGAAAAGACTCTTCTTGAGCATATCAAAGATCAGACAAACAAAGTAGAAGACAATTATCTCTCTACTTATGGCTTTGACGGTGGTGATAAGAATGAAGGTGTTGCTTTCTCATGGGAAAGAGTCTTTCCTCTAATCTACACAAAGACAAAAGATTACGTAAAGGGCTATGATTCTAGTGCGACAGCTCAGATTGTTGTTACTTACTCTAGCAAATATGCAGTTTCTGAAGCAGAAAATGATTTCTTCTCTGTAGGCTTCGTTTCACATAATTGCTCTGATGAGAAGTTCACTCTCAAGCTTTCTGAGGGAAATATCGAATCTTGGGCAGACGGTGAGCTGATTGATTCTAAAGCATTCAATTCTCAGCCAGATACAGCAAACATAAAGCTTGCATTGAACAATGGCTTCTGTTATGTACAGAAAAAGTCGAGCTTCACAGAAGATGCTGAATTTGAATTCTCTGTAGCAAACAGCATTGGTGAAGACGGAAAAGTAACTGGATTGCTTTTGTACTGGTCTTCAGCTAAGATGGACTATCTCCCATTTGTGCCTAAAGAAGAAGACCACTATGATTTCGGCTTCCCAATTGTAAGCCTTATTGGTAAGATTCCTCCTTCAATGAAGATGGACTCTACAGCTCTTACATCATTTGAAGATCAGATTACGCCAGATTACTATGGTCCTAGAGTTGCAGTTGCAGTAATTGGTCTTGAAGACGGTGATGCAACAAAATCTGCTGACTACATTGTAAAGAATAAGCCTGGTTTCTATTTAGATGAGATTCTTACGGCAGTAAGAGAAGACCATCACTACGGAAAAGTTTATCTTCGTTCTGGCATCTACAAGACAACGGGCACTCTTGATTTAAGTGATATCATCATTGAGGGCGAGGGCGACACTAAGATTGAAGGAGACACTCTTACAATAAGCAATGGTGAGAGAGACTACAATCATACATGCATTTCTCATATTGAACTTGACTTCAAAGACATAAGCATCTCTAATGACAACTGTATCATTGCAAATGTTTTCGCAAATTCTGCTACAATCACTGTAGAAGCAGATGTACAGAAGTTCATTCTTGAAAATGCTACAGTAGACACATTAAAGATTAAAGCTTCTAATCCAGCTGATTTTAGTCTAAAAGTTTTCAGCAGCAGATTCAGAAATGTAGAGATTGAATCAGCAAATGTAGTATTTGCAGATAATGTTGTAACAGGTTCATTGACTCTTCCAGAGAATTTTAATTCTTACATCAAGTCTTCTTACATCAATAAAGTCTTCAATTTTAGCACAAAAGCAAAAGTTGACGGCACTTTCATAAATGAATATGATTTAGAGTCAGTTGCTGAGCATGGCATTACACCTATCGGTTCAGACAAAGAAGATACAACTGGACGATTTGCAATTTTTGATAAGAATGATTTCAAAAGCACTCGATATGCTGAATTCAAAGAGCCATTCCACTACAATAGAGACACTGATGTAATTGAGCTTCTTTATGACAAAGACTATGTAGACCTTGATGCAGATGGCAGACTTTATGTTACAGCAGACACAAAGCATTTGCACCCTGCACCAGATACAGTATTCTCTCGTGGAGATAATGCTTCAGATGATAATAAAGAATTCTTGCCTGCAAAGCAGTACAATTACAAAGATCATACAATAGACGATGTTCTTAAAGATTTGTGGCATGAAAAGGCCGACTTGACTGCTAGTGGAAAGATTCCTTTGCAGCAATTGCCAGATGCAGTAGCTTATGGTGGATTGATGTATGTAGGAAACTGGTCATTTGAAGACCATGATGGTGAGTACCCTACATTCAATGATGCAAACCAATTCTTGTCTGCTGACAACACTAATAAAGCAATTCAGCGTGGTTGGTTCTGGGTTGTATCTGCTTCTAAAAATAAAGATAGCGATAGCGAAGAAGAAAACACTCCAGTAGCAGTTCAAGTTGCTAAAGATGGTGTAGAATATACTGCAGGTGACTGGGTAGTTTACTGTGGCGGTGAGAAACAATGGGATAAGCTTGATAGAGCATTCTCTGATCCAGCATACTCACCTCTCCCCTCTTCATCAAAAGCAACAGACGAGCCAGATAAGCCTTGGTACTGGAAAAACGATAGAAGGGGTGGAGCTCTTGAGCTTGGTGGCGATACAATCATCACTGCTTTCAATAAAGTAAATGATCAGCTCAGAAAACTTGAGCCTAGAAAGCCAGACAGTATCAATGACAGTGAGCTCGTTCTTGATGATAAAGACATTCCAAAAATTAAGTTCCGCAAAATGACTTCCGGTGACACGCCAAGCGAAGAAGTTTATGAAGCTTATGATGGTTCTTACTTTGATGGTGAGAAGTCACTTCACTACACATTGAAGAACAAAAGTCCTTCTGACTCTAATTTGATTTACTTTGGCGATAGCGCAAAAGTTTCTGTAGAGCTTAATGAGCAAACTATTCTAGATGATTACAATGTAGGTGAAGCTTATAATGCTGGCGGAATTCATATCTCTGCACCAAAAGATGCATTTGAGAATGAAGTAATGGGCAAGAGCTTCTGGAACGGTATCTCAATTGATATTGATGTTCCAGTAAGAGACTACAATAAGCTTGAAGAGTCAGACACATCAGAATTCGTACCTGGTGTAGATAATAATTCTCTAAAAGTTTCTCTTACAAATGTAAGAATTGACGGAGATGATTCTGAGCAAATGTCTTCTTACAATGGAAATGCTTTTGCAAGATTCAGTTCTGTGATACCATACTTCTATCTTAATGATAGCTCGTTATTCAATGTCAGAATTGCAAATCAAGACAGAATAAATGCTTTGATGAAAAGAGACATTTGTTCAGGAATAGAACAAACTACTCTTGACAAGATTGAGAAACTTGAATTCTCTGGTGAGCTGACAGGCATTTGGTCTAACATTCTTCATGAAAGTCGTTTAATAGACTTCAAGGTAATGCTCAATGACAAAGATGTATTCTGTGAGACAGTCAATGGCGATACTGCTTTGAGTTTCAAGAACACTGCACAAAGTGGCAGCCATGCAAATTACAGTGCCGACTTTGACATTGATATGCCAATTACATTTGACAAAGACATTATTCTTACTGAAGATGATGAGCTTGAATTGTATGCTACTTTCTATAGTGTAAAAGGAACTACAGAAGTGAAGATTGCTTCATTCAAGAATGTCTTTAGAATTGATGGAGTGTCTGAGAAAGAAAGACTTACTGCAGGCTCATTTGATGAGATTCATGACATCAATTATGGAGAAGCATTCAACAGCAATTCTCCTGAAGATGGTGCAAGCATTAAGAAAGGCAGAATGCTTGAGAATGGAAAACATATTTATGAGTACTCTCCTGGTACTGCATGCTTCTATCTTGGCGAATTTGACAACATTGCAGGCTTTACAGTAGAGATTCACATCCCAGAAGATAAAGAAGTCCCTGCTGTAGATAAATTTACTGGTTCTACTGAAGGCCTTAGACTTCAATGTAGATTTGAGACTGAGCATGAAGATTCTGGCTCAGGATTGACAATGAGAGATGCAGCTTCTCCTTGGCTTGATTGCAACTCTCCAGTTGGCTGGTATAATAAGCCTGCTAATGATTTAGATCCAGTTATGTATGCAGCAAAGTCTACAGCTCTTAGAAAGAGAGTTTCTTTCGGAAGACTACTTTACTCTGGAAAATTGTACATTCGCTTGAAGACAGAGTTTGAATTCACTAGTGTTGAGTTGGTTGAGGTTGTTTAATGAAAGAGTATGTTTCTAATGTAGAAGATTCAAGAGTTGCAGAAGAGGAGCTTGTTTCTACTAAAGGTCAGCATATCAACCCTGAGCAAATTTGGAGAGACGGGAGCTTCATTCCCTCATCCCCAGATTACCTAAGCTTTACAGAGTTTAGAGATGCTAAGGGTGACACAGGCACTTACTTTTTTAGAAAAGCTTTTATTTTTGATGGCTCTAAAGAAATTCCAGTTGTTGAGCATATAAAAGGCCTTAAACTTGTGAGAGTGCCTGGTACGCTAAATTCTTTCAGATCAAATAGACTTATTGATTTGATTGGTTCAGAGTTCAATGAAGATGCAAGAGAAGCATTCTATGAGGATTCTTTTGAAGAACAGCCAATTGCTACAGTCATAGCACCTGAAAGTGAGTCTCTTAAGAAAAGACGAAAATGGGAGTTTGTGCTCTCAGATGAAGATGGCACAGAGTTTGCTTACGGTATTGGTGACCCTATAGTAGACTCTGCAGCTGGTGTACTTACTTTTAGATCAAAAGACTTTGTAGAGTCTATTAAAGATAAAGAAGCTGTCTATATAGATTTCTATAGATACATTGGTCGTAAAGGCTTCTTTGGCAGTGATTTGGGAATTGATCTTCCATTCAGAGACGATTTGACTCTTTTGAAAAGTGCATCTGATGAAAATAAGACTGCATCTTTTGAACTAGCGGGTGAAAGTAGACACACAGTCTATGTATTGCCAAACAATCTTGGCGTATATGTCCCGTCTCAGCCTGACAAAGGCGTGGTAATGCTTCAAGAGAATTACAATGAAATAGACTGGAACATAGGCCATCACAATGGTGGACATTTCAGAGATGACGGAACAATAACAAAATCTTAAATAAGCGAAAGGCTCCCTTTTGAGGAGCCTTTATTTTTTAATTTTTAGCAGCTGCTGCTATTGCAGGAAGCCCTTTTTCTTGATAAGCAAGATTCTTGACTTTGAATGAAACTCCGATATTTTTCATTTTATCGCAGTTCATTGAGCGGACTACTACGCCTTCATGCTGCATATAGTCTTTCCAAAGAACTTCATTTTCAGCAGGCTTGTAGTTTAGAATAAGCTCACCATCTTTGATTTTCCATGAAGCACTTTCTGCGTATTTGACTGCAGCCTCAATGTTTGGCATAATGCTGCCAAGACGAACATCTCTTTCAAGAATAGGAACTGTCTTAAGACCAAGCTCATTACAAGCAGCAATCATATCATCAAGATTGAGCTGAGTTTTTGTTACCATGTCTTCAATAAGATAGACATACCAGTCAACTTCTTTAAGATTGTAGATGTTGTTCTGAATTCCTGGACCACACTGTTCAGCTTGTATAATGAGAAGCTTGCCTGTTTCTTTGTAGAATTTAAGCAATTTCTTTTCAAGGTCATGCTTTATGCAAAAATTCCAAAAGTCATTGTTGCATTTGAGCTTATACGCATTGTTGCGAGAACATACATAAAAATTCTTGACTTTCTTAAGTCTTCCATTTAATCGAAGAACATCAAAAGCAGTAGTTGCAGATTGTCCTTCCATCTTCGCAGAAACATAGACTTTGTCACCTGCAAAAATAGTAGTAGCATGCTTCATATTCTGGATTGTTGTCTCGTCAGATTTGTGTACTTCGCCAACAGGGAATCCGCCTGCTGAATTCTGATGATTTCTTTGCCAAATAACACCGATCCATCTTGTCAATTTATGTGACAAACAAAATTTCACCCATTTAGGATAAGCTTTTTTAGACTTTGTAGTCGGAGATGCTTCTTCCTCAGTCTCGTATTTACGAATCTCAAGAAGGTCTGTTACATCATCGCCAGCTTTAAGCTTTTTGACAATGTTTTCATCTAAGCCAGCTTCATTGAGCTTTACGATAAGTCCCCAAGACTTTACACGGTCGCCTTCAATCTCTTCGCCGTCTACGATAACTGCTTTCTTTCCCATAGTCATTGGTTTGATGATAAAACCATTCCAAGATTCGTTGAAGCAGCGTTTGCGCAAAAACTCCCATTGCTCTTTTACAGGAAGGATAGAGCCCTCTTGGATAAAAATAGCAAGGTCTTCTGGCTTAAGGTCTACAGACGTAATAGCCTCGTAGCCATTCTCTTTCATTGTGACACATTGAATTTTGTCTTTCTGAAACATTTTCTGAGTTGACTCAATTGTCACAACACTAGCAAGATCTCTCATATATCATTTGCTCCTTTTGTGAATAAAAGTTTTCATTAAAAAATTAACCTAGGCTTAATAGCTTTAAGTTAAATATTTACAGACGAGTAAAGACTGCAGAAGTCTTCTACGTCCATCATTTTGAATCGGCCATCAATTATAGCACCAACACTTTCAATATCTGAATGCGGTACAGTTGTTTTAAGAGAATCAAGGCCCTCATCTTCTGTAGCATAGAAAGATCGTCCCTTATTGCCAGCAAACATGTACTCGCTGCGTATGCCTTTGCTTTCTTTGCGTCGTTTGTAGAAACTTGCATCCTTGTTGAGTTTTACAAGAACGACTCCTTTAATTACATGATTTCTTCTTATAGTAGTGCTCTCTTCAGACATAATCTTTGCTCCTAATTCTCTATTGATAGTAATATAATAGAAAAATAGTAAATATTTTTAAATTAATTAATAATTTAATAGCAACCAACCCACCCTTCAATATAGCGCTCGTGGCCATTAATAGTTGACGAATTGGTAATCATAGGGTAACAATTGTTAACCATGGGTAACAAGTTCTGAAAAATGTCTTAGAGAAGAGTACAAACTAATTATTCAAAATCTTAATCTTATATGAAGCGGCTACCATGCGATCGTGATATTGAGAAATCAATGAAAACTGCAAAATATGATAAGTGCTCAAATTTAAGCAGTGGCATGAGAAGGAATACATAATGAGAGTAACAAACAACTCTGTAAAGTTCTCAGATGTTCTCAGAGAGGCATCAAGAGTAAAAAAAGCTAATGGTGAAGATCCTAGAATCACAGCCAAAGAGTTCAAAGCATTGAGAGAAGAGTACAAAAAAGTGCTCGGAAAAACTTCTGAGAAACTCAATGAATCAAAAGATGAAGATCCTGTCTTCACAAAAGCTTGTGAAAAGCTTTCTGAAAAGAAAGTTGAAAAAGGTCTTCCAGCAAGATTGACTGAATCAGAGAAATCTGCTATCAGAGCAGAGATTGATGCATTCAATACACTTCAGCCAAATGTTATCAAAGCATTCCGCGAAGCTAAACTTGCTAAAGGTCTTTCTCCTGTTATCTCAGAAAATGAGAGAAAAGTTCTTCTTGAAGAGCAGCAGAAAGCATACCTCAATGAGAATGCAAAGCCTGCTGAAAACAAAGAACCTCTTAAAGAAGAGAAAACAGATCACAAAGCAGCTATTCGTGAAGCTCGTGTAAATATCTACAAAGCTAAGAAAGCTCTCCGTGAGGGTGACTTGAATGCAGCAGCAGATGCAACTCAGGCAGCAGATGCAAGTCTTAATGCAGTTGATGCAGCACAGGAAGCAGTTCCTCAGAACATTGCTGATACAGTGGCAGAACTTGGCGCAGTAGTTGACGACCTTAAAGCACAGTGTGGTGTACAGGACACACCTGATATGGGTGCAAATCCTGAAGCAAATCTTCCACCAGTAACTGGCGCACCAGCTGATAATGCTCCTGCAGCAGATCCAAATGCAGCACCAGCTCCAGCAGCTCCAGCAGCTCCTATTCAGGAATCTACAGAGCCAAAAGGTGCTTCTAAGCTTGAAGAGATTAAAGCTCGCCTCGCTCAGAGAGAAGCTGCTCTTGCAAAAATCAAAGAATCTGTAGCACAGGATTTTGGAAAGAATGCTCTTGCTGATATTGGAACAAAACTTCCTGAAGCAATGATCGACGATCCAAAGAAAGTTGACAAGAAAGACAGTCCAGACACAATGACTCTTCCTACACAGAAAGAGCTTGCAGCTGGCACAGCAAAGGACGTTGTAAGATGGCCTACTGAAAAGACTAAGGGTCTTCCAACAACTTTGACTGAGTCTAAAGAAGAGCCTGCTGAAGAGAAACTTGAGGAATCTCTTGCAGAACAGTTTGTTACAAAGAAACTTCAGGAAAATGAAGATTCTAAGAACTGGAACTGGAGCAAGATTCTTGCAAGCGGAATTCTTAGCCCAACACTCGGCTAATAAGTTCTAGACAATAAAAAAGCCGCTCCAAAAGAGCGGCTATTATTTTGCATTTTTCTAAATTCTATATGCCAGTGCTTCCGAATCCGCCAGAGCCTCTAGAAGTTTTTTCTGAGTAGAAAGACTTCTGCAGCTCAGGATTCGTAAACCCATCTACAAATTCAGGCTTTGTCAAATCAATAAGCTTAGGAATAAGCTGAACCATCTTCTGGCCAAAGTCGAGATGAGTGCAAAGGTCTTTAGAGTAGTTTATGATATGAATCCCAATCTCACCTTGATAGCTTGAATCAATAATACAAGCACCACACTGAAACTTCTGTTTGCGGCAGACTCCTGATTTGTTGTTCACTTCAAGCTCGATATTGTTGTTGAAGCTAGACTTTATTCCAGACGGGATAAGAATGTCATCGCCGGGCATAACAAAAATGCCAGATTCAGAAGCAGTTGTTCTTAAACGGTTATTTCGAAGCTTCACACCATAGAAAGGCGTTTCAACAATCTCAATCCAAGGGTTGAGCTCTTTAAGCTCTTTCAAGAACTCAAGTGAAAATTCTGGTACAAAGAAGTCAAAACCAGCATCTTCACCAACATTTCTATTTGGGAACTTTACGTCCCGAATTCGCATAAATTTCATCATAATAAGATTATTAACATCTATTCGAGACAAACTAATTTTTTATGGCAAATGTAACTCCTTATATAATGGATGAGACTGGCGCTCTTTCTGCTGTTAGTGCAAATAAAGAAGTTCAGTTCACATCTGCAGACAATAATAGTGAGTATGAGACTGCTAGACTCACTGATGCTATAAAAACTGCTGCTACTAGTAGACCTGCTGAAGCTGCTGAGACTGTTCCGACTTTCACTAATGAAAGAAATTTTGATGGCTTGAATGATGCAGTCAACAGAATCGCTGATAAGCTCAATATTCTTACTTCAGAAGTAAACGGAAAAGATGATATTCTCATAGGACCAAGAAATCTAGACAGACTTAGAGACAATGTAAGAATACTTATAAAAGAGCTTTATAGGCAAGATTACGAAGACACAGGTGCTGCAAATTCTAAGAGATTCTCTGTAACAGCGAATACAAGATCTAGACTAGACTATCTTGACAAGAGTCTTTATCAGCTCAGTTTCAGAACCGCTGCTAATGAAGTGCCTTTTAAAGCAGGAGCTACTTACAACGGCAAGTCTCTTTATAATGAGCCAACCAGTGATTTTCAAACTTATTCTACAAGTGTAGAGAATATTACAGATGCAAATGCATTCTATGGCTATGCAAATATTATAGACATTTTGATTGATGCAGTAGCTGGTGGTCAAAACAATCTGCTTAGAAAGAAGCAAAATGCTGATTACTTTAACACATCAGCTAAGCTTCTTGAGACTGGCTTGCTCACTACAACTGCTGAAAGCAAAACTGTAACTCAGCTTTCTGATTATCAAAATGCAGCGACAAAATACAGAGATTCGTGTACCCTAAAAGACAGACTTACTCGACTCGAGAATGCTTTAGATAAGATTTCTCTTAGAACAGTTGGCCGAGCAATCTTTGATCCTATAGGAGCTCCAGCTCTCTCTACTTCATACTCTGCTAATGCAAGCAGCAATTCTTTTTTGACATTCTATAATGGTCTTTCAAGTGCTGATATGTTCCTTCAAAGCATATCTCAAATTCTTGGTCTCACTGTTTTGAATGTAGAAGACAGAACAAGACTTAATGGCGGAAAAAGTCCTTCTAACACAAGCCTCATTCAGCTTCAAAGCACTGATTATAAAACTTCAGCTAATTCTTTAAAGACAAACAAAAAAGTAGGTCTCGAGGGTTTTGCATATACATTGCTAGACCATGAAGACAGGACTACAGAGATTGAGGCTTACAAAACCTGTCTTAGTGTAAATTTGAATGGCTACTACAGTCCTTTAAAGCAAAGCAATGGCACTTTTAAGTCTACATACTCTATTGGCAATGAAGCTCGTTACATGATGGACCTTTTGTACCCGACTATCACACAATCTGTGGAAAGTATTACTGAAGTGATAGATGGCGAAAATAATGGTCTTAGAGACTATGGTATGACTACTTCTTCTGATAGCTCTCTTGACAAAGTTTTGGGAAGTGTCTATGACAACTTGCCCGCTACAACATCTAAACTTGGAAAAGACAAGAAAGGATTTATAGCTGGTTATGATTTCACTTCTTCTAGCAGAAGAAACAACTTTGTAGCTACGGGAACAGTGCTTAACAAAGTCAGAAAAATCATGAGAAATGATTTAGAGACAAGATTTGACGGCATCTATACAGAGCTTGCAAAGATTCAAAATGCTCTTGGTTTCTCTGTTTATAATGGTAAGAGCGGCAACACAATTCTCAACACTAGCAATTTTCTTTCACTTGTAGATTCTATCTCTGTTGAAAATTCTCCAGGCTCTATATCATTTTCAACGCCTTGGAAATCTGGATATACAGAAAAAAGCTGTCCAGGTGCTGCAGTCAAGATTGAGTGTTTTGATAAGAGTGGCAATAAGATTAGCTCAGTCAATTCAGCTGCTAGTAGAGTCCTAGACACTAAGAATAAATACTCAATCGCAGACTATGCTTTGTCTGCTTGGGCTAATTCTATCTATTTAAGAAATTCACTTGAAACTCACTACTCATTTGTTCAGTCAGAGATGGAAGATATTAATCAAGGCTTTCTATCATTGGCTGGTATGCTAAGAACGTTAGTAGGTGACGATGACTACAGTGCTGCGACAACTAATGCTAGCATTGCCTACGCTACTCGTGTTTCTAAGCAGAGTCTTGCTAATAATTACACTCTTGAGCAACTCAAGTACTTCTCCACTTATGCAATTGACAATGCAGTAAGGTATAAAGCAGACAGTCAGTATGAGACAAAGTTTCCCAATACGAATGCTGAAAGACGACTGCCTCTTAAAGAAACATACTTCTTGACAGGTAGAGTGTACAGTTCTGCTAAGACAATGCCGACAAAGTATCACACAAATGCTAAAGAAGCTGATGTCTTTATGCCAATGAGTGAGTTTGATGCTTGGGCTACTAATACAGAACAATCTTTCTCTGATACAATTACAACTTACAAAAATGCTATTGACAAAGATCTGGCTTCATATAAAAATGACGTTGATTCTTCAATTGCAACTTGCACAAATACTGTAAATACATTTGCAGACAGAGTTTCTATGCTTGAGTCTCAGTCTTTGTCAACTGACAAAGCTAACACTCTTGGTATCGTCTACAGAAAGAAGAAAGGCACAGACAGTAAAGATGATGCTGAAACATGCTTTGACCAAGCAACTCCTAGCACTACAATGTTCGATCTAGAGTGGAAAGACAATACACTTAGCACAGCAGGAAAGCAGGTTTTAACAAAAGCTTCTGATCTTAATGACGATGAGAAGGCAAGCTTAAAAGTCGACGGACTCTTTGTAAACTTTGCAAAAGACACTGTTCTTAGAACTACTAAACTTTGGAGTCTTCAATAAATGGTAGATTTAATTTTTTGTAAGACAAAAGACTTCTCTCTAGCAAAGAGCTCTTTGTCAGAGAATGGCACAATATGGGTTGAATGTTCTTCTGGAGAGAAGTTGAATGACTTAGGTGACTTTCATTTAGAGAACAGTCTTGTTGTTTGTAATGGCGAAGAGACAAAAACCTTCTACCATTACTCTAAGTCAGATAAATACATTTGGAATTCTGTAGAAGTTCTTAGAGAAGTTGTTGTGCCATATACTGTAAAGGGCGAGAATGGTGAAAGAATTAAGCGTGGGTGGGACTACTTAGACGGAAAACCGATGAGATGGACTAGTCTTGGTAATGCTTTGTACTGCTCAGATGAGAATTTTCTAAAGCAACTTTTAGTCTTGACATCATCAAACAAATCTTCTTCAGTTATAGAGTTCCCAGACATTAAAATAGAAAGAGACTACTCTATGCTAAGAGGAAAAGCTTCTACATCTGAAGACTGTGAACTATCTTTTAAGAACAGAAGTTTTCTCCCAAAAGAGAAATAAGAAAGGAAACATACTTTGATTAGCTTATACAATAAAAATTGTTTTGATGTGATGAAGTCTTTGAAGAATGCTTCAGTAAAAATGATTTTTGCAGACCCACCATACGGCATATCAATTCAGTCTAAGAAGCAAAATACAGAGTGGGACGATCTCTCTGACAAAGATCTTTCCAATCTTCTAAACAATTTACTGTCTGAAGCAGAAAGACTTCTCACAGAAGATGGTGTTCTTTGGATGTGCTATGGTCCCACTAAACAAGCAATTGTAGATTCAGTTATTGAGAACTCTAATCTGCTAGAGATCAAAGAACTTCACTCTTACTACACAAGACAAAAAGGAAGAGGCGCTAAGACAAAACTTAAGTCTTTGAGAGAAGACATTGTTTGTCTTGCAAAGAAAAACTTTAGACCAAACTTTAGCAGAATTAAAGAGCTTGCAAAATCTAGAAAAGAAAATGATCTTCCTGTTGGTCATGCATTAGATATTTTTACAAGCAAAAGAGTTCCTGTATACAGCTCTATTGGAAATTGTTTCTTCTATACAACGCCTTCTTATGTGAATGTAAGTGAAAGACAGATACACACATGCCAGAAGCCAGTAATGCTCATTCATGATTTGATTGAATTGTCTACTGAAGATAAAGACTTGATTCTAGATCCTTTTGCAGGCTCTTGTGCAAGTGCTATTGCAGCAAGTCTTTCTGGAAGAGACTATATTGGATGCGAAATGGATTCAGACATGTTTGCAAAGTCTAAAGAATGGGTAGAAGAATTTACCGACATGTCTTCAAGAGTTTATGCAGGCTTGTCTAAATTTTCTGACTGTCCTTTTGCTGATCCCGACGTCAAATGTTTTTTGTAGCTGCAGACATTGCATCTGAAAAAGAATCACTATCAAAAACTTTTGCAAAGAAGTTGTTTGGCTTGTCTTCTTCAATATTATGATTTACTCTTTTGTACTCAAGATACTTAATCAAGTTACTGTACAAATCTTCTTCTAAAGAACATGAAGCAATCTCTACAGTTTCAGTGTTTATAGAAATAAGAGCTTCTTCAAACCATCTTGTATTTGACGACATAACAGAAACATTGCTCTTGAAGAAAGAGATCTGACAAGTATTCTTTGCGTCCACTACAGCAAAAATCGGATATGTCAAGCCCATTTCTGCAAATTCAGCATCTAGACTGAATTTCAAAAAGTATCGTACTTTTTTCTTATTGTCTATAGAGTCTACATTAGCGCTTGCTTCGAAGTCTAGATTGTCAAGCAAAAGAACTACATGTTCTAAAAATGCTTTTGAATGCACTACTTCTGTAAAGCTCACATTTTTGAATTTTGATTTGATCTCTAAATCTTTTACAAAATCAGATAGCTTGCTCATTCTATTTCCCTCTTTTCTTTACTTGCTTGTTGTACTCTGTAGCAGCTTTGCCTAGGTTTATTCTAGCTCGTTGCGAGCCAGTCTTCAAAAATTCTATAGCTGCTTCTAGAAGCTTTAATGACAGTGGGTACAAAGCTTTATAGTCTTCTTCTTTCATAAAAGAAAATTAACTTTTTGAAAGAGCGTCTTTTATCAGAAGAGAGATTCCAATAAGAACATTAAGAATCATCAAGATTCCGATAATGAACGTAACAAAATAGCCAGCTCCAAAAGCTAATCTTTCATAAGAAGCTTTAGCAAGCAAAAGCGCCACGAACAATGCAAATGAGTAAAATATTGCATGTATAGCAAAGCTTTTCTCATCAATCAAATAATACTCTCACTACAAATCTAATCTTTTTACTGCTTCTTGCAGATTACAATACGGACATAATCTTACTTTGTAAAGTGTTTTAGTCTTAGGACTGTTGTACTGCTCTCTTCGTATGTATCTATAGTAGTAAGACCTTCCACAGCAGTCACACATCTCATATTCTTCAGGTTTAGGTTCTTCTATTTTATCGTTTGACATTTTAGTTCTTCTTAGAAAAAAGCTTTTACTAAATAATTAACATACTTATATCTCATAATGGAGAAATTTACATGGAGAATACAGAATACAATGTGCCAGAAGTAGAAGAGACTGACTCACAGTACTCTGAAACTGGCAAATATGGTGATGGTGTTCCTACTATTGACAGTTCTGATATTGAAGAAAAAGTAGAATCAGATTCTGGCTCTTGGCAGGACGCAATTGAAGAAGCTACTGAAGACAGAATTCAGTACGACTTCTCTGCAGACGATGATGCAGATGACACTACAGAAGAAAGCACTGCTGAAGCTGGTGATACAGTTGTAGAGCCTTCCCTTGAAGATGTTGTAAAAAGTCGTCTTGAAGACGCAAGGGCAGACATTGTCGAAGATGTAGACAATATTTTTGCAAACATCATAATGAAGTTCGAAGACGCTGGCGGCTCTTTTGAGAATGAAACAGGCGATGAGCTTGTAAAAAATGCAGAAGAAGAGTTTGGTGTTGATGATGTTGATTACGGTGACACTGACAACAGCTTTGACAAGGTCGTCGTTCTTAAAGAAGCAGTGATTGCAAAGAGATTAAGAGAAGCTGAAGGTCTCTTCACTGTTGAAGAGGCTCTTAAGAAAGCTGATAAGAAAGACTGGGATAGAGCTTTGGCACACTACTCTGAGGCTCAAGTTGAAAGCATGTTCAATAAGATCACTGATCCACGAAAAAGGATTGGTAGAGCAATTGCTTTCTATACTGCATCAATGCTCACTAAAGGCTACACAGCGCATGGGGAATACAAATATCTTCGTGGCTTCATTGATCAGTCATCTTTGGATGAGTTTTTCCATGAAGGGGACGGTTACTATGACTCTTGTGAGAAATGCATAGTCGACCTTTGGCCAAAAGTCAAAGATCTCATTAATGCTTCACCAGAGGCAGTTGGCAAGTTTGAAGAAGCTTATGAAGAAGCTTTGAAGAAGATCGACCAGAAAGCTGCTGAGAAAAAAGCTGCTGAAATGAAAAAAGCTGCTGAAAAGGCTAAGAAAGAGAAAGAAACTGAATGGCTCAAAAAGCAGTATCAAGCTGCTGGAGCTGCAGTTTTTCAAGTTTCTAGTGAATGGAATTCCTTTGGCGGTTATATTGGCCAGTATGGAAAAGTTGCATACACACCTTCTGGAAGAAAGATGTCTGATGAAGAAATCTATAGAAAAATCCAGAAATACAATGATGAAAACTACTATGAGCCAAAATACTTTGCTGTAGCAGGCTTCCATGGTGGATATGATAGAGACTTTGGTGTAGAGTACGAAGGCAAAACAATCTATACTCTTGACATTGCAAAAGCTTATGAGGACTACATAAATTACTCAACAGATGGCTATCTGAGCGTCTACAAAATCTCTAAGAGAATCAAAATGGAAGAATCTCTTGAAGCTGAGAACGAAGATCCTACTTTGACAGATTATCAGAAAGACGTAGTCAAAGAGATGGTCAAATGTGATTTTGAATGCGGCAAAACTGAAAACGATTACGATGAGCTTGTAGGACTTCTCAAAGAAGATGAAGACTTTGCTGGTGTAGAATCAGCTGCTGCCGACTACTATATGGAACTTTTGGACTACGGCCCTGCAGGCTTCTATGAAGAGTTCAAAGATGAGCTTGACTTCGATCCCGACTTTATTGCTGAGTACGGTGATGAAGATGACGAAGAAAACTTCGAAGAAGACTAATTTCTAAGTAGATGAGGAGACACTAAGTCTCCTCTCAATTTTTGGAGATACTATGGACAAACTTGATTACTACACAGAAGAACTTTGTGGAATCTACGAGCTCACAAGAACTGATGAGACACTTACAGACGAAGATGTAAGAAAAGTTTATGAAGCAAAAGACTACGCAGAAGAAAATAACTGTGAAGAACTTTTGAACTTGGCAAATATTCTTATTGAGAGGATTGAAAAATGAAAGAATGTACATGCAATTGCAAAGACGGAAAATGCACATGTGGTGCTGCAGAAGAGAACTTGAATGTTATCAGAGAATGCGTTCTTGAGGCTTTGAAAGAAGTTGGTGTAAGAGGCTTTCTTAATGTTTTTCTTAAAGCACCATCTGGAAGACTTTTCCCAGCTCAAGTAGACGGTCGGCAGATCAATACAGCACCTGATGAAAAATCAAAGAATGAAGCTCTTGCAAAAATAAATGCAGCTTATCACAAGAACTACACTCTAGACCAATTGGTTTTCCAACCAGCAGCCTAAATTAAAAAGCCACTCATTTAGAGTGGCTTATTTTTTTTTTAGAAATAATTGTTGTCTTCATTTCGCTCCAACTCATAATTAAGAGCAAAATGACTTCCTTCAGTAGATGCATACTTCCATCCAAGAAGATTTTCGATTGAACTGATCTCTCTAGAATCAATAAGACGAGAGCAAATGTTATTTTCTTTATTTTTGTAGTAAACTAAGATTGTGGGAGAAGACTCTTCACTCAATTTCGGCAGTTTATAATTTGCAGAATCTACAAAATGAACTTTCTCTTCATCAAAGAAATCACCGTACTTTTTAGAAACTTTTTCTGCATAAAGACGAATTTGTCGAAGAATCTTCTCATTCATCTCTTCAAGAGATTTTTTCTCTATTTCACCATTGAATAAGAATACTTGAAATCTTCGTTTTTTAAGAGAAACAAATTCATAAGCTTCATCACCAATAGACCACCAGAAGTGTGGGATTGGCGTGCAAAGAGGGCTGAATCTTGCGGGTATTGCATGAATCTTTACATTAAGCGGATTTCTAATCCATGCTTTTAATGCTTCAATAAGACAATTGCTGTGCATAGTCATTATGTCCTCCTTGCTATAATAATATAATAAAAGTTACATAGTGATTTTAGTTATTATACGAGCTATTTTGTAATGATAGTCTGGCCTATAGCTACAAGGGATAATCACCATACCATAATTTGCACTTAAACTGTCTGCTTTTTGTTTGATGGCAGTGTTTCGTTTATATATTGAGCTGACACCGTCTCTTTTGTACGCATAATCAATTGTACAATCACCCACAGAATCAGCATTTGACGGTAAGACGAACTCTAAAATTATAACATTTCTTAGATCTTTTTTTGTGCATTTATAAGGCATATTGAACAATACTTTATTGGGACCAGTTCCAACTGGTATGGCCTCATAAGGACATTGGTTTATAGAATGAAGAGTGTCACCAAAGCTCAATTTGTTTGTTGAAGTTGGAGAACCAAAACAGAAAGTATTTCTGATGCTATCATATACCAGGTCTGATACAGTACTTAGATCTAATGTCACATTCTGATAGAAAACAACATTCTGCAAGCCAGAATAATAATTCTTAAGTTTGTTAAGATCATCTTTGTAGTCAAATAGCCTGTTGTAAAAGAGTCTTCTATCAGGTCCCTTATAATCTATGGTGTTGCTCCCCCCTTGTTTTCCAGCTACGAATACAGGTGTAGATACTATAAGCAAATGTCCGCTAAAGGCAGTTACTGATGTTGCTGTAGCTGTGCTTGAGTTCTCAAGCTTTTTAATGTCTTTATCAACTGTGGGGAACAGGAGTGTTATAGTTACATTAGGCAATAATATAAACGGATGAATCGTTGATCCGCCTGCATTTATAATTTTTTGTATGTGGATAGCTTTTGGGTATTTAGTAGAATTTTTGATTGTGAGCTCTTTTACATAGTAGTTTGGATCTGTAGGACGAGCACTATTGAAAGAACACATAAACGCATAAAAAGATTTTGGCTCATTATATGGATCTGTGATTTTTACTGTAACTTGCCCATCAAAGGTGGCGTTATCAACAGTTTTACAGCTCTTTCTTATGCATCTGTAGTCAAAAGCATCATAGCTGCTTATTATTCCATGAGAAGCAGTGTTGCCAAATTCAATTTGCATAAAAAATTAGTTTCATCTGCAAAAATCTAAGAAAACTAATTTTTTATGCAAATTTCTATAGATCTGTCAAACAATGAATTGCCAGCAGGCATGACATTGCTACATGAAAACGTAGTTGACAAGCTTAAAGAGCATGAACAAATAGAGTGGAAAGACACTCTTAAAGAGCTAAACCCAAAAAGTCCCGCTTCAGTGGGCGTGTCATCTGCAATTGTGCTGAACGGCTTTGTAAAATCTATAGATGTCAGAAACTGGGTAGTGAAGAAGTTTGAGAAAAAGACTGATGACTTTGTAGAATGGGTAGATAATACTCTTATAAAAGACAATTTAGAGAACTTTGCAAATGTCTGGTGGGACAAAGGCATTGACTACTACAATAAGAAAATTGAAGAGAAGACAGGCATAAAGAATGCATTTTCAAGCTTCAAGTTAAATCTTGGCTACTCTAACAAAGAATGGGCGATCATAGGTGATTTGAAAGCTTTAGCTGCAGAAGATGAGATGAAGTATAATGCAGCGCATCCAAGCAAATCTACATGGAACAGACGAGTGTTCCCTTTAAAAAAAGTTGTGCCACCTGACAAAAAGTTCACAAATAAAGCTGTACAGGCTCTTATAGATGCAGGACCAGATTCAATGTCTCACATGTTTGATGTCTTTTTCTATGTAGACCAAGCATCTATTGGACGAGCAGGATATGATGCATCTAAAGAAACAGATAAAGAAATTACAAATCAGATTATTCTGTCTTCAAGAATTCTATCTATAGAAATACCAAACTATCTTATAGACGAATATGATGAGATTCTTCCAGTGGGCGCTATCAAAAAAGGTGCATCGACAGTGTCTTTTGAGAATAAGTCTTCTTTCTCATTTAGAGTTGACAATGACTTCATAATAAAAGATATGTTTGACGCATATAGTCTCACATCTTGGAAAATAGACTCTAACGGAACACTCAATAGTTCAGAGCCAGTCCCATATTCTTTTGCAAGAAAATGTGGAAGAAGCAGTAAAGGCAAGCTTACTATCATAGTAAAAAGAGCTACGCCTACGCCAGCTACAGGCAATACATTTGTGTCTGACAACATAAAAAAAGCTATGGGACCATTTTTTAATTTTGATAATAGTACTGATGTGAGTCCTTCTGAAGAAGCTACCATGTCTCAGTACTTGAATGATTGGTTTGTGTTTGAAGATGTAAAGATTCTTGGTTCTGATGGACCAATTTCTTTTACTAGAGATGATGCAAACACTTCAAGTCTTACTGAAGAGTTTATTTTCAAAAGATTCTATAGATTTACTTCAAGAGGATAATGTTTATGGACATTAAGATAGACAACAGCTTAGGATTCCATGTATCTCTAGATAGCATAAAAGCTTCAAAAATTGTGAGTTCTGAGAATCTCCAAGTCAGAGATGTTGCTATAGACAGAAACTACTCTTTTTTCGACTTTTCTATAGAACTTGATGATGAGACAAAAGACAATTACTTGAAGCCAAGAGCTTTGCAGGATATTTTCAAAGTCTATGACAAGAGCTTCTACACTTTAGACAAAGTAGAGTCTGACACATTGTACAGCACACTGATGACTCAAGATATCAAGACAACTACTTCAGTCTCTAATATCAAGATACATGTGCCGAAGCAGTCATTCGCTGTCTCACCAAGCATAAGAATGATGAATAAGTTCGAATCTAATAATGAGCTTGTGTCTATGGAAAATAAAGAAGAGTGGGCGAAAGTAGACACTTGGAAGGAATTCGCAGCGACTTTAAAAGAAGAGTTCGGCGGCATACAGAAGTGGAAAGACTTGTCTACAGAAGTAGGTCATTTTACTCTTAATGCATTCAAAGATGTTTTAGTAAGCTGGCTTAATGATGCGTCTGTAGATGATTTTCTCAATGATACTTATAAGTCTCAAAGAAGTGCCAAGACTGGTGCAGAAGCTTTAGAAAAGTCTCTTAAAACAGAATACGTAATACATACTCCACTTTCTGCATTAAGTGAAGTCTCAGCAATGCACAACCCAGTGTGGACTTTAGTCAATCAAAAGCAAGATTTGATGTCTAATATGTATGATGTATCGATAGTGCAGACTATTCTTAATAGCCCAAGAGACAGAACGAGTGCACATAGTGAAGAAACCTCCTCAAAAATTGATGAGATAGCAGACATTGTTTCAGTTCGTGCACATGGATTTGAGATTCCAAATAAGAAGCAATCAACTTTTGAATGGAGCTTGCCAACAGGAACTATGCACAAAGTCGAGTCAAATATGAGCTATGAAAGAACTCTTGAAATTACATTAGACTTAGACCAGCCTTTGTATGTCTATGACTTCATAAATGGAGCTTGTGCTAATGTTCAATGCTACTCACAGTCAGATCATTTTTCTGTAATAAATTCAGAAGTAGAGAAACTTAAAAACCCAGAAGCAGGTTATCTTAATTTGAAAGAAGCTTTCTCAAGAATTCCGATGGTGTATCAAAAACTTAAAAGCAATAAACGATTTGACTTGCGCATACGAGTACTGAACAATTACGACGACTACTTGAATCATAAAATACAGAAATTGAAGAAGCCTTATACTGATGAGCCTGCCAAAGTCGGTACAATTTTCTATTTTGAAGATGTAAGAGTTCTGGGAACTACTGATGGCCCTACATTTGACAGAGAAAATGATGGTCAGCAATCAATTACAGTAAAACTAATTTATAAAGCATTATGGAAGAATGCTTGGCCTGAGAAAGGCAAATAGCACAATTTAAGAGGAGAATTTTAGTAATGGCAAATGTAATTCATTTTGCAACTCGTCAAGCAAGAGATTTGTGGGAGCATGAGATCTCAGGACAGATTTCTGACGGTGCTTGGGAGAATGACAGAAATACAGAAGAGTGGTGGAGAAACACTGAAGTTGTAGTTGACGGCAAAGTTGGCCATGACTGGTGGGAAAGAAGAAATTCTTACGGAATTTCTCGTCTTAAGCAGTATGTTGGTGACAGAATGGTTGATATTGTCAAATACAGCCAAGTTCTAGAGTATCAGTTCCCTGAGATTAAGGATCAAAAAGATATTGACAGCATCATTGAAGGTGCAGATGGTTCATGGTCAATGGAAAAGTATGCTATTCCTACACTTGAAAAGTATGGCATCTCTGCAGAGGTATGGAATCAAGCTTGTGAAAACTCACCTGTTCAAGAGTGGTCAGACATTCAGCCTTTCTTGAAAGAAATTTCTACAATGTTCAAAACTCGCAATCCTGATAGTCTTTATCCAAACAAAAAGACTTATTCTAGCAACCCAACTGTTTCAAAAGAAGAAAGAGCTGAACAGAAGCTTGCAAAGCCTTCTACAAATGAAGAGAAGATGCTTGCATGGCAGGCTGGAACTCGTGGATTCAATGCTAAAGCTGCTGGTACTGAGAAGCTCTATACAAATCTTGAAATCTGCAAGAAGATTGGTTTTAAAGATGGTTTTGACACAATTCGTGATGAATTGCTCCTTAGAGGTGAAAGACCTGCAGCAAAAATCAAATTCACTGAGAGCAGCATGAATGGCTTGTTTACTGGTGTTTGCGATAAATGTCACACATACGGAAATGTAAAGTACATCGGTGGAAACCAACTTTGCATGAGATGCAGCAAAGACAGATAATCTTTAGCTAAAAGTACAAAGAAAAAGCCCCTTTTTGAGGGGCTTTATCTATTTTAAAAAACTAAGAATTTCTTTTCATGGAAGAGATACTTCAAGATGTCTAAGAAGCTTCGTAAATGAGTTTGTTCCTGCAACTCTGCAACAAGTTCATTGCCCATTTGAGAAATCATACTTAGCTGCTGAATAAGAGTTACAGCATTTCGTAGATTCTCTTTATTGTCTGGATTGAAAAATTTAATGTCTTCGGGATCTTTTATAACGCTATCAAAAAGGTCTCTCTGGTCTTTTTCTCCCATTCTGCAGAAAATTGAGTAAATCTCTAAAAGCTCACTCCCTTCTAGTTGTATAATCTGCAATTTAGGCTTTGGCTCTGCGCCATTTGTGGGATCTGCCAAAGTAGCTTCTTTATCGAATGTTAAGTCTCCGTTTGTATCAAGTTTTGTATGTAAAATAATAATGCAAGACATCTCCTGAACTTTGCTATCAGAAGACTTGATGATTTTCTCTGTCAATTAAAATGTCCTTCTCTTTTGAATTTTTAGCTAAACAAGCTTTTTAAGTCTACAGGCTTTGCTTTTGAGCTATTAGTCCTATAAGCATTTAGCTCAGCAAAAGTTGTAAAGTACTTCTTGTCATAAGTCTTAATTTTTTCTTCTGAAAGAGAAAGCTCTATAAGCTGACCTGCGTACTTTGTGATTCGCTTCTTCAAAAGAAAAAGCTGCTTTGCAGAAAGAAAGCCTCTTGACATATAGAATTTTGCAAGAGATGTAAGAAGTTCTGCATCCTGTGGAACAAAACCGCGGTTATTCTTTATTCGTACAGTAGCTGTAGCTTGCTCAGATTTTGTCTGCTGACTGTAAATCTTCAAAAGAGCTGCTACTGCTTTATCAGGCTTTGCAACTAGTTGAGACTTAAGTGCTTCAACCATCGACTTTTTGCTAGTATACATAAGCACTATCTCCTTATTATTTTTATTTTATGATAATAATATAATAAGGAGATTATTAGAATTCTGCTAATCGTCTACAAACTCATTCCAAGGATCAAGACCCTCATCAAGCTGACGAAGACGTTCCTGCAAGATGTGAATGCATTTCTGATAGTCTAACTTTCGACTTTCACGACGAGTTTTTCCGTTTTCTTTCTTTTTACGAAGAATGCGCTTCACTACATCAGCATCAAAAGGATTCAATTTGTATTCAATCCAGATGTCCCAGCTCTGAATTTTGTGGCTAGCATAGTCACTCTCACCACAGTTATGACTTCTTACATCACTCAACTCTTCTTTCTTACTTGACATTTAAGCTCCCCAAATTCTCATATCCGCCTTTCTCTTTTACAAGATTATAAATCTCTGTCAATGAAAGTCCATTAAGCGGATTGTTTGGCTTTCCTACCCAAAATTTAATAGCTTTATCTACAACTTCATCAAAGTCTTTGTCTTTCTTAACCATTATAGCCATTACGCCTTTCTCCTTCTTCAATATTTGACCAGTAAGCAACTACGCTCACCAGAACAAACACAATAATAAAAGATAAAATCATATAAGAATGTCTCCTCAATTAAGATGCTTTTTCATCTGTCTCTTCATCATCAAGCTCATACTGCTGCATTCGCATACATTCAGGCTGGAACATATAAGCTCCGATCATGCCGACACGTCCTTGATTTTGCTTCATCATTCCAACTTCTACAATGTCTAGCATATCTTCCCAAAGTTCTTTTGGCAAATAAGTTTCTGCATAGTACTTCTTTCTGAAAAGATAAACTGACCAACGAGCTCGTTCAAGATATGAGTTTGAATCTTTAATGTCTGTTCTTTTTGGTCTGAACTTGTCAATGTCTTTTACATCATCAATACGACCATCTTCTGCTTTACGACCAATCTGCAATGTACCGACCCAATGGAAACCAAGCTCTTTTGCCATTGCATTCATAATGTTTACAGCAACAGTAATTCCTTGTGCAAAGTTTGCACCTTTTGAATCTGTAATCATAAACTCACGAACCATTGAAAGCAAGTCGATGAAAAGAATAAAATACTTCTGTCCAATCTTTTTCTGGAACTTCAAAGCATCTTGACGAATCTGCTGCAATGAAACAGATGCACATTCTGAAATTTCAAGCTTTGAATTATCGATAAGCTCTTTGAATTCAGACTCAATTTTGTCTCTCAAAGAAAGCCATGCATTTGGATCTTCAGGATTTACAAATTGTGATACAGGAATTCCTGTGCGCAAAGCCATAAGACGATCTGTAGTATCAACATTTCCCATCTCAAGAGTGTAGTACAAACAAGGCACACCAGCATTTGCAAGTCCATTGATAAGATTGAGACAATAAGCTGATTTTCCCATACCTGTTGCAGCTGTAATAAGCCCGCCATTTCCAGGATTTGGTCCGTATGTGACTGATTTGTCTAGAACTGAATCGTAAAACTTATAGCGCTTACCATTCTTACGAAGATTAAAGTCCTCAAGATACTGTTCTTTGAGTTCTTCCATTGTAGAAGTTCTCTTTATTGAGACGCCTTCAAGCAAAAGTGACTCAGCTTCAAGCATCTTTTTACGAATAAGTTCTTCTACAGCTTCTTCTCTACGAGGGTGCTTATTTATAAGTCCTTCAACTTCAGACATGATTTTAAGAGCTTTTTCAGAGTTCTTCATATAAAGAAGAGACTCAACCATGTCTTTTATGTCTACATCTTTGTCTTGATTAAGAGCTGCAATCTCTGAAATTGTGTTCAAAGATACATTTACATCAATTCCGCTTGCATACTGGAAAACTGCGAGCTCTGTGTTAGGCGTGTTCTGCTCTTTAAGATACTGAAGAGCTTTATAAATAGACTTGCTTGAACCATGAATAAAAAGCTCTTCGCTAATTCCAGGCTCATCAAGTTTCTCTGGATTTAGATAAAGCGCATTCAACAGTCTGTATTCTGAGATAAGCGCTGATGTTGATTCTGTAACTTGCTTTTCTGCCATAGTGAAAAAATATTAACTCCGTAATGATATTAAAACAATACAATCGGTTCAGATTGTCTATTCTGCAAATAGTTGTCTTCAAATGTGAGAAGCGTCTTATGATTTTCTGTCTCTCTTTGCACAAAGTCTTGTATTGAATGAGAGAATCCCTGAGTTTCAATGTCTTCTGGCTTTACATTTGAGATAAAAAGAATGCCTTTATTCTCAGACTGAATTCTTGTACGAATAAAAGAATCAATAAAACTATTCTGCCAACCAGTAGAGAACAACTTAACTTTAGATTTGTCAAATGCTTCATCAATTACAAGTAAATCCGACTTCATCAAAAGGTCTACGTCACTTCTTGCTTCAGTGTCTCGTTCTGCTCTTTCAAGAAGTTTTATGAGGCTGTCCATTAAGATATAACGAACTGAATACTTTTCTCTAATAAGAGACTTACCGACCCAAGATGCCATTGTAGATTTCTGACAACCATTTGGCCCATACATGTAAACTACGAGTTTCTTAACTTCTGGATTTTCTTTGAATTGCTTGACATAGTTGATAAGCCGATTCTTTGATTCTACCGACTTTGTACCCACATACTTGCGAGGATTAAAGTCATAGTTTCGCATGTCAAAGCCATAATGTTTATACAATGCTTTTGCTTGCTTTTCAAGTCTTTCTTCTTTGTGTTCAGGTTTTTCTTTGAGAACATTGTCTTCTAAATAAAAGCCATCAGGCACTTTGTAATAGTCAATCATAATTTTAAATTAACACTTTTTGTTCTTAAAGTGATTTGAGATGACCCATACAAATTGTCTTGCTACAAGAATAGAGCTTCCATTACTTATGAGTTACACAAATCTTGATTTCTGCTCGACGACCGATCATTCTCTTGTAATGAAAACCGTCTTCAACATTATTTGGGTGTTTAATTCCACGCATAGAAGCTTCTGCATAGTACTCTTCTGCATCTTCATGAGTGACTTCGAGAATCTCTTTATCATACATAAGAGCTTTAACAGCATCAATTGGAAGAGGAACTGCACCATGCTTTAGATAGATACGCTCCATTGCTTCAGAAACTTCTCCCCAAAATTCTCTGTCAATGAGTTGCAAATCATCTTCGATGATTTTGAAAAGTCGTCTCTTTCCCTCATCTGTGCCATCTGAAGCACAGTACTGAAGCTTTCGTCCGCCACGTTTGAAAGTATACACAACAACAGCTTTAAGGCCGTCTACTGAACGATCAATTTTCCAGAAGTCTGAATCTTTGACAAGATCTTCTTTTCGATCAAGACCAAGAATGCCACCAATTGGTTCATAAGCTTTTTGAAGCATTTTGAAGATTTCATCTACATACTTCAATGCACTAGACTTGTCTTCTTTTGTAACGATATTCACATAATGCTCTCGAAACACATTCTCTTTCAAAGAGTTCTTTGAGCCAGCCATCAAGTCAAATGCATCAAAGTAACTTTCTGCAGCATCAAGAGCTTTGAAGAGCTCATCTTCATCAATACGATGATTTCCATCTACTGAGCAATAGTTTACAAGACCGCTTACAGTAGAACCATAAAGAACTTTGAACATATCCTTAAAGCTAAAAAGCTCATCCGACTTTGCAAAAATACCAAAAGTGCTTTGTGCAGCAGCTCGATTCACATCTTCATAAGTGTCTTCTTCGATACCATCAAGAAGATCTGTAAGTTCTTCGTCCATCGGATATCCACGATTCTGCTCAAAAAGAACTGGAATATGCACTGAAGGCAACATACAAGGATTGATTACGATTTTTGCGCATTCTTCTTGATTAAGAGCTAGCGCATAAAAAGCTCCAAATGAATGAGCTACAATTGTGTCAATATGCTTCCCATTAAGAATGGATTTGATTTTAGCCATTGTACCAGGGAAGTCTAATAAGTCAAAAGACTCTGCAAAGAATTCATCTCCTTGCTTAGAATAGTACTTCTTAATAATTTTTGCTGTAGAGCCTGTTGGACTTCCATCAAATCCGTGTATGTAAAGAACTTTTGCCATCTTGCTGTTTCCTTATGATAATAATATAATAGCTTGTAAAATTAGTTTTTAAAAAAAAAATGCCAGACCCTCTAAAAAGAAGATCTGGCATAGTCTATCAATTACTCTCTCACAAAAGAGATTTCATTACATGTATTTAGCTCCGCAAGCTGGACAATAGTGGAAGCTGCTTGGGCTCATGTAGCCACAGCCTTTGCCGTCGTCTGTTTCACAAGCCATCAAAGTAGACTTTACTGAATCAGCGTAGACAATGTCTTTAAGCTTTCCATCTTCGACAATTACATCAAGAATCAAGCTTTTCTCTTCATCAGTAAGCTTTTCATAGCCTTTCAAAAGAGCAATTTTTTCTGGTGTGAGACCAGGCTTTGTGTCTGATGCTACAGGATCAGTTGTCATTCTTCGACGAGTAGGTGCTTCTGTTTCTTTCATTGTATCAAAAGAAGGAGCTTCAGCAGGCTTCTCTTCAACTACAGGAGCAGATTCAGCGGGAGTTTCAGCTTTTGCAGCTTCCTGAGCTTCAAACTCTTTCTTCATTGCAGCTTCACGGTCTTTTTCAGCTTTTTCAGCTTCAGCCAAGCTTGTAAGTTCTGCTGCAAAGTTTGTGTTAAGTGCTGCATCGATTGTGCGAATCTGATTTCCGAGGCGAGAAAGAATCTTGTTGTAAGAAGTTACAGCAAACAATTTCTGAATGTTGTAAGTCTCATAATTCTTTTCTTCTTCAGTAAGACCAGGATTTGTAGAAACTCTTTCCCAGTCTTTCTCTGAAATACCCTCAAGCTCTACAATGTCATTTTTCTCTTTCTGCTTTGAAGCATTCTGCAATTTGTATGCAGGTGACTTCTGGCCAGTGCGGATAACATAAGTATCGAATTTGTCCCAACCGAGCTTGTATTTGTATGAGAGGTCATACATTGGCTCCAAGAATCCAGCTGAGCTGATACCACGATCTGCATATTCACGAACTACTTTCTGTCCAGGATGCTCCTGATCATCGTACTCTTTACGAGTTACATTCTTTGAGAAGATTTTTGTATGCTTGTTTTCTTTACACCAATCATCAAGACGGTCAATACAGTTTCCGAAGAAAGTCTGCTTTCCAGCCCAACCTGATGCCCATCCGTAAGGCTTGAATTTTGAGCCAGGCTTATCATCTTCAGGCTTATAACCGCCCTTCTTGATAATGGCCCAAATTTCTGGGTGTTCTGTCTGTACAGGGAATGTTGCTGTTCCGTTCTTCCACTCTTTGTGATTTACAGTATCGATGATTTTCCACATAATATGGTCAGGATTCTGCTCACGTGTAGGAAGATAGAGATACATTTCAGCGCCTTTGTCATCTTTTACTTTTGCAAGATTGCGTTCGACTGAAGTGTAGCCTTTGTTTGGGTCTGTTTCTTCTTTTGGGAATGAACCGATAAAACGAACTACTGCATAACCGCCAACGGGTGCAGCGCAAAATTTGATAGGATCGAAGTCTTGTTTGTTGTTTTCGAAACGCTGTTTGCGTTCCTCAGCTTCTTTCTTTCTCTGTTCTTCTTTGTCTTTCCTAGACTTGATAAAGCTAGTGAAGACGTCGTCATCTGGAGTCTCGTAACTCATAATGTGTTTCCTCTTCTTGACTACTTTGAGTCATTTGAATAAAATTTATTTTATGTTACCCAACGGGTAAAAATTTCTACTTCTTGATGTTATAGAAATTTAGTAGTATATTAACACATAGTCTAGAAACTTTGAATTCGTCAACTATTAATGGAGACGACACTGCTATGTGAGAAGTGGGGGGGAATAGCTGCTATTTAATTATTAATTTAATTTATTCTATGTTTCTATGCATAATAACGAATTCGTCAACTATTAATGGCGCTACGCGCTATATGCGAAGAGGGGGGGAAGGGGGGGCAGTTGCTTGTTATTAATTATTAATTTAAATTTATTTTTCTTTTTTATTTTTTGAGAATATCATGAATTCGTCAACTATTAATGGGGACGATTCGATAGTGTAGATAGAGGGGCTGGCGTAATATTTTTTTTTTAGATTTGTTAATATCTTTATATGGCAGAGTACTACATTACTGGAAATGGGCAGAGAATATATAAAGATCCTGCAAAGCAAAGAGCATACTTGAAATGGCTTGAGAATAAAGAACTTGAAAAATCTAGAAAAATGAGACCTCAGCAGCAAAGGCCTGCACCTGCAAGACAAAAGCCTGATGATGGATACGACATAATTGATGGAGAAAGAATCTATCATGATCCTGCAAAGCAAGCTCGTTGGATGAAGTTTCTCAAAGAAAAAGAGGCTCAGAAAGCTGCAAATGAAAGAGATGAATTTGAGAATGCATATTCTGAAGACAATGCAGAAGAAGAATACACAATCAATCAATTCGGTGACAGACAGTATTACGACCCTGAAAAACAAAGAGCTTATGAGGAACTAATTAAACGAAAAGCAAGAGAAGAAATTGAGCACCCGAAAGATAACACGATCTTTTCATCTCAATATCGAGACTTGGATTTTCAGTATCAATGGGAAGAAAAAGAATTCGACTCATCAAATTTTGAGATGGAAGAGGGCGATTATGACCTTGGCGACAAGGAACAGCCTTCAGAGGACTGAAATTAAAGATGTTAGACACAACACTCACTTTTCCTAACGCAGGAATAAATGTTCTTATTATATCAGGAACGCATGGCGATGAATCTAATGCAGTAAAAGTATCTTCTATGCTTTACAGAAGCTTGGCTGCATTGGCTACATCAGGACAGCAGGCAATTGACAGAATTGGCTCTATTAGATTTCTTATCGGAATCAATGAGCAGGGCTTGAAATACAATTCAAGAGAGTATGTCCCTTCACAGTACTCACATGATATCAATAGAAGCTTTTCTGCAGAACCGCAGACACAGGCTGAAATTATCAATGTTGTAACAGATGCAATTAAAGATTGCGATGTTATGGTTGATTTACATAACTCAGAATTTTGTGCAAATTGCTTTGCTATTGACAATAATTCAGAAGCTCCGTACTTTATAGAGTTCTTGACAAGAAACAAGCTTCCATTCACATTGAGAGATTCTTGCGGTAACAGCACAATCAAACAGTATGCCAACAAAGCTGGTAAAGTAGGATTCACTCTTGAGCTTGATTGCATGGGCTATTCTTATGATGCACAGAAAATTCAAGAGAACATGCAGTTTGTCTACAATTTCTTGAAGACACTTGGCTCAGCAAGATTGCCAAAATCATTTGATGACTCAGTTTGCACAGTCTGGAATCCTACAGCACTTTCAGCAAAAGAGATTCCAGTCATTGATTTGCATGCTTACACTGCATTCTCGATTTTCTCTAGAGCATCAGGTCTTGTAAATTATGCAAAGCCAAATCCGCTTGCTACTTATCAGAAAGGCGAGACGATTGCTGAAGTCACAGATTTTGCTGGAAACATTCTTTACACTATAAAAGCTCCAGTTGCAGGATTTATGACATGCATCAGCTCATCGCTTTATATTGCTGAGAATGATTCTATTGGAGAATTCCAGCCTTCATTCTAATTAGAAGACACAAATAAGAGAGCTCATAGAAGAGCTCTCAAGTTGTCTATAGTTAATTTTTAATTACTTATTTGCAATTTAATGTTTCAAAGAAAACATGTATAAGAGGTTTTTAAGTTGAACATCACTGAATTTCTAGACACGCAGTATAATGAAGCTGCTTTGTACATGCTTTATCGTAATACTGCTTCCTATGTAGACGGACTAAAGAATGCTGCTCGTAAAGTTGTTTACACAATCAAAAAAAGAAACATTTCTCATCCAATGAAAGTTTCAGCACTTGGCTCAGCTGTAGTAGAAGCAGCAGAGTATTTGCATGGAGATGCTTCAATTCAGACTACAATTGTAACAGCAGCAAAAAGTGCAGGTGGCTACAACAATCTTCCAGTTCTTGAAGGCATTGGGGCTTTTGGAACTCGTTTCAACAAAGAGAATGCTGCAGCTCGTTACATCTTTGCAAAGCCTGCAGAGTATTTTGACCTGCTTTTCAGAAAAGAAGATGACCCAAATCTTGCATTGCAGGAATTCGAGGGAAAGCCAATTGAGCCTATGTACTATGTTCCTACTTTGCCTTTGATTTTGGTAAATGGCTCAGAAGGTATTGGTGTTGGTTTCTCTTCTTTGGTTTTTGCAAGGCCTGTTGCAAATGTCATAAAGGCGACAAGAGCTTTTATTGAGGGAAAAAAATTAAAATCTGAGTGGTTCTACCCTGGCTGGCATGACTTTAGAGGCACAGTTGCTCCAGATGAAGGCACAAGGTGGATTGTCAAGGGCGTATATGAACGCAATGGCAAGAAGGTTAAGATTTCTGAAGTGCCTATTTCTTGGAACTTGAAGCCTTTTACTGACAATCTTGATAAGCTCAAAGATGCTGGAAAAATCAGAAGCTATCTAGACTTCTCAGAAGACGATCACTTTAAGTTTGAAGTCACACTTTCAGATGAAGAAGCTCTCAAGACATCTGAAGAGATCGAAAAAGATCTTGGCTTAGTAGAGCCAATGTCTGAGATTCTCTCTTTGTTCGATGAGACAAATCAAATCCGTGAGTACAATGACATTAAAGAGATATTTAAAGACTATTGTGACATCAAAATCAAGTCACTTCAGTGGAGAATCAAATCTGAGATTGCTCGGCTCTCAAAAGAAGAAAGTGACCTTAAAGAAACATTGAAATTCGTCAAAGAGAATATAAAAGGCACTATCGTTCTTAAAAATAAGAAGAAAGCTGAAGCAGAAAAAGAGCTTAAAGAAAAAGGCTATACAATCATTGACAAGCTGATTTCTATGCCACTTTATTCTTTGACCATAGATAAGGTAAAAGAGCTTGAAGACAAAGTGAAAGCAAAGACAGCAGAACTTAAAGCAATGAAAACAGCTACTCCTCAGTCTTTGTGGTCTAAAGACATTGACGAGCTCGAAGTTAATTTGAAAAAGACAGGTTGGTTGTAAGATGGCAAGTAAAGATTCAGCAATACAGTCACTCTCAACAGTAGAGCATATTTTGAAAAGACCAGGCATGTGGATTGGTGGTACAAGTCCGATTGAGCATGATGTCTGGATTCTTGATGATAATGATTCTATTTCTTTCAAGAAAGTTCTTTATACAGAAGGTCTTCTGAAGATTTGTAATGAGGTTATCGACAACTCTATTGATGAAGGCATCAAGACAGACTGGAAATATTCAAATAAAATCAAAATCTCAATCACTAAAGATACTTTCTCTTGTGAAGACAATGGCAGAGGCATTCCTGTAGAGAAAGACGCTAAAGGCGATTGGATGTGTGTAAATGCTGTCTGTAAGCCAATGTCTGGAAGCAATTTCACAGATGACAATCGTCAGACAATTGGTACAAACGGCATCGGTGTTAAGGGTGCTAATATCTTCTCAAAAGAGTTTGAATGTATCACTTGCGACGGCAAGAACAAAATGAAGATTGAGTGCTCTGACAATAGAGCAAATGAGAAGCACACTCTTCTTAAGGGCAATGACAAAACCGGCACAAAAGTCTCATTCAAGCCCGACTTTGAAAGATTTCATGTAAAGAACTTTGATGATGGGATTATTTCTCTTATTAAGACAAGATTAAAGTTCCTCTCTTGGTTTTATCCGAAGTGTCAGATTTCTCTCAATGGCGAGAAAATGGGAATGAAAGCAAAAGAGCTTTCTCAGCTATTCCCTCAGCCTTCAGTCACTGTAAGCAATGACAATGTTCTTATCATGGTTTATCCTGCAGAAGAACAAGCATTTCTGACTTATGTAAACGGTATTTCTTTAAGAGACGGTGGCTCTCATGTTGAGTACATTCTTGGAAAATTGATTTATGACATTCGAGAGAAAGTCTCTAAGAAGTACAAAGCAATTAAGCCAATGGACATTCGAAATCGTCTTGGCATTGTAGTTCTTTTCAAAGGCTTTGCAAATTGTGCTTTCAACAGTCAGACAAAAGAAGAACTTACAAATGCTCCTGCAGACACTGGCGAGTTCTTAAGAAACAATGGCATCAGTCTTGATGAATTGTCTGCAAAGATTCTTAAGACAAAGCCGATTGTAGACAATATTGTAGATCTCTTTAGGCTTAAAGAAGAGCTCAATGAGAGAAAAGAACTTGCTGCTCTTAATAAAACTAAAAAAGAAGTAAAGAGCGAGAAGTACTTCCCTCCGATTGCAAAAACAGGTCAGAAGTTCCTTATGATTACTGAAGGTCAGTCGGCATTCTCTGGAATCTCTCCAATTCTTGGTAGAAAAGGCATTGGCTACTATATGCTTCGTGGTAAGCCTATGAATATTCTTGAAAAGCCTGCAGCAGGTGCTAAAGGCTACATGAAGAATCTTGAGATTTCTGAACTTGTAAATATTCTCGGTCTAGACTTGAATGGAAAGACTGAAGACATGAGATATGACTATGTAGTCGTTCTTTCTGACGCAGATCCAGACGGCACTTCTATCGCAGGCCTTACGCTTGCTATGATGTCTAAGCTTGCACCAAAAATGATTGAGCAGGGACGAATCTGTCGTCTCAATACGCCTCTTCTTATTGGTCTTAAAGGCAACAAAGTAGAAGAATACTATTTCAAATTTCCTGACAGAAAAGACATGAAGAAGACTCTCTCATACTTCTATTTGAAGGGCTTAGGCTCTTGGACGAAAGATCGTCTCAATCAAGTTCTCGATAAAGAAGGCGGGATGGAAAAGCTCTTGATGCCTTTTGAGATGGATAAAAAAGCTCTTGAATCTATCAACAATTGGTTTGGTCCTGATGCTACTGAAAGAAAGAAAAAACTTCGTGGTATTGAGTTCCATATCAATAATGCATAAGACATAAGTCTTCAATAGAGAGTTTTAATTAGCAGCTCCCTCTTAGTAGGGAGCTTTTTCTTTTAAAAAACTTTGCAGAATTCTATTATATTATTTATGTATGGGAGACTTACAATATGAGAGAATATGCAGGTAAGCTCATAGAGCTTTGTGAGGAAGGTGCTCTTAATTGGGAGACTCTTGCTCGAGAAGCATTGGCAAGATTGTCTGAAGATGAAGCAGAAGATATTTGCGAAATCTTTGACCCAAACTATGAAGATTAAGCAGAGGCAGCTATTATGGGCATAACAGTCTATGACGATGATTTTATAGGAACTCGTCTCAAAGAGTATCAAAAGACTCGTTACTCAAGCGGAGTAATTGGAGTTTATGATTCTGAAGAAGACTTACATGCTGCAGAAGAATATGATAACGGCTATGAGACAGGCCGAGATGAAGGCTTCTTTGATGGTTATGTTCAGTGTCTGAAAGATCTGGGAGTGCGATAATGGGAAGTTATTTGAATTTTTCAATTGAAAGAAAGCTCAGTTCAGGTGAGTGGACGCATTTCTATGATTTGCCTTATGATGATGACTTGTCAATTGTAAATGACAGAGTCCTTAGAGATTTGTTCTATGATACAGAATTCTATGATGGCATACCATGCATAAATGAGCTTTGCGATAAGACAAAAGCAAACATGTGCTCTAAAATTGAACGACATGGGATTTTTTGTCATGTAGATGAAGAGTCTGACTTATTTCCATATAAGTTCAAGTGTTTTGAAAACTACTATTGGGCATATACGTCTAATGCAAAAGAGAAAATTCTTAAAAAGCTTGATGAGCTTGATAAAGATTTAGACACAAAGTTCAATGATGTTGGACTCTTGATTAAAGACGCATATCTTAAAGAGCTCTTCGATAAAAATTGTGATATTGTCACTTTTGACGACAGAAGTTATCTTCATCTCTTTATGAGTCCTCATAGTGCGAAGAATGCACTTTTACATAATCCAGACTACAGGGAAGACTATTTCTGGGGCGTAGCATCTCTTAAGTATCTAGATAGCAAAAAGAAAGAAGTAAAGCAATATAAGCTCACAAACAATACAAGAGTGAGCTCATATAATTCACTTCTCGCAATGAAGTCAGATTTAGAGAAGTCTATAAAAAGAGCTGAGCTCTCTATGTCTGATGAAGCTCGTCTTTCTCAGATTTTGAAAGATGCTTGTGAAGAAGTTGATGAAGGTGATTGGAACACTTCTCTTGGAAAAGTAGTAAAGAGCTTGATAAAGAACGATAATTTCTCATATTCTGAAGAGTACATCAATGAATTGAAATTGCAGCTTCAAGAACTTGAGAAGTTAATTTTCATTACAGGAATAAATGGCAGAGTAATTTGGAACATCTCTTAAAAAAAAAGAAGGAGAATAGAAGAAATGGCTTATGAGTTTGATGTAGGCGCAGTTCATGATAAAATTATTGAGTGGACTCGTGAGTGGTTCAAAGACAAAAAAGGCCCTGCAGTTCTTGGAATTTCTGGCGGAAAAGACTCAACTGTCACTGCAGCTCTTTTAGCTGAAGCACTCGGTCCTGAAAGAGTAATTGGCGTTCAAATGCCGAATGGTGAACAGCCAGATATTACAGACAGTGACAAAGTTTTTGAAGTGCTTGGTATTCGCAAAATGACTGTAAATATCAAAGATGCATATATTGCATTAAAAGGTGCAATTGCAGTCAATTATACGGACGATGTTTCAGAAGGAAAACGCTCAAATAAATGGCCCCCACTTTTCACAACTAACACACCAGCTCGTCTTCGTATGACAACACTTTACGGAATTGCTGCAATGGAAAATGGATTTGTTGTCAATACGTGTAATCTCAGCGAAGATGTAGTGGGATATAGCACAAAATACGGTGACTGTGCAGGTGATTTTTCCCTCTTAAACAAATTGACAAAAACTGAAGTTGTTGAGCTTGGCGATTATATGAAATTGCCGCAAGAGCTTGTTCACAAAACGCCTTCAGACGGAATGTGCGGTAAGTCTGATGAAGACAATATGGGCTTCGCTTATGAAACACTTGACAAGTGGATTCGTGACGGCCTTAGGCCCATTGCAGCTGAGACATTTGAGAAGATTCGTAAGCTTGCAATGAATCCAAATACAAAACTAAAGATGGTTCCGATGGCAACGCCTGACATAGACTTGCCAAATTTGCTGGGGTTTGAAGTTTATGAGATTTAATAATCCCTATCATGAGCTTATAGATGTAGCAGGTATTCAAGTTCCAAAAGCAGCCATTGAGTTCATGATACAAAATCCAGCAAAAATGATGAAAGAGTGGTTTGGTGAGTGTGAGCATGCAGATGAGTTAAAAGACTTATTATCAGAAAAAAGTCCTCAGTCAAATGAGGATAAAAATATAGGAGAAAATACTATGAGTATGGAAAGCGCAATGACTGGTATGTTTGGAGACATGTTCAGTCGTCTTGGGAAGGATTGCTGTCGCCTTGGCATCAATGGACAGCTTGCTGTAAAGACAAGCAATGGCTACAAGACTTACGATGTAAAGACGGGCCGCCTCACAAATGTCAATCAGTTCTGTTTTGACATCGGTCAGGAGTTTTTTTTCGTAATTCCTACAACTAAGGCAAAGAAAGGTGATGTTCTTCTTGTTGATGGAAAGCCTCGCTGCGTTATTGAGAACAATGCTGACAAAGAGCTCAAAGTCATGAACTATGAAAACAGCACAATCGACACAATTGTTCCTGAGCGTCATTTCTTCATGGGTCAGATGTACTTCTACCGCAAGATCGTTTCAATGTTTGGCAGTAGCAACTTCCTCAAGAAAGGTAAGGGCATCAGCGGAATGCTTGGTATGATGTTCAAAATGAACATGCTCAAGTCTTTTATGGGCGGTGGAAGCAGCAACAACACTGGCGATACAAACAACATGCTCGGACTGATGATGATGAGCAACATGCTTGGCGGAAAAGACGGTGACAATGACCTTTCAGAAATGTTCGACTTCGATTTTGTTGAAGCAGACTTTGACCCGACTGTAATGACAGAAAATGTTGATGAAACTCCTGAAGAAAAGAAAGCCCGCCTTAAGGCAGAACTTGCTGCTCTTGAAGCTGACGAAGGCAAGAAGTAGTCTCTCTGGTAGAGGCTTAAAGCC